>Ga0247843_1001606_pt1 | contig 44914 bp, 38 predicted proteins | sample LaCruzMarch2017__FD_192420 | JGI IMG/M metagenome (GOLD analysis project Ga0247843, IMG submission 192420) | Freshwater microbial communities from meromictic Lake La Cruz, Castile-La Mancha, Spain - LaCruzMarch2017_8m | ecosystem: Environmental > Aquatic > Freshwater > Lake | place: Spain...
GTGGCAGCTTGGGAAGCCGAGAGAAACAACCGCGCCAGCAAGACCATCTGGCGATTCACGACCGCGCAGGCACGGATCAAGCTTAAGCGTCTTTATCCGAAACTTTAAGTGTTACAGGATACTAGAGTTCCTGTGGAACTGATTTTTGCAACTATCGGAGATGCGCCCAGCGTGGCGACACTTGGAAGGCAATCTCGGTATGAAGGCGATGCCCATCGAGAGCCTGGATGCAAAAACGATCGATAAATTCTGGCGCTGGTCGGATGGGTTTAAGGATGTGCTCGGGATTCAAAAAGGCCCGATGGTGCTAACAGCACCGCTTTGGGGATTTTGAGGGTGGGCGGTGGCGAGGGGCGGGTAGGGGCGCCAACGTCCCCGTTGGCAGGGGTGATCCCGAGGGGCCGAGGAGGACCTCGGCGTTCCCATGCGCTCGGCGCGACTTGTCGAATCAGGTTCCCTGTTCCGCGACATCAGCAAGCCACCCCCGCTGACATATGGACAAATGGCAATAAGTCCATAGGTCTATTCAACTGGACTGGCTCAGGAATCAGGTGCCTTGGCAGATCGGACCCGCTTAGGCAATAGCGAGTTTTTGGGGGCGGACGCTGAGGAGTTCATCTTTCCGCAGGGATTCGATCTGCGATTCGCGGGCGGTTACGACAGCGAAGGTATCGCCGACTGCATTGAACACCTCCAACTCATAGCCTGGCTCTTGGCCGGGACTTCCCTCGTAGTATTCAACAACGGTCGCCAGATCTCCGCGACGGAGATTTTCCTTCGGCAGGTCATCGGCGAGCGCAACGCGGGTGAAGAGCGGGTATTTCATGGTTTGTCGGGATACAAGGTGATGCGGCGGGTTTGACCTGATGACTGCATGGTAGCCCAATTGGAAACCACCTCCAAGCGAAGGCCATTGGGTCCCTGCAAAAAACCGCGAATCCGAAATTTCTCGCCATACTCGAACGGGCCGATGTGTTCTGCACCGAGAGGGAGTAACTGGGTTCTGATATCGTAATCTTTGACTATCGGTCAGTTCATATCCTGCATCAGCCAAAAACTCCGACTTGTCGCTCTCTTCCAGAGTTCGCGGCAGGTAGTGGGAGATTTTGCGCGGATCAATAAAGGAATCTGCCGGAATCTTCATGCTATTTTTAGGGAAAAAATGTGGTTAGCGAATGCCACCGTGACTTTAGAATTTTAGAATCACTTTCTACTATTAAACAACTCCAAAGCTGTAATCCAAGGCTCGTTCAAATCCATGCTGGTGTCTTGATCGGGGGCGATGCGTTTGAATCCAGCGAACATGAGGCACATGAGTTGGTGGTCGGAGAAGGATTCGCCGGGGCAGGAGGCGAGGGGCGAATGGCGACCAATTTTCCGTTGGCATCGCTGAGCAGAGGGGCCGAGGAGGACCTCGGCGTTCCCACGAAGCGAAACCCCGCCCGCCCGTGCCTTTGCCGCAAACCCAATCCGGTGACATATGGACAAATGGCAATAAGTCCATAGGTCAATTCAACCGATCAGTTCCAGAATTCAAGCGCCCATCTTAGGCCGGAGCCAGTCCCGCGTGGCCGCTTGACATTGTTTCATTATAAGGCAACATGAGTGTCGTGCTTGTCATTGATTTTTTCGTTTCTCCGGATGGGAACTCACCCGTGGCGGAATATCTTGATGGTCTCGATGGCAAGCAGGCAGCCAAGGTGCTGTGGACTCTTTCCGCGATAAAACTGACCCGCCCGGCGCCTTCGGTTTAACTCAAAAAGATGGTGGCGACGGACGATCTTTGGGAGGTGCGTGTGATCTTTGCCGGAAATATATTTCGCCTGCTGGGGGGGGTGGATGGCACGGACAAGCTGGTCTTGGCCCGCGGCTTCACCAAAAAGACGGAGAAGACCCCGTTGCAGGAAATTCGCACAACCGAGACCAGAAAGAAAATTTATGAAAACAAAGAAACCTGATGACTTGGTCCGCTACATCGCTCAGCGAAAGACGAAGGATGCGGAGTTCGCGGCCGCCTACGACAGTGAACAGGCGGAGTGGGAGATCGGCCAACTTTTGTCAAAGACCCGCGAGAGCGCTGGTCTCACACAAGAGGCATTGGCCCAAAAAATAGGCTCCACGCGCAGTGCAATCTGCCGCTACGAGAGGCATCCGGCGAACCTCACACTCTCCACACTGGAAAAAGTCGCCCGCGCCACTGGTCGGCGTCTGATCGTGAAATTTGCCTGAGCGAAGCGCTGCGGGCTTGAATCGCTCTTGCGGAATGATCCTCAAAGGGGGCGGTCCCGCGTATTGACGCTTTTTTGAATCGGGCCATGGTTTTTCCAGCCACATGAAAACGACTCCCAAAGTTCATAGGGCGGCAATCCCCGAAAGCTGGTGGATGTTTTCCCAGGCCCCAACTGGCTCGATATTTGCAGTAGGCGTCTGAGGGGAATTGCCCGAGGGGCGTGGCGAGATGCTTCGTATGTAACGGGTGACGAGTAACGAGTGGAGGGAAGGGGCGTTGGCAGCGGTTACCCCGAGGGCCGAGGAGGACCTCGGCGTTCCTAAGCAGCAGAAACTCCGACTTCACCCGCCCGTTCCATGCCCGCAAACCAACGCCGCTGACATATGGACAAATGGCAATAAGTCCATAGGTCATTCAACTGATCAATCCCAGAATTCAAGCGCCCAGGCAGAGGTTTGGCAGGGGTCGTTAGTGGTTGTCAGGGGCATGGTTTGTGTCCCCCCAAGCGCCAGTCGCCCCGCAGATTTATACCAAAATCCGATCGCTTTTTGGACTTCTGGAATGTAGCGCGGGCGCCCCTATTTAGATCGCAAGTTGCTAGATGTCAGACGATAAGCCTGGCCTGCATGAGTGCCTTTGAAAATCTACAACCTTGGAGACATTGGTATGAGTTGCGATTGCCGATCGGAGAAACCCTTTTCACAGCGTGCGGCGATTGCCCATGGAGGAGCGAGCCTTTTAATATCGCTCGTAGGATTCCCCGCTAATAACGATATCACCGAATACCTCGACGAGGACTGGGACGCCACCGCCGAGTGCTGTGCCGGGACGGCCCTTGGGAGCGATAAATCGATCGGCCGCCGCCGCACACCAGTCGGCTTGCTTTTGTGTCCATTCGCTAAGGAGGCCAAGCGTCTGGAGGTAGGAGGATGCCTTCCTCTCGTGCTCGGGACTGTAATCGTAGGGCCCCTCAGGAGGGTCGTGGAGGAAGGAAAGGATTTTGCGTTGCCAGAAAGTCACGCGGCGAATCCTCCGGCAATGCATGGAGTCCGCGAAAGGCAAGACGTCCGAGGAGGTCTTGCGACTATTTATGAGTGCTTGAAAAGTTTTTTGCGACTGTTGCTGTTCCTGCGACAGGGGACTGGTATAATTACGACGAAGAACAAGCTCTACATCAGAATGAAAATCAAATTCAATTTGAGTTCATGGTCTTACAATAAAAAACAATGAATATTTTTTTAAAAAAATCAGATCCGCTGGCCTCGCAAGTGACGGAGGTTTTGCTCAGGGACGGCGGCTTTGACTTGAGCCGGGTCGAAGTGTGGATTCCAACGGCTGGGGCGGGGCGGCGGATTCGGCGGGCTTTGGCGGAGCGGGGCGTGCTTTCACCGCGTTTCATGCAGCCGATGCGGGCGCTCTTGCCTGCTGGAGTGCGGATCGCGCAGCAGTTTGAGCGTGAGGGGGCTTGGGCTCTGGCTTTGAAAATGATGGGCGGGGTGTTTTTGGAGCCGCTTTTTGGGGACGCTAGATTGGATTCCGATACCGCACGCTTAAAAAGCGGGGGCGTTTTGTGCGATCTCTGTGATCTTTTGGCGGAGGCGGGATGGCGCCCCTCGGACGCCCGTGTGGTCGATGTCTGCGGTGAGGATGCGGAGCGTTGGGAGGTGCTTGGAAAGGTCTACCAGTCCTACCTCACGCTTCTGAACGCCTGCGAACTCACCGACCCGAACGAGGCCCGCTTCGCGGAAATCGCGTCGCCTTCGCAAGCGGCAGCTGTGGATCGCTTGGTCATCGCTTGTATTCCTGACCTGCCTGTGGTTGCGCAGCGATACGTCGAGGCGCTGGCTGAGCGTGGCACAAAGGTCGAGGTGCTGGTGTGGATGCCAGGCGCACTGACCGGAGGCTTCGATACGATGGGGCGGCCTGTCCCCGAAGAATGGGCCGACTGCCGGGTGGCGCTGGATTCCTTGCAAATCGAGGTTCTGCGGTCGCCGGAGGACGAGGCTCGGCGGGCGTTGGATTTCGTAGCGTCCGCACAGAAGGTCGGCGACTATGCGATCGTTCTGGCTGATCCCACGCTCGGTAGCACTTTTCGCACCGAGGTGGAGTCCCGAGGTGGGAGGGCGTTTTTGCCTGATGGCGGCCGACTGGACTTGACGGAGGCTGGCGTCATCGCGCTGGAGTGGCCGCGTTTTCAATCCACGGGCGAGTTGCGAATTCTGCGTCGTTTGTTGGAGTTGCCGCGCTTCAGCCGTGTTCTGCGGGGTGATTCGGATTTCAAAACCGACGAGGCTTTGGCGGCTTGCGACTTCCTTGTCGGTGAGGCCGTGCTGAGTGAGTTGGAACAGGCCAAGGCATACGCGCAAGTGGAGTTCGATCTCGAGAAGAAAAAGCGCCGCGCCCAATCGCAGATCCTCCTGAAGTTGGTGGAGGTCCTTCTGCCAGCGACAGCGCCGGAGTTGCTCGCCAAGGCCTGGAAATCAGGCGGTGAGGACTTGGAAGCCGCACGCCATGTTGTGAGGCTTCACGACTCGATCTTCGCATCGCCGATTTACGCCGCCGGCGGTTCACGAGCCGGCGACGACAATGTGTCTGCAGAAAATGCATTCGCCCGCGCGTTGAAATCCGAGCCTGTCTTTGACTCCTCGGCCTCGGGAGATGTCGAGTTGTCTGGATGGCTCGAAGCGCCTTGGATCGAGGCCGCACAGCTTGCTCTCTGCGGAAGTGTGGAAGGATGCCTGCCCTCTTCGGTGAATGGTCATCCCTTCCTTCCGGACTCAAAAAGGAGCCAGTTGGGTCTTGCCGACAACGCCTCAAGGTTCGCCCGCGATGCCTACCTTTTCCAGTGCCTCTTGGCTGCCCGCCCAAAAGAAGATTTCCGTTGCTCCTTCAGCCGCTTTGACCCGGAGGGTAGCCCCGCTCTGCCTTCGAGGCTCTTCTTGCGTTGTGGCGAGGATGCCCTTCCAGAGCGGGTCTTAGAGCTTTTTGGAGATTTGCCAACTGGTGGAAAACGTGCCCGGCGGGTCAACAGCTGGACGTGGAGTCTCCCCGAGAAAAAGCGCGAGAAGGTTGTGAAAATAAGCCCTACGGATTTTTCGGACTACCTTGCATGTCCCTTCCGGTTCTATCTCAAGAAGGTTCTCCGGCTCGATGTGTTCATCTCGGATGCCCGTGAGATGGATGCCAAAAGATTCGGAACTCTTGCTCATGAAGCGCTCGAGAAGTTTGGAAATGCGAACCGCGATGAGTCCGATCCCGCCGTGATCGAGCGCCTGGTTCTTGGTCATCTCGACACCTCGGTCCACCAACTCTTTGGTCCCTCGCCATCGCCGGCCGTGCGGGTTCAAGTCGAAGCGGTCAGAGTGCGGCTCAAGGGCTTTGCGCATGTGCAAGCCGAGCAATACGCGGCAGGATGGAGGATCGTTTCCGTCGAGCGAAAACTCGAGTCCGAAGGGGAAAATACGCTCCCCATCGGGCCTCTCAAGCTTTCGGGAAAAATCGACCGCATCGAGCGCAATGAATCCACCGGTGCTTGGCGCGTGTTGGATTACAAAACCTATCCCAAAGCGGATTCGCCCGCGAAGAAGCACTTCGGCTCGACGCTCTCGGCCGAGTGGCTGCCCGAAGCGGAATTCACCTACAACAGCCCCAGAGGCCAAAAATCAAAGCGCTGGAAGGAACTGCAGCTCCCGCTTTATGCCAAAATGTTGAGCCATTGGCATGGAGCCGGGATAGGAGAGTCACCCGTCCACACGGGATACTTCGTGCTCTCTGCCGACCCAGCGGCGACCTCCATTCAAGAGTTCACGGAACTCGATGCGGAAGTCATGAACTCGGCAATGTCCTGCGCGGAAACAATCGCAGCTCTCGTGCACAACGGCAACTTCTGGCCTCCGCAGCCATTGAAAACCTCGTGGGACGACCCCTTCGAGGCCCTCTTTCTCAATGGAACCCCCGAAGCCTGCATCGCACCTGAAACAATCGCCTTTTTGAAGGGAAACCAATGACCAATCAACGACTCATCGCCAATGCCGGTAGCGGCAAAACCTACGCGCTCACCACGCGCATGATCCAGCTCCTTGCCCAAGATGTGGAGCCCAGCAAGATCGCCGCACTCACGTTCACCCGCAAATCCGCCGGCGAGTTCCTTTCGGCCGTCTTCAAGCGCTTGGCCGAGGCCGCGCTGGATGCAAATAAATTGACCGACCTTCAAAAGGAAGATGGCCTTTCGAACCTCGACGCCGCCCGCTGCCGAGCCATGCTCACCGCGCTCGCCTTGCAGATTGGTCGTCTCGGCATGGGAACAATCGACAGCCTCTTCGCCCGCATCGCCCGTGCGTTCCCGCTCGAGTCGGGACTCGCCGAAGACTTCACCATGGCCGGCCAGGCCGAGATTTTATCCGCCCGCGAGAGAACTCTCGCCGCCCTCTTCGCCAATGAATCCGCCGCCTCGCTCTCCGATTTCATCGACCTCCTGCGTCGCATCAATCGAACGCACGGCGAGCGCGATGTGTTTAAAAATCTCCTCAAGGAAACAGAAAGTCTCCACGCCAAATTCCTCGCGACTCCGCAGGGAAGCACTTGGGGCGATGCGGATGCGATTTGGGAGGCTGGCTTCGCCATATTGAATTCAAACCATGATCTTCGCGCTTGCGCGTCTGGATTCGGCGCGCAAATGCAAATCACAAGCCCCGATCTTGCCGACGAGCATCGAGAAAAATGGTTATCCTGGCTGGATGAAACAGCATCTTGGACCAACGGAACGATTGCATCCGCTTCCTTAAAGGAGTTTTTTAAGAAACTTCAGTCTCTCAAAGATGAGGCGAAAACAGGGCGTCAAATCATTGCCAACGGACAGGGAAGTCCAAAAAATGGGAGAGTTTATTTTGATGAGGATCTTCTGGTTCTCCGGCAACAAATCATCGATGGAATCCTGAAACGGGAATTCGAATCCCTCCTTCAGCGCAGCCGCTCGCTCCACACGCTCATGCAGAAGTTTGAGGATTCCTACGCATCGCTCATTCGCTCGGCGGGCCTCGTCACATTTGGCGACATCACAGACTCGCTGGCGCGAAAGGCCGGGGTCGAGGCCTGGCGCCTATCCGCGGGCTACCGCATCGACCAGAAGTTCGACCACTGGTTGCTTGATGAATTTCAAGACACCAGCCGGCCGCAGTGGAAAATCCTTGAGACATTCATCGAGGAAATTCTCGCAAACCCCGAAGGCAACCGCGGCTTTTTCTATGTAGGGGATACCAAGCAGGCGATCTACTCGTGGCGGGGAGGGGATCCCAACCTGTTCTTTGAGATTTTTGATGAGCTCAAAAGCAAGGGCTACCCCATCGAGGACGCTCCGCCGTTGAACGAATCCTACCGCTCGTGCCAAGCGATCTTGGATTTTGTGAACAAGGTTTTCGGCGATCTCGGCGCAGTCAAATCCGCCCTGGAAATCCCCGACGCCACCGTTGCGAAGTGGGCGAGCGCTTGGACTGATCACATTGTCTCTCCGAAAACCCGAGCCCTCGACGGCTATGCCGAGTGGGTATCCATCCCCAAAAATCCAGGCGATGAGGACGAGGAAGGCGATGCCCCCGATCGAAAGATTCTTCAAATCCTCCAAGCAACCGAACCGTGGAAGCGCGGTCTTTCGTGCGCCGTCCTCAAGCGCGACAACAAAGCCGTGGCAGCCCTCGCCTCCCTCCTGCAGTCGAGGGATATCCCCGTCGCCGTCGAAGGGAAAACCAACCCCTGTGTCGACAATCCGCTCGGCGCCGCACTCATCGCCGCCCTCCGCCTATGCTCATCGCCGGATGACAAGATTGCCGCCGCTCTTGTGAACGGCTTCCCGGCCACTGCGGCATGGGGTGTCGGCGATGGATGGAAATTCCGCAGGGAAACCCTTGCCAGCCTCGCGCAGCAAGGATTTGCGGCAACAATTCGCCAATGGGCCGATGCCTCGCATATCGCCAACGAACCCTTTTTAAAAGACCGCGCGGCCGCTTTTCTTCTTGCCGCCGGGGAATTCGATTCCTGCCGAAAATCCTCGGATGGAATCCCGGATTTTCTCCGTTTTGTTGAAAATCGCCAAACGCAGGAAAACGAGGCCGCAGGCGTTGTCAGGATCATGAATGTCCACCAATCCAAGGGACTCGGTTTCGACATGGTCATCGTCAGCGGCCTCGACAAAAAAGGCGGCGGCAATGACGGCACAAACCTCGTGCTCGGTCCCTCCGCCAGTGATGTAAAATGGGGACTTCTCATGCCGGCCAAGGAATTTGCCGTGCACGACCCAGTGCTCGACGCCCAAGTCAAAAGCGAAGAGGCCGATGACAAGTTCGGCGAAATTTGCACGGCCTATGTCGCCCTCACCCGCGCCAAAAAAGCCCTGTATGTCGTGACCAACGAACTCAGTCCAAGCACATCGGCAAAAAACTTCGCCCGCCATCTTCTTCTGCAATTCGGTGGAGCCTCGACCTCTATCGGAAATGCCAATTGGTATCAGACTCACGCCATCGGAGATCCTGCGATCGATCCAGCCACCGCCGCCTCCAATCCGTTTTGCTCCCCGCTCCAAGGGACTCCCAAGCCGACCTCGCCCTCTCATTTCAAGGCGGAATCCGCCAGCGGGTCGCAATTTGCCACCTTGTCTCTCGATGCCGCCACGCTTGGAACGGAAGTCCACGAGGCCCTCGCGGGCATCGAGTGGATCGACTCCTACGTGCCTGACTTGCATTCCCTCTCCACCCCCGCCGCCAATCTCCTGCGGGGGTTTATGGATAAGCCCGCCGCCCGAGAAGCCCTCACTCGGCCCACGAATCCCGTCGATCTCTGGCGCGAGCGGGCGTTCGATGTCATGCTCGATGGCCAATGGATCAGCGGTGTCTTCGATCGCGTCGTAGTTCATCAATCCCCCGAAAGACGTCCCATATCCGCAACGATCTACGACTTCAAAACCGACCACGGCAACCCAGTCGATATCGAAGCCCGCTATGAGGGCCAAATGGAAGTCTACCGCAAAGCCATCCGCCGCTTGCTTGATCTGCCCAGCGAAAATATCAAATCCCAAGTCCTCTGCGTGCGCTGACAACCTTCCGCTCGGGTCTTCCAGTCCTCAGCTCACATTAAAAAACCGTCTGTTAAGCTCTCGTCGTCTAACATCAGACATCCTGACCTCCCGACTGCGGTCCACGCCGCCCGGAGGTCAGGATGTCTGAGCTTTTTAAAAGACAATCCTTCAGTAACATTGAAGTCAGTCACGAATTTTTGACTGACCCCTTTTTTGTGAAAATGCCTGCCAAATCTGTGATCGTTGATGTCGAGGCGACTTGTTGTGAGGAGGAGTCGTTTCCGCGGCATGAGATGGAAATTATCGAGATCGGGGCGGTGGCGGTGGGGTCTGTGACTGGTGCGGTGGAATCGGAATTTCAGGCGTTCGTTCGCCCGGTGCGGAATCCGGTGTTGACGGAGTTTTGCCCGGGGTTGACCGGCATCACGCAGGGTCAGGTGGATGCGGCTGAGGATTACCCGACGGTGATGAAGCGGTTCAGCGAGTGGTTGGCTGGGGTGGGGGATTATGATTTTTGCTCCTGGGGATTTTACGACAAAAGCCAGTTTGAGCAGGACAGCGCGTTCCACGGGGTGGCGTATCCGTTTGCGGGACCGCACCGGAATTTGAAATTGGAATTCGCACAGGCGACCGGTGCGACAAAGAAATTGGGCGTGGGCGGTGCGCTGCGGCGACTGGGTTTGGAATTCGAGGGATCGCCGCACCGGGGCATCGACGATGCGCGGAATATTGCGAGGATTTATCGGGAGCTGATCCGGCGGCTCACACGGCGAGCAAATCCATGAGGCGGGAAATGGACGTGGTGGCGTGGGATTTTTTGTCTTCGAAGAGGGCGAGGACTTGGTCCGCCTGGCGGCTCGGAATGCGGGTGCGGAGGTTGCGGTCGAATTTTTTCAGGAGGACGGGAATGCCTTCCGCGCGGCGGCGGCGGTGGCCGATCGGGTAATCCACTTGGATGCGGTCGGTGTGGGTGCCGTCGGTGAAAAAGACCTGAATGGCATTTCCGATCGAGCGCTTGGAGGGGTCGAGATATTCGCGGGTGAAGGTTTCGTTTTCGACGACTTCCATTTTGGCGCGGAGGGCGTCGATGCGGGGATCGGCGGCCACGGAGTCTTCGTAATCGGCGGCGTCGAGCGTGCCTTTGAGGAGCGGGATGGCGACCATGTATTGGATGCAGTGGTCGCGGTCGGCCGGGTTGTCGAGGGGGCCGGTCTTGTCGATGATGCGTTTGCCGCTTTCTTGGGTTTCGATGACGATGCGCGCGATGCGGTCGAGTTTATCGGCGACCTGCGGATGCAGGGTGATGGCGGCTTCGACGGCCGTTTGCGCGTGGAACTCGGCGGGGAAGGAGATTTTGAAAAGCACATGCTCCATCACATAGGTGCCGAAGCCTTGGGCGGGGACTGTGACGGAGTTGCCTTTGAAGAGGACATCCTGGAATCCCCAGCCTTTTGCGGTGAGCGCGCCGGGGTAGCCCATTTCGCCTTTGAGGGCGATGAGGGCGTGGCGCACGGCGCGACTGGTGGCGTCGCCGGCGGCCCAACTTTTGCGCGAGCCGGTGTTCGGCGCGTGGCGGTAGGTGCGGAGCGCGCCGCCGTCGAGGAAGGCGTTCGAGAGGGCGTTGATGATGTCCGAGCGCGTGCCGCCGAGGAGGCGCGTGGCCACGGCGGTGGAGGCGATGCGAACGAGCAACACATGGTCGAGGCCTACGCGGTTGAATCCATTTTCGAGAGCGAGGATGCCTTGAATCTCGTGGGCTTGGATCATTGCGGCGAAGACATCGCGAAGAGTCAGCGGCGGGCGGCCTTCGAGGCTGGCGGTGCGTGAGAGATAATCGGCGACTCCGAGGATCGCGCCGAGGTTGTCGGAGGGGTGGCCCCATTCTGCGGCGAGCCAGGTGTCGTTGAAATCCAACCAGCGCACGATGGTGCCGATGTTGAAGGCGGCTTGGATGGGATCGAGTTCGTGCGAGGTGCCGGGCACGCGGGCTCCGCGCATCGGCAGGGTGGCGCCGGGCACGACTGGGCCGAGCATTTTCACGCAGGCCGGGTAGTCGAGGGCGAGGAGTCCGCAACCGAGCGAATCCATGAGGCAGAGGCGGGCGGTCTCGAAGGCCTCCTCGCTGGTGAGTTCATCAACCGCGAGTGTGTAGTCGGCGATTTGTTGGAGGAGGGCGTCGGGAGCGGGACGGGAGGCGTCGGTGAGGATGTGGGCGGACATTTTGAGTGGAGTGGAGAGCGGCGTTGGGCGCGGGATATTCTCTGGGTGGGATTAGCGGGCGTTGAGGGGGGGGAATTTCAGGTTTTCGGGACCGGTGTAGTTTGCGGTGGGGCGGATGATTTTGTTGTCGATGCGTTGCTCGATGATGTGGGCTCCCCAGCCGGATGTGCGGGCGAGGGCGAAGAGGGGGGTGAACATGCTGGTGGGCACGCCGAGCATGTGGTAGGAGACGGCACTGAACCAGTCGAGGTTTGGGAACATTTTTTTCTCCCGTGCCATGACGGTTTCGATGCGCTTGGCGATCTCGAACATTTTCATCTCCTTGGCTTCTTGTGAGAGGGCGAGGGCGACTTTTTTGATGAGTGCGTTGCGGGGATCGGAGACGGTGTAGACGGGATGTCCGAATCCGATGATGACCTCCTTGTTGCCGACGCGGGCGACGATATCGGCTTCGGCCTCGTCGGGGGTGGCGTAGCGTTTTTGGATTTCGAAGGCAAATTCGTTGGCGCCGCCGTGTTTGGGGCCGCGGAGGGCACCGATCCCGCCGACGATGGCTGAGTAAAAGTCGGATCCGGTGCCGGCGATGACGCGGGTGGTGAAGGTGGAGGCGTTGAACTCGTGCTCGGCATAGAGGACGAGGGAGACGTGCATGGCGTTCACCCAATGTTCTGGAGGCTTGGTGCCGTGGAGGAGGTGGAGGAAATGGCCTCCGATGGAGTCGTCGTCCGTCTCGACTTGGATGCGTTTGCCGTGGTTTGAGAAGTGATACCAGTAGAGCAGCATGGACGAGAGGGACGCGAGGAGGTGGTCGGTGATGTCCCTTGCGCCAGCTCCGGAGTGGTCGTCGTGTTCGGGCAGGCTGCAACCGAGAGCGGAGACGCCGGTGCGAAGGACGTCCATCGGGTGGGTGGAGGCTGGGAGGGTCTCGAGGGCAGTGAAGACAGCGGCGGGGAGTCCCCGCAGGGTGTGAAGTTTTTTCTTATAGGACTCGAGTTCGTTGGGGTTTGGCAGGCGTCCGTGCACGAGCAGGTGGGCGACTTCCTCGAATTGGCAATGTGTGGCGAGGTCGAGAATGTCGTATCCGCGGTAGTGGAGGTCGTTTCCGCTGCGCCCGACGGAGCAGAGTGCGGTGTTGCCTGCGGGGACTCCGGAAAGGGCGACGGATTTTTTGGGTTTGAATGGGGCCGGTGTGGTGGTGTCGCTCATGGTTTATTGGGGTGGTTGGTTGGGGTGGTGGTGTCGAGTTTTTGCTCGTAGGAGTGGTAGTCGAGGACGTCGTAGAGTTCGTTGCGCGTCTGCATGTGGGCGGTGAGGTCTTTCTGGGTGCCTTGGGCGCGGACGGTCTGGTAGAATTCTGTGGTTGCACGGCTCATCATGCGGAAGGCGCCCAAGGGGTAGAGGACGAGACCGACTCCGGCGGAGCGAAGTTCCTCGACGGTGAAGAGGGGGGTCTTTCCAAACTCGGTGATGTTGGCGAGAACGGGAACCGGGGCAATGGCGAGGGTGAATTTTTTGAATTCGTCGAGCGTTGCGAGAGCCTCGGCGAAAATCATGTCCGCGCCGACGGAGATGTAGGCTTGGGACCGGGAAATGGCGGAGTCGAGGCCCTCGCTGGCGTGGGCGTCGGTGCGGGCCATGATGACAAAACTGTGATCCGGCCTCGCATCGACGGCGGCTTTGATTCGGTCGCACATCTCGGTGGGTTCGACGAGTTGCTTGTTGGGGCGGTGTCCGCAGCGCTTGGCTTGGACTTGATCTTCGAGGTGGCAACCTGCGGCTCCCGCGCGGGTGAGTTCACGAACGGTGCGTGCGATCATGAACGCGCCGCCCCAGCCTGTGTCGGCATCGACGAGGAGGGGGAGTGGTGTGGCGCCGGTGATTCGGCGGGTGTCTTCGCAGACGTCGTTGAGGGTAGTGATGCCGAGATCGGGGAGTCCAAAGGAGGCGTTGGCTACTCCGGCGCCGGAGAGGTAGATGGCGTGGAAGCCGGCGCGTTCGGCCAGGAGGGCGGAGTAGGCGTTGATGGTTCCGGCGACTTGGAGCGGGCTCTCGGCCTGCACGGCGGCACGGAGTTTTTTACCTGCGGAGAGATGCGATAAGTGTTCGGGCATGGGGTTGACGGAAGCGAGGTCGAGGTTGTTGCGATCGGATCATTTTCTAATCAGAGGGTCGGTTTGTGGCAATGGCGCTGATGAAGAGTTTTTTGGTAATCACGCGTCTTGCGTGCGGTTTTTTTCAGATTATCTTTTCGTCCATGTTTGAGCTGACGCGCCGCGAGCAATCCCTCATCGCGGGCTTTCTTTTCGTTCTGGTGCTGGGCCTCGGAGTCAAGCACTGGAGGGAAACCCACCCGGGGGAAATCCCTGCCGACGCGCAAGCTCCCAATAAATACTGATGCAGAACACAGGATTCCAAGAGGCTGTTGACACGGTCTGTCGCGAGGACAGGCGGTTTAATCCGGAGGCGTATTCGTTTTTGAGGGACTCCCTCGAGGCCACGCTCAAGCGGCGCAAGAAGTCACGCAAGGAGATGAGTCCGCATGTGGGCGCGGGGGAATTGCTGGACGGCTTCCGGATTCACGCGCTGGACGAGTTTGGGCCGATGGCTCTTATGGTGTTGAACTACTGGGGTGTCGAAACGAGCGAGGATGTCGGGCACATGGTTTTCAATTTGGTGCAGGTGGGAATCTTCGGGAAAACCGAGGAGGACACTGTGGAAAGTTTCCGTGATATCTTTGATTTCAAGGAGGCTTTTGTCGCGCCGTTCCGTCCTTTGCAAAATTCCTTGAACGGAGAGACGCCCTTCCGAGTCGGAAGTATCTCATGAGTTTCTGTTACCTTCGCATTACAACCGCAGTTTTTTTATCTATGTCCATCCTTGTCCATGCCCAATCGTCGCAAGCCCCGAAGTTGCCGGAATCCCGCGCAGAGATTTCCACCTATGACAACGGGCTGACACTGATTGTTGAAGAGGACCGCAGTGCTCCGGTGGCCAGCGTGCAGGCGTGGTGCGGCACGGGAAGCATCCACGAGGGGGAGCGCATGGGTGCGGGAATGTCACATATCTTGGAGCACATGCTCTTCAAGGGAACCGGCACGCGCCCGCCGGGGGAGATCGCGAAGCAGGTGCAAAACCGCGGAGGCTATATCAATGCCTACACGTCGTTTGACCGCACGGTGTATTGGATCGATGTGCCGAAGGATGGGGCCTCGGAGGCAGTGGACATCCTAGCCGATGTGATGCAAAACGCCACGCTTCCCGAGGAGGAATACGCGAAGGAGCAGGAGGTGATCCGCCGCGAGTTTGCGATGGGATTTGATGATCCGGGTCGCCAGAGTTCGCAGCTGATGCTGAACACGGTTTTCAACCAAAGCCCGTTTCGACATCCGGTCATCGGCTACCTTGACGTCTACAACAAACTGACGCGCGATGATGTGATGCGGTATTACAAAACCCGGTATGTTCCGAACAACATGACGTTCGTGGTGGCTGGAGACGTCGATGCGGAGGCGATCCGCGAGCAACTTGGCAAGCTGTTTGAATCCGCTCCGCGGGTGGCCCTTGAGCCGGTGTATGTGGCCACCGAGCCACCTCAGCTCGGCCAGCGCGAGATTCACAAGGAATTCCCGACCGAGCTTTCACGCCTCTCGATGTCGTGGCGTGTGCCTGGTGTGACAAGCCCGGACACGCCTGCGTTGGAGATTCTCGGGGAGATTCTGGGCTCGGGTGCGAGTTCGCGTTTGAACCGGGAGATTCGGGAGCGCAAGCAAATCGCTCACAGTGCGGGCGCGGGGATGTTTTCGCTTCAGAGCGAGGGGGTCTTTGTGATGCAGGCCGTAACGGATCCCGGGAGACGCGACGAGGCGGAGAAGGAATCTCTTTTGATTTTGGAGGAACTGAAACGCAGTGGGGTCACCGAGCAGGAACTTGAACGCGCTCGGCGCTCGCTCCTCTCGAGCCAGTTGCAGGCTCTCACTACGGCTCGAGGCAAAGCCTCGGATCTCGGGTCGAACTGGATGCTCACGCGAAACCTTAACTTTACGCGACACTATCTCGACCAAATCGCAAAGGTCACAGCCGACGATGTGCAGCGCGTGGCCAAGGAATATTTGCGCAGCGAGGCCATGAACGTGACTTCACTGAACCCCCCGGGGATGCTTCTGGATGTGGAGGAAGCTTCGGACGCAAAGCCTGGCGACATTCAAAAGTTCACGCTTTCCAATGGCCTGCGCCTGCTCGTTCGCGAGGACAACCGCCTGCCTCTCGTTTCGATGAGTGCCGTTTTTCGCGGCGGCTTGCTGGCCGAGACTCGCGAGACAAACGGCATCACGCGGCTTTATTCCCAAGCTCTTCTCAAGGGCACAAAGACACGCACGGCGGAACAACTCGCGGATGAGATCGAGGGCGTGGGGGGCGGCATTGGCTCGGAGAGTGGCAATAATTCCTTCACGGTTTCCGTGGAGGTGATGGAGCCGGATCTCGCGCTTGGGGTTGAAATTCTAGCCGATGTCCTGCTTCATCCGACCTTCCCCGAGCGCGAGGTGGAGTTGGAGAAAAGCACGCAGCTTGCAGGGATCAAGGCCGACGAGGAGCAGGTGACGTCGGTGGCGAGGAATCTGGTTCGTGCGAATCTCTTCGGGGCTCATCCTTACGCGCTGCGGAATCTCGGGACGCCGGAGTCCGTCCGGGGAATCACCGCCGGGCAACTTCGCGAGTTTCATTCCACATTCGTCTGCGCATCGAATGGTGTGATCTCGATCTTCGGAGATGTGAAGGCTGGGGACATCGTCGCCCTCTTTGAAAAACATCTTGCTGCATTGCCTGCGGGACAACTGGCTTTTGAGAGTGTTGAGCGACCGCTCCGCCCCGCCGGCGTGGCACCCGCGAAGGTGCATCTCGACAAGCAGCAGGCGGTGCTGATGATTGGATACCAGGGAGCCTCGGTGAAGGATCCCGACCGCATCGCGTTGGAGTTGATCAGTGAGGCCTCGAGCGATCTGGGTTCTCGATTTTTCAACCGCATTCGCGAAAAGTTGGGCCTCGCGTATTTCGTGGGTGCCGCGCAATTCTGCGGGCTCGCGCCCGGGGCGTTTCTTTTTTACCTCGGCACGGATCCCCAAAAAGTTGGACCTGTCACCGACGAGATGCGCTCCGAGATCGCCGACTTGGCTGCGAACGGGCTGACGGAGGAGGAACTTGGCCGCGCCCGTGCGAAGTTGATTGGAGCCGAGGCGATTCGCAACCAGAGCAACAGTGCCTTCGGAACGGCCTGTGCGATCGACGAACTGATGGGCCTCGGCTACGATGCCCACTCTCGCCGCAAGGATGAGATCGAAAAAATCACGCTCGACGATGTGCGTCGAGTCGCCGCAAAGTATTTTCATGCCGACTCGAGTGTGGAAGCCACCGTGCTTCCCCCTCTGAGAGACCCTGCCACACCAACCAACTGACCACCCATGCCCGAAGTCCAAACCTCCAACAGTTCCGGTGAGATGACGCAACGCTTCATCGAGCTGGTGATGATGCAAGCCCAACAGGCCGCCATGTTTCTTGGCCGCATGCCGAATCCCCAGACCGGCCAACCCGAGGTGAACCTCGAGTATGCGCGCCTCTTCATCGACCAACTCGAGATGATCCAGGAAAAAACACGCGGCAACCTTAGCAACGAGGAGCAGCAAATGCTCACAGGCGTGCTTTCCGACCTGCGCTTGACCTTCCTGCAGGCCTCTTCTTCCGCTCCCGCACCATCCAGCCCGGAGCCTCTTGCCGCAGCGGCGCCGGAGGTCCCGCCGGAAACCCCTGCGATCGAGTCCGAGCCGGAGAGTCGCAAACGCTTCTCCAAAAGCTACGGTTCCTGAGTGGGGGACTTTCTCCCTCCTGTTGAGCTGCTCGTGCTCTTGGTCGGCGCTTGTCTGGCCGGGGCGATGAATGCCATTGCAGGTGGAGGAACGATTATTACGTTTCCGCTCCTGCTGGCCTTCGGCATGCCGGCGATTCAAGCGAACGCGACGAGCACGCTGGCTCTGTTGATTGGCATTGGCGGATCGCTCTACGGTTACCGCGAGCACATGCCATCTGTGCGTCCGTGGATGAAACTCTTCGCGCCGGTGAGCATCGTGGGCGGTCTGGCAGGTGCCTGGTTGTTGACCAACACAAGTGAGAGGTTTTTCAGTGACCTCGTCCCATTTCTGATCCTGTTTGCAACCGTGCTTTTTCTACTCAGCAACGTCGTGGGCAAGTTTGTCGGGTTTGATGGAAATAGGCAGGCGACCCATCCCGCACACAAAGTTGCGGCGGTAGTCGTGCAATTTGGAGTGGCTGTTTACGGCGGATATTTCGGGGCCGGAATTGGAATTCTGATGCTGGCTACCCTGGGGCTCATCGGTCTCAAAAACATCCATCAGATGAACGCGATCAAAACCGTCTTGGGTGCGCTCGTCAATGTGGTGGCCGCCGCGTATTTCGTTTTGGCGGGCCTGATCATCTGGCCGCAGGCTTTGGTAATGACTCTCGGAGCGGCGGTGGGTTACTACGGCGGGGCCGTCATCAGCACGCGCATTCCGCAGAGGTGGGTGCGGGCGATCATCATCCTTGTGGGGCTCACGCTCTCTGTGGTTTTTTTCTGGCGCCAATTCGTAGGATGAGCACTCCGGCCGCGCGTTTCACGAAGGCCTGAGGGCTGCCTCGACTTCCGCTGCGGCGCGCCAACCGGTATCCATCGCGCCATGCACGGTGCCACTTGCTCCCAGGGTGTTTGTGGCCTCCCCGGCAAAGAAAAGTTTTTTTCCAACGGGTCGTGCGAGGGCCTCCCGGCTGGCCTCGGTGGTTTGCGGTGTGGGGTAGCTGTAAAGGCCGCGCACGTAGGGATCGGCTCCCCAGTCGGCAATGAGTCCGCGCTCGAAGGAACGCGAGGCGATGCGACCTCCAAAAAGCTCATCGAGTTCCTCGATGGCAAAGCGCACGGGATCCACACTCATGCTGTCGAGAACCTCGGCCCGCGTGCCCCCGACGAAGGCTGTAAGCACATGCGATGTCTCCGACTTCCCCTTGCAGGGCGCCCAGAACTGGGGCAGGAACCCGTCCGTGTGGATAAAGTAGATATTCTCATCCCAGAAGCGGTGTTTGAATTTGAGAACAATTTTCATGCCGGTGTCCATGCCGATGCTATCGGCTGCGGCGATCTTTTGCGCGGGCAGTTGTGGGGAGAAATGCAGCAAACGCTCGCGAAGGATGGGGAGGGGGATGGTTACGATCACTGCCCTGCACTTGATCTCCTCGCTGTTGAAGAGGCGCACCACCGGTTGGCCGCTCCACTCGATCGCGGCCACGGCGGCGTTGAGACGGATGCGGTCGTCCAGTCGGGTTAGCATGGGGATGAACAAATCGCTGTAGCGGCGATCGAGTGTGTAGTTCGTCTCGCGGGCTTCCCAGCCTTTCTGGTAGGTTGCAAATCCTCGCATTGCGAGGCGGTCGAGCGTTGTGCCGTGTTCCACTCCAAGCCGGGAGTCCAGGTAATGCCAGGCGCGGCGGGGAAAGTGCGAGCGGATGAGGAATTCCTCGGCGCTCCAATTCTCGCCCCGATAGTCGCTGAGGTGGTCGATCACATCGCATGCGCGTGCGACGTCGGGATCCCTCTGGGCCTGATCGAGTGTGACGAGTTCCCCATCCAGTCGGAGCATGTCGTCGGTGGTGGAGTGGTGGATGAGTCCGATGCCGAGTTCGCTTGCCAGCTTGGCAACCGCGTTGTCCGGGCCATGGACCTCCTCGGCTCCCAGTTCGATGGGGATATCCGCAAATCCCTCCAGCGCACGCACACGTCCTCCCGCATGGTCTGATGCCTCGAGCACTAGAGGCTCGTAGCCGGAAGCGAGCAACTTGTCCGCCGCACAGAGACCGGATGCCCCCGCGCCGATGATGATAATTCTATTGTCCACGCAAACGTCCTTCCCAAAGGTGGATTAAACGTAGACGCGGAACGTTTTTAAATCCAGTCGTGCCTTTGCCGTGACGTAGAGCGTGGGTGTTTCGCGTTGCGCCGATTGGTTTGTGGTGCCGTCAAGGGAGCGGGAATCTTGCGGTGAAAGAGGTCACTTCCCTGCGGAGGGTGGCCAGGGCCAGGTCGTCGTTGCGGAACTTGAGCGCGGCGTGCATGAAGTCGGCGACCTGCATCATATCGTCCTCGCGAAGGCCTCGGGTGGTCATGGCCGGGGTGCCGATGCGGATGCCACCAGTTTTCATGATGGATTCCGTATCAAACGGGATGGCATTTTTGTTTACCGTGATAGCGGCTTTGTCGAGAACCACGGAAGCGTCGGCGCCGGTGATTCCAGCGGGACGAAGATCGACGAGGAGCACGTGGTTTTCGGTGCCGCCGGAGACGATGCGGTAGTTCAGCATGGAGAGGCGGGCAGCGAGTGCCTTGGCATTGCTCACGATCTGGCGGGCGTAGTCCTTGAAACCGGGTTGGAGTGCTTCGTGGAAGCAGACGGCCTTCGCGGCAATCACGTGCATCAGAGGCCCGCCTTGAACTCCGGGGAATGTCTGGGCGTCGATTTTTTTTGCGAACTCTTCTTTGCACATGGCGAGGCCTGCGCGTGGTCCACGCAGGCTCTTGTGAGTGGTGGTGGTGACGAAATCGGCAAAAGGAAAGGGGGAGGGGTGCACGCCTGCGGCGACGAGGCCGGAGATGTGGGCCATATCCACGAAGAGGTAGGCCCCAACCGAGTCGGCGATCTCCCTCATGCGCTTGAAATCAATAATACGCGGGTAGGCGGAGGCACCGGCAGTGATCATTTTCGGGCGCACCTCCTCTGCCTGGCGGGCGAGGGCGTCGTAATCGATCAACTCGGTCTCGCGGCTCACGCCGTAGTGGGCGACATCGTAGAGTTTGCCGGAAAAATTCGCCTTGTGGCCGTGGGTCAGGTGGCCGCCGTGCGCGAGGTCCATCGTAAGAATTTTGTCGCCTGGCTGGAGGACGCTGAAGTAGACGGCCATGTTCGCTTGGCTGCCGCTGTGGGGTTGAACATTGGCATGCTCTGCACCGAAGAGTTTCTTCGCGCGGTCGATGGCCAGCTTTTCCACGATGTCCACGTATTCGCAACCACCATACCAGCGGCGGCCGGGATAGCCCTCGGCGTATTTGTTCGTGAGGCAGGATCCCTGCGCTTCCATCACCGCTCGGCTGGTGAAATTCTCGGAGGCGATCAGCTCGATGTGCTCGAACTGGCGGCGGTATTCCTTCTCAATCGCGGAGGCGATCTCCGGGTCGGTTGCGGCAAGGGCAGAGAGTTCGGATTTGGCGTCAAGTGTGGTTGGCATGGGATTTTGGTTGATGATGCGAAAGACAGAGGGGAGCGCATTTTCGATGCTGCGTTTGCACTCGGCATAGACCGCTCGCCCTTGGCCGATGGGGTCTGGAACGTCGGGTGAGCCTTTTTCATCGAAGCGAAGGAGCCGAACTTTATTTCCGAATTCCGGAAAAAAGAGGTCGAGGAGCCGCTGGTGGTCGCGCGTCATCACGAAGATGTGCGTCGCTTTTTCGAGTAGGTCTTCCGTTACCGGTTGGCTGCGGAACCTCGAAAGATCGATCCCCTCGGCGGCGAGAACATCGACGGCGTCGCGGCTGGCCCCCTGGCCTTGGCCGGCGCTCAGTCCCGCAGAGGCCATGGTGACGCCCTGGGCGTCGGCGGCCATTTTACGGAACAGAGCTTCCGCCATCGGGCTCCTGCAGACATTGCCCGTGCAAATGAACAAAACGTGTCTTCGCGATTTTTGACTCATGCGGTGAGCGGCACTTTAGTTTGAAGGCGATTCAAGTCAAACGCTGTGAGCAGTGGCAAAAGAATCCGCGATGTTTCGGCCTGGTCATGCGGCTTGTGTCATTAGACGCACACGGGCGGCGTGACTTGAAAAAACATGACATCGGGGGGGGGCTTTGAGGCCTTTTCACGCTGTGGGGTATTTCGGGGCAGGAGGCTAGGGCTGGTTTCCCAGCCCCATGGGAACGTGGACCCAGGCAAGTCATCCGTCGAAGTGGAATTCGCATCCTGCATCCGTATGGGGTGTTTGCTCCCCTATCATTGCAGCGACCACTCTGGAAATTGCCTTACTCGACGCGTTGCAGCCGTCCGGTCCACCTCAACAGTCCATGAGAACATCCATCACTACTATCCATGCCCTTGAAATCCTCGACTCGCGAGGCAACCCCACCGTGTCAGCCACTGTCGTGCTGGAGGACGGAACTCTTGGCACCGCAGCGGTCCCGTCCGGCGCCTCTACCGGTAGGAGCGAGGCGGTAGAGCTGCGCGATGGCGATCCGAAACGATACGGTGGCAAGGGTGTCCTGCAGGCCGTTGCAAATATCGAGGGCGAAATCGCGAGTGCTCTCAGAGGCCTGGACGTGGCGGATCAACGCGCTGTCGACGAGCGTTTGATTGGTCTCGACGGCACACACAACAAAGCGCGCCTCGGTGCCAATGCGATCCTCGGAGTTTCCATGGCCTGCGCGCGGGCGGCAGCCGCAGCGAGTTCGCAGCCGCTCTACTCCTCGCTCGGTGGAGCGGGTGCCACACTCCTTCCCGTGCCATTTCTCAATGTGATCAACGGCGGCAGGCACGCCGACAACACGGTGGATTTTCAGGAATTCAAGATTGCGCCTCACAATGCTCCGAACTTTAGAGAGGCGATCCGCATGGCGGTGGAGACCTTTCATGCGCTGCGCTTGGTTTTGAAGGCGAGGGGACTTGCCACCGGTGTTGGCGACGAGGGAGGCTTCGCGCCAGACCTTCGCGACAACGAGCAGGCGCTGGAGATCATCCTCGAGGCCATCGGGCGGGCCGGATATCAGGCAGGAACCGACATCTCGATCGGCCTGGACCCGGCCGCCAGTGAGATGTGGGAGGATAGCGAGTATGTGTTTTTCAAGTCCGGAGCCGGGACGATGAGCACAGGGGAAATGATCGCACTGTGGAAACAGTGGCTTGATCGCTATCCCATAATCCTTTTGGAGGATCCCCTTGGTCAAGAGGATTGGCGGGGTTGGGAGGTGATCACCCGAGAGCTTGGAGATCGCGTTGAACTCGTTGGCGACGACATTTTTTGCACCAACCCCGGCATCCTGCGGGAGGCAATCACGCGCAAAGTTGCCAATGCGACTCTCATCAAGCCAAACCAAATTGGCACCGTCACTGAGACACTCGATTGCATGGAGCTGGCGAAGGCCCATGGCTACCGGTGCTACGTGTCGCACCGAAGCGGCGAAACCGAAGACCCCTTCATCGCCGATCTCGTTGTGGCCACAGGTGCAGGCCACATCAAAACAGGCTCCGCGTGCCGCAGCGAGCGTATCGCAAAGTTCAACCGCCTGCTTGCGATTGAGAGGGAACTTGGCACCAGGGCTCGCTTTGCGGGCAGTGAGAGCGGAGGCTCGAAGGGTTTGAAAAAGTCGGGAACTTTTTTTCAATCGCAGGTCTGAGGCCAGCGTGGTCTGCAGGGCCTCTCTCTGTGCGGCTCTGCAGACTTTTTAAAGAGGGAACTACCGGCGGTCGGGATCGAACCGACACTCCTTGCGGAACGCGATTTTGAGTCGCGCGCGTCTGCCAATTCCGCCACGCCGGCGCGTGCGTCTTGTGTTAAGGGGATTCCCGCACCCTTGCAATCAGGAAAACGAGCAATGTCTCGCTACGTGCACGAGGGATTTTCCCATTTCCGCACGTCTAGACCACCAACGACATCGTTTTGCCAATTTTAAAAAAACCACGGCTTCTCACGTTTCCGCAGCTCTGCCATGTTGGGTCAATGCTCAGACTCTCCAACAAACCCGTGCAGCTCCCACGGTTCGAAGGGCCAGTTTCACACGCCGCATGATGACGACACTCGAAGTTCTGAACGCGGCGGCCTCCTACCTTGAAAAGAATGCCGTTGAGAGCCCGCGCCTGAATGCCGAGCATCTTCTCGCTCACGTTCTCGGCAAAAAAAAACGCATAGACCTCTACCTTGAATTCGAGCGTCCCCTCGGCGAGGCGGAGCGAGCTCCGCTGCGAGACCTCGTCAAACGTCGCTCCGAGGGCGTGCCGCTCCAGCACTTGCTCGGCACCGTGGAGTTCCTCGGTCGCGAGTTTGACTGTGATGCCCGCGCGCTCATCCCGCGCCCGGAGACAGAGGAACTTGTCGAGTTGGTTTTAAAAGAAGCCCCCACAGCGCAAACCTTTCTTGATGTCGGAACCGGCAGCGGGGTCATCGCCCTCGGCATCGCACTGCAACGCCCCGAAGCCTCCGTCATCGCATGTGATATCTCCAGAGAGGCCCTCGCGCTCGCAGAAAAAAACCGCGCTCGGCACGCACTCCAGCACCGTGTCACTCTCATCGCCTCCGACCTTCTTGCAGAGATTCACGGACCCTTCGACGTGATTGTTGCCAACCTTCCCTACATTCCAGCCGATGACATTGCTGGGCTCTCCCGCGAGGTTCGGCACGACCCGCTCACCGCGCTGGAGGGTGGACCCGATGGTCTCGGCTTTATCCAGAGACTCGCTGTTGAAGCCCTTCCCGCCCTCAACCCCGGAGGGCTTCTTGCCCTTGAGATCGGACACGACCAAGCCGGGCGCGTGTGCGCATTGCTTCAAAATCTCAACTACCGCAACCCTGCCGCGCACCCCGACCTTCAGGGGGTGCAGCGATTCCTCATCGCGCGCAAGCCGTAGAGCACCGCCCTCCCGGGGAACCTCCGGAAGCACAATTATCGGGACATCGCTTCGCATCCCGATTATCAAAACGCCCACCGACTCATCTTCGCACGACATGGATAAAATTTTGGTTCACGGCGGCCGACGTTTGCGCGGATCCGTCAAAATCAGCGGCTCAAAAAATTCCGCACTTCCGATTCTCGCCGCCACCCTTCTCACCAAAGAGCCCTGCACGATTTCGCGCGTCCCCGACCTCAGCGACATCCACTACATGCTTACCATCCTGAGCGAGCTCGGCTGCGAGGTCGAACGCGCCAGCGGAGTCGTTCAGATTCGGGCGGAAAAAATCCGGACCCATGCGCCGTATGATATCGTTCGCAAAATGCGCGCCTCCGTCTGCGTGCTTGGTCCACTGCTTGGCCGCGAGCACGAGGCCACCGTCTCGCTCCCTGGCGGTTGCGTCATTGGAGACCGTCCCATCGATTTGCACCTCCGCGGCTTCGAGGCCCTCGGAGCCGCCGTGCGCGTCTCTGGAGGAAATGTGAAGGTTCTCGCGCCCAAATTGCGCGGCGCCAAAATCTCGCTGCGAAGCAACTTTGGCTCCACCGTTCTCGGAACCGGAAACGTCATGATGGCTGCTGTTTTAGCCGAAGGCCTCACGATTATCGATGGTGCCGCCGAGGAACCCGAAGTCGTCGATCTCGCCAACTTCCTCATCGCCATGGGAGCGAAAATTGACGGTGCCGGCTCGCGGAAGATCACCATCGAAGGTGTCACGGAACTCCACGGCGCGGAGCACGAGGTCATTCCCGACCGCATCGAAGCGGGCACCTTTCTAGCCGCCGGGGCCATCTCGGGGGATGAGGTCACCGTTACCCGCGTTATTCCCGCCCACCTCACAGCCGTGACGGATCTTCTGCAGGAGGCCGGATTTCAAATCCTCACCAACGGGCACCAGATCTGCATTCGTCCCGGTTCCACGCGGCGTCCGCTCAAGCTGGACACCATGCCATACCCCGGTTTTCCCACCGACATGCAGGCTCAGATGTGTGCGCTTCTGGCTACCACCGATGGCATCAGCGTCATCACCGAGCATGTGTTTCCACACCGCTTCATGCATGTTGCGGAGATGAAACGCATGGGTGCCAATATCGATATGCAGGGAGCCACCGCCGTCATCAAGGGAGTTGCCCAACTCAGCGGCGCCCCGGTCATGGCCAGCGACCTGCGCGCCTCCGCCGCCCTTGTTCTTGCGGGCCTCCAAGGCGACGGCGTCACCGAAGTGAACCGCGTCTATCACATCGACCGCGGTTACGAGTCCATTGACGAAAAACTCAACGAACTTGGCGCGGAAATCGAGCGTGTGAAAGCCTAGCTCCGATCCTTTTTGCCTCATTGCTGGCCGGGTTGCTCCCCAAAACGGAAACCCAACGTCTTTGAACTGCGGAACTGGGTGTGGCGAGAAATGCTGTCATCGCCTCGAGACGACGAGTCGGTCCGGGCCGGGATTTTCAACTCGCTTCAACACAGCTTTCCCCGCCTCGCGGGAGGTCTTCATTTCACGGAGTCGAGGATGCGGTGCAGGGCCTGCGCATCCTCCCGCAGCGACTCCAGGGAGTCGTCGCGCACAAATTCCAGATGGGCGAAAATATCCGAAGCTCCAGCGGTGGCCGCAACCCCGGCATAAAGCCTCCACTCGGCTTCCGCCTCGAGAAGCGGACGTCGCTCAATGGGAGTTCCAATCCACTGGAACACGTGCAAGTGGCAAAGGTGCGGGAGAATGTTTTGCAGGCCCTCAAGCCGTTCGTCCACCGGTGTGACTTCCCTCGGCTGCCAGTAGATTCTCACGGCGGGATGATCCGCGTCTTCCAGCATACGGAGTGCCCCGGCGTTCGTGTCGGTGGCTGTGTGGCGGTGGTATTCGAGCCCGATGGCACATCCGGCGGATTCCGCCAGGGAAGCAACGCGGCGCACCTCATCGACAAGCCGGCTGCGGTAAGAGGGATCCATGTCCACGCTGGCTCGAGCACCGGCCCACACACGGATCGTCTTCGCTCCCAGCGCATGGGCGGAATCCAGCACCCTGCGGAAATCGGGCTCTGCACACACTGGGTCCATCCGGAAATAAGACCCGTAACTCGGCGTCGCAATGCCTGCGTCGTTGCAGGTCTGGTAAAGCGATGCCGCAACCGCCGTGTCCCCGTGGGGACAGTGGATATCCCCCCCCCATTCAATGGCCTGCAGGCCGCTTTCCACACAGGCGGCAATGATCTCCCGCGGCGGCAGTTTCCGGAAAGTGATGGAGCAAAGGCCCGGTCGGATCATGCTCCATGGCCCCGCTGTAAAGGTCGCGCTTCCTTTTCACGATCCTGCATGTCGGCCTGGTCGGCAGTGGGGCCTTGCATGGCACGAGTTCGGCAGACGACGCGCTGCCAGTTTGGGCGGTCGTGGAAGCAGCAGCGGGGCAGAGAAGCGGTTGATGAGAGCACGGCGGGTGTCACCGCATCGGCCGAGTCGTAGCGGCCGAAATGGAGGTCGATCCCGGTCCCCTCCAGCGTTCCGGCGGCGTTCAGCAGGGGCCCGAACCGCACCTTGGCGCAGACCCGCCAACCTCCGGGGATCGGCCAGACCGAGTGCGAGGAGTCGTTCTCCTCGATGGCGAACGCCTGCAATCCTCCCGCAGCGGGAAGGGTGATCGCGCGGGCGGATTGCGGCCAGAGAAGTTGGAGGATCACTCCGTTCGGCGCGTAGTGGTATTCCACATAAGCGGGCGATCCGGCAGCGCCTGCGAAAAATTCCAGCGTGTCACCCAGCAAATACAGGATGTCATTGCGCTGGCTGGCGGCGGTGAAGAGGCGGGCATCCTCAAGGCGGGCGTCAAAGCAAAACGCGTCGCGTTGCCAACCAATCCGCACGGATCCAGCGGAAAAACCGGGCTGACGCTCGGGCCGCCACGATTGATTGAAGGTCAAAACCGGGCTGCCCGCAAAGGCGGCATCCCACGCGGCAGGCACGGTGGGATCAAAGTCTGGCAATTCGGGGCAATCCATTATCGAGCACAGTGCCTCATTCCTAGCCCTCTGGTCGATTCCAAACCGGCCCTGGAAATGTTTTCCATCGGGGTCGTTCTCTTCCGAGCCGCAGAGGGCATCCCTCCACGGCACGCTCGCCATTGCTGCGAGAAAGTCTCGAGATCGGCGCGGCGGAGGGCCGTGCGCACGGGGTCTGGAGCATGCTCGAAGCGGATTTTCAATGCTGGGTGCCCCCACCGTTGCATCCGCAAATCCTTTGCTGGTGGGGTTCGCCACGATTTGGCCTTGCCCGCGCGGAAACATGTTGGAAAGGTGGTGGCGAATGACCAACCCAGCTTGCCAGTAAACCATGGGATTTTCCTCGGATTTCGACACTGCTCTTCGCGACAAGTCACCGCTTCTGCGGGGCTTTGAGTCGCTCTTGGAACCACTCGGCGACGAGGAGCTGCAGTCCCTCGCAGGCCGCTCCAGCGCGATCACGCGCCGCCATTTCGGCCGCACGATGAGGCTTTTTGCGCCGCTCTACCTTTCCAACGAATGCATCAACTCTTGTGCGTATTGTGGATTCTCGCGTGAGAATGCCATTCAGCGCGTCACTCTCGAGGTCGATCAGGTCGAGGCCGAGGCCCGGCATCTCATGGCAGAAGGCTTTCGGAACATCCTGCTTGTCGCAGGCGAGCATCCGAAATTTGTTTCCGGCCCCTACCTTCGACTGTGCGTCGAGCGCCTCCGACCGCTCGTGCCTTCGCTTGCGATCGAGGTCGCGCCGATGGAGGCCCCGGACTACGTCCCCGTCGTGCAAGCAGGGGCCGAGGGGCTTGTGGTCTATCAGGAGACCTATCACCGCGAGGCCTACAGGACATACCATCTGGCAGGTCCCAAAAAAGATTTCGACTGGCGGCTGGATTGTGCCGAGCGCGGATATGAAGCCGGGTTTCGCAGGCTCGGAGTGGGGGCCCTTTTTGGCCTCTGGGATTGGAGATACGAGGCCCTTGCGCTCGCGGCGCACGTTGAATACTTGACGCGCGTGTGCTGGAAGGCGCAGGTCACTGTGAGCATGCCGCGCCTTCGTCCGGCCGCTGGTGAGTTCGAGCCCGCGCACCTGCTGCCGGATCGCGAGTTTATCCAACTTCTCTGCGCCCTGCGTGTCACGTTCCCCACGGTCGGAATTGTTCTGAGCACCCGCGAACCCGCTCTCCTGCGGGATCTGATCGCTCCGCTTGGGGTCACAATGATGAGTGCCGGCAGCCACACCGAGCCTGGCGGCTATACTGGCCAAGGCCGCGAATCCTTGCATCTCACCGTTCGCGGAAAAGCTCTCGCATGCTCCGGGGCCGACGCGGCCACCGAGCAATTTGCGATCTCGGACGACCGCAATGCGCGCACGGTCGAAGCCGCGCTCAACCATCTTGGCCTCGATCCCGTTTGGAAGGATTGGGACTCCAGCATCCTGCCTTCCGTCCGGTGAAAATCTCCGTCAACGGCGTCCCTCGCGACATCGAGGACCAAGAGACCATTGCCGCCCTCGTTCTCCACCTCCGCCTCGAGCCGGCCATGATCCTTGTTGAGCACAATGGCCTCGCCCTCCACCGCGGCGAGTGGTCCGCCGCCCAACTGCAAGAGAACGACCGTATCGAAATCCTCCAAGTCGCCGCCGGAGGGTAGGGGGGCAAGCGCGGAATGTGCCTGTTGTTCGTGGAGCCGCATCCACTGGCCCTTCCGGCTGGCGTGTGCCGCGCGCTGGAACTGCGGTAAGAGTTCTCTTTCTCGAACGGACTAGGGTTTTGCGAAGAGCGCTTTGTATTGGCCGTAGCCGTATTTCTCGAGGTCTTCGACGGGGACGAAGCGGAGGGAGGCGGAATTGATGCAGTAGCGGAGGCCGGTGGGGGCGGGACCGTCGGGGAAGACGTGTCCGAGGTGGGAGTTACCTTTGGCGGAGCGGACTTCGACGCGTTCCATGCCGTGGGCAGAATCCTGTTTTTCCTCAAGGGTTTCGTTTTTGATCGGGCGGATGAAGCTAGGCCATCCTGTGCCGGAGTCGAATTTGTCGCGGGAGCTGAAGAGAGGTTCGCCGGAGATGATGCAGACGTAGAGGCCCTCTCGTTTGTTGTCCCAATACTCGTTGCGGAACGGGGGCTCGGTGCCGCATTGCTTGGTGACGTGTTCTTGCAGCGGGGTGAGGGCGGGTTTGGTATCTTGGGCGTTCACAAAGAGGACAGTGGCGAGGAGGAGGGCTGGAATAACGGGTTTCACGAAATCAATACGGCTCGATGGAGCGTGGGGGTGCGAGGATTTCGCGCAGCACGATAGCTTCGCGCACGGCCGCGGGGGATCTGAAGCGCTTCGCCCATGAGGTGGTGGCGGCCCGCGAGACGATCGCTGCGGGGAGTCTGCGCGAGGGCGTGGGCTGGGCCCTTACAACAGGCGGTGGCGGCAGCGGCGGCGGCATTTCCATCGGCTCGGATTCGAAGAAGAAGACTGGTTCACGCTGGGCGACGGGAGGCGCCGGTTCGGGCGTGGGAATGCCGAAGGATTCGAGGAGGTCGCGAAGGCGCTCCTGCTGCGGGTCGCCAAGCGGCGGGGGCGCCGGTGCCAAGGGCGCTGTGCTTGTCTCTGTGCGCTCGGCGAGGTCCTTCTGCAGGCGTTTTTGCTCGCGGAGTTTGGCGGACTTTTCGATGAGCCAGTTAATGAGGCTGATCGCGGCGATGATGAGGAGCAGGACGAGCTGTTCCATCGAAAAAATCAGGCAGGCGTGGAGTCCGCGGGGGCGGCGATGGACTCGCGCATGGAGGTGTCGGACTGGATGTTTTTCATTCGCATATAGTCCATGACTCCGAGGTTTCCGCTGCGGAAGGCTTCGGCCATGGCGAGGGGGACTTGGGCTTCGGCTTCGACGACCTTGGCCTGCATCTCTTGGGTGCGGGCCTTCATTTCCTGCTCGGTGGCGACAGCGGCCGCGCGACGCATTTCGGCCTTGGCCTGGGCGACCACTTTGTCAGCATCGGCTTGGGCGACTTGGAGTTTGGCTCCAATGTTGTCGCCGATATCCACATCGGCGATATCGACAGAGAGAATCTCGAAGGCGGTGCCGGTATCCAAGCCCTTGTCCAGGACGGTGCGCGAGATGCGATCTGGATTCTCAAGCACATCCTTATAGGAGACGGCGGAACCGATGGAGGTGATGATGCCCTCGCCCACACGGGCGATGATCGTTTCCTCGGTGGCGCCGCCGACGAATCGGTTGAGGTTCGAGCGCACGGTGACGCGGGCGCGGACTTTCACTCCGATGCCATCGCGGGCCACGGCGTCGATAGTGTTTTTTCCGGTGCTGGGATTCGGGCAATCGATGACCTTCGGGTTGATGCTGGTGCGAACGGCTTCGAGGACGGTTTTGCTGGTGCCCTTGATGGCGAGATCGATCGCGCAGGCACGGTTGTAATCCAGTTGGAGGGCGGCCTTGTCCGCGGCGATGAGGGCGAGAACGACGTGAGAAACATTGCCTCCGGCGAGGTAGTGGGCTTCCAGCGGGTCGGTATCGATATTGATACCCGCTTTCACTGCGGTGATGCGGCTATCGACGATGAGCCCCATGGGGACACGGCGAAGGCGCATGCCGATGAGCTTGGCGAAGGAGACTGGGGCGTCGGCAAGCTTTGCTCGCAGCCACGTGCCAAAAAAATTCAGAAGAATAACAACGAGCACGAGTCCAGCCAGCAGGACGACGCCGAAGACAAAATAAATAACGAATTGAGAGATCATATGCGGTTTTTTCTAGGAGTCGGAAACATCGCACAGATGGAGGTTCACGCCATCAAAATCGGCACCGGGTAGAATCCGTGACACGCAATCGCCGAGGTTGGTGATGCGGTCGATGCTCCCCACATCCCGCATGTCCCGCATCGCGGATTTCTCCTTGTTGGCGGTGGTGGTTTTTCCGGCTCTTCACCGCCGTATTTGAAAAGAGCACCAGAAACCACGCCCGCATCGTCTCGCGATTCACTCTGCCGGTTGGCCTGATTTACGAAGGGTTGTTCCCTCACAGCGTCGGCTGGTTCCATCCCTTCGCAGGTCTCGTCCCCGTCCATGAACGGGTGCGGCAGTCCTACTCCGTGAAGGTCGTCACCTGATCAAGGATCACATCCGCAAATCCAGAATCCGTGCCGATTGCGCCGCTGTAGAAGAGTTGGCGGTTCCTCAACCGGTAGGGATTGTGGCGGAAGACATCGCTCTGACTGGCCGCGGGGCCGATATCCTCCGCCATACCGAGAAGAACGGGAATATCCTGATAGCTGTGAAGGCCGTCGGAGATGAAAAATGGCACAACAACGACGTTCGGTTGGGACGCCAAGGTGTCCCACTCCGAGATGAGCGGAGCCTCCTCCATGTAGGCGGGAATCACCTCCGCGTATTCCCCCGAGGCGGTGATTTTTTCGGCTTGGATTTTCGCGGCAGCGGAGGAGTTTTCATTGAGCCCCGTGCCATGCCCGACGATGAAGAGGCTTGTTTCCTTGGTTGGCACGCCGGGCGCGACACCCTTGGCCTGCTTGATGAGAAGCTCGGTCATCGCCGCATGGTTCCCCGCCGGTTCGCAATACAAAATCCTGCGATCACCTCGGTGTGTGATTTTTCCGTCCAATTCCAACTCGCGCGGAATCACCGTCTGAGTGAAATACCCCTCGCTGATGAAATTGGGCACGACGTAGACCACTTCGCTGTCCACCATGCGCAACACCTCGCGAAACGTCGGTTCCTCCTTCCAGAAGCAGACTGCCACTTCGGCAAAAATCCCGCGCTCCCGCAGGGTGCGGGCGTGGACAATCGAAGGGGCGCTTGAGTCGGGGTTCACCGTGGAGCCGTGTCCGACGATGATGAGTGCGCAGCTGGAGTAATCTTTCATGTGAGCCTTGGGACAGTCGAATAGGCGGAAAATTCTGAACCCATGTTTCAAATTCGCAAACTGTTTTCGGCAACGTCTTCATTCCCTCGGGCCGGAAAGCAGGCCCTCATCCGGCCCAGGGGTTCATCGTGTGGAAAGTCCCGCCCCCCGCAAAGATTGGTCTCCGGCCAACCCGCTGCCCACATAGATGCTGCTGGCCGACTCGCCCCCGGTGATGGGATTCGGGAAACGCACCTCGTGGGCGAGAGCTTTTGCAAACACCGAGCCGATCACTTCCAAAAAGCCGGCCTCCGGTCCGCCGTCCGACCACATCGCAAAGACTCCGCCGGGCCGCAGGTGCGCAGCCATCGCCAGCACTCCGTCCCGACTGTAGAATCCGCCATGGCGGGCGTGCAGCCAGTGGCTCGGAGTGTGGTCGATGTCCAGAAGCACCGCATCGAACTTCCGGCCTCCCTTTTCGGGATCGAAGCCAGTCCCGCCCGCCGCCATCGCAAAGAAATCCCCCTGCACAATCCGCACGCGCTCGTCTTCCGCGAGCACTTTGCCGAGCGGCAGCAACCCCTCCCGATGCCACCCTATTACCGGAGCCAGGTATTCCACCACCCTCACCGAGGCGACCTGCTTGCAAGCGAGTGCGGCGGCCGCCGTGTAGCCGAGACCGAGTCCTCCCACCACCACGTCGAGGCAGTTGCCCCCGTGCGCCTCGACCCCGAGATGTGCCAGCGCATCCTCCGCCGCATGGAACAGGCTGCTCATGAGAAACTCCCCATTCAGCTGCACCTCATGGACAATCTCGTCATCCAGCATCGCAATCCGGCGGCGCCTCAAAAGCAACTCGCCAAGCTCCGAATCCACGTGATCCAGCACTTCAAAAGACTTCTTCATGAATGAAAATAGAAACGTCGAAGCCGACTGGCGAGCCCCATTCGTTCTTCCACACCCAGCGCGCCCCGCCCGTGGGTCGCTGAAAAAGGGAGCGGGGCATCGCGCTACAACGCCGACCTGTCTTCGCCCTCGGGAAGCCAGTTGTAGACAGGCTTCCCTCCGGAAATGTTCTCCAGATATTTGCCGTCCACCTTCTCGGGCCGCACGAATTTCCCGAGGAAGTCCACAGCGCCCTTCCGTTCGCAGCGCCAGACGGCGCCTTCCACTCCATCGACCGCGCCATGCGCGCCTGGCTCCAGTTTTTCCAGAACCTCCGCGATCGAAACGGGACGCCCGGCGTGAATGACGCGCGGCGTCACGAGGTCCACCGCGGCGCACCGCGAAGTGACTTCGGAAGCGGGCGTGCGGTCGTGTCCGCGCAGGATGTCGAACGCGACGAAAGGCTCGTGGGTCAGTTGATAAATGGTGCCGTGGGCCTCCATGAGCCACTCGCCGCAGACGCGCTCGCCCTCGGAGAGCAGGGCCTCAAAGCGGGCGCTGTGTTTTTCCACCCAGTCGGCGAAAGCGTGATGCTGCTTGTAGTTGCTGCCTGCGGCGGGAAATCCGGCGCGGATGAGCGCCACGAGGCGGTCGTCGATCTTCGCCACTCCCACGCAGCTTCCGTCGAGCTTTTCCTGAACGATAATCGTGTCATGCCTGTCGCGGCCTTTTTCCGTGAGGATGCGCGCTTGGTGCTCCGAGAGGCCTTTGTCGGCAGGCCCGCGACGGGAACCGGGCAAATGCGGAATACTTCCGTAGGCGCGGTGGCCCAAAGGTTTTTCCGGTTTCGGACTGGAGGAAGAATCCATGATTTCCAAATTAGCCGCGCCAGTCCCAAAGGCAAAACCTCTTCACAGCCGCGCCGATGATTCCTCATCCTTCCCCTTTACCTCATTTTTCCTGCCAAACCTGTCCGCCTGTCTGAGAAGCCCTCCGGCGGCGCAGCCAGTAGATTCCGATGCCTGCCAGCAGGACGGTTGCTGTGATGATGGCTCCAGGTTCTGGAACCGCGCCGATTTCGCCGGTCGAGCTGTTGCCGACGAAGCTCAGACATCCTGACCCCCGGGCGGCGCGGACCGCAGTCGAGGAACCTCAATGAACCGAATTGAAGGACTTCCTCTCGTGTGGTGATCGTTCGGTATGCCGCAAATCCAGCTTCCGATTTTTCCCGCCAGCAGCACGCCGATCACCAGCGAACTTGCCTTTCAGGAAAGAGACGCCGTGGTTTGGTATTTCAACGGGCATCTTCCGGTTTTCAGCCATCCGGTCACTGACATCGCTTCGTTCCGATTTTTTACCAGCCAGCTCATAGCCAATGGCAACGCCTCGCAGAGCGAGATTTCACGGGCCTTCGGAGTGCCCCTGGTCAGCGTGAAGCGGGCCTGCAAGAAGTTGCGCGACGAGGGAGCCGCGGGATTTTTTCGTCCACCTGTGCCCCGGCAAGGTCACAAGCTCACGGAGCAACGCCTTCAAGAAGTCCAAAGCCGTCTCGACGTGGGAATGGAAGTTCCCGCCATCGGCGCAGAACTTGGCGTGCTGCCCAACACGATTCACAAAGCCATCCGCGCCGGGCGGCTCAAAAAAAGCGCAAACACTCACCCATCCCAACGGAGAAAAAAGCACACTCCAACTCGCCGAACGCGGCACCCGATTGACCAACGGCCTCTGGGTTCGTGAAATCCGAGCCCTGAGCGAAACCGGCCACCAAACCCCGACGCCCCCCGAAGCTTTGTGCGCGCCCTCTTCGCCACCAGCGTCAACCTGCGCCCCGACCCCGCCCGCAACGAACTACGCGTCGAAATCCACGGCCAAGCCAACCCCATCCACGACGCCACCCTCGAATCCCTATGCACCGAACTCAACGCCACAGAAATCTGCTATCCCGGCACCACCCTCCGGCTCGTCTGCCGCCCAATCAGGTCATCCGTTTTCCCGCCAGGTCAGGATGTCTGAGGCTATAGCCGAGTTCGTCGAGAAGCTCGGCGACTTTGGAGGGGCTGATCTTATGACCTCGGGCCTTGATTTGCTCGGCCAAGCGCCTCACGCTTTTGCATGTTCAACGCAAGGGGCGCTCCGGCTTACCCCACGTGTAGGGCTCGATAAGCGCATCAATGGCCGAAGCCAGCCCGGAATCTTTTTCCCGCAATTTCTTGCTCCCGCCTCCAGGCTTGCGCACCCGTGAAATCGATTCTCCCCCGGAGTGAATCTCAAGCTCTTGAATGCCGCCCCTTCCAAAGGCCTTGTTAAGGCGATGAGCCTGGCGATGAGCCTGCGCGGCAGCACGAACCTGCGCTACGGCTTGGAGGGCAGTCGGTTCATTTTTCTTTCGGGAGCCTGAGGCAGAGAAGGAAGGTGAGGAGCAGAAGTCCCGAAGCGACCCAGAAGGGGGTCTGCGCGTAGGCGGCGATATTTTTGTTTAAATCGAATGTGAGGAGCCAGCCTCCAAGAACGGGGCCGATCCAGCGGGCAAGGCTTCCGGCGGATTGCAGGATGCCGAGTGCGCGGCCCTGCCACTCGGCGTCTACATTGCGCGAGGCGATACCGGAGAGCGTGGGGCTGAGCAGGCTGTTGCCGGTGGCGATGCCGGCGCAAGCAAGGAGAAGCATGGGGACGCTTGTGGTGAATGGCATCGCAAAAAGGCTGGCGGTGAGGATGGCCGCGCCCGCTGTGGCCAGGCGCGCCTCGCCGAAAGTTTTGACCAGACGACCGATGAGTCCCCCTTGGATGACGACTCCAATGACTCCCAGCATGGCGAAGACGTAGCCGGTCTCCGCAGTATTGAACCCATAGCGGCGGGCAACAAAAAGTGCAAAGACAACGGTCATGATGGAGAACCCTGCGATTAAAATGAAATAGGTCGCAACTGTTGTGAAATAGGGGCCCGGGCGCACGTGTTGGAGGATGTCAGGGAAGAGGGGGGCTTTTTTCGGTCCTCGTCTTTCCTTGGGCAGTGACTCGGGCAGCACAAAAAAGATGAGCACGGCGTTCGCGAGAGCCAGTGCCCCGGCAAGGTAGAGAGGTGCGGATTCGCCCAGCCAGGCGGCCGTCGCACCTCCGAGCGCGGGACCGAATACAAAGCCCAGTCCGAAGGCCGCGCCGATGAGGCCCATCGCTTTGGAGCGGTTCTCGGGCGCTGTGATGTCGGCGACATAGGCTTGTGCGGCTCCAATGCTGCCCCCTGAGATGCCATCAATAATCCGGCCCGCGAACAACATGGCAAGCGAGTTTCCGGCGCCCATGATGGTGAAGCCCAGCGCGGTTCCGAGCGTGCTGATGATGAGCACCGGCCGACGGCCAAAGCGGTCGGATATCTGCCCCAAGAGCGGCGCAGCGAGGAATTGGATGAGTGAGAAAATTCCAAAAAGCCAACCGATCTCCCAGGGGGTCGCCCCGAACCGCTCGGCGTAAAAGGGCAGGACGGGAATCACGACTCCGAATCCCACCATGTTGATGAAAATGGTGAGAAAAATAATACCGAGTGCGGAGCGGTTGGTTTCTTGCATGCGGGTTTTTGGAATTCTGGACAGGATGCCGGCCTTGAGAGTCTCGGCCATGCCCGAGCCCCAAGTCACAGGGCTCGTGCATGGAACCACAGATTGGCCATTTTCAAAAGGCTCGATGCGCAACGGCCCGTTTGGCTTTCCTGCATTGGCTCGTTGCCTCTCGTTCCCCGGAGGTTTTACGATCTTCCGAGGCTTAAAAAGACCTCAAAGCGAGGCGGCCTAAGGCTTGGTCGCTGATTAACCCAAAATGCAGACGACTACTTGATCTGTTCAACAAACGAACACGCGCGGGATTTCCTTGCCCTGCTAAGTAAAGAGGAACGCATGACCTCACTCTTCTCACGGATCGCGCGAGCGGTCTCCATTGCAGCCTGCTTGTTCGTTGTCAACTCAAAGGCACAGAATTTTACCGAGACAGGCGGAATAGCACTCATCCAAGCCGAGCAACCAAGCACGAATACGCCGCGAAGCATCAATTCTGTAGCTTATTCCTGGTCTCTGGCCACGGGTGTGGCGGGTTTTACCGGGACTGGCTTCATGGAGGCCGGTCCGAGTGATGGAACATCGGTGACTGGAGCTTGGAGTGCGACGAGTCCGGAGCTGCAGTATTCGGTCACTTTTGCAAATCCGGGAACCTATTATGTCTGGATGCGCGCCTTCGCCGAGACGGCAGAAAATGCTTCCGTTTACATCGGCTTGAATGGAGCGAGTCCGGTGCAAGCGACCTTGAGCGCGCCACAATACAATGCGTGGAAGTGGACGAATACGGGAGGAGGTTCGACGACGCCGGTGGCAATCACCGTGCCGGCGGCGGGCACTTACACGTTCAACGTCTGGATGAACGACGCGGGCTTCCGTTTCGACCGCATCATTCTCACGCGCAACCCGAACTACACCCCCGATTTCTCCGCGGATTTCTGGCGTCATCAGAATATCTACCAAATCATCACCGATCGCTTCTTCGACGGGAATCCGGCAAACAACAATTTCTACGGCTGGGCGGATCCGAACATCGGCAACAAAACGCACGGCGGAGATTTTTTGGGCATCGAAAAAAAACTCGATTACATCAAGGCACTCGGGGCGACGGCGATCTGGATCTCGCCGGTGGTGAAAAACGGGGCGGGCGACTTCGACTATCACGGCTACGCGGGCACGGATTTTTACAACACCGATCCGCGCTTCGGCTCGATGTCCGATCTCCAGCGTCTCGTCGCCGAGGCCCACAAACGCGGCATTCTCGTCGTGAACGATGTGGTCGTGAACCACGCCAGCACTTGGGTGCACAGCACGGACACCGGTTGGCCGACCTTCAAATACCCGCCCTCGGGCTACAATCTCAGCTACACTTCCTCCGGCCGGTTCGCTGCGCCGTTTGATAACGCCTCGCTCCAGGCGGCCTTCGGAAACACCAATCTCTCGAATGTTTTCAACAACAACGGCGCCACGCAGAATTGGAGCGACGCCACGCAGGTCGAACTCGGCGAACTCGTCTCTCTCGACGACTTCAAAACCCAGTCCACCTATGTGCGTGACAAGATGGCGGAGATCTACAGCTACTGGATCAACACGGTCGGCTTCGACGCCTACCGCATCGATACGGTCAAGCATGTCGAAATGGGTTTTTGGGACAACTGGAGCCCTCGAATCCGCGCCGCAGCGGCCGCCGCCGACAAGCCGAATTTTTTCCAGTTCGGCGAGGTCTACGACGGCTCGGATGCCAAGTGCGGTTCCTACACTGGGACAAAATCCACCACACCCTTCAAAATGGAGTCGGTCGTGGACTACCCGCTCTATTACCAAGTCAACAGCGTCTTCGCCACCGCCACCGGCAGCACCAAGCAGATCGAGGATCGCTACAACAATCTCAATACTTGGAACTACGACCAGTCTGCCCTCAACTCGCTCGTCACGTTTCTCGACAATCACGACCTCAACCGCTTCCTCAATGCGGGCGGTGGCACGGCCCGACTGCAAGTGGCGCTCGCCTTTCTCTACACCTCGCGAGGCATCCCGTGCCTCTACTACGGCACCGAGCAGGACTTTGACGGTGGTGCGGATCCTTGGAACCGCGAGGATATGTTCGACGGCCAATTCGAGGGCGGGCCCTCGGTGGGTGACAATTTCAACATGACCAGCCCGCGCTTCAAGCTCGTGGCGAAACTCAACAACCTCCGTCGCCTCTACCCCTCCCTGCGCACGGGCATCCACTGGAGCCAATGGAACAACACCAGCGGCCCTGGAATCCTCGCCTACTCACGCCGACTGGGAGGCGAGGAGGCCTACGTCGTTCTCAATACAGCCTCGAATTTGCAGACGATCGGCTACCGCCCGACGATCCACCCGCCGGGCACAGTCATGGTCAATCTTTTCAACCCAAGCGAAAGGCTCACCGTGGTGACCGGCTCGACCGGTTGGGAAGTTCCCTCGTTCACCGCCCAGCCAAATTCCTACGCGATCTTTGTGGCGGAATCACAGATCAAAGCCTTGGATCCCGTCGTCGAATCGATCAGCCCCGCGCACGACTCCACCAGCGTGCCAATCGGCTCGACGGTGACGCTAGCCTTCAGCAAGCCGATGAACACAGTGACCGCACAAGCGGCCTTCTCGACCTCCCCGGCGACAACAGGCTCCTTCGTGTGGTCCGCCAATAATACCGTGCTGACCTACACCGCCGCCGGACTCACAGGCAACACGCTCTACACCGTGCGTCTCTCCGATGCGGCCACCGACTCCGCAAGCGGGGCACTCCTCGGGACCTTCGAGTCGCGCTTCACGACAGCGGCCTCCAGCGGGGCTTCGAAGCCCGCCGTCGCCTCCAACACAAGTTCAGTGACTGGGGATACCTCCGCCACACTCGCCGCTTCGGTGAACCCGAATGGGGCCGCAACGACAGTGTTTTTCGAATACGGTGCCAGCTCGGGCTACGGCTCCAGCACTGCCAACCAGAGCATCCCAAGTGGCACAAGCTTTGTGACCCGCAATGCCACCCTCGCCGGTCTCACGCCCGGCACGACTTACCATTACCGCGTCGTGGCGACCAATTCCGCAGGGATCACCAGCGGGCCAGATGCGACATTCTCCACCACACTCACAATCCCGGATACGACAGCCATTACCTCGCCGGCCTCGGCGGTCACACCGATATCCTGCATCATCAACGGCACCGTCAATCCCAACGGAAATCCCACAACCGCATTCTTCCAATACGGCGCCCAGGCCGACCAGTTAACCACCAACACAACGATTCAGAATCTCGGCAACGGCTCGCAAGCGCAGGCTCTCTCCATGCCCCTGAGCGGCCTGCAGCCAGACACCGTTTACTTCTACCGCGTGGTTGCGGTCAACACCGCCAAGACGATCCAAGGCTCGGCCCTTTCTTTTACCACCCTCCCGGTCAAACCGAGCCTCGGCACAACCATGGTGGCAAATATTCAACCCTACACGGCGACACTTGCAACCTCGGTCATTCCGAACGCCTCGGATTCGCAAGGGTGGTTCGAATATGGACTCGATGCGAGCTACGGCTCCGCCACGGCGCTCCAAAGCGTGGCGGGTTCCAGCACCTCGGCGGTTCCTCTCACCTCCACGCTCTCAGACCTCCTGCCCGGCCGGACCTACCACTTCCGCGCCGCCGCATCGAATTCCTACGGCACAACCTATGGAGCGGATCAGACCTTCACGACCGGCTATCCTCCGCCGACCGTGCAGACTGCAAATGCCAGCGGCGTGTCTCCCACCACAGCCAACCTCACCGCCTCGATCAATCCGAACGGGCCGGCGTCAACCTACTGGTTCGAATACGGCACCACCCCCGCCCTCGGCCTCAGCACCATGGCGGGAGCGAGCGATACTGCGGAGGGCTACACCTCGCTCGCCTACTCAAATACCAGCTCGAATGCGACAGCCACGCAAAACGGCGGCACCGGCTTCACGGCGTTCCGCACCTATGTGAGCACCAGCTCGAGCCGGGGCGGAATTCGCTTGGTCACCGCCAACAGCACCGGAGGAACCGCTGGCCGCCAAATCGACGGCGCGAAATCGATGGCTGTTTTTGCCGGCACCTCGACCTCGCGCGGCACCTCCTCCAATCGCCGTGCCCTTGTTACGCCGCGCCAATACGGGACCGTTTCCTTCTCCGTGCGCTTCGACATCCTCAATACAAAAGGCTTCACCGGTGTGAATCTGAAATCCGCCGACGGCACCAGCTTCGGTTCCAATGAGATGCTTTCCATCGGGATCATGCCCGCCTCCGGCCAACTCGGAGGCAACAATGCCATCCTGATCACCGACAAGTCGGGCCAGCGGAATATCAATCTCGGATCCAGTGTTCTTCGAGAAATCCTGGATGTCCAAATCGACTTCGACAGCCTCGTCGGCACCTACACCTGTGGCGTCAAGTTCCGCAGCAGCCCCGCATTCACAAAAATCCAAGGCGATCTCAAGCTCTCCGGAGCGGCCATCAGCCTCGGTTGGCTGGGTTTCATCAACGGATGCAACACCGGAGCGAGCGGTCAAAACATGATCCTCGACAATCTTGCCGTCGCCTCGCCCTCATCCCTCGGCAGTGGCACCTCGCCGGTCGTTGTCTCCAGCGCGCTCAACGGGCTCACCACCAACGCCACCTACTACTACCGCGCCATGGCCTCGAACAGCGCCGGTCAGACGACCGGATCCGCCTCCACATTCTTCACCGGCCAGAATACCGCCCCGACGATCAGCAATATTCCCAATCAATCCATCCCCGAGGATTCGGCAACGGGGGCGATTTCTTTCGTCATCGGCGACACGCAAACCGCGCCGGACTCCCTCGCCCTCAGCGCCTCCAGCGGCAACCAAGCCCTAGTGCCCGATGCCAACATCGTTCTCGGTGCCTCCGGGGCAAACCGCACGCTCACCATTACTCCCGCCCCCAACCAGAGCGGAAACGCCACCATCACCCTCACCGTGGGGGATGGGGATCTCGTCGCCTCGGACACCTTTGTCCTCAGCGTCAGCGAGGTGAACGATCCCCCGACGATCAGCCAGATTCCCAATCAAACCTTCAACGAAGATTCCTCGTCCGGCCCGATTGCATTAACGATTCAGGATCTCGAAACTCCCGCCGGCTCGCTCGTGGTCAGCGCCTCGAGCAGCAAACAAGCCTTGATTCCCGACTCCAGCCTTGTCTTCGGAGGCACCCCGGCGAACCCCACACTCACCATCTTCCCCGCAGCAAACCAAAGTGGCGTGGCCACCATCACAATCAGCGTCAGCGATGGCAACCTGACGACCTCCTCGAATTTTGTCGTCTCCGTCGGTGCTTCGAACGACGCCCCCGCCCTCGGCGACTTGCCCGACCTCATCCTCGAAGAGGACGGCCCGACCGCGCTCGTGGAGTTGATCGTCTCCGACTCGGAATCCTCCCCCGAACAACTCGTCGTGACCGCCGCCAGCAGCAATCAGGCACTGCTCCCGACGACACATCTCCTGCTCGTCGGCAGCGGGGCGAACCCGGCCTTGTCTCTGACGCCCGCCGCCAACCAATCCGGCAACACCACGATTACAGTCACCGTGAGCGATGGATTCTCGACCTCCTCGAAATCCTTCCTGCTCACCGTCGCTCCAGTCAATGACGCCCCCGCGATCGGAGTCGTGGCGGATCAGCAAACCAACGCCGGAGCCGCCGTGGGGCCGTTCGCCTTCTCGGTCGGCGATGTCGAGACAGCGTCCGCCTTGCTCGATATCACCGTCAGCAGCAGCAATCCCACACTCGTCCCGCCTGCAAATATCGTCCTCGGCGGCAGCGGGGCCACGCGAACGGTGTCCCTCATGCCAGCCGGCAACCAAGGCGGCAATGCCACCATCACCCTCACCGCGAGTGATGGCGAAAAGTCCGCCAGCTCCCAGTTTCTGCTCGCCGTCAACAGCACGCCGACACTCAGCGACATCGCCGACCAATCCGCCTTCGCAGGCTTCGCAAGCCAGGCCATTCCATTCACAGTTCAAGATGCGGAGACGCTTGCCGACTCGCTCACAGTCGCCGCCACGAGCAGCAATCAAGCCCTCGTGCCCAACGCTGGCCTCATCTTAGAGAGCGCCGGCTCGGACCGCTCCCTAGTCATCACGCCCGCCGCAAACCAATCCGGCAACGCCACAATCACCGTGACGGTCAGCGATGGCTCAGCGAGTGCCTCGGAGACCTTCTCGCTTGTCGTCACAGCGGCCCCGGATATTTCCATCGAGAAGGCCAGTGGCTCCGACTCCTCCGCCGATCCGGCCTACAGCGGCGGAACCTTCCTCTCGAGCAATGGCGGCTTCGGATTTGCCCCCTGGAGCGGCTCTGCGCTCGGATTCGGTGGTTCCTACCTCGGAGCTTCGGGGCTCAGTCAGCGCTCGACGGCGATTTATTCTGGAGGTCCCGCGGGCAACAGTTTCACAGCCGTCCGTCCTTTTGCGTCGGCGATGGAGGTCGGAGAAACCTTCCAAGTCCAACTCGGCTACACGGGCGTAGCCAACGGCGGGGAAATCGGCCTCCGTCTTCGTGCCGGAGGTCGCGACCGACTCATCCTCAAGTTCATTGGCGGGGGCAGTGAATGGACGCTCAACGATGGAGGCTCGAACTTCGCCACAGGAATCTCCTGGGCAGGAGGAAATCCGGGCACGACCCTGCATATCAAGTTCACCCGCAACCCGGGCAACGGATACAGCATCCAGCTCGCCAGTGGCTCCCAGTCCCTCACCGGCAATAACTACACCGCCTCATCCGGTGAAATGTCCATCGACAGCGTGGAGTTTTTCTCCACCGCCCAAGGCGTTGACGAGAACTTGGGGTTTGATACTTTTGAACGAAGCACTCCCCTGGGCGGGGTCATCGATTTCGGCCTGTGGAGTGTCGGCGCCACGAGTGCCCCGGTTGCGCTTGCCCTTCGCAATACGGGAAATGGCATCCTTGGCGGTCTGGCAGTCACTCGGAGCGGAACACATGCGAGCGATTTTGCCGCAGGCGACCCGGCCTCCACATCCCTGCCCCCTGGCGGGAGGACAACTTTCACCGCGACATTCACGCCATCCGGCCATGGCACCCGCAGCGCCTCCCTCCTCATTGCCAGCAACGATCCAGACGAAAATCCCCTCTTCATTCCTCTCTCCGGAACCGGCCTCAACGAGGCTCCCACCATCAGCCCCATTGCGGATCAGACCCACGGATCCGGCGCGATCTCCTTCACCGTGGGCGATCTGGAGACAGCTCCCGACGCCTTGATCCTTACCGCCGCAAGCAGCAACCAGACGCTCTTCCCCGACGCCAATATTCTCCTCGGCGGCAGCGAGGCCAATCGCACGATCACCCTCACACCCGCTGCCAACCAACTCGGCAACACCACCATCACAGTCACCGTCAGCGACGGCGATCTCAGCACCTCCGAGACATTCCTTCTCACAGTGGGCGAGGCGGGTTTCGCCGAGTGGAGCATCCTCAACTCTCTTCCCCTCGACCGTCGCGGACCCTCCGATCGAAACGGCCCCCTCAACCTGCCAAACATCCTAGCCTATGCCATGGGGCTCGATCCGCTCACCGCGACAGCCGCCGACCTGCCGGCATTGAAATCCACCGATACCGCCGCAGGCACAGTCACCATCACCTTCCGAAGGGCAAAAAATCCCACCGGCAAATCAATCATCCTCGTCGGCTCCCCATCCCTGCAAGCGGCTTCCTGGAATCCAGCAACCATTCGAAAAGAAACCACCTCCACCTCCACCGACTCCACCGACTATGAATTAGTCGAGGCCGAAGTCTCCGTGCCATCTCAAAGCCACTACTTCCTGCGTCTCCAAGTGCCCATAAATCAATGACCAAGACGATCCTCCTGATCCACCACAGCAGCGTTCTCGGAGGCGCTTAAACTTTCTCGATCACAATCGTCTACGCGGACATTGCCGCGTTTCGGCGCGCCCAGCATCGTGCCACCAGCACCCCACGTCCACAAACCTCGGTGGAATCGCCTTTTTCGACCCCTCCAACGGCCCCAGTATTAGGATGTCTGAGCCTCCGCTACGAAGACCTCGACGAACGCTCTCGCTTCTGCACCCCGCCCGGTCCGAATCTCGCCTGTGTTCGCGTCCACCGATCGAAAACGCTCTAGCACCTACCGATGCAAAAAGGTTTCGGGCGCCTGCCGCTCCTGACTCGATCTCCCAAGCCCACCCGCCTCGAAAATGCCCCCTGTGCCCTTTGACGATAAACACGCATTCGTTAGTAAATCCCTTCTTATATAATCAAAATGAGCAGTTTAAAAGCTGTGAATTACATTAAAAAAAATCTTGGTATGCCTTGAGAGTCTGCATAGTCTGCACCCTTCCGAATGTTCCCACTTTTCCA
>Ga0247843_1001608_pt1 | contig 44821 bp, 36 predicted proteins | sample LaCruzMarch2017__FD_192420 | JGI IMG/M metagenome (GOLD analysis project Ga0247843, IMG submission 192420) | Freshwater microbial communities from meromictic Lake La Cruz, Castile-La Mancha, Spain - LaCruzMarch2017_8m | ecosystem: Environmental > Aquatic > Freshwater > Lake | place: Spain...
TGTCTGTAACACAGACAGAAAATCGGTAATTATTTGCACTTTTACGAGAAGTTAGGCTTGGTAACCTATTAACTGATTGTAGAAGTGCTTTTATTGTTTTAACCCATTGATAATGGCCAACATATTGTTATTGCATCTCCTATTTTAAGAGGTCCACCATTTCCATAACTACCTGGTCCACCGGTAAACCAAGGCATTGGATGATTATGCTTTTTGATGGCATCTTTTTGGTAACTGCCTATTGGTCTGTTTCCTGGCGCATCGGGAGCCCCACTTGATTTGTCTCTTCCATCATTCATACTCCTGATAAACACTCCTCTTCCATCAGGTACAGAAGTCCATCCGAAGGTTTTACGTAAATCTTTGTTAGCAGGAATCGAACGGCCATCTAACATTACCCAACCACTACCATGTAGTTGAGTGAATTTAGCTTCATCAAGCACTGAATAAACTACATCTCCTACTTTAAAGTGGTCGATCACGCCAGCAGGTTGTAATGGCTTAGTTGCGCCATAAAACAAGAAAATAAATGCACCAAACATCCATAAATTGGACTGTTTTTTGAAATTTTGAATAAGTTTAAGCATGGGTAAAAGTTATTTATGTTTGCAGAATAATTGAATTAAACCTTTTGCACTTCTTTTCGTCTTCGCCTCGCTACTTGTATTTCAACATTGTCCGTCATCAAAACACACCGTCTTGCTTTATCAAATCTCACAACAAAGCGACAATTGATGATACACCCTTTATGCACACGCACAAAACCTACGGGTAAATTTGGCGCATACACACAGAGGCTCTTGGAGGATAAGTGGCTTGTTCCATCCGTTAGAATAAAAGTGGTATAATTGCCCGTCCCTTCTAAACGCACCACTTGACTCAAATCAATAGGCAGCTTGTGTTGATACGAATAATAAAGGGCGGGTATCGTAGTGGTATTCATTCAAAAAGGGTTTGTAAGTGCGCGACAAAATTCCGTAAACGATATTTCTTAAACTACGGGAAATTTCCCGTAGTTGATACCGTCTTTTTACGGTATTGCAAAGGTGATTATAATATCGCTATGGGTAAAATACCCCTATCGGGGTATATTTTAAGAAATTTATGTTGTGTATCTTTACCAATAGGGTCTATTCTCCTTGGCTTCAGCAGTCTATTTTCAATGAAAAAACTCTTGATATTCGTGTTTTTGCCTTTTCTCGGATTTTCACAAGAAACCGCCCCCCTTTTTATTGCCCCCTCCCAGCAAAGCTTTGATGTAGTAAAGCACATTTCATTTTTGGAAGACCGTAGCAGTCAACTTACCATTCGGCAAATTTTGGTCGCTCACAAAACAAATCGGTTTAAATCGGCGCGAGGGAATTTGGGGTTTGGCATCTCCACTTCAGCTTATTGGCTTTATTTCAAAACTCAAAATGGTGCCAAAGCCGATAACCTTATACTGCGTTTTCAAGACCCGGGCATTGATAAAATTCTTGTTTCCCTGATGGCCAATATGGGCGATTTGTACCCGTTCTATGCCCGGCCCATCATTGACAAAGATTTTGTGGTCAGGCTACCTCAGGTAAAATACCAAAGCAGCGAGTATTTTGTTCGGATTGAAAAAAAGGGAGAGTCGCTCTCGCCTCCGGTTCAATTGCTGCGCGAGCATTTTTACCATCAATACCACAAAAACGAATATTTATTTTGGGGATTTTTTATTGGAATGGCACTGGCTCTGGTTTTATTGAATCTGCTCATTTTCATCAATTTCCGCGAGAATGCGTTTTTATATTCAAGCGCATACATTTTTTTCTTTGCCTCCATCTGTGTAACCGGGTTAGGGTACGAATTTTTGTGGTATAATTTCCCAGTGGTAGGCTTTTTTGATACTTCTATTGTTTCGACGGCAACTGTTGCCTTTCATTTGTTATTCATTCAAGCATTTACGAATCAAACCATCAGGAAAAACAGATGGTTGTTTGTTGCAAATCGCGGGGTAGTATTTTTTTTACTGTGCGGCATGGTAATCGGGCTTTGGGGGACATGAAAAAACGAGAAGCCTCCCACAAGCTTTGTTTACATTATCTCCAAATTTCTAATGGTCATTTTACCTCTCTATTCTATTTTGGTTTTTGCCAATATTCAGGATGGCTTTACGAGAAAGCAACAGGGAATTTATTATATTTTTTCCTCCGTTTCGGCAGTAATTGGTGCTATGTTTCTTACCCTTCTCGTCAAAAATGGCTGGCTTTATTTGCCTTTCACAGCCACTTATTTTTTGCCGTTGGGTATCTTGATAGACAGTCTGATTATTACCTTCGCTCAAAGCAAACGGTTTAATGACCTTGCGAAAGAGCGGCAATTGTTTTTCTTGGAACTGATGGATACCAAGAATCAAGTCCTCCAAACCCAAGAGTCTGAACGTCAGCGCATCGCAGCGGATTTGCACGATGACTTAGGGGGAACACTCGCTACGATACGCAGGCGCATTGCTGATATTCGACAGAACCTCAAAGACCCGAAAGCCGCCCAAGATTTTGAACTTCTTGAACCGCTTATTCAAAAAAGTGCGGACGACCTACGGCGCATTTCCCACAACCTGATGCCGCCCGAATTTGCCCATCTTGGTCTCGTTAACGCTTTGCAACAATTCGTACAGGCGATTCCTCAATCACCAACGCATTTTGAATTTTTAATTTCCGGTAAAGAGCAAAAACTTTCCGTTAACATCGAACTTAATATTTACCGTATTGTATCGGAATTAGTCCAAAACGTTCTCAAACATGCTCATGCTACAAGAGCAGCAGTGCAATTGATCTATTTTGACGATTCACTCACCATCACCGTCGAAGATAATGGAGTCGGTGACCGTTTGATAAATAAATCAAGTGAAATATCAGAAATTTCGTCGGGCATAGGGCTAAAAAACAGTAAATTACGGGCTGAGTACATCGGTGCAAAGTTGTGTATGGAAACAAGTGGAGGTGGTACACTGGTGATTTTAGAAATTCCCTATTTACCCACTGACAATGATGCAAGCCCGCCTAAAAATTCTTTTGATTGACGACCACAAAATCTTCAATGACGGCCTCAAAAGTTTACTCAACGAGCAATCAGATTTTAACGTTTGCACACAGATATTTCAAGCCAAAGACGTCAATTTTACCATTCAAAAGCACCATCCAGACTTGATTATTCTGGATATTAATCTCCAAGGCATCAATGGTATTGACCTCGGCAAAAAAATCACAGCTGATTTTCCAAGAATAAAAGTGATGATTTTGACCATGTACAACCAATCTAAACTGCTGGAGGAAGTCCGCGAAGCAGGGCTGCACGGCTATTTACTCAAAGATGCTACTACGCCTGAATTGCTCACTGCCATACGAAGTGTGCTGGCCGGCAATCCTTATTTTGACACCAAAGTGGCAAAAACAGAGCTACTCTCCGACGACCCTTTCGGGGATGATTTTGCTCGACGACTCAACCTCACTTTTCGGGAAGTTGAAATAATTCGACTTATCAAAGAGGGACTTACCAATGAGCAAATAGCCGAACGGCTCAACCTAAGTTTTTTCACGATTAAAACCCACCGCAAAAACATTCACTTCAAGTTGGGCATCAGCAACGTGGCCGAATTAATCAAATTTGCCACCACACATGATTTGTAAACCCTGCTGAAACCTTGAAACCTATAAGGTCTTGGAGACCTTATAGGTTTGGTTTGGTTAGTAGGGCTGAATCATATAGTTTTGGGGTAAAAAAACGTCGGCATGAATTACCACGCGGATTTTGAGGAAGATAAATTCTATCACATCATTAATCATGCAGTGGGTAACGAAAACCTATTCAGAACTAACGAAAACTACCGCTATTTTCTACAACAATACCATCATCATACCTCCCCTGTTTGGCACACCTATGCGTATTGTCTAATGCCTAATCATTTTCATCTGTTAGTACGAATACACCATCAATCAGAAATTGAACTGCATCCAAAGTATAAAGGCGATGTACATAAAGTAGTCATGCAAGCTCTCAGCAACTGGCTTAATGGCTACGCGAAAGCCTACAACAAAAGATACGAACGGCGAGGGGCTTTGTTTTTAGATTTTACCAAACGCATTCACATAGATTCGGAGGGTTACTTTATAACGGCAGTCAATTATATTCATCAGAATCCTGTGCATCATGGTTTTTGCAGAAAACCAATGGATTGGTTGTATTCATCTTACAATAGTTGCCTTTCTGAGCAAACAACTCGCATTAAACGAACGGAAATTTTAGAATGGTTTGGAGGAAAGAAAGCATTTGTCGATTTTCACGAAAATAATACCTCAGGATTAGACCCGGATAGTGAGTTTGGCTTTTAATAAAATATCAACCGAATTAAACCTATAAGGTCTGCGAATCGTCGCACCGTTAAAACCTTATAGGTTTGTAATATCAGCAGAATGCGCCGCGAAATAATAGAAACCATTAAACTCAGTATTCCAATCATCATTGCTCAACTGGGAGTGATTCTCATGGGCGTGACCGACAACCTCATGGTGGGAAGATTCTTAGGAGCCGTACCGCTTGGCGCTGCGGGTCTGGCCAATTCGCTTTCTTTTTTAGTCTCCAGTATCGGATTTGGCGGCTTGGGTGTAGTAGCTACGTTGATTTCACAGGCCAAAGGACAAAACAACACTACTGAAATCGGGAAACTTTTCCGGGCAGGAATCCGAGTAGCGGTTCTGTTAAGTATGGCATTGGGAATTGCCGGAGTCGGTGTGGCATTTGCCATGGATTCCTTTGGTCAAACACCCGAAATTACTCGTTTGGCAAAGCCGTTTATGTACATTCTCAGCGCATCTACGGTACCGTTGTTTCTGTTTATCGCTGCGCGTCAGTTAGCTGACGGACTCTCATTTACCCGTGTAGCGATGTTCGTCACTGTATCGGCGCTATTGGTAAATATTCTTTTTAACTGGGTGTTAATCAATGGTATCTGGTTTTTTCCAAAAATGGGGCTAAATGGCTCGGCTATGGCTACGCTCATTGCTCGGCTTTACATGGCTTCGGCTATTTTAGTGTATGTTTTCAGAACGCATCATTTCAAAAAGTACCTCCAAGTCTCGCACAACGTCAATTTGAATGAATTGACAAAAAAAATCCTCCGCTTGGGAATTCCGGTTGGTTTTCAATTTTTCTTTGAAATTGCGGCCTTTTCACTGGCAGTAGTGATGATCGGATGGTTAGGAGAAAATCAATTGGCTGCGCACCAAATTGCCATTAATTTGGCTTCTACCACCTACATGATGGCAACGGGCATTGCTTCGGCGGGCGCCATCCGGGTAGGTAGGGCTTTTGGGGAACAAAACTCGGCAAAAGTACAACAGGCAGGTTCAGCAGCGTTAGTGTTGACCATCGCTTTTATGGGTATCTGGTGCATTACTTTTTTGACTTCTAATGATTTTCTGGTCTCTCTTTACCTGACAGATGCTCCAGAGGTAACTCAATTAGCCGCTACACTGGTCATTTACGCGGGCTTTTTCCAATTTTCTGATGGCATTCAAGTCACTACCCTTGGAGCTTTGCGCGGCCTTACGGATGTCAATGTGCCCACCTTGATTACACTTATTGCTTATTGGGTCATTTCATTGCCCATGAGTTACCTATTGGCTTTTACGTTCAAAATGGACGTGGAAGGTGTTTGGATTTCTCTTTCGGCAGGTCTGACTTTCTCTGCCGTTTTTCTAACCATTCGCTTCTATCGTTTGTTAAAAAAACGAAGGAAAGCTAACCTACCTATGGCGGTTTAGTCTCACTTTTTGTTTTATATTTACACTTTTTCAACCTAAAACCTTATTTTTATGACAAAAAGGCTACTTTTTGCCCTTTCTTTCTGTTTAGTGCTCCATGCTTTTTATTCTAATGCGCAATTATTGGACATGGACAAGCTGCATGGCCTCAAAGCGCGAAGCATTGGCCCCGCAGGAATGAGCGGACGCGTGACAAGTATTGACGTAGTACTGACCAATCCGAGTATCATCTACCTCGGAACAGCTTCCGGAGGTCTTTGGAAATCAACTAACGGGGGAACTTCTTTTTTACCCTTGTTTGACGAACAGCCCATCGCTTCTATTGGTGCGGTAACGATTAACAAAAAAAACCCTGATGTGATTTGGGCAGGGACCGGAGAAGGAAACCCTCGCAATTCCCAAAATTTTGGAAACGGTATTTACAAAAGCCTCGATGCTGGCAAAACCTGGCAGTTGATGGGATTGGAAAATACCCGCAATATTCACCGCGTCATTATCAACCCCAACAATCCAGATATAGTTTACGTAGGTGTGCAAGGTTCAGCCTACGGAGACCATCCCGAACGAGGGGTTTATAAAACAATCGACGGAGGTGAAACGTGGGAGAAAATCTTATATATCAACGAAAAAACGGGCGTAGCCGACATGGTAATGGACCCTGTCAACCCTGACAAACTCATTGTAGGAATGTGGGAATTTCGCCGTTGGCCGTGGTTCTTTAAATCGGGCGGCCCCGGTTCGGGTATGTATGTGACATTAGACGGTGGTAAATCCTGGAAACAGCGCACCAAAGACGATGGTCTGCCCGAAGGTGAATTGGGCAAATTTGGTCTTGCCATTGCTCGAAGTAACCCCAACGTGGTCTATGCCCTGATTGAATCCAAGAAAAATGCGCTTTACCGTTCAGATGACGGCGGTTTGAAATGGAAAAAAACAACGGATAAAGGCGTTGGTGACCGTCCGTTCTACTATTTTGACCTCATGGTTGACCCTAAAAATGAAAACCGTGTCTATGAAATCGCTACCCTTATTTCTAAAAGCGAAGACGGTGGAAAAAACTTTCAGGTGATTGTTCCTTTTTCCAGAGTTCACTCCGACTACCACGCTTACTGGATTCATCCCGAGAATCCCGATTTTATGATGTTTGGCAATGACGGCGGATTAGTCATTTCGCGTGACAAAGGGAAAAACTGGAGCTTTGCCGAAAACCTGCCCGTTGGTCAATTTTACCACATCAATGTGGACAATGAAATCCCTTTCAATGTATACGGTGGAATGCAGGATAACGGTTCGTGGAAAGGTCCGAGTGCCGTATGGCGTGAAGGAGGCATCCGTACCGAGCATTGGGAAGAATTATTTTTTGGAGATGGTTTTGACGTAGTTCCCGACCGTGCCAATTCTCGCTACGGATGGGCCATGTCGCAGGGAGGTTATTTGGGACGCTATGATTTAGCAACTGGTGACACGAAGTTTATGAAACCCGTTCATCCCGATGGAACTACGCTGCGCTTCAACTGGAATACCGGGATAGCCGCTGACCCGTTTGATGCCAAAACCATTTACTACGGAAGCCAGTTTTTGCACAAAAGCACCAACCGTGGCGATTCGTGGGAAATCATCAGTCCTGATTTAACAACCAATGACACCACCAAGCAAAAAGCAAACACCAGTGGCGGTATTACTTTCGATGCAACGTTTGCCGAAAACCACTGTACCATTATGGCTATTGCTCCAAGTACGCTTCAGCAGGGGGTGCTATGGGTAGGAACGGATGACGGCAATCTTCAACTCACTACCGATGGCGGTAAAACGTGGGCCAACCTCATCAAGAATATCAAAGGAGTACCTGCCAATACGTGGATTACCCAAATTCAAGCTTCTAAATACAGTGCTGGAGAAGCGTTTGTCGTCTTTGACAATCACCGCATGAACGATTGGAAGCCTTACGTATTTCGTACCAAAGATTTTGGAAAAACGTGGGAATCAGTCGTCAATGATTCAAAAGTAGGCTTCTGCTATGCCATTGCACAAGACCCCGAAGTACCCAATTTGCTGTTTTTGGGAACAGAATTCGGGCTGTACGTGAGCATCGATGCGGGCAAAAACTGGGCCAAATGGAAGTCCGGTTACCCCACGGTACCCACCATGGATTTGGTCATTCATCCCCGCGACCATGATTTAGCCATCAGTACTTTTGGACGCGCTATCTATATCTTGGACGATATCCGCCCCTTGCGTAGTATCGCCAAAGAAGGAGTTGCTGTCCTGAATAAACCACTGAAAGTCTTTCCCGCTCCTGATGCCTATTTAGCCATTTATCGCCAACCCAACGGGAAACATGATTTTCAAACCGACAACCTGTTCATTGGAGAAAATCGTCCCAAAGGTGCCATGATCAGTTTTGCCTTTACGCCCAAAGACAAGGATAAAAAAGACAGCGTCAAAGTAGAAGTTTTGAACGCGGCAAGAAATGTAATCAGAACCTTTAAAACAGAAGCAAAAAGCGGTGTAAATCGTTTTCAATGGGCTTTAGACCAAAAAAGTGTTCGTTTCCCAGCTGTGCCTAAGCCGCAAGCTGATGCTCCCGAGCGCGGCGGAATGGAAATTTTACCAGGCACCTATAGCGTCCGAATCAGTTATGGAGACACTAAAGACTCTACTGCGGTTGTAGTAAAAGCCGACCCACGCTCTCCCATCACCGATACCGAGCGAAAAGCCCGTTATGACATGGCCGCGCAATTAGTAAAGTCGCTGCAAGTGGTTACCAATGCCGCAGACCAATTGCGTGCCGTAAAAGAAACCGTTGATTTGACAAATAAACAACTGGCAGAGCGCGAAGATGAGAAAGCCAAAAATGTTAAAAAGTTGGGTAAAGAAATGCAGGAAAAAGCTAAAAAACTGCTTTACACCCTTTACTCTGATCCCGAAATCGCCGGCATCATCAGCAACCCCAATTTGATTACTTCGGTAGCCGGCAATGCCCTCAATTATTTCCGTGAGGCCGAAGGAATGCCCGGCCCTACTGAACAAACAGTATTGAAACAGGCTACGGAGGCCATGAAAAAAGCGTTGGTTCCCATCAATGCGTTCTTTGAAAAAGACTGGGCCGGTTACCGAAAATCCGTAACCGAATCTGAGCCTAAGTTGTTCCAAGACTATCAACCGTTGAAAATTGATTAAGTAGGTCATTGTAAGCCCAAACTTTGGAGGCTTAGAGAAACTATTTTTTGTAAACGCACACGCTCGTTTCTCACGAGCGTGTGCTATTTATTAAGTTCCGAGCCTCTGCCTTGAATTACAGTTTAGTTGGTGTATTTATTCAAAACGTTACAAACTAAATGAAAGCTAAATTTTTCTTCCTTTTGTGGCTTCTAACCGTTGCTGCTTTTGCCCAAAAGAAAACCGCCCCTGCCGCACCATTCAATCCGTTCATTGGCTTAGATGCTTTTGTCAATCAAATGCTTACGGAGTGGCGCGTTCCGGGAGCCTCGGTGGCGATTGTGAAAGATGGGAAATTACTTTACGCCAAAGGCTATGGTCTCAAAGACGTCAAAAATAATCTGCCGGTTACTGAGAAAACGCTGTTTCCAATTGCCTCCTGTACCAAATCGTTTACGTCAGCGGCATTAGCGATATTGGCCGATGAAGGCAAATTGGACTGGAACAAACCCGTCAAAGAGTATATGCCTGATTTCCAACTGCATGATGAATACGCGACGCGCACGGTAACGGCGCGGGATTTGGTGTCGCATCGCACTGGTTTGGCTCGTCACGATTGGACGTGGCTTTATGCCAATCTCGACCGCCAAAGTCTATACCAACGCCTGAAATACTTACCGCTTTCTAAACCTGTATATGCTCAATATCAATACAATAACCTCATGTTCATGACAGCGGGCGTATTGGTGGAACGCATTTCGGGAAAAAGTTGGGAGAATTTTTTACGCGAAAAAATCCTGCAACCGCTTGGGATGAAACAAACAGTACTCACCTATCCTGAGCTTTTCCAAACTGCTGATTATGCTCTTTCTTATCGCGATAACAACGGGCAATGGGCCGAGCAGGGCTTTGGCAGCAACGTAGATGCCATCGGTCCGGCGGGGTCCGTCAAATCCAACGCCGTTGAAATGGCCAATTGGCTCCTCATGCAATTAGGAAAAGGTAAGTTTGGTGAAAAACAAATTGTATCGGAAGCCAATTTGAAAGAAAATCATACGCCGCATATCATTGTCTCGCCCGCAGAGATTACGTTTAGTGAGTTGGGGTATGCCACTTACGGAATGGGATGGAGCATTAACACCTATCGAGGCTTCTTACGATTGGCTCACAACGGCTCCATCGAAGGGTATCGTTCTCAAATGGCTTTTTTTCCAAACGAAAATCTCGGGGTTGTTATACTGACCAATACCGGTCTGGCCGATTATTATTTTGTTAATTCTGTCTGCAATTACGTATCGGACAAATGGCTGAATCTATCTGCTATTGATTGGCCAAGTCGCCTTAAAACGGCACAGGCCGAAGCAAAAGCAAAAACGGAAAAAGCCAAACAGGACAATGCGGCTAAACGTAAATCAGATACCAAGCCTTCGCACAATTCGGATTCCTATACGGGCACCTACCAACATCCTGCTTACGGTTCCTTTGCATTGGAAGCTCGGGGAGATGATGAATTTATCGGAGTTTTTCATGGATTGCCTTTTACTCTAAAACACTACCATTACGATGTTTTTGAAGGCACCAGTGTATTCGACCAAACCAAGTTTGATTTTCGTATTGATGCCAAGGGAGCAATTGACCGCGTGATGGTTACCCTCTCAAATGCCGGTGAAATTGAGTTCAAAAAAGGAGCCCCATCCCCTTAGTATTTTTACAACCGTATCCTTCATATAATCCTACCAATCCCCCTATTTCGCCGTTTATCCAATTTTCGTAGAGGGAGCAAGTTTAGTTTTGTAACCTTGAATCGAAAATCCGAAACAGCGATGAAAAATTGGTTACTCGCCTTCGCGTTGGGAGTTAGTACATACGCCCAAGCTCAGCAAAAGTATAGTCTTCAACAGTGCGTCAGTATCGCGTTGGAAAACAACCTGCAACTGCGGCAATTAATGCTGCAAGTCCAAACAGGTCAAAACAACCTTGAGCTATCTCAATGGCAGCGCTACCCTACCCTCAACTTTAACGGAAGCCAAGGGTTGCAATCGGGCCGTAACATTGATCCGTTCACCAACCAATTTGTGGAACAAACGGTCAATTTTTCCAGTTTTCAGCTCAATACAGGGGTTAACTTATTTAATGGGTATCAACAAAAAAATATCATTAGACAAAACCAATTGAACGTTCAGGCAACGATGAAAGATGTAGAATCTAATCGCAATGCCTTGATTCTGAACATTGCTTCAAGTTTTATTTTGCTCTTAAATAACCAGGAACAACTTGAATTTGCCCGTCGGCAGGCTGAAACGACTCGCTTTCAATTAGAGCGTACCGAAAAACTGGTCAAAGCAGGTTCTTTACCAGAAATTAACCTCTATGACATTCGTTCTCAGTTGGCCAACGATGAATTATCCATTGTAAATGCGCAAAACAGCATCGAAACGGCCAAATTGACTCTCAAGCAGTACTTGAATCTTCCTGCAAGCGAAACAATTGAAATTGCCCCTATCAATCTGCCTGCTCCCAACGCAAATACTCCTTACGACGCTACTCTCGAACAAGTCTATAACGCGGCTATTAAGTATTTGCCCGATATGGAAGCCGCCAATTTTCGTATTGAAAGTGCAAAAGCAGGCGTGGACATTGCGAAAGGAGCTAAACTGCCCTCCATTTCGTTAGGCGGTGGACTTAGTTCCTCCTTTTCAAGTGCGGCACCGAAACAACGTTTTGTGGGAGACGGCGGAGATTCTAGAATAGTAGACGTACCCTCGTCAACTAGGTATGTATCCTATTCCGGATTCACAGTCCCTGTTATCGAAAAGGTAACGATTCCAAGCGGCTCCATTAAAAACTTCGGGTATTTAGACCAATTGAATTTTAACCGTAATGCCTCGCTTTCTTTATCATTGCGGATGCCTATTTTCAACGGTTATCAGGTAAGATACCGGATTGCCAATGCTCAAATCCAGCAGAAAAACGTAGAGTACCAAGCCCAAATAGTCCGTAATCAAGTACGTCAGACGGTAGAGCAGGCTTATTACACGATGTTGAACGCGGCCAAACGTTACGATGCCACAGCGCGGCAAATTGAATCGTTGGAATTGTCGTTTAAAGCCGCCGAAGCACGCCTTAACGCCGGTGCTATCAACGCTGTCGAATACAACATCTCCAAAAACAACCTCGACCGGTCACGCGCCAGCTTAATCCAGGCCAAATACGAATATATTTTCCGTACCAAGATTTTGGATTTCTACCAAAGTAAGCCACTAACACTGGAATAATGCAGAAGTAAGAAGTCGGAGATAAGAAGCGAGAAGAGAATCAAGCGTTGATTGTGTGTATCATCTCCACGGCCACTTAGAACCTCGTCATTCACTAAATCACTCATTTACTAAATCACTCATTATTTATAAAAAACATGGCTAAAAAATCTTCTTCTCGTATATGGTGGATACTCGGTGGCGTTGTGCTGGTATTGGTAGCAGGGTTGGTCATAGCCAAACAAGTAGGTTGGATCGGAAAGATAAAACCAACTGAAGTAGAGTTTGCCAAAGTCAAAAAAATGGACATCATTGAGCGTGTGAGTGCCTCAGGAAAAGTTCAGCCCGAAGTTGAAGTCAAAATCAGCCCCGATGTACCAGGTGAAATCATTGGTTTGTACGTAGAAGAAGGCGATTCTATCGTGAAGGGGCAATTATTAGCCAAAATTCGCCCCGATAACTATGAAGCGTTATTGGCCCGTTCACAGGCAGCCGTCAACGCAAATAAAGCTGATGTTGAACGCTCTAAGGCAGCGTTGGCACAATCCAATGCCCAGTTAATTCGCGCCAAAACCGACTATGAGCGTAATCAGAAATTGATGGCCGATAAAGTAGTTTCTGAAGCCGATTTTCAAAGAGCAGAAGCTGATTACCGCGTGGCTCAACAAAACGTCGAAGCCGGAAAGGCATCCGTAGAAGCTTCTAAATTTAACGTTCAAAGTGCGGAAGCTGCTTTGCGCGATGCCGCTGAAAACCTGCGTAAAACAACGATTTATGCCCCTCAAAGCGGTACAGTTTCCAAACTCAATGTAGAACTTGGAGACCGCGTGGTAGGAACATCACAAATGGCGGGTACCGAAATGATGCGTATTGCCAACCTCAACAACATGGAGGTACGAGTGGATGTCAATGAAAACGACATCGTTCGGGTTAATTTGGGAGATACTGTCGAAATTGAAGTTGATTCCTATACCGATCGCAAGTTTAAAGGAATGGTCACTGAAATTGCCAATACAGCAAACGGAATGGGAACTGCCTCTGCGGCCGCCAATTCGACCGATGCAGTAACTGAGTTTGAAGTTAAAATCAAAATACTGAATTCATCTTATCGCGATTTAATGGCCAAACGCGCCAAAAAATCGTACCCTTTCAAACCCGGGATGACTGCTGCCGTTGAAATTATCACCGAGCGTAAAGTTGGGATTTTATCGGTACCGATTGCTGCGGTAACCACCCGCGGAAAAGAGGCAGAAGTAGAAAAGAAAGAAGGAGATAACACTCCTCCTCCTGCAACGAATGAAAACGAACAAAAAGCCAAGAAAGAAGAAAAACTCAAAGAATTGGTTTTTGTAAACGATAAAGGAAAAGCCGCGATTCGTGAAGTTAAAACGGGAATCAGTGACTTTGAAAGTATTGAAATCATCTCCGGTTTGAAAGAAGGCGAAGAAATTATCTCCGGTCCGTTTATCGAAGTATCAAAACGACTCAAAGCAGGCACGCTTGTCATCAAGAAAGTGGCTAAAAAGAAAGACCCGAAAGAAGAGGCAGGTAGCGACAAATAAACTGCCATTAGTAAGACATAAGGGGAAATGCCGGATAGGGTATTTCCCCTTATTATTTTTATACCTTACCGCTTTTCTGTCAGTCAAATCCAATAAAATGCTTCTTCATTTTGCATTTTTAATTTTTTTAAGGGAAAGTAGCTAAATTTGCGTGCTTTTGATCCCTAACCTATGCAGCGTTTCTTCTACTTATTGCTTCTGTTGGCAAGTTTTTATTCAACAACCGGTTTATCACAAACCGAATTTCGGCTCGGTATTGAAGTCAGAGATAAATATACCAAGCGATCGCTTGTTCCTATCATATCTGTCTTGGCCGCTAACAGTGAGGCTGAATTAAAAGGTCAAATGGTCAACGATTGGTATGTCGTTCAAGTAAAGCCGGGCATTCAATATCAGGTATTTGTAGCCCTTGAGCAATACAAAACCTATCGCCAAACTCATACGTTTGAACCAAGTACCGCGCCTGTTAATGGTATTTATCCTTTTGTTATTGATTTGGAATCGGTCAATCCGCCCAAAACTTTTGCCGTAGCAAACAGCGAAAACGCGGGGCAAACTATTTTAATCATCGATAAAAAACAGCGGGCAGTTGTACAAAAAGCGATTATTACGGTCAAAGACAACCGCACCAGACAGTTCATCCCTGTCAAAAAGAACCCTAACGTGGGAGGAAGTTGGTTGGCTGAATTGAAAGAAACGGAACAATATACGTTGGAAGTTTCGGCACCCGATTACGAAACCTATCAAGAGACGGTTAAAATCAAAGCAGGAGAAGGTCTGGAAATTCCTCTCACTCGAATTCCGAAACAGGAGTTGAAATTCTTAGCCGTTGACGCAGCCACTAATAAACCCATTGCCGCTCAATTTAAAATATCCGACGAAACCAAAGAAAGTTATACCGGCACTACCAATACGGAAGGAAGCCTTTTTAACCCAACGGTTATTGTTCAAAAGCAACTTTATTCTCTGGTAGTAAGCGCTAACGGCTATCGAAGACATGAGTCAAAACTGGCAGTAAATGCAGAACTGCCCGCAGGACAAGCCACTCAAATCATCAAATTGTCAAAAGTAGATGTAGTTCTTAAAATCAAAATTCTGGAAGAACAAACTGCACTGCCCATTACGGCTAATGTACGGGTCATTGATCAAACAGACAAACGGCCGGTACTAAACGTAAAAGGCACTCCTAATGGGCAAGCTGCCACTCCCCTCAATCCCGACCACCGTTATGTGGTAGAGGCTGAAGCAAAAGGTTTTATGCCTTACCAACAAGCGCTGGAAAAAAGCCTTCCCATCCTCGGTGAAAACAGCGAACTGACAATCAAACTTGCTAAAATCGGCGATACCTATCTCAATCTGTCCGCCGTTAATGCTGCCACGGGCCAGCGAATTGCTGCCACTTTCAAAATCACAGCCTCCCTGACCGAACAGACTACCGAGCTTAAAGGAACCGCCTCTCCTACTCCTTTAAAACATAAAATCAGCGAACCTGATGTTTATCACGTTGAAACTGTAGCGCCGGGGTATGTTTCCCTAAAGCATGATATTGATGCCGAAGAAATGGCAGTAGGACAAGTATTTAATTATCAGGCCCAACTGACTCCCGATGCGGCCAAACCGGCCGCCGTTCCTACCCAATTTTTTGCGTTTAAGGTGTTGGATGCCAATACCCGTAGAGCGATTCCTTACCTGCGCTTTAAGATTTCCAATTTAGCGAATCAAAAAGCCGTTCCGGCCAAAATAAGGGCTTCCGATGTACGTGCCAACCTACAAATTGGCCAAAACTACCTGGCAGAAATTGAGGCCAATGGGTACGAAAAAATCAGTATGCGCATCGAAACGGCCGAATGGGTAAAACGAGGAGCGTTGTTAACCAACGTGGCCCTTATCCCCGTCAAAAAAATCGTAGCCCCGAGAGGAAAACCGGTAGTGAATGATAAAATATTTGATAACATCAAAGCGGGTCAATCGTTAACCATCGAAGATAACGTGTACTTTGACCAAAGCAGTTATATTTTACGTTCTGAAGCGCACAATCAACTCAATCGCTTGGCGACTATCATGGCTAAAAACCCTGCCATTCACATTGAAATTGTGGGACATACCGACAATATCGGCGATCCGCGCCTCAATCAAATCCTGTCAGAGCAACGTTCCAAGGTCATTGCCAATTATTTAGCCAATCAGGGAGTCAATGAAGCCAATATTACCCACCGAGGGGAAGGCCAAACCAAACCCATTGCACCTAATGACTCCGAAGAAAACCGCCAACGCAACCGTAGAGTGCAGTTTTTAGTGAGATAAAATTAATATTTTTACTGTTTTACTTGGAGATGTTATACAATTTGGAGAATTTTCATTGCCCAAATTAGCAACTCTCTATGAAAAATTTTCTACTTTTCCCATTTTTAGCTTTATTGGCCTGCCAACCTGAGCCAGAAAAGGCTTCGCCTCTGTTTTACATTACAGCTTCCCGCAATGATACTCCCAGCAAGCTACGGGAGAACTGTGTATTTAGATATAATTTGGACTCACCTTTTAACCGCCTTGCTGACCAGGCCCAACAAGATGCCATTAAAACGGCCTTCGGCCTTTGGCAATCAAGTAATCCCAACCTACGATTTCTTCGCTATCAAGGTACTAATGTCGAATTAATGATTCGTTTTGTTCCCAGTGCTACCCTAAATAATGAAACTCTTAAAGCACCAATCGGTCTGGTACGGGGGGAAGTAGCGACTTTATCTGCCTCAAAAAAAGAAAACACTACCCACGTCATTTTATTGAGTAATGATTATGCATGGGATACCCAATCGCTTGCGCGCGTAGTTACTCATCAAATCGGACTTTTTTTAGGACTTAATACCTCATCTGAAACAAACTCAATGATGAATCCTATTTTTTTAAAAGAGGCTGTGCGACTGTCAAAATCCGACTCGACGATTGTCAATAAGCTGTATCCCGAAGCCTGCCGCAATCTTGTCTATAGCTTTTTGCCACTTAGTTTTCCGGTGAACAAAGAAACACCGAAGAAAATTATTCTCGACAAGCAAGGTGCTCTGGCGGTGAAAGCATCAGGTTATCTTGGAATAGGAATTTGGCTTGGCGGAAGTTATCCTGACGGATTGGAACGTGGTCTATTCAATTTTCCTATTGACGGCCTAAACATTGTAGGAGGTATTAATCACGCTGCTCTAATGTATAAATTGAACAATGAGGCTAATTGGCACTTTTGCGGCAGTAATTGTGAGATTAAAACCGACGGAATCAGTCAATATCTTGAACTGACATTTCATGTCAACGATCTTGATTTGACTGATAATTCTGGGGCTTATAACGTCACCGTCAATTACAAGTAATATGAGGTTTAGCCTTCGTTCCATCGTAGGTATGTACCTTTGGAGTATTTCTTTTGGTGCTATTGGGCAACAAACTCCCACCAGTAAGGCCGATTATCATCAAAAAAAAGCTGAACATTTCTCCCAACTTGATAGCAGTCGATTGGCAATAATTCATTATCAGAAAGCGTATCAGCTGGTCAGTCGAATTGACAACAATAGAGCAGCTGATTTGTGCGTAGATATATGCAGTGAATATTATAAAATTGGAGATTTTAAAAGTGCCATTTCTATCTGTCAAAAAGGCCTTTATCACCTCCGCTTTCTATCAACCTTGTCCGATACCACTCACTTCAAGCTCTATTCTTTTTTAGGGCCACTTCACCAACAGCAGTCCAACACCGATTCTTCTTATTTTTATTTTCAACAGGCCGAACAAACGCTTGAACGTAACATCTCCATAGAAACTCGCCTGCCTACCTATGTTTTGTATCACTACAACAATCAAGGACGAATGCTACTCAACTTTCAGGATTATAAACGCAGCATGGTTTATTTTCAGAAAGCACGTGCCATGGCCATCAAATATGGCATGAAAGAAACCATTCTCTACGTAAGTAGTAGTATTGCCGAATGTTACGATTTACTGGAAGACCATCAACAAGCCCTGCAATACCGCCGCGAAACGTTGCGTCTGCATACTCAACCTGATTTAGACAGAGCAGCTTATTTGTCAGGTCTTGCCTGGACTTTCTACAAATTAGGGCGATACGCTGCCTCTTTAGCTACCAGCCAAAACACGTTGCGATTACTTGAAAAAATTCACCCGGAAAACACTACTGCTTATTTTACCATTTTACTCAAGCAATACTGGTTTATGGGAGCCTGTTTTTATGATCAACAGAAATACCAAGAGGCCGATCGGAACGTCAATCAGGCACTTGGCATTTACCAAGCTAATTTTACGGTTAAGAGTGAAAATTTAGCAAGTCTATACTTATTAAAAGCACAAATTGCTTTGCAGAAACAAGATTATATTCAAGCTCTAAAGAGTCTTGATAAGGTACTGCAAGTGGCTTTGGTTAAAAGTAAAACAGACAGTTTGACAGTCTCAGACATCAAAAATCCCAAGCTTTCTGTTTTAGCAGCACAATACAAAGCTTGGGCCTGGCAACGAAAATATCAAAATAGCCATCTTATTTCCGATTTATCAGAAGCTACCAACGCTTACGAATTGGCAATGCACCTTCAACAGCTAACGGGCAAAAGCATAGAGGACAAGCAAATGCGCCTTTTGCTGTCTGAACAAAAATTCTCGCTGTATCCGGAAGCTATAAGGATGGGCTATGAAGCACATCGGCGAAATCCACGTCATTTCGGAATTACTCGCCTGTTTCGGTGGTTTGAAGCTTTTCAGGCCAATCACCTCAATGACGCAGTGAGAGTAACAATGGCAAAAAAACGCACTCTCCCACCTCATATTTTGGATGAAGAAATGCGTATTGAACGACAATTGATGGCTTTTCGAGGGAAACAATCTATAGACACCATCATTTATAATGATCTCCAAATACGGGGGTATCGTTTCAAACAAAATCTCTTGGCGCATTACCCCGCCTATTATCGAAGTATTTATCAAGCAGCGCACTTTTCTTTGCCTGAATTGCAGCAAACATTAAACAACCAGACTGCCTACTTATCTTACATTTGGCAAAATGACTGTCTATATACTATGGTAATTACCCGCGATAAGGCTGAGGTAATCTGCCAGCCTATTCCCAAAAGATTAGCGTATTGTTTAAAAGATTTGCAACAGCAACTTTCTTACAACCCCGGTTTGGGGCGTTATACGGGTACAGAATCGGCCGTCTATTGTTATCAATATTTGGTGGAGACTCTCAAAAAACAATTGGTAGGAAAGCAATCCTTGGTGATTAGCCGCGACCCTAAGTTTCAATTTTTACCTTTTGAGGTACTGGAAACCGGTCAAAAACGACACGATTATATGTTAGGAAAATTTGCCATTGCCTATACTTACTCAGCGCAGTGGTACTGGCAACATCCAGCTAAGTCTAAAATAAACAACGAGACATGGCTGGAGAAATTATTTCCTAATCTACGTAAAAACACTTTAGTAATTACTCCTTTTGTGGCCGAAAAACAGTTGGATAGCCACTGGAAACCTGTTTCTAACTTGAAAGAGATTAAAAAAATCGGCGGCGAAGCCCTTCTAACTACCAAAGCAACCAAGACTGCCTTACTCAATACAGATTTACAAAAGAAAGTGATTCACATCGCTACCCACGCCTTTGTAGATTCTGTCGATTCCTTTAACTCATACCTTCAGCTCTATCCTGACCATGATAGCCACCTTTATTTTGATGACATCTGCCACCTACCCTTGCAAAACACAGCTTTGGTAGTATTGGGTGCCTGCGAGGCTGACAAAGGCAACATTGTCCAAGGCGAAGGAGTTTTGTCATTGGCGCGGGCGTTTGCTTATGCAGGCGCACAAGCCGTAGTTACTACATCTTGGGAAGCCAACAACGATGCCATTTCCTTCTTATCTTCTGGACTGCACCTTTATCTCCAACAGGGCTATCCGATTGACAAGGCAATCCAACAAGTGCGTCTGGATTTACTCAATTCGGAAGAATATACCCAATACAAGCATCCTTACTACTGGGCAAACTACACCTTATTGGGAAACCATGATGCGATTTACCCTAACAAATTCATTTTTTTTAAACCATTTAAGATCTGGATAGTAGGGATTATCTTACTAATAGTTGCCAGTACACTATGGATAAAACGACAAAAAATTACCTTATGGGTTTTGTCATCGCGTACAACAACAAAACCCATAAAATGATCATTAACCACAATTCCCTCCGCCAGAACATGGAGGGGGCTTGGGTGGGGTGTCTTCGGCATAAGCAGGAGTGTTTTTGACAGGTTTTACTTCTTCGGTACACGAAGAAAGGCAGACCACTACCGCCACAAATGATAGAATACGCATGAGATTTTTCATTTTCTGTAAGGTTTAAAGTGTTTGAAAATGATCCCAAAGTGTTTCCTTGGGTATCTGTGCGTTAGTGAGGTAGGCTGATAGGACATCACCGCCACTCCTTGAAAAATTTTTGAAAATTTTTTTTTCTTTCGTTTGTTACTTTCCATAGGCGAGAAAGCATACATGACAAAAACGCTTCCAAACCATTATGAAAAAGTCGCTATCAGATCAGCAGATTGTGGAAGGATTATTATTAAAACAGGAACGGCTCACCAACCAAATCGTAAGTCAGCTCTACCAAGACAACAAAGGGCGCATCAAGCAAATGGTGTTTAAGTGCGGAGGCTCTTTGCAGGATGCAGAAGATGTATTTCAGGAAGTAATTTTGATCTTTATTGAGAATGTATGGCAAAAAAAATTCTCAATTCAAAATGCAAAAATCAGTACTTACATATATGGTATTGCTGAAAAAGTATGGTTAAAAAAAATCCAAAAAAACAGCCGAGAAAAAGAGTATATAACCTTATATCAAGGAGAAAAACAAGAAGACGATTTTACTGACCCCCATAAACAATACACTGAAAATGAAGAACAGGAAACACTTATATCCATTTTTAATTTATTAAAGCCCGAAACTAAAGATGTATTGAACGCTTTTTATAAATACAGACATTCTATGCAGGAAATAGCCACCCATCTCAACCTCACAAGTATTGACAGTGCTAAAATGCGTAAATACCGGGGGGTTCAGGAATGGAAACAACTACTAATTGATTTTAAACTTATTTGAGACCATGAAACGACCAACCGACAAAGCCGAGGAGCATGACTGGATTGAGCAGTATTTGTTTGGAAAAATGACAAAAGAAGAAGCAGTATTTTTTGAGAATGAATTAAAGAATGACAAAAATCTGACCAAGGAAATGGAAAATGTCCAACAAATTCACAAACGCATTCAAGAAGTATTTTTGGAGCAGAACGCACTAAATACTTTAAAGAAATTACAAGCCTTGGATAGGCGGCGAACTACCGTTTTTAAAGTATTCAAATACGCTGGATTTTTGGCAGCAGCCTGTGCAGCTTTTATTGTATATCTATCTTCCTCTCCTACCCAGTTCCCCAATTCCGAAAATGATTTTACGGTCGTGCGTAAAGCCAATCCTACCTCCATGACGCCTCAGCAACACTACGTATTCGATCAGTTTTTTGAAGGACAGGCTCACATAGCCGAAGGGCAATATACCTTGGCTATTAAAAATTTGGAGACAGTAGTTCAGTTCAATGACTTACGCCCTTATTTTAGAGAAGCTGCCCAGTGGCATTTGGCTTTTGCTTATCTTAAAAACGGAGATACCGTTCGTGCTGAGCAACTGTATCTACAGTTTAGCAACTGCTTGGATTGTGAATACCCCGTGAGCAAGATAGATCGTTGGAAAGTTTGGTGGCAAATCCAATACACAAAATTATTTTAACTCCCTTTACCTCTTTCCTAATATTTTCCTACAATGTGGCTTTTTAACCGTACTCTTGAAGTTTTGCTGGGAAAAATTCCTCAAAAAAATAATGCAGCCCTCAAAAACGCAGTAGCTGATTTGTTTAAAGAAAATATAGGCGAAAAAATCCGTAAGACGAGCCTTCCCGCAGCAGTCAGTCACCAAGATTTGTTTCAAGCTACCTTGACAGAACTCACCAATATCATTGATAGCAATCGCACTCAATGGCCGAAATGGTACGAATCAACGATTAACGAATGGATGGGTGGTTTAGTCATGGCTTGCCGCTGGAAACTGCATTTACTCACTTGGAATACCGAAGAATCTCGGGAAAACAGTTTTTTCTTAACCCACGGTTTATTATTTTATATAGAAAACCAACCACCTACTCATCAAAGAAAGTTGGTCGAAAAACTGGACAAAAGCAATAAAGAAGCCATTGCTATGCGGGTTTTACGCGCCATGTTACCTTTTTTAAAAACGCACACAAACCTTACTTTTTTTCAGCTAATTCCTTCTCACGGTATTACACTTCAAAAAAGCCTGGTTAATGATTATCTTTCTGAACAAATACCCTTGTATGTGTATATGTTCATTGATGACTGTGAAGGTAATTTTTTAAAAGAGATACAAAGCTACTTAAAACATTACGTACAAAAGGGCCTTAAAAATTCGTTCATCCCAAGCTACGAAGAAATGGCCAAAGATGTGGTTCAGGATGCAATAAAAATTTTTATAGAAAAACGGAGTTATTATCGTCAACATCCTGACGAATTTTACGTGGATAAAAGACTTGTATTTTACTTTATTGACTTGATGCGTAGGTATAAACTGCTTTCAACTTATTTCAAAAAACACAACAAAACCGATTTCATTGATGAAAAAATGGAAGATGAAATATTGAGCAACAACATAAATGATAATGAATATGGTGGTTTGAGCCACGAAAACGAAGAAATCAGCATCATTGTAAAAGGCTGCTTCAATACCTTGGAAGAAAAATGCCAAGAGTTATTGAAAACCCGTTATCTATTAGATTTTTCGCAGGCACTTTCACACCAAGATATAAAGTCTCGAACGGGAGTTTCTGTACGCACCATAGAAAGGAGTATGCCTAAATGCGAGGAAATTCTGCGAACTTGTATTGTTTATAAAGCATCTCAACAGGGTTTACGCCTTTTTTGAAAATAGTCATGGATACCACTCAAAAAAAAGAATTAATTCGTAAAGCGCAAACGGGTCAATTGACCGAAGAAGAATATACCCAATACCTCGAACTTATTGACAGCGACCCCGATTTTTTTGACGAGGTACGTTGGGCCGAGTTTTTAGGTCTGCATGTAAAAGCGATACACGACGAAGTGCTTTACGAGGCGTCCTCAAAATTTTCAATGCCTATTGAGTCGCCTATCCAAAAGCCTTTTCAGCGACAATACTTGTCTTACGCGGCGGCCATAGTGTTGTTGATAGTGACGGGCGTAGTTTTCTGGCTCAATCGTAACGAAAAACCCGAATATACGCTTTTGAAAAAAGAACAAAAAGAGGTATTTGCCGAAGAGCAAGCCCCCAAAGAAGGGTTAGGATACGGAGAAAGCGGATTTCCAATTGGTGAAATACCCCTGCAATGGCTCGAAGTCCCCAGTCAGGCTTCCCGCCTGTCTTACGTTTTTTGCAATGATACCCTCAAATTATACCTAAAACAGCAAAAGGAAGTAGATAGCCTTTCGTCTAAAATCCAGCTCTCTTACGAATCCCTTTCCCGGCATTATTTTTTGCGCTTGCCCAATCAACCCAAAGTATTCCTTAAGCCCTGCTTACCCAATACAGAAACGCTTATGCGTTGATAAAAAACACCTTTAGCCCTGCTGTTATGAAAAATATTTATCTAATTACTTTGATCTCAATAGCGAGTATTAATCCTTTATTTTCCCAACCCCCCCCTTCTAAATTTGCTACGGACTATACTGAAAATCTGCCCTGCGACTGTGACGGCTACGCCAAAGGTGGACGAAGGTACATTCCTGATGCAAAAACTGCCCAAAACTTAATTAATGGCTATTTGGAAGCCATCACTAAAAATTCAAAAATACGGACTTCTTCCGACCCTATCTATGTACTGGAAGCCAACTGTGATTCGCCAATGGCCGCTCTATGTGCAGGCGATATTCGACTGATTCTTTTCAATAAGTACTTCTTTGAACTTATTAATGCAAAAGATGAGCATATAGTTACTTTGGTAGATAAACACGTATTGGCACACGAGCTTGGTCATCATGTGTTAGGTCATTTTAAGAAAATAGGCTCTTTGGGTGAAGTTGAAAAAATTTACGAAAAAGAAGCAGGATATCTAAAAAAGAAATTCATCACCAACAATAACCCCATGGCGCAAGAGATAGAAGCCGATTTATTTGCATTATGGTTGTTGTATAAACTGGAAAAAGGATTTCAAGCTGAGATGTTAATTGCCCAAATAGATACGATGAGGATGGAGACATTTGACAAAAGATTTATGAAGCAAAGAAAAAGTACAGTAGCCGTTAAAAATACCAAGGAAAAAGAAAAATCATACAGTACGCATCCTTTTTTCAGCGATCGGATTAAGACAATGCGTGAGTACCAAAATATAGTTAAAAATTTTCCAACGACGGTCAACATTCGCAGTTTTGCTAACTTAAGCAACAGTGCTTTTATGGATTTATGGCCCAGTCGTGCTTACTGGGACATTTCTTTGAGCGCAGGGGTTGTTTTAGGCGGGATTCCTGACTTCTCGGCAGATGGCCAAAAAGTAGCGGCTTTTATGTATGCCCTCAACCAAAAAACAAATTTCCACACGGGGCTTTCATTGACCCGTTTTCGGTGGGATAAACCTTGGCAGACCACGCTCGACGTACATTGGTCAAAGCAACACTACGGCACTACATTTCTAACCAATGATAGCCCAAAACTCGCCGAGGAATTGCACCTTGATTATCTCACATTATCTCCTCAAATCGGCTGGAATAGTGCCGTTGCCTCACGGCACGGCTCGTTAAGTGCTTCTAAACGTGGTTTGTTAGTGAACGTGGGAGCGAATTTCTTTTTCCCTATTGGCGCATTATCTTACACCAACTACATTGCAACATCTGCCCCTGTTCCAAAGCTACGTTTCTCGGCGATGCCTAAAGTCAGCGTAGGCGTAGCTTTTACCAAAAAGACCTTCCTACCCCGAAATCTAAAATGGCTCGTCAGCTACGAACCTCAATGGATTCGGCTGGAGGTAACGCCCCGCCCTACTGCCATTTCCCACAATTTTACAACCACTTTGCAGTACGCCATTTTGCGTCGTTGATTAGCTTCTGAAAATATTTTTAGAAATTGTTGTTACTTCTGCTCGTTAGGGGGGATAAAAGGTTGAAATCAAATTTCAACCTTTTATCCCCCTCATATATGGCCTCTTTTACTCACCTCTTATTTATGTCTGTTTTGGACGGTATTGGTTCAAAAACCAGTCTTCATTCAGTCCAAAAATCTTTGATTTTCATGTTATTGGCAGTCTTTTTTGTAACCAATGCGTATAGTCAAAGTGACGAATTAAACACTAAGCCCACAATTGCTATTTTGCCTTTTCAGTACAGCTCAAATGTAAGCCGAGCCGATGCCGACGCACTTTCGCAAAAGGTAGAAAGTGCTTTTATCAAATCTAAAAGATTTACTGTCATCGAACGAACAAATTTTGAGCAAATCTTCAAAGAATTGGAATCTCAAAAAAATGAGGTCTACCTCAACAGTACCAAACTCGCGCAGCAGGGTGAGCTTATTGGTGCTTCTCAGATTGTAGTAGGAACAGTAAGCTCGGCTGGGAATTCAGGCACTACTTTCTCCTTCAAAGTAGTGGATATAAGTACTGGTGAAACCAAAGACAGTAAAAGCATCTCAGATTTTAAAAATCGAAAAGGAATAGGAATAGGGACTACCGTTGTGAAAGCACTTACTGACTCAAAAGTGGTTGGTAAATTGGCTAATGAAGGCACTACTAATGCTTTGGGAAGTGCTACACTTAATATTGACAAAGAAGTGAAGGACTTTATTAATGATAATTATCCTCTTACTTTCTCTTTGGTCGAAATCACCAAATCTAAAGGTGAAGAGGCTACTGAAGTAATGATTGCAGGTGGAAAAACTGAAGGATTAAGCACTTCTCTCTCATTGGAAGTCATCAACGAGACTACCGTTGGAGCAAAACAATTACGCCGCAAAACCTCTATTGGCAAATTAAAAGTGGACAAAGTAGAGGGTAGTGTAACAATTTGCCGCGTCACAGGCGGCGGCAAAGAAATCAAGGAGTTCTTCAACCCTTCTAATAAAGTTTATGCTTCTACCATTACTAAATAGCCCCTTTTCTATGAAAAATCTTATCTATTCACTAATACTTATCGCCTGTTTCTCACACTGTAAGCGTACAGTTCCAAATGGTCCTCAGATTCAGTTTGGGAGTGAAAACAAAGCAACAGGTGAAATCAGTCTTTTGGTATCTGGTACAGGCGAAGAGGGTCGAACGTTAGCCGCCGGTCGCAATATCTTAGAGGATGTAGCCTCACGCCGGGCATTTGAACAGTTGTTATTTATTGGCATTCCTAACAGTGTCAATTATCGTTTGCCGCTTACACCTAACATGAGTCGTACTACCAACGAGAATCCGTTTCTACAAAATTTCTTCGAATCAAAAGACTACCGTCGTTTCATTATACAAATCTCACAACAAGGAAACGCCGAACGATCTTATAACTACCGAAAAAATATTCGCTTTCAAGTGACAATCAACGGTGATGCCTTTCGCAAATACCTCGAACAAAACCAAGTAATTAGAAAATTTGGCTATTAACTCAATTATAATTTCCGACCATGACTCAATTTTTGATATTTCTCCTATTTGTTTCAATTAGCCTTCCAATTTGGGCGCAAAATACTCCTGCTCCAGCCGCTAATCAGCAAAACCAGCTCGTTACCAAGCCTACAATTATGGTATTTCCATTTTTTAAGGAAGGCGAAGACATTCGTACTATTTTGGAAGGCGATGTCAATCGTCGTATTGTGCTTACCAAAGTCAAAGAAGCCTTCGACAACAGGGGCTATTCTACAGTAGATTTTATCTCAAAAGCACGGAACTTACAAACAAACAGTGCTCTTAATGGAGCCCAAACGGATGTAAAAACACAAATTATTCAAGCATCAGGAGCCGATATTGCTGTTGAAGTAGAGTATGACGTATATAAAGGGGCGGGCACAAAAGTAAAGGTCATTTTGACGGCTTATGAAACCTCTACTTCCGCTTCCCTTTCTAATAAGATGGGGGAAAGCCCTTTTTTTAATACCAATGATATTGGTGCATTGGCAGCCAAAGCTACAGAAGGTGTCATCAACGATTTTTTGAATGTAATGCAAGAGAAATTTACAGACATCGTACAGAATGGCAAGTACATGGCAGTAGAATTTGGCCTCACTGAAAACGCCGATATTACCATGAATTCAGAGGTTAGTAAAGGAGGGCTTCCACTTTCGGATACGATAGAAGAATGGATTGGAGAAAACTCTAAAGGGTATCATATTCAGGGGGTAACGGATTTAAGACTCATTTTTGACCAAGTTCGGATTCCACGTACCGACGCTCAAGGGAAAAACCTTACCCCTACCCGCTACGCCCTCGAAATTCTAAAGTTTTGCAACGCTTTGACTTTGGCTGAAGAACCCACTAAAAAATTGAAAATAGAACGTACTATCAAGGGCAACACTTTGCTTATTAACTTCAAATAACGTACTTACTCATGAAAAAAATACTTCGAATCAGCTGGTTATTGCTCTGTTACTTATTGACGTTATCTGGCACGGCACAAAATGAAGAGAGTAGCGATGAGTTTGGTAAACTTAATATCGGTATTGTGATGCCCGAAGAACTTGATGGATTTACCAGTACGCATCTCCAAAAACTCGAAACGAAGATTTTGGCTTTGCTAAATCAAAGCGGAATAGCCTCACGCGGAGGCGGTAGCGGCATTGTGATGTATCCCGTCATCAGTATTTTTAATGAACAGCAAATCAACCCTGGCATTCAAACAATGACTGTTATTGAGGGAGAAATAAGTCTGTTTATTAAGCAGGTGGACGACAAATTTGTATTTGCCAGCCATACTCGCAAAATCAAAGGAAGTGGACGTACTCGCGAGCAGGCACTCAATAATCTCATTTCTCTGTTGCCTAACCGTAGCGATGAGTACGGCGATTTTATCAAAAATGCCAAAACAAAAGTGATTGATTATTACAACAAACGTTGTGATATGATTATCAGTAAAGCAACTCAACTCTCACAAGCCAATCAGCATGATGACGCGATAAGCTTGCTCTTTAATGTCCCCTCCGAAACCAAATGTTTTGAAAAAGCACGTGGCAAAGCATTAGAGGTATATCGTAATTATCAAAATCAAATTTGTGGGCAGCTTGTACTACAGGGAAAAGCCAAACTTGAGGCTAATCTTTATCAGGAAGGCTTTGATATTTTAGCCAAAGTTGACCCTTCATCGTCATGCTTTAAAGAAGTAAATACTTTGTTTGCCAAACATGGTGCCGAGGTAGATGAAAACGTGCGACGAAGCTGGAATTTACTCGAAAAAATCTACGCAAATGCTTTTGAGCTCGAAAAATACCGCTGGCGAGCTATCGGTCAATGGGCAGTAGCATACTCTTCACGTCCGATCGTTTATGAGCGCATCATTCGGTAGTTATTCCACTTGCTATTTGTTTACAGATAAATCGCAATCAAACTTTCACAAAAAGAATAGGAAAAGGAGGCAACCCAATAATCATTTATCCATTTGAATCCGATGACATCATTTCCTCAAAGCCCTTCCCTCATTTATTTAATCATCAAAGGCGTCAAAGTATTCGTACCCTTTGGAGACATAATTCGGTTAGAATCAGATCGTAATTATACAGTATTTATTTTGGTGGATGGTCGGCAACTGCTGGCTTCCAAAACTTTGGGTTCATTTGAAAAATTACTTCCAAGTAGTTTTTTGCGGGTGCATCGCTCTCATCTTGTCAATACCGATTGTATCAGTCATTTAGACCGGGTGCGTCACAGTTGCATTTTGAAAGACGGGCAAGCGGTGAAGGTATCCAATAAACACTTTAAGCAAATACATGCTGCTTTTCTTGACACTTCTTTTTAACAGAATAATGTAAAACTCTTTCATCATGAGAAATATTTTATTTAAAACGGTTTCAGGCTTCTCTTTAGCATTGTTGTATGGAACTATGCTACTAAACGTAATTTTATTAAAAGCACAGGACTCGCCCCGAGAAGCATCGGCGGCACGTATTAGTGGTACAACTGTAAACGAACCAACTCTCTCAGATGAGTTATTTGTAGGTACCCTAGGAGGGGACTTTGATAAGTATCTTTTTCGAAAAGATGTGCCTAATGGCCGCTTGACGTTCAATGTAGATATAACTCGCTACTACTCCAACCGCATGAAATTCGACGCGCAAGGGTTCTTAACTAATGTCCCTGAACTGGTTGAGCGTGGTTTGATTCCTAAGATGGTACGGTTGACCATGCGCATTTATGATGTAGACCATAATTCTCAATACGACGGAAACGGTGACGGTATTGCAGACCCCGAAATAGATTATGTGTATGTAAATGGTAAACTCATCACGACCACTTCTGGGCAAATATGGACATTGGGGTCGGGTAACAATACCTGGAGTACTCCTTCAATTATGATACCCATAGAATACATTAAATTCCCCTCCCAAACAGGAAACGCAAATACACTGCCTAAAGCCGAAAATAGCATACAAATTGCAATAGATGTACCCAATACTACTTACTGGGCTATAGAGTGTGACTGGATAAGTATCAATATTGAAAGCAAGGCTCTTCCTTTGGTATTTGTGCGTGGTTTCGGGATTGCAAGTGGTGGTATTGGTGACACTCCTTCCGAAATATGGCAAAATTTTGCTGATTTTGCCGCCAGAGATGGTATCCCATTTCACATCGCTCAGAGCTTAGATCCATGTGGTGGAATTATTGATAATGGCAATAGGATTGGTAACGAAATAGCGATTGCTAAAAACACTTTTGGGACTCAAAAAATAAACTTAGTGGCACATAGTAAAGGTGGGCTGGATTCAAGAGCCTATCTGCGTTGGGGGACTGATGTTAAGAATTTAGTACAATTGGGTACCCCCAATCATGGAAGCAGATTTGCCCATCTATCTGCTTGGTGTGACCCTGCGGGTGACCAATTAGAGCCTGGCTGGCTGGCCGATAACTTCAACTATCAGGATAGTGATCTCAGTCGCCCTTTATTCAATCCGGAATTAGATAAAGGGACTGCTATTTATCAATTCACGGCGAGAGATGATTCATGGGTATCTGCCGAGCGAGCTACACTGCCTTGGAGAGCAACATACAATCAGGATGCCTCACTACCTCTCATGGGCATATCGGATGCTGTTTTTTTTGGGTTAGGCCACACGGATTTGAGACTCAATCCCAATGTCTTTCTTAGGATTATGCAAAGAATTTATCCCGGGGTGAAGAGTGGTGCTCGCATAAGTGCCGAGCAAGGGAAACAAACCATAACATCAATTCCGGATTCATTAGGTATTGTTTTTATGGAGAATAATCAATTATTATCTTCTTCTATCCAAATCAGAAAAGTATATATACCAATAGCCGGAATTGCGTTTTTTCAGGGAATTTTTCAGGCCGAACGGGCTAACTACACCCTTAAAAGCCCTTCGGGGAAAATTTATAATACTAATAATGCAGAGTATTCTAATAGCGATGGTTTTTTAACTTATAAAATTCCTAATTCTGAAGCAGGTATATGGGAAATCACCTTCACAGGTGGCTCTACTAATGGCCTTTTTTCAATGCGGGTTCATGCTCAAAGTAACCAGAAACTCACTGTCAAAACTAATAAATCTAAATACCTACTTCAAGAGCCAATTGGAGTTAATGCTATTCTTACTTCAAAAAATGGACCTGTCTCCCAAGCAAAAGGGGTTGTTTATTTTACAAAAGGAAGTTTTATAAAAGATTCGCTTCAGCTTTTTGATGACGGTTTGCATAATGACGGTAAAGCCAACGATGGCAACTATGGAAATAGCAACGCTGGCTTTTCCGAGGTTGGTAGTTATTCATTAGTGATAAAACTTCAAAAAAATTCGGAAAGCATTTATCAGGACGATGTTATTACCGTTTTTAGCAGTTCAGGCGGATTGAATAATACATACAAAGAAAAAGCAATTGATAAAAACAATGATGTCTTATATGATTCTTTACAAATTCGGGTAGGTTTTTTAGTCAAAGTGCCAGGTAATTTTTCGGTGATAGGGTCGCTTAGAGATGCTCAAGGCAAACTTATTGGAACTACTTCATGGAATCACTCTCGTACAAAACCCCTCTCAGTTGGTAATTACGAAGCTATACTTAACTTTAATGGTGAAGCCATTGGAAAAAACGGGCTCAATGGCCCTTTCATACTCGATGATTTATCATTGATTGATTTATCAAATTCAATAGCAGTAGATAATCGCAAAAAAGCCTACACCACCCAAGCTTATCAGATTACTTCTTTTCCACGCCCCCCCATAGAACTGACGGGCAAAAACGCCGAAACTCCTATAGATAGTGACAAAGACGGTGATTTTGATTTTTTAGACATTAAGCTACAGATTAAAGTCAATCGCTCAGGATTCTACACCATTAGCGCAGAACTTATAGATTCTCTCCAAAACTCTCTCAATTGGTCTGAAAAAAGCCTAAATCTATCAGTGGGATTAAATGAGGTTACTATGCGTTTTGCTGGGGATGAAATCAACGAAAAACTCGCTAACGGCCCCTATATTCTAACTAATTTATATTTTAACAGCTCACTCGTTTCACTAACCTTTTACGATGTTTACAAAACAAATGCCTATAAATTTTCAAATTTTACCGGGAACTTTATTACTGGTAGCGTCAAAGAAAAATTTACTGGAACGCCTATTGCAGATGCCACAATAGTTTTGAAAGGTGCCAAATTAGTTACCATTAAATCCGATGCAAAAGGATTTTACACCATTGCAGGACTTCCTAATGGTAGTTATAATATAGAAGCACGAAAAGATAACTTTTGCAGCTCAACTATTATGAGTCTCAATAAGCCTCAAGATAATACTGCCATAGAACTGTTGCTTACTAACAAGAAATTTTCGCTGGGTGAGAAAAAAAATATTCAAATTTGCCAAGGTGATAGCATAAGGCTAACCGCTCCAAATGGTTGGCAGAACTACCAATGGTCTAACGGTAATAAAAGTTCAAACATTACTGTCACAATTGCAAATCAGTATTTTGTTACAACAACTTTGCAAAACTGCCAAGCTTTTTCAGATACCATTGTAGTAGGTGTTACCATTATTCCTAAGCCCACTATTAATTCAGATGGTGTAGTGACACTTACTTCCTCTATTGCGGAGAGTTATCAGTGGTTCAAGGAAGGTACGCTTATACAAGGGGCTATAATGCGGAATTTTATGGCTACCGAGCCTGGGAAATATTCTGTAAAGATAGCTTCCAAGGGTTGTTTCAATACATCGGATGCTTTTAATCTCATAATAACGGCGATACAACCACCGATTTTTTCCAATTTACTCTTACTATATCCTAATCCAAGTTCAGAGTGGTTACGAATAATATATCGTTCAGAGGAAATTGCATTTGGTAACATAAAGGCTCACATTTATGACTTACAAGGAATTCTTATCAGTCGGCATAATTTACAACGTAACACTGAAGGATGGGAAGGGAATATATTCATAAAGGCTTTACCTATCGGCAAGTACGTCCTACGATTAGAACAATACACACTCCCATTAGTCAGCAAAACATTCAATAAACAATAATGCATCACGATTTTAAAAATTTTCACTATGAAAGTGTTTATAAAAAGTATATTCACGCAGAGAAGTATTAGATTTATAAAAACAATTAATACTTCATTCGTTTTGTTACAACTAATGATAAGTCCAATCTTTAGTTGTAACAAAAAAATAAAACCAGTTTCAGAACGTATCGCTAAAGTTTGGATAGCTAATCTTGTCCGCGAAGGTGGCCGCGTGGTTTACGATAAAAGCGCAGTTAGTAATATTCGCATGAATTATACCAACTTTCGATTGGATTTGTCAAACTCTCAAACTGTAACACTACGTGAATTTGATAATCAGACTTTTACAGGGCAATGGGAAGTTCAGGAAGATACAAAACTAATTTTGAAAAACTTATCTCCTCACCCAACAGGTACCAATGGGATAATAGAATATAGCATTACCCAGCTCTCCGATAATGCTCTTAAACTCACTCGCACTGCAACCAGCGTAAAGACTGGAAATACGCTGAATAATTACGAACTGATAAATCAATGATGCTCACTATCATCTAAGGTTTTTGAAAGAAAAGCCTTAAAGTCTTTGGATTGCAAAAACATTAGACTTATTTTCAGAATTGTATATCCACGTAAACTTTTCAGGCATGTTGAAACAACTACTTTTTTGTTTTCTTGCTTCCATCGTTTTTGCTTTCAGTGCCAATGCCCAAATCCCCGTAGATTTTACTTTCTGCACCGGAACAGGTGATTTGTGCGTCTCACCGAGTGACTCTAACTATAAGCTATGTCTCAAGTTTAAACCGGGCTATTGTGCCACCAAGGAATATAGAATAAAGTGGGGAGATGGTGCAGAACAAGTATTAACCATTGCAAAAGATACTACGCTCGAACACACCTATAAATTGAGAACTTTTATAGAATCATGCTCAGATTCTGAGAAACCCTTTCCTTTCTCAATAAGAAACCTTAGTTGTAGCAGTGATAACAAAGCGTATGAATTAGTATTCAATAAAACACCACAACCTCGACCTGCCACTACGTTGGCCTGTGAAGGCTCTGCCGTTCGTTTTGCTAACAATTCCTGTCCCATTTCTGACACCAAATTTTTGTGGGATTTTGGCGATGGCCAAACAAGTACTGCAATTACTCCGTCAATAACCTATAGCGACCCTAACAAAATTTATAAAGTAAAACTAACCGCTACCTCAAAAAGTTGTGGTTCTAATACTGCCGAAATAGACGTCAAGCTCAAGAAACTCCCCGAAGCTAAGTATGTTACTACGGGCTTTTCGTTTATGAACAAAGATACAGCAGTGGTGTGCCTGTCCAACGGCGCTACGCTCACTTTTGATGCCACCATCTCCATTGATGCTACCCGTTATGAGTGGAGTATTACACCTAATAATTACCTTTTTTTAAACAATACCGATGCCAATTCTTCCAAGCCTGTCATTCAATTTACCAAAGCGGGGGTTTATCAGATTTCGCTTGTAGCCATCAATGAGTGCGGGCGCTCCAAGCCCAATGTCTGCCCCCATGAGGTGGTAGAATCACCTAAGTTGAATTTGCCCAAACAAGCCGATGTTTGCCAAGCTCCCTTCAAGTACAAGTTTACCCCTCAAAGTGGTATTTCTTATAAACTAAACAGTCGAACATTTGATCCTGCCATAGGTGAGGATTTGATGTTTCAGCCAACCCCCTATATCGTGGAAGCGAGCATTACCGACCGTTGCGGGGGCGTCGTTATTGAAAGGGATACATTTTTAGTCAATGCTCTGTCGCAAGTCAAAATCACGTCGCTGCGCCCCGATACCACGCTTTGTTTGGGTACTGCCGCCGTAGCTTTGGCAGCCAGTACGCCCAACGGCGTTTGGTCAGGCGCTGCGCTCATTGAAATACAAGGCACCAACCGAATCTTCAACCCCAAAACACTGGGGACGTACCTCATTCGCTACGTGGTAGGTTCGGGAACTTGCAGCGTGCGCGACAGCATCACCGTCAACGTAGAAGGAATAAAACCCGACGCCAAAGACCTAACCGTTTGCCAAGGAACGGCATTTTTAAAACTTCAGGCTACACCCACCGGAGGCCGCTGGACGGGGTGTGCCAATTGCCTAAGAGGAGACACCCTCATTATCAGCGCACTAACCACCAATCAAATCAGGCTCACCTACGAACTCACCAGCCCAAAAGGCTGTCCCACCACCGACGATGCTACCATAAACATCGGTCGCCCCAAAGCAGATTTTGCCATCAGCAACGGCTGTGCAGGAGCAACGATCAGACCCACCAACAACTCCACGGGGGCGGCTAACTATGTTTGGCTCGTTAATGGCACAAACGCCTCAAATGTAGTTTCTCCTCAGCTTTCGTTGCCTCAAGGACTCAGCAAAGTAACCCTCATTGCGGGGTCGGGGGCTTGTGCGGATACCCTCACCCGCGACGTAACCATTACTGCCCCTCCCGCCGGTGCTGCTTTCACCTTGAATCAATCCCAAGGCTGTGCGCCTTTGAATGTGACCTTTACCCCCACGGGTACGCAAGCCGCTACGACCGACTATACGTGGGCTTTTGGCGATGGGACACAACACACCGGCTTTCAACCTCCTGCGAAAGTATTTGACAATCGAGAACGCACCGAGAAAATGTTCACCGTGACGTTTACCGTAAAAAATACGTGTGGCGAGCAAAAAACCAATCAAACAATTACGGTGCGACCTTTGGCCAAAGCGGAAATCGGGGTGGATTCTACCACGGTACGCTGTACGCCCGCTCAAATCACTTTTTCCAACCGCTCTACGGGCCACGACAAAGCCCAATCCCGCTGGTTTTTTGGCGATGGTACTTCGCGCACATCAGGTGCCGATACGCTTAAACATTGGTTTTCGGCGCGGGATAGCGCCCGTACGTATCGGGTGCGTTTGGAAGTAATCAGCGCTTGCGGACGCGACAGTGCCGAAGTAGCCATTCGGGTATTTCCGACAATTGTCAAGCCGTTGTTTGAACTATCGAAAGCGGAGATTTGTCCAGGCGAACCCATTCAGTTTAAGGACGCAACCACGCCCAAACCCGACCGTTGGGTGTGGAAATTTGGTGATGGCGGCGTTGATACGCGTGCTAATCCTACTCACGCCTTCACTCAACCCAACCGCGATTACGTCGTTACGCTCATTGCTTACACCACCTGCGGTTCTGATTCTACCCAAAAAACGGTAAAAGTGACGCAGTTACCTACGGGCGATTTTCGTTTGGAAACGCCCTTGGCCTGTCAGGGGCAACCAGTACAATTCGTTAATTTATCCAATCCTCAACTGGGATTTATCTGGGATTTTGGCGATGGTTCTTCGCTTGATTCGGTCAACTATTCACCTCGACATATCTACACCACAAACGTCAATAACCTATCAGCTACGCTCACGGTCTATCGGGGGAGTACTGCCTGCAAAAGTCAACCTATTCGTAAATCCGTCCCAATTATCGCCCGGTCAGTGGCTGATTTTCGGATTGAAGGCGATTCGCTCATTTGCGCTCCGGGGCCGGTTCGGTTGGTGAATCGTTCACAAAACGCCGATACCTACAAGTGGTATTTTAGCAATGGCCGTACCTCCGACGACCAAAGCCCTGTACTTCCTTTCCCCAAAGGTCAGTATGATATCAAACTCGTGGTGAGCAATCGGGGAGTGTGTAAAGATTCTACCTTCCGTACATCAGCTTTTGAGGTAGATAGTTGCGCTGTGGTTATACCGCAAGCTTTTTCGCCGAACAAAGACGGTATTGGTGACCGTTATACGTTATTCGGAAGCGGTATCAGGGAGATTGTCAAACTACGCATCCGCGATCGCTGGGGAGAAGTGATTTTTGAAATGAACAATGTACCTGCCGGTAGTCAGAACGATGGTGAAGCATGGGATGGAACATTTAATGGTCGCGAAATGCCTGCCGATATGTACGTGGTAGAAACCGAAATCAGGTATATCGAAACAAACAAACGCGAACGACTCCGTCGTAATTTTTATCTTATACGCTAACCCGGCTTCCTTATGCGCATTCATCTACTCCTCTTCTATTTTATCGCCGCACAGGTATGCGCCCAAGCCCCGCAGTTTTCCCAATTTTACACCAATCCACTTTACCAAAACCCTGCCTTGGCAGGTGATGCAGGTACCCCGCGCTTGATTGTTAATTACCGCAATCAGTGGCCGTCTGTGGGGACAGCTTTTCAAACAGCGGCTTTTTCTTTTGATACCTATGCTGAAGATGCCCAAGTAGGGCTGGGTGTACAGGCTCTCCACGACCGTCGAGGAGGAATGCTCAACAGTACTCACCTCACAGGTCAAGTATCGCGGCTTTTTTATCTGGACGCAAAACAACACCTCCGCCTTACACCCGGTCTTCAGGCTGCGTGGATTTCCGACCGCTGGAATGGTGATAATCTTACGTTTGTGGCACAATACCTCGGCAGTAATGACCCGCTGGCCCAAAATGGGGTTAGTAGTAACCGCGTGGCATTTTCAAGTGGATTACGCTTCGATTATGACCCTCAAAATGACTACGAGCCTTTTTATTGGGCGGGCGTTTCATATCATAATATGGGCTTTCGAGACAATGATTGGTTACGCGAGCGCTGGGGTGTACAGTTGGGGGCTCAGTTTCCGCTCCAAATACGTGTTTTTGGCAATGGCTACGGACGCGATTTAGACCGAGAAAGTGCATTGAGCATGGCTTTACAACTAAGGAAACAAGGTTTGAATAAACAAATGGATATAGGAACCAATCTTATTTTTTCACCCTTACTGGTAGGGATTTGGTACCGAGGGCTATTGATTGGCACCAAACGCCGTGATGCCATAGTGGGTACCATCGGCTGGGCCCGCGACAATCTATTGTTTCAAGCCAGCTATGACCTTACCGTTTCGTCACTTGGCACGGGAACAGGTGCCTTTGAATTAGCGATTTGGTATGGGTTCGATGCTCTATTCCGTTTTGCAGGAAAAAACAGCAGCGCACGCCGCAGAACACGGTGCCTGCGTTATTAATCTTTTCGGCAGACCCCGACTGCCCTTAAAATAGCTCATCCTCCAAATCATCCGCCACCTTATTTTTCCCTTCCAAAATCTCTAAAATAGGTTTGATTTGATAAATGCTGCGGTTGTAGCGGTTGCTGAGAAGTATAATGACAAATTTATCTTTGGGACTAAACCACATCAGGGTATTGTAGCCTTTCCACCAACCCGTATGATAGACGTATTTGGCTTCACGCGTCGCTTCGTTGACGTGCATACGGAAGCCGTAACCGTAGTTTTTAATACCGTGTCGCTCAAAACTGCGCGGGGTAAATGCTTCTTTCATGGTTTCGGGGCGCAATACACAGCCTCCGTTTAGTCCGGCATACCAACGAAATATATCGTCCATGGTGGAATAAACGCCCTTGTCTCCCACTACATCGTCGTAATTGTCTTTGGTCAAACGACGATTGTACTGATACCCTGCCGTACGAAACTGATTCAAAGAATCATTGTGACTCGTCACCAACCACGTATTTTTCATACCCAAGGGTTTGAAGATGGCTTGCTTCAAAAAATCCTCGAATTTTTGCCCCGACACTTTTTCAACAATCGTGGCCAATAAGGCATAATTGGTGTTGCTGTAACTGAAAGTACGGTTGGGCGTATTGTACAATTTGGGGTTTACGGCGCAATACCACCGAACAATGTCGTCATTGGTAGGATACGGATTACGCTTGCGAACGCTGTCAGCCAAGACATACGCATAATTAGGCAAGCCACTGCGATGCGACAGTAATGACTTTATTTGAATCCCCGAATAAGGAAACTTAGGAATAAATTTCTGAATCGAATCTTCCAAACTTAACTTGCCCGCCTCATAGAGTTTTAGAATGGCTACTGCCGTAAACGTTTTGGAAAGAGAAGCTAATTGAAATTTCGAATCAAAACACAACGTATCTTTCTTTTCGACTTGGGCATATCCGCACGAATTTCGGTACAGGACAATGCCTTGTTGGGCAACCAAAACATTTCCGTTGAAGCGTTCCAACTTAAATTTACGCTTAAACAACGAATCCAATCGTGCTGATTTTTCGTCGGCTTTGATGTGTTTTCTAATCTGAGCAGTTTTTTCAGGAGTCAATGAAGCATCTGTAACACAATCAACAAGCGCTTTATGAAGGGCATCGGCGTGCTGTTGATCACTGGTATTATTACAGGAAAAAACAACGATTAAGGCAAGACAGGCAATTGTTCTAAACATCATGAGTGGGTTAGTAAATATTGGGCAGGCGTATTGAGTAAAAGGGTTACGCAATACGATGACTCACGACTCCATACCCACACCTCACCACAAATTTAACAAAAAAGGCTTTGACCACAAGTCAAAGCCTCTCTCAAAATAGCAATCAATTAAATTTATCTGAATTATATTGCGACTTTCTTCGCACTTCTGATTGCCCGTTTTTAATTATTTATTCCCTGTTTTTGCGGGAGCCGCTGTTTTATTGGCAACTACTTCACCTTTAAGAGTAAGATAAAGTGTTCCATTTTCCGCGTTGCTTGGAACAGTTACGGTTTTGTTGAAAGGCCCCATAACACCCGCGTTGAAAGTAGCTTTCACAGTTCCTTTACCTAACGGCATCACCGGCTCACGCGTCCACTCAGGAGTTGTACAGCCGCAAGAAGCCGCTACATTGCCCAATACAACCGGGTCTTTTCCTGTATTTTTAAATTCAAATACATAGCTCACTGGCTTACCTTGCTCGATTTTGCCAAAATCATTTTCAATTTTGGTAAACGTTACTATTCCTTTTTGGGCAAAGCTAACTGCGCTGAATGCTAAAACTGCTACGAAAAGTGAAAACGCCTTTTTCATGTTTTTTATTAAATTTAGTTTTGTAAAAGATTGGTTGCTTATCTAACAATAATTTTAGTAGCAAAAGTTTTGCCAAACGTTATATTTGTCAAAAAATTTATGACAAAGTAACAGAAAAAAGTTGTATTTTGAAACATCACCTATTTTCCAGTATATTTACTTGCCAAAACAACGAAACTCAACAAATTAATCATTCATCAAGAAACGTGATAGAAAACGAACTTGCGACCAGCTTTATTGCGCTTACGCGCCAAACTATCCTAAACGACTTTCGTTTGGTATGTGAGAGCCGACAAGCCAGCTTGTTGGGTCGCAAAGACGTGATGGGCGGACGGGCAAAATTTGGAATTTTTGGCGATGGAAAAGAATTGGCTCAAGTAGCCATGGCCAAAGTATTCCGCAAAGGTGATTTTCGTTCAGGGTATTATCGCGACCAAACTGTCGTTGCTGCACTCGAAAATCTTACCTGGCAACAATATTTTTCTCAACTATATGGCCATGCCAACGTGGAATTTGACCCTCATACTGCGGGACGTTCCATGAACAACCACTACACAACGCGCTATTTAGACGAAAATGGGCTGTGGAAGCCCCAAACCAACACCTATAATCACATTAATGATCTGGCCCCCACCGCCGGTCAGGTTCCTCGCTCAGTTGGATTGGCGTATGCTTCCAAACTGTATCGCCACAATGAAAATTTATGGTCAATGACCGATTTTTCAAACAAAGGCGATGAAATCACCTTTGGCACCATTGGCGATGCCTCTACTTCGCAGGGGATGTTTTGGGAGACCATGAATGCCGCCAGCGTATTGCAAGTACCTCTATTGATGTCGGTTTGGGATGATGGTTTCGGAATTTCCGTACCTGTAGAATACCAAACGACCAAAGGCAGTATTTCGAAAGCAATGGCCGGATTGCAGCGAGGCGACGGTGAAAACGGCATTGAAATTTTCACCGTAAAAGCATGGGACTATGTAGCATTGCTGGAAACCTATCAGAAAGCCGCCAACCTGTGTCGCCATCAACACATACCAGTGCTGGTTCATGTGCAGGAAGTCACTCAACCCCAAGGACATTCTACGTCAGGCTCGCATACGCGTTACAAATCAACGGAGCGATTGACATGGGAACAGGAATGGGATTGTAACCTAAAGTTTAAAGAGTGGATTCTCAATAACGGCTATGCTACCTCGGATGAACTGGAAGAAATTGAAGAAGCTGCCAAGAAATTCATTCGTCAACAACGCAATGAGGCTTGGAAAGCATTTAGTGAATCCATCTTAAGCGAACAAAATGAAGCCGTACTACTTCTTCAGGCAGCTGCCCAAGAGAGTCGTTTTACCACTGAGTTGCTTCAACTGACCGATGAACTCCGCAAAGAAATCGTGCCTTTGCACCGTGACAATACAACTGCTGTTCGGAAAGCATTACGAATTTTACGTTTTGAATCTATTGCTTCCCGAGATGCCTTAACCCAATGGCTTGAAAAAAATACTGAAATCAATCACGACCGTTTCAGTTCACATTTATACAGTCAATCCCCTGACTCTCCACTAAAAGTCATTCCGGTCGCAGCTGAGTATAGCGAAGACGCCTCTTTTTTTGACGGTCGTGAAATTGTACGGGCCAACTTTGACGCCCTTTTTGAAAGCGACCCCCGCATTGTAGCGTTGGGCGAAGACGTAGGAAAAATCGGCGACGTGAATCAAGGATTTGCCGGTCTTCAGGAAAAATTTGGCGAACTACGAATCACGGATACGGGTATCCGCGAAACAAGCATTATCGGGCAGGGTATTGGATTGGCCATCAGAGGCTTACGCCCTATCGTTGAAATTCAGTATTTTGATTATGTGTTTTATACGCTCGCCACACTGACCGACGATTTGGCTTCTTTGCATTATCGAACCAAAGGCGGTCAAAAAGCGCCCGTCATTGTACGAACACGCGGCCACCGTTTGGAGGGCATCTGGCATTCCGGCTCTCCAATGGCCTCGGTCATTCATAGCTTACGCGGTTTGCACGTCTGTGTGCCTCGTGATTTGACGCAGGCGGCGGGCATGTACAATACCCTGCTGCAAGGCGATGACCCTGCTTTGGTCGTTGAACCCCTCAACGGTTATCGCCTTAAAGAACGAATGCCCAACAATTTAGGCAAGTTTACAGTTCCACTTGGTCAACCAGAAATACTTCGAAAAGGGACCGACCTTACCATCGTTACGTATGGTTCTATGTGTCGTATTGTGATGGAGGCGGCCGAACAACTGGCTCAAATAGGAATCCACATAGAGGTGATTGATGTACAAACACTGCTTCCCTTTGACATCAATTCTATGATTGTAGAATCTATAAAGAAGACCAATCGGGTTATTTTTGCCGATGAAGATATGCCCGGAGGAGGTTCAGGTTATATGATGCAGCAAGTCTTAGACGGCCAAAATGCCTATCAATGGCTTGATTCCGCTCCGCGTTGTATCTCTGCCAAACCCCACCGTCCTGCTTACAGTTCCGACGGCGATTATTTTTCCAAGCCCAACGTAGAAGACATTTTTGAAAGTGTATATGCATTGATGCACGAAGCCCAACCGACACAGTTTCCAGCGCTTTATTGATTTTTCCTGACTTCCCAACCCCTCCCTTCGCCCGTAATTTTTATTGCGGGCTTTTTACACCCAATTGACGAAAATCAGCTTATTTTCAAGTAGGATTTAGTACGTTGTGGTTGGAATCGCTAATTTTGCGCTTCATTATCAAAGACATACCTAACCAACAAGTATGAATTTTAAACTATCGCAAGTACCCGACCGCACCGTTAAGCCTCGCCAGTACGGTTTAACCATGGTTATGGATAAAGGGTTAAGCATTCGTCAAATTGAGGATATGCTTGAGGTTTCTGCTCCTCACATTGATATTGTAAAACTCGGCTGGGCTACCTCGTTTGTTACCCCTAACTTAAAAGACAAAATTGCGGCTTATAAAAATGCGGGAATTCCGGTATATTTTGGAGGAACGCTTTTTGAAGCTTTTGTGGTGCGTAATCAATTCGAGGACTATCGTCGTTTGATTGATGAATACGGTTTAGAGTACGCGGAAGTATCAGACGGTTCGGTAGATATGCCGGAAGAAATCAAATGTGATTTTATCAAAATACTGGCCGAGCAAGTAAAGGTACTATCCGAAGTTGGATCTAAAGATGAGACCAAAATCATTCCTCCTTATAAATGGATTCAACTCATGAAAGCCGAACTCGAAGCGGGAGCCTGGAAAGTAATTGGGGAAGCTCGTGAATCCGGCAATGTGGGTTTGTTTCGCTCCAGCGGTGAAGTACGGCAAGGCTTGGTAGAAGAGATTTTGACCCAAGTTCCCAATAAAGACATCATTTGGGAAGCTCCACAAAAAGCACAACAGGTATGGTTTGTCAAACTTCTTGGTGCCAATGTCAACTTAGGCAACATTGCCCCTAATGAAATCATCCCCCTTGAAACCATCCGCCTTGGCCTTCGCGGTGATACTTTTGGGCATTTTCTTAACGAAAAAACGCGTAAGCGATGGAAACTGTCGAAATAATCCATGGTCGATGGTTAATAGTTTATCCTCTTTGATTTAAGAAAATTACCTAAATGGCATTTAAGTTTGAGCAATTAGTGGTTTGGCAAAAAGCAATTGAATTAAGTGGCCTGATTCATGAGCTTACACTTACCTTCCCAAAAGAAGAGTTATTTATTCTTACTGCTCAAGTTAAACGTGCAGCCGACTCTGTATCTCTCACTATTGCCGAAGGCTCAACAGGGCAGTCTAACGCCGAGTTTGGCGGATTTTTAGGTTATGCTATACGTTCAGGTATTGAAGTAGTTTCTGCTTATATGTCGGACAACGCCGAAACCTCATCAACGAATCTGATTTTACAAAACTTTATTCGGAAGTTGAGCAAATTATTAAAATGACTCAATCCCTCCGAAATTCACTTGCCAAATAAAGCAGTCGATGGCCAATTGTCCACATTCAATAGTAATACCAAGGTTTTCTATGGACTATCGACCGTAGACTAAAAACTAAAAACGAACAAAAATGGAAATTCTCGCACAAATTTTAGACTTCTTTCTTCACCTTGACAAACACCTCGCCGACATCATTCACGACTACGGTACGCTTACCTATTTGATTTTGTTTTTGATTGTATTTACTGAAACGGGATTAGTAGTGATGCCGCTGCTTCCGGGCGATTCGCTGCTGTTTGCTACGGGAGCGCTGGCTGCTTCTACCGGAGCGTTGAATCCTTGGTTAGTCATTCCGTTACTGATTGTAGCTGCCTTAATGGGCGACAATGTCAACTATTTTGTAGGAAAATTTTTGGGAAGTACGATCAAAAAACGGGAGCGTATCCTGTTTTTCAAACGTGAATATTTAGAGCAAACCGAAGCATTTTATGCGAAACACGGCGGAAAAACGGTCATCATGGCTCGTTTCATTCCTATCGTGCGCACCATTGCCCCCTTTGTGGCAGGAGCCGGAAGCATGACTTATTCAAAATATATCATTTTTTGCATTATCGGAGCATTACTATGGGTTCCTACTTTAACCATGTTGGGTTACTTCTTTGGCAGTCATCCTTTTGTAAAGAAGCATTTTGAATTGGTTGTCTTTGGTATCATCGGTTTATCAATACTTCCAATGGTGTGGCAATTTGTTAAAGCTAAATTCCTATCTCCTAAAGTAGGTTAATACAATACCAAACTCTCTGAAAAAGCCCGTTGGATTTCTATCTCACGGGCTTCGCTTTATGGTTGTTTTCACACTGTACATAACTTGCTTGAAAAAGAATGGAATACGCCTCCGAGCTGTTGCACCTCGGTTATAAATCATCGGAAGTAGCTATCAAAGTGGGTTACGGAGAAAAATCAATCATCGAATTCAACAAAATGTTTCAAAAGCATTTTGGGATTACGCCTAAAAAGTATCAGATGAGGCATTCGGTAAAGGTTCGTAACTAAGTTATCTGCTGTTTTTTCCAAAATTTCCTCCTCTCCTTACTATCCTGATTGTGTATCAATCTGTCGGTATTCAACTTTGCTCGCTTTACATCATTAGACCTATTTCATCAGGTTTGCTGTTTGATGTAAAATGATGCAAAAAGGAGCCACCGAATGATGGCAAAGTAGTCCAAGTGTGGATAAGTTCCGAGCGATAAAAATGGGAAGTTTGTAGGGAATAAAAACTCTTACAAACATGGCCAATAATCGCATCAGAATGAAACAACTTCATACACTCATTACCTACCGAGTAAGCGGCCGGAGCAAGCGATGGATAGCTCGCAGCTTAGGGATATCACGTAAAACGGTAGACACCTATTTGGGGTATTTGCATTCAGAAATAGGATCCGATCTAAGCGAGTTATTGAGCTGGGATGAAGAGGCCCTTTTCCGTTTA
>Ga0247843_1001609_pt1 | contig 44763 bp, 46 predicted proteins | sample LaCruzMarch2017__FD_192420 | JGI IMG/M metagenome (GOLD analysis project Ga0247843, IMG submission 192420) | Freshwater microbial communities from meromictic Lake La Cruz, Castile-La Mancha, Spain - LaCruzMarch2017_8m | ecosystem: Environmental > Aquatic > Freshwater > Lake | place: Spain...
TTTTTTTTGACTGGAGTTATCCCAAGAAAAGTGAATCGATTCAACCTTATCAAAGTTTATTTTAAAACCATTAAAAAAGGTTTTTTTAAAATTTTGTTTAAAATTATTATCAAAATCAATGTTTATTGGAAGATACAAATCTTTTGAAAACAACATATTTTTTTGAAATGAAAGTCTTGTCATTTGTTTTTGTGGAGAAATAAAAAATTGAAACGAAAAACCGAGAGAAGAAACACCCAACCAATGAAAATGTCTTTGTTCAACGAATTGATACAATTTATTCTCATGATGACCACCAAATACAAAATCGACGATTCTCATGGCATTACACACTCCTTCAATATTTTACACCAGACCAAGAATATCTATGATGACGAATGCATCCAACACCCCTATTTGAGAGAACAAGAGAAGGTCATTTTCATTTCTTCTCTCATTCACGATATGTGCGACAAAAAATACATGGACGAGCGTAAAGGCATGAAAGAAATTACTGAGTTTTTGTCAAACACGCAATGTGTCTCACAAAACGAAATCGAAAAAATCCAAACGATTGTGGAAACCATTTCCTATTCCAAAGTTCGCAAAACAGGGTTTCCTGCGTTGCACGAGTATCAATTGGCCTATCACATCGTTCGAGAAGCCGACTTGTTGTGTGCCTATGATGTCGACCGCTGTATGGTGTTTCATTTATACAACAATACGGCAAACATTGAAGATGCTTTTCAAACTGCTGTGAATCTCTTTGATGAACGAGTGTTTAAACATTGTGAGCATGGACTCATCTTGTTGGATTACACTAAAACGCAAATCCCCGCATTGGAGCAACAATGTCATTTGAGATTTGCATCGTGGAGAAACATTTTATTAAAAAAGACATTTTAATAAGGGACACAGATAAGGGACACCGATAAGGGACACAGATAAGGGACACAGATAAGGGACACAGATAAGGCGTGCAGACAAAGGACACAACACTATAGTGTCATTTGTCTTTAGGTCGCATGGGGGAACAAAAGGGTGTCAATACGAGTGCGAACACAAAACAGGCGATGCAAAACAATGCCGAGTAAAAACAAAAACAACAGCACCATCCAAAACGGTTTTTTTATGGCGAGAGAAATGAAAAACGCACCCACTATAGTGAAAACGACATCCACAACAGCTAAACCCAAAAAACGATAATGATGAACACCCTGATTGGGCGAACCGAATATATTTTTTGATTCACAAAACATGATACTATAGTATATTATAATATGAGATATTTAGGTGGAAAACACAAAATTGGAGAGAAAATCATGGCGGTCATGCTGAAGCATTGTTCGAATAAAACGGTCGACGGATATTTAGAACCCTTTTGTGGTTCGCTGGGGGTGTTCAAACATGCGACAGACAAGGAATTTAAAAAATGTGTTGCCGCCGATGCCCAACCTGATTTGATTGAATTGTGGAAACAATTGCAAAAGGGGCGTTTTCGAATGCCCGAGACATTCAGCAAAAAAGAATACGAACGCCTCAAAAATGCCCCCAGTCCATCCGCCAAAAAAGCCATGGCCGCCTTTTTTCTCTCGTTTGGGGGAAAATATTTTGGGGGATATGCACAAAAAGAAAATGATCCACACAAGAAAAATTATTTGCAAACCTTCAAAAACGGTGTCGCCAAAATGACGCCCCGCATACAAAAAGACGGCGTTTCTTTCGTGCATCGTTCTTATTTGGACTGGACACCAGAGAATATGTTGATTTATTGCGACCCACCCTATGCGGGAACCGAAGGCTATTCCGGAACAAACACTCAGTCTTCCTTTGACACCGACCTTTTCTGGGAAACCATGCGAAAGTGGAGCAAAAACAACCGAGTGTTTGTGTCCGAGCAATCGGCACCCGCTGATTTTAAGAGTGTGTGGTCTCATTTGAAAAAGCGAACATTGAGCAATCGTTTGAATGACCGTTCCATTAAAAAAGAACATTTGTTTGTTTATTCTCCTTCTTCTTTCTCTCGAATGACATCAAAGAAAACGAAACGAACGATTCGCCAAAGAAAAAATGCGAAAACCAGAAAAAATTGAGTTAAAAAAACGTGGATAAAACAAACACAATATCAAGTATGGTGAAAATATGCAAATCCCCGTATCCCTCTGCCTCTGCTGACGCTTATAGCGCCTATTTTGAACAATTCCCCTATCCTCTGTCTGATTTTCAAAAATACGCCATCGAAGGCATTGTTCAAGGGCAACATGTTTTGATTACCGCACACACGGGTTCAGGGAAAACACTTCCCGCACTGTTTGCAATTGACCACTTTACCAAACAAAACAAAAAAGTCATTTATACCAGTCCCATCAAAGCACTGTCCAATCAAAAATACTGGGAATTCCAACGCAAATTCCCCCACATTTCATTTGGTCTTATGACAGGCGACATCAAAACCAACCCCGCTGCCCAAGTCCTCATCATGACCACTGAAATATTGATGAATTATTTGTATCGTGTCAAACAAAAAACGGAGGACACACTTACGGTCGGTTCCCTTACGACAGATTTCGACATTGATATTGAAACCGAATTGGAGTGTGTCGTTTTTGACGAAGTGCATTATATCAATGATGCTGCACGTGGGCATGTCTGGGAACAAACAATGCTGATGTTGCCCCCCATTTGTCAAATGGTATTGTTGTCGGCGACGATTGACAATCCCTTGAAATTGGGGGAATGGATTGAAAGCAAACCCCAAGGCAAAAAAATCTGGTTGTGTTCTACCGAAACCCGTGTTGTGCCCTTGACCCACTATTGCTTTTTAACGGTGAATGAAGGCCTTATCAAACAAATCAAAGACGACGGTCAAAAACAGCAAATCCGTAGCAGCACGAACCAATGGCTCGAAATCAAATCGAGTTCTAATATAATTCATGAAAAAAACTATACGCAAGTAAAAAACATGTTGGATTTGATTCAAAACAAACATCAATTTATCAAAAGAAAGTTCGTGTTGAACGCTCTCTTCTCTCGACTCAAAGAAAAAGAAATGCTCCCCGCCATCGTTTTCGTCTTTTCGAGGAACGAGGTGGAACACGTCGCCCAAGAAATTACAACCGTCTTGTTGGAAGACGACAGCAAAATCCCCTATATTGTCGCCAACGAATGCGAACGGATGTTGAGAGAAAAGATGACCAATTTTAAAGAATATTTGGAATTGCCTGAATGTGTTCAACTGATAAAATTATTGGAAAAGGGAATCGGCATACACCATAGCGGTATGATTCCCGTGTTGAGAGAAATGGTGGAATTGTTTATTTCGAAAAATTACATCAAAGTATTGGTTGCCACGGAATCCTTCGCCATCGGTCTGGATTGTCCCATCAAAACGGCGGTGTTTGAATCTCTAACAAAATTCGATGGCAACCAATTTCGGTTGTTGGAACCCCACGAATACAACCAAATGTCGGGCAGAGCGGGCAGAAGAGGGATTGACACCATAGGAAATGTCATTCATTGCAACAATCTGTTTCCACTGCCTTCTCTCAATCAATACCGTGGTATGTTGTGTGGCAGTCCCCAGCAATTGAAAAGCAAATTTGTTTTAACACATTCTCTGGTGTTTTCTCTCATGATGTGCAACGAAGGAAAAGTGGCATTGTCCCAAATTCACGAATTTGTGCAAAAAAGCATGTGGTTTTCCGAATGGGAGGTTTCTCTCAACGCACGTCGAAAAGAATGCGAGACAAGAGTGATTTTGCTTTCCAAAAAAAAGGAGGCACTTTCTCTCATGAAAACCCCCGAAGACGTCATTCGACAACACCTGCAATCCAAAGCCGATTTGGCGATGGCATCGCATAAGAAACAAAAGGAAATTACAAAGGAAACGGCAAAGTGCAAGGAACTCTATTATGATTTTGAAAAAGATGTCAAGAAATATGAGGAGTATGAGACCATGTGTGCCGACCTGTTGAGAGAAAAAGAGGATTGCGACGAAATGGCGAATTTCGTTCAACACAAAACCAAGGGCATTATAGATGTCTTGTGCAAACGGGGCTTTGCCAAGTTCTCTCGAAGAGAGAACGAGGGCGATGAGTCCAAGTTGTCTGACAACGAGTCCAAGTTCTCTCGAAGGGGGGACGAAGGTCGTGTCGTGTGTTGGACGGAATGGGGACAATTGGCGAGTCATTTTGCGGAAGTGGAATCCCTGATATTCACACCTTTAGTGAAAGATTTGCAAAGTTTGACTCCTAAACAATTGGTCGGGTTTCTGTCGTGTTTTACCAAAATTACAAAATCAAACTCAATGGCGACCATCACAGACCCAACCATACAGAGTCTCGTGCAAAAAACAAAAGGCGTTATGAGTGAAATGGAGACGGATGGAATACATTGCGAAAATGACAATTTCACAACCAACCTCGCCGATATAGTGATGGAGTGGTGTGAATTCACCGATGAACATTCTTGTAAATATTTCATTCAACAAAAAGTGGCGGACATTTCAGTAGGCGATTTCACCAAAGTCATACTGAAAATTGTTGCTATTGTGCATGAAATAGAAAAAGCATCGGTGGACAACATAGAATTGTTATACACGTGTTCTCAAGTCGAACCCCTTTTGTTAAAATACATCGCAACCATTAAAAGTCTTTATGTATAATATATGTCAAAAACTGTGCTTTCTTGCAAAACAAAAAAGAAAAGAAATATCAAAAACAAATGCAAAATCAACACCAGACGATTGTCTCAAACCCCAGCAAAAAAAGACAGTTTGTTGGCCAGAAAAAAATCACCTGTTTTGCGACCTACAAAAATTGCATCTTCACTCCTCCCCATAAAAACAATACAAAATCAAATCATACAAAATTGCTCCGATTCAAACAATTGTGTTTTGTTTGGTTTGGAACAAGATAAATTGAATCTTTTTTTTAATGATTTTAAGAATTTCGACAATGCAGATTTAACGGGAATGAAAAAAATTGGAGGCAATGCCAGCAATGGGTTTATTTACGAAATTCCTTTTGAAAAGGACAATATGAAAACCCACGTTATTTTAAAATCATCCACAAAAATAAGCAGTGATAATTTGGTGTATGAAGGTTATGTGGGGTATTTTTTGAATGAATATTCCATGTATTTGCCCTGTTTTGTGAAAACGTATGCCATTGGTAATTATACCGACAACACATTGTATAGTGATTTGGTGGCCGAAAAAAGTGTTTCAAAAGAATTGTTGAACACACTCAAAATAAGGTTGCCTTTACCGAAATTTACTATCGAGGATTTAAATAAAAGTTGCATCGACCCCTTGTCCAAGTGCGTCATAACGGAACATTTAAAAAAAATCGTTTCCATTTCAACCCTTTATCGAAAATCTATAATGGATTTACCAGAAAAAACAAAAGAGAATTATTTGAATACAACCTTCATTCAATATTTGTATCAAGTCTATTCTTGTTTGGACACCATGAAAAATATTTACACCCATTATGATTTGCACGGCGGCAATGTGCAAGTGTATTTCCCGAGTAAAAACAAAAAAGGCAAATACATTGTAATGAGATATCACTATAGTGATGGTTCAACAGTGGAGTTTGCGACCGAAGGTATAGTGAAAATCATTGATTATGGTCGTTCTTATTTTTACAAGGATGAAACCAACAACTCGCACACGCTTTATAGAAACATATGTAAAATCGCATCATGCAAACCGAATTGTGGTAATGAAAAAGGTTTTATGTGGATGGGAAAAAAAAATAGATTTGCAATGGATTCATCCAGACGCAATATCTCTCATGATTTGCGGTTGTTTATGGGAATGAAAGTATGGAAAGAAGACGTCATTAAAGAGAAAATTATGAATGAAAGCGATTTTGGTCCTAAAACGCAAACCGATATTTTGTTTGAAAAATTGGAATACGGAACACATCTAACGGAAGATGAAAAATATATTGGAACATACGAAAAACTTGAAAACGGATATCCAAAAAAAATAGTGAATGTGTCGGATTTGCATAATTGTTTAAGGGACATATTGCTTTCGCCGTCTTTTCAACAAGACGAACTAATACTGCAAAAAACGAAAATGGGGGAAATGGATATTTGGCTGGACGGTTCCAAACCCATACAATATGTTGCCTCACTATAATATTAATGTATTTTATTCTATCATATTATATGGACATATTAAGAAGATATTTCACCCCAAAACCAGAACCAGAACCAAAATCAATTTTAAATTTGAATCCAATCCCGATTAAAAAAACACGGGGTTATTTTCCTTTCACAAAAAGAGTTCGAAGAAAAAAAAACACAACATCAAAAAACGACAAACAAAAAATGATAAATATTTGTTCGGATTCCAACTATTGTGTTTCGTTTGGTTTGGACAAATTGTCATTGAATCATTTTTTTAATAATTTTAAAAATTTCAATAACGCAAACACCAATTACATGAGAATAATTGGCGATAAATCAAAAAACGGATTTATTTATGAAATTCCTTTCGAAAAAAATGGGCAGGTTGCGAATGTTGTTTTGAAATCGTCGGCAGAAAAGAAAAGCGACAATCTGTTGTATGAAGGTCACGTGGGTTTTTTCTTGAACGATTTTGCCCTTATATTTCCGTGTTTTATTGAAACCTATTCCATTGGAAAATATTTAGATGAAACCCTCTATAAAAAATTAAAAAGGAGACAAAAAGTTTCAACACAGTTGATGAACACCATAGAATTGTTTAAACCCAATGCAAAATATTCGTTGTCAGAAATCGAAAAAAGTTGTTCAGAACCATTGTCTATGTGTGTCATGACAGAAAGTCTTACCAATATTCAATCCATTGACGAAATTTATTTTAACAATTTGAATATAGTTAAAAATGAAAACTTTTTCAATACAACCTTCATCCAATATTTGTATCAAGTTTATTCTTGCTTGGATGCCATGAAGAATCATTTCACTCATTATGATTTGCATAGTAAAAACGTGCAGGTATATTTCCCAAGTCAAGACCGAAGCAAATACATTGTTATGAGATATCACTATAGTGATGGTTCAACAGTGGAGTTTGAAACCGAAGGTATAGTGAAAATCATCGATTATGGTCGCTCCTATTACTATAAAAATGCAACCAACAATTCAAAAACACTGTATGATACACTTTGCAAAATATCGTCGTGCGACCCAGATTGTGGTGCAAAAGTGGGTTTCGGTTGGTTAAATCACAACAACACTGCTCATATTAATTCCGCAAAACGCAATGTCTCGCACGATTTGAGATTGTTGAATATATTTAAACGTGATAAACAACCCATAGGAACAGAAGCAGAAAAGGTATTCCAAAAACTGCTGTATGGAACATCCACCGAAAAAACGACGGAAAAGGGTTTTGGAACACCTGAACGATTGGAGTCGGGATATCCAAATTACATATATAATGTAATGGATGCACACAAGTGTTTAAAAGACATTTTGGTTTCTCCTATGTTTCAAAACAAAAACAAAGAAATGGCAAACAAAACAAAAATGGGGGAAATGGATGTTTGGTTGGACGGTTCTCAGCCGATTCAATACATTTCTCTCAAGGACATGAAACCACTCCCTTCCGTATAGACGAAAAATAATAAGTTTGAATTTATTATTTTACATACTAATTTTATTATAAAAGCATAAATCATTATCCACAAACACATGTTTATTTTTATTTTTGTTATAGCATTCAACAATATAGTGTCCATCTGCATCATATTTATCGATTATCCATTTTTCATTTTCACATAATTGATAAGGTATTATAACCATAGCAGTATCAATAAATGAAACACTAATATTATTGCCCTTTATTCGATTGAATTGATTGAATGTATACATTTTATCATTGTCAATAATATCCAATAATCTATACATGTTTGGATGGAATATATTGTCATCATCCAAATAATATATTAAAGTATTTGGATTTGTAATTTTAGTTAATGCATAATTTCTTTGTGGATTTCCTGATATACCTTCACCCTCAAATACATATTCTTTTATTCTATTGTTTTCTTGATTTTCAAATATTTTTGGATTATCGGTTATTTTACTGCCATCATACGCAATAATCCATTCTTCAACGTATTCAAAATCAATACTGTTTTTAATTTCCAATAAATTATTGACTCTATATGAGGGTGTTATTATTGTTAATTTATTTGTATTTTTAAAAATCGGTTCATCACCACTTTTTATCAATATAAATAATTTATCGTTATTCCAACCAGTTGAGTTTCTATTATTATGATCCAATTCAATAAAATAATAATCTTGAAAGTGGTGTAATATTGGGTTCAATCGATTTATATAGTCATTTTCATTATACGATTTAAATATATCTTCGATAATTAATATTCCACCCGGTTTTAAATATTTGTAGGCATTTTCAATCACCCGTATTTGGTCTTCAAATTGATGTGTTGTATCTTCAATGATTATATCAAACATTTCGTTTAATTTACCAAATGAATTGATAATACTATTTTTATTGGTTACATCAATATTTAAAAGAGTTATTCTGTCATTATCAAAATTTCGTTTAAAACTATTTATTAAATCATTGTTGTATTCAAAACCGTATATTTCCGAATGGGTAAAGTATTCTTTCCACATAAGTAATGACCCACCATCTAAAATGCCCAGTTCTGCTATTTTTAAGTTTTCACTTTTTTTGTTTTTAAACAATGAATCGTAAAATAATGTATACGGATGGCAGTGTCTATGATCAGTTACATTATTTCTTTGTGATGATTTATCAGTATCGTATTTTCTTCCCATTTCACACAATTCGGTCGAATTATTAAGGTAGTTAATTTTTATACTTTTCATATAATACTATACAATATTTTAATATTATAATTTTTCTTTGGCAACGCTATTTGCACCTCCTTCGTAAAACAACAACTATAGTGATTCTGTTCGACAACGATTCAAACGTTCCACCGTTTTTTCGAAATAGGTTTTGCTTACAATCCACGATTTTTCCTTTTTAAACAAATGACAATAATTCAAATACATGTCATCGATGTCATCGTTCGTAAAAGACAACGACGCAATTTCAACGTCTTCTTCTTTGTTCCACAAGATGCAAGATACACCATAGATGTATTTCCCCTCCACGATGCGAATATGTGGAAAAAAGAAGGTCATGATATTGATGATTGTTTTGTCTTCAATGTTTTCAGTAATCCCATTGCAATGTTTAAAGAGAATTTTGATTTCCTCAATTTCCAACTCCTTCGCAGGTGAATCAATATCCTCTATGATGTTTGTTCTCCAAAACTCGGTGAACGATTGCACCAATGGCAAATATTGACTTGTGTATCCAGAATAGGTGTCGTTTTCGCTAAAATGCCGTCTCAATTGGGTTTGCAATGTTTTGTAAAACATAACGGCAGGTATTCCCCTCTTACCCAAAAAATCCCGCCATAAAAACAGCATGTTTTTCCATGAAATATTAGTGTCGGTGTCTTCCGTGGGTTGAATGTATTCCCCCACGAAAATATCAACCAATTCCTCTGGTGTTTTGTCTTTTAAGAACATGATTTCATTGATGATTCGTGTATTGTTGCTATAATTCAGCAAATAATTGTCGGATGAACCATACCGTGTGGAATAATGGCAGGCGACTGTGAAAATATCAATGGGGTATTGAAATACATTGGCTAAAATATCGGTCGCTGAGGTTTCGGCGATTTTCGGGAAACGACATTGTGAATAATGATGCGTATCGTGGTATTTGTATTTGACAGTTTGAACAATGTTTGTTCCAATGTAATACATGCAAATTTCATTCAACTGTTTTAAAAAAGGTTTGAATTGAATGTCAATGAAATGATAGAGGGGTTCATTTTTTTTCAAAATAGAATCTCCCAACATTGTTAAAAAATATTTCACTTCTTCTTTTGACGAGAAAAAATAGGGATAAAACAACCCGATGACCGATTGAATGGTTTTGGATTCGGGTGCATATTTAAACAGTGATTTGTCCTTTATCTTTTTCAGCGTATACACCTTTGTCATTTGTTTTCTCAACGACAAATTGGTGTCGGTGTTTTTTGACAAATGAGTTACAGAAGATAAAATGTGATACAACACATCGTCTTGTGAAATGGGCGTATAATGTTGTTTGTCATAATAGAAAAATTTGTCGGTGGTTCCAACGTAAAAATACAGGTTGTTTTTCATGAAGGAATGAATGAAATTGTCTTGTTCGGTCGAGAGATTGATGGATCTGTTTTTTCTTTCTTCATGTGTGGATTTTATGGTTTGCATTAATTTCGGTAATTCATTGATGTAATTTTCCAATTTTGCAATCATGTATTCGTCGTTTGCGTATTCTTCTCGTAATTGTTTCACAATATCTTCCATTGTATTGGTATTGTGAAATGGTTTATATTCTTTTTATGTGTTTTTGAACAACACTATAGTGTTTATTTGAGGGGACTCGATGTTCGTTGCCGTTTTGCTCTGCGAGTCGCAGACGAGCGAGACAATCTTCTTTTTTCTGTTTTTTTTTGCTTCGCTAAAAGAACATGTTTTACTGGACGGGCAAAATGAAATTCATACTGAATGGAAGAAGGCTTTTGTGATTTGAGAGAAGGAGATTCAACTGAACGTGTTAATGTTGAGAATGCAGTACGAACGCTCAAAGGCTTTATTTCAAACATTTTTGGAATAGGATACTTTTTATCCTCACACGCTTTTGTGTCTTTGTTTCGTCGGGTGCCGTTGGGGCAACGGGGAAATTCCCTTTTCATTTTTGGCGACAATTTCGGTTCGCAATTGCCCGAAATTTTATTTCGGCGTTTTCCGTTTTCGCATCGCATTTATTATATAGTGTCCATATAAAAAAATAGGGGTCAAAGTTTATATCAAAATTTCCAAATCCGCCAATTTCCAATACTCGGTTGTTCCGTTCGGCAAAGGACGTTCCAATATAAAGGGTATTTTTTTCTCTTTCAATTCAATCATCGCAATACTGTATTCATCCAATAAATATTCACTTTTTTTGACAAAGGAATCCGCCCCCATGGACAATTGTTTGGCTCGTTCTCCCACCACACGAGACAATTCGTATTTTGTCAATACACCCAATGTTTTATGCAGAGGGTCTATAATGTTTCCGTCTGCATCACGATGCACAGTTGACAATGCCAATATTTCTTCATAACAACGTGTTTTCAATTCGGGGTGAAAATCACTGATGGTTTTTCGTTTGATGTCTTTCTCGAATTTCTGTAAATAATCGGGTTGAGTATCGTATTCGTCTCCGTCTTCGCTTTCCTCATCGTTGCTCTTATTACTTTGATTGTCGTTGTCGTCGTCGTCGTCTCCAAATATTTTCTTTTCCATTTCTTCATCGTTTTCAACATCGTCATCCTCTTCTTTTTCCATTGAAATGTCATCTTCTTCTTCCTCATCTTCTTCTTCCTCATCTTCTTCATCGTCGTCCTCCTTTTTTTCTTCATCCTCCTCCTCTTCATCCTCCTCCTCTTTTTGTTTTTTATCTGTCGCTCCACCCACTACGTTTGCTCCCACTACGTTTGATTGATTTGTTGTTGGTATTTTATTGAGAAAAGACATCTATAATGTATTGGTATATTGTTTTTAATGGGTTTGTTTTTAAATTCAATTTTTATAGTGTATTCGTTTTCCACACGCAATCACATTCCACGCAAATATAAGTGTATTTCAAATTGTTGTCATCATACCGCATGAATACAATTTCGGCGGGTTTCTTTTTGCCTGAAGTGGTTAAAATGTTCGTTTTGCATTTTTCATTGGGGCAATCCATGTTGTAAATACGGGGCAAAGTAGGGTCATATTTGGTGAATTCATTGATTGAATAATTATAAATTTGTTCCCCTGTGGTGTTGTTTGTGCTTAAAACACACGTTTCCTCCATTACGTTCCGTTCCTTGTTGCCACAAACTCGGCAATAATAAGACAGTTTGTTTTCATCGTCATCCGAGATGGAAATATAATACATGTTGTCGCATTCATTACAAAACTTCATATTATGTATTACCTTTTTATTTTATATTTGTTTTCTTTCAATTTTTATTGGCGGGGTTTGTTTTTGTTGTTTGTTATTTAAACCCGTTAAATAAATAAAATCTGGACACTTCCCTTAATGGTGGTGTCCCATTTTATTTCTTCAGTGGTTTAAAAATTGAAATGAAAAATACCGATAAAAATAGTATACGGACAATATACATGACAACAAAAAACCTTTCTCAATTTCTCAAAGATTGTTCTCATACAGACACTCTAAATTTGACAAATACCCGAATTGGGAAACCAGAATTGGGTATTTATGGGGGCAAATATGCGATTGACGAAGACAAAGAGGACGAATTCTTCACTTTGTATGCGAATGAAATCAACAAGGGCAAAAAGGAATACATTACGGAAACACAATTACTCGACAACAGTGCAATTTTGATTGACATTGACATGCGATTTGACTATAGTGTAAAAACGAGATTGTATACCGAAAAACACATTGACGATTTGAAAAATCTGTATTTAGACGAACTCAAAAAGATGTATCAATTTGATGAACAAGCATTTCGCATGTATATTTTTGAAAAAACAAAAGTAAATTCACTGGAAGAAAAGAAAATCACCAAAGACGGCGTTCATATCATTATAGGAATCAAAACGGAACACAAAGACCAACTCCATTTGAGAGAAAAGGTCATGTCGCAAATGGCGGATTTGTGGAAAGATTTGCCTCTGGTGAATAAATGGGACGAAGTGTTTGACATGGGAATCAGCACAGGCAAAACCAATTGGCAATTGTATGGTTCCACCAAACCCGAATACGAACCATACAAATTGACGAAAATATACAAGGTGGTCTTCAACGACGACGAAGATAATTTCGTTGTTGAAAAGGAGGTGGTTCCCGCTACTCTAACCGTTGATTTGTTGAAAAAGGTTTCGGCGAGATGTCGAACCCACCCCTTTTATTTCTTCAAAAACGATTACATCAACACTTGCACCGAATCCTCCAAAGGACAAACCGCCGCCTATGTAAAAAACACCAGAGTTATGGATTCAAAACTGACGGACGCAAACGAACACATGTTGTCGGTCTTGTCCATTCAAGACCACGACATGTTGAAGAGTGCAGTGGAGGCGTTTTTGACCCAAATTGAAGTGTTGAACTTTGATTTGAGAGAAACGTATGATTACACCATGGCGTTGCCCGAAAAATACTACGGTTCGGGGTCATATCCCTATTGGATCAAAGTGGGCTTGGCGTTGAGAAACATTGATGACCGACTGTTTATTGTGTGGGTGGCAATGAGTGCCAAATGGGAACATTTTAGTTTTTCGGGTATTTATGAGATGTATGATTTTTGGAAAGGGTTCGATTCGGGAAACCGCAACGGTTTAACAAGACGTTCTATAATGCATTGGGTCAAAACAGACAATCCAGCGGAATACAACAACGTTCGCAATACGAGCATCGAATACCACATCAACGAAAGTTTGAAAAATCCCAAGTGTGGCGACGTGGACATTGCCAATGTCTTGTATGAATTTTACAAAGACCAATATGTTTGCACCAGCATTCGTGGAGATACTTGGTTTCATTTCTGTGAGCATCGTTGGAAACCCGACGAAAGAGGAACGTCTTTGCGACAACACATTTCGGAGGAATTGCGAAGCGTCTATATTCGATTGGCAACAGAGAAAAAGCAAAAGGGAATGGGAATGTCGGATGAAGAAAAAGAAAAGATTGCACCTTTTATTAGTAAAATACAAGAGGTAATCAAAAAATTGGGGCAAACCACGGAAAAAGACCACATCATGAAAGAGGCCAAGGAAAAGTTTTATGACAAGGGCGGCGTCTTCATGCATAAATTGGACACAAACCCCTATATTTTGTGTTTCACCAATGGTGTCGTCGATTTCAAAGAAAATGTTTTTCGGGATGGAAGACCCGAAGATTGTGTTTCCAAATGCACCAATCTCAAATACACTTATTTGGACGAAAACAATCTTTTGCCCGCAAAACAAACCATTGTGAATGAAATCAACGATTTTATGCATAAATTGTTCCCCATTCAAGAATTATACGAATACATGTGGGAACATTTAGCGTCTATTTTGATTGGAACGTCTCTCGAACAGACATTTCACATGTATATTGGCAAGGGACGCAACGGTAAATCCGTGTTGATGGATTTGATGGGAAAAACATTGGGTGATTACAAGGGTGATGTGAATTTGTCCATCATAACTTCCACTCGAGTCAAAGTGGGCGGATTGAACCCCGAATTGGTGGAACTGAAAGGCGTTCGTTATGCGGTCATGTCTGAACCTTCGCCCGATGAAAAAATCAACGTGGGTCCCATGAAAATGCTTACGGGTGGAAAAGACATTATACAGTGTCGTGCGCCGTATATGCCACAAATGCTATGCTACAACCCACAATTCAAATTGTGTGTTTGCACCAACACTCTTATGAAAATCAACAGTTTGGACGATGGAACGTGGCGACGTATTCGTGTGGTGGAATTCATGTCGTTGTTTACGGAAAAACCCGTGGACGGCGACGCCGACAAACCCTATCAATTCAAGGTCGAAGAAATTGACCAAAAATTTGATGTTTGGAAAGAAATTTTCATTTCGATGTTGGTGAATGTTGCAAAACGAACGGGGGGTGCTGTGCGACAGTGCGGTCATGTCATGCACTCAAGTAATGCTTACAAAGGCGAACAAGATTACATTGGAACATTCATTGACGAATGCATTGTTGCTCTTCCTGAAGGAAGGATTACTCAAATGCAATTGAGACTTGAATTTGAGAGATGGTATGCCAGCATGTTTGATGAACGCACCAAACCCAATCCCAAGAGTGTCTATGAATACTTTGACAAAAAATACGGGAAACGCACACAAAACCAGCCATGGAAAGGAATCAGCATTGTGCGATACGAAGACAGTGATGCGGGGAAGCAAAATCGGGTGGAGGAGACGTTTGAATCTTCTTAATGAGGGACACTATAGTGTTGTTGTTTGCAAATTTTTTATTTGGTGTCTTCAATGTAACCGTTAAAATCAAATTGATTGCGAAACACCATAGAATAAAAAAACGAACGCACATATTCATACACAAACCAAACCGCATATTGGACATAACTTGCAACATAGGGGTAAATTAAGAAAACCGCAATCAAAAACACTTTCTCCCAAAACAATATACCCTCTTTTGTCCCAAACATGACCCCCGCAAACAACAGCACCACAACATAATAGACCCAAAACAAAACCGTGTTGAAAAACTGGAGATTGTTGGTCTGCTCGGATTTGTATTGGGAACTTTGGTTTTGTGTTAATTTCTCGTTGGTGTCGTGGGTCAATTGGGTTTGCAACAAATCATTTTGTTTTTGAACACTGTCAAAGACAAACGGCATGCTCGTCACCTCCAACAGCAAAATGTTTTTCAATGCTTCGTTGGATTCATCCACATAAGATACATACTCTTGTGAAAGGTCATTCAAATTGTTTTCGGCAGCAGTGAGAGACTGTTTGAGAGATGCAATTTTTGCGTCTTGTGTACACTCATACGATAAATTGCGCAGGCAACCATGATTCTTCCAATGCTGTCGGGCGAGGTTCAAATCATTGCCCCTTTTTTTATAGTCCAGTGGTTTTCCGTCATGGTGCAAATTGTTTTTTTTGATGTAGCAAATGGCTTCTTCATCTGTTAATTCATATTTGCATGTTTCCGGTAATTTGTGGTTGTAATCCGCTTTGCAACCCGTTTTGCTCCAATGATCTCTCGCACATTTAAAATTGTCCTTGTTTCCGCCACAGCCTCTTAATACTTCAGGATATTGAATGAAATAATAGCGGCATTCTTCGTCCGTCAAAACATGTTGGCATTTTACTGACTTGGCTTGTGCTTGCACTTTGATGGCTTGTGCCGCAGCAGATACTTTCACTGGTGCATCCTTTTTATTGTTTTTATCCTTTTTTTTTGTAGCCGTTGGGGGATGAACAAAATCAAATGAACGGGACATTCTTACTTACAATACCCAAAGAATGTTTTTTACTGGTATTTTGAATATTTATTGAATTCGGTTGCGGACATGTTTGAAAAAGGTTGCACACTGCCAATTTGGGCGAAAGCTTGACTGCCAATTTGGGTGTTGGCGTTTGGTGCAGGAACAGCAGAAACAGGAGCCATTATCGGCGAGGATTTGGGAACACATAAATTGTTTTGAAAAATAGTATCCACTGAACAACAACTGTTGCCTACACATTGAGCCGAAGAAGCCCCGCTAATGTCCGACCCGTTCATCGACGCAACAATAGGAATCCCGTTGTGTTTTTCGATGTCTGCGGGAGGCAATAAATTATAGACATCATAGTTCATGTTCCATCGGGATAAAATGTCATAGTATTTATAAAAAACGACAATGATGGCAATCGAAACGATGATGGCCGTCGCAATAACGGTTGGAATAAAGGGGAAGATTCGAGCCAATAAAAACAAAATAAAAATGAGAACAAGTGCAATAACCACTATAGTGAATATTCCGTTGTAGGCAGCGTATCGTTTTTTTAAATTTTCGTTGAATTCAATCATTCGGTTTTGTGTGAAAACCGCCGTATCCACGTTTTTCTTTTTCTCCTGCGACCTTTCTTCTTCTTTGGCAACCATGTCTCCTAAAACAGAAACACTTTTTTCGTAATCTTCAACCACTTTGGGTGGAGGTGTTGTATTGCTCATGCTCATTCTATTATATTGAGTGAAAAAAATTCAATACACAAGTGTGCGGATTGGATTATTCTTTTGCCAACATTATAGCGGAAATTAACAAAACCGACATGGTTACGAACGCCGTCATTTGCAATGTATTTTCACTCAACAATATAGTGTTGTTATCTTCAATGATTGCGTCCTGAAGGGTGGGGGGTGGTGGATACAACATGTCCCCCCTGTAATCTCGGTATTTGCCGCTGTTCAAAACGGACTGTTTGTGTTGATTGTAATTCATGACATTGTTGGAAATGTCTGTGATTTGGGTTTCGAGTTTCCCGATTTGGGCATGGGTTGCGATATTTTGGTCAATACGAGTTTGCGAACGTGCGATGCAATCATTCATATTGATTGTTCCTTCGCAATCAAAATTGGCGTATCCTTCTTTACCGAATTTACCTTCTCTTATAAATGAAAAATATTCTAAACTTTGAGTTTTTGAATTCATCATCTCTGTTGTAAAACAATGAGATTTTTTGTCTTGTTGTTCAATCCCGAATTCGCATAAATACATAATAGGCAAGTGTAATCGCCAAGGTTGCCCAGAGCGTATTCATCACCATGACAATGTCCAAATTCTGTTTGTATAAATTGGGAATGCTCGGTTTACCGTCGCTGGTTTCGCTGATTTGTTTCAATTGTTCATCAATGCTTTTGCGCAGTGCCAACATTTTGTCGTATTGTGATTTCAATTGGTTCGCAGAGGTCGCATCGTAGGGCGGCACAGTCGGCGGTTTGGTAATACCCAATATCGTGTCTATGGTTTTGGAGAGTGCGTCAAATTTGGGTTGAACCACATTTTCGAAAGTGCATGCCGTTGCCGTTGTGTCAAAACATTTGTTCAAACATCCTTGATTAAAACATTGGAGAGATGCATTGAATGCATCCAGATCGATTTTTAATTTGTCTTTATAACATTGGTCAAAAGTAGTTGAATTTGGGCAATCCATCCTTGTATATATTTACATCTTTTATTTTGTAGCATACATTATCACAAACATCGCTAAAATGCCAGCCATTAAATTCAATGTATTGTTTTGTGAAATGTGGTGAATTTGATTCATATCTTTCTCTCGTGTTTCCGTTTCCAATTGCGTCGTTTGAGAGACCAATGTGTCGGATGCCAGTTTTCGGTTGTCGCATAATTCTTGTCTATAACAATTCAAACTGATGTCGACCCAATTCGGATGGTTCGGGTTGCATTGTGTCATGTCATCTATTAGAGGGGCGTTGCAAGAAATGTCGGATGGGGTTAAATTGGATTTGTAATAAAAAAAATCGGTGGGTTGAAAATGCAATGCAATTTTATTTTCAACCGATTTGTCAGGAAGTGAAGTCATTTCTGTAATGTGAGAAAAATAAAACCCCCATTGTCATATCATACACAATAGCGGTAATAATCTTCTCTAACTGCGGTGGGGCAATCTCGAACAATGTGGCAGACTTGATTGGGTCTCATGAAAATGGACATGGCCAATGGGTCGAACCGTGAAATCTCGGGCAATTGGGTAATGCTGTTGATTTTGATGCGGGTTTTCAGTTCTTCCACTTCTGCATCTGTCATGACACGGATTTCGGGGTTCAATTGGTGTTTTCGCACATTAAATTGCAGGCGTTTGATGTTGAAAATGACGATGAAAATGCCTTCGTTGTCGTTTTTGTAGCGGACATTTTTTTCTATGGTGGCGTTGGGTTCGTCGTCGGTTACAATAACCAGTGTATCGTTTTTGGAGAGTGTGGGTTGGTCTCCGTTGTTCAAGACAAACAAATCCTCCACAATGTCGTTCAAACTTTTTCTCAGGGTTTTTCCTAAATAATATTTCACGTATATTTTTGCTTCGTCTGTTTTGTCCTTGTTTTTGGAAACCAACATGTCCAATTGCGAATTTTTAAACATGGATTCGATTTCGTTGATGGAAAACCCCTCGTAATCTGCAACATCGTAATTTTCCATTTGCAACAATTCCAACAGAGTGGTTTTGGATTTGTATAAACTCAAAATACGATTGGAACTGATTTTAGACGTCATTACTATAGTGTTGGTTTATTTTTTCTATATTGTTTTGTTTCAATTTTTATACACTATTTTACATTTATATCAAACGACTTTTTATTTCAACACATATTGTGGATTTTGAAAAATATTTGGGTTTCGAGAGAAATAATACCAATTGATTTTTTCAGGATTGTCCTTCAGCAATTCCAATGCTTGGTAGTTTGTATTTTGAGAGAAACGACTCCAATCGACCCTGTCTGGATTGGCTTTTAACCAAGCCAACGCTTCATCATTTGGATTTTTTGAAAATTGTTTTATTTCAACTTCGGTGAATTGTTTGATGTCGGTTTTAACAAAGCCGACTGCATCGATTGACGTCATATCATATGGTTTGAAATTTTTATGAAAGTTACAATATTCTTTGTTTGGGTTGGTTGCCAATAAATTCGAGACTTTATCATTTGAATTCATTGCCAAACTCCACCAATCGATTTTATCTGGATTGGCTTCCAATAATTCAATAGACAAATCGTTTGAATTTCTTGACAACCCCCACCAATCAATTTTTTCTGGGTTTTCTTTTAACAATTCAATCGCCAAATCGTTTGTGTTTTGAGAAAACTTCGACCAATCAATTTTATCTGGGTTGGCTTTCAATAATTGAATGGCTCTATCGCTACAGTTTCGAGAGAGTCCATCCCATTTTATTTTTTCGGGGTCAATCCACTCCAAGAACATTTCAGAGTCAATCCAATTCAACGACATTGTATGGTGTATAAAAAACAATAAAAAACGTTTTCAATTTTTTATTGTTGTTCGTAAAGCACACTATACACTATAGTGTTTATAATTTACGAGTCAAACGAATTTTATTTGATATTTTACCGTTGTCAAACCAACACGTCGATAATGCCAAACCGTTTTTTTGAACAATAATGTGCAGTTTGTATTTTACGAAATTGTTTTTTTTGGAGGGTTTTTGCATGATAGTTGTTCCGTCATCATCATAGACCAATTTTAGGTCGGTGTTTTTTTCTTCAAACATTTCAACAATGCCCATCATTTCCGAATTCCCCAAATAAAACTTTTTATAGTTTTTGCCAATAAACATCAGATAAAATCCATCGTAGTTTTCTTCTATTTCCCAGCCGTTGAACATTTTGATGTCTTCCATGTTTTCGGCATCTTGTATGACCCAAGGGTAATTTGATATTTCAGGGTTGAATCCCACAATACAATTGGATTCGTAAAAGTGGAGGAACATTGTTGCGGTGTGTTTTGATTAGCAAAGTAAAAAAAGGGTTTTTATTTTTCAAATTTTTGTATGGTTTCAAATTTTTGTATGGTTTCAATTTTTTGTATGAATTTGAGAGAAATGATTTTTTTATTGAAAAATGCAAAAAATTGAAAAAAAAGCAGTGCTCTCTCGAAACCTTACAAATAAAATGCTATTCATTACCGCCATCTTTCTTTCTGTTGCGAGTGGGTTCATCGGCACAGTGGTTGCCGAGTGTTTTGTCTATCGTTGCATAACAGTTCCCTATGTTTATTCTTTGCCCACCATTGAAGAAAACTATGGTGAAGACGAAGACGACGAGTGAAGACGACTGAATATGATTAAAATTGGACAAATTCACTTTTTTTATTTATACAAACTATATTGCAATATTGATAATGGTCATTAAAAACTGTTATTATAACGGGTTCTTCGTTGGTTAAATATGAAAAATTATAAAACCCTTTTTGTTCCAAATAATTTATAACATCAATTAGTTTTTTATTGTTATCTAAAAATGTGCCACCATATTCAAATTGTATTATTTTAACGTTTTCCAACAATTCTTCAAATCCTTGTAAAACGTTCAATTCGTATCCTTCCGTGTCAATTTTTAGAAAATCAATATTTTGTATATTATTATCAAGAAGATAATCCTTTCCTTTTTTTATGTTCAATAAAAATTTATTGGCATCATCACATATTACACAACTGTTTGTTCTGTTATAAAAAGACTCATATTTGGGGTAATAAAATAACTGTTTGTTTTCTTCTCCTAAACCGAAATTATTAAAATAGGATTTTTTATTGGCATTATGTTTTTGTTTTAACTCTTCAACAAAAACATCAACAGGGTCAAAATAATGAACTTCGCCATGAAAATAAATATAGTCGCTTTCGTTTCGACAGCCTACATCAAAAATAACATTGATTTTATCTTTTATTGCCATAAAAAAAGTATATTCTCCATTTGTCGCAGAATTACAATTGTTAAACATATACAATAAAATATAAATTAAACCAGATAATTTATCTCATTCACAGAATACCAAATATTATTTCAACACATATTGTTTTTCCATGTTTGAATTTTCAGTCAAACACACTTTGTTTGACATATCGTCTGTATTTATTTCTCTTGTCGATAAATAAATACCAATTGAATCCTCCTTACAATGCAATTCATAATTTAATCCATAATATGATGTGTGTATTTCTTCATTGTCAAACACAATATTTAGTTTTTCATTTTCAAAAACAAATTTGTGTGTCATGATGTTGAATTCTAATTCTAATTCAAGCAAACTATAAATAAAACTTGTCTCACTTGACCCATAAAAATCACCAGTATACATGTGTCTAAAATATAAATAATATTTTATGTTTTCTTGAGTTATAAACACCAGATAAAACGTGCCGTCTTCGTTTTCTTCTTTTTCCCATCCATTGTAATGGTTTTGGTCTTCCATTTCATCATCCATATCAAAATTATCGCATTTTTTTAAAATAACATATTCTGTATCAATTTCGGGGTTGAACCCTGCAATTAATTTTGCTTCATAAAAGTAGAGAAACATTTAATAAGCGTGCGTATAGTGTTGCGGTTTGTGTTGAGAGAAAAAAAAGGTGTTTTTGTTTCAATTTTTATAGTTTCACAAAAACAACGCATTATTTCAAGACATAAGAGTTGTCGATGTTTGAACAGGTGGTCAAACGGACGTTTGATTTCCCACATCGGTCTGGCAGATACACCATATGGTGTTCGTCATGTATTTTTACGGGTTGCAATATATGCCCATTTTTGGGTATGGTTATTGTGTCCCCGTTTTCAAATTCTTGGACAAAGGACTGTCCAAGGATTAAATTATCATACATTTTGGTGTGTTCTGTCCAACCGTCGTCTGACAAATAATATCGGGTGCCATTTCTCCAAACAAACACCAGATAAAATGTTCCGTCTTCGTTTTCTTCTTTTTCCCATCTGTTGAACAGGTGGTCTTCTTCTTTTGGATTATTTATGTCAAAATCCTCGCATATTTTAAGATACGGACAATCGGTGAAACAAGGATTGAATCCTGCAATCATTTTGGCTTCGTAAAAGTAGAGAAACATTTTGATAAGTGTGGCGTATAGTGGTTGCGGGTGTGTGTGTTTGATTAGTGAAGCAAATAAAAAAGAGGTTTTTATTTTTCAATTTTTGTAGTTTCACAAATAGTTTTACAAAACAAGGTATTACTTCAACACATAACCGTTTACATTAGATGTTTCAGTCAAACACACTTTGTCATAAAAACTTTCTTTTGCACCATACGTGCATGACAAATAAATTTTATTTTGTATTTTCATGGGATGTAATTTTTCCGTGTCTTTATGACATATTATTGTTTGTTTTTCATCATCGTGAAAAACAAATTTGAGTGCCATTGATTTTTCGTCATCCATACTAAGAAGAATTTCGTCATTTGAAATAGTATAAAAATAACTCAAATAATATTTTTCATTTGTTTTACTCATAAAAACCAAATAAAATGTTCCGTCATCGGTTTCTTCTTTTTCCCATCCGCTGAATAGGTCGTTTTCTTCATCTTTATTTGTATTTTCCATGTTAAAATGATCACTTTCTTTTAACCAAATCTGATTCACAACATCAGGGCTGAACCCGAGAATCATTTTGGCTTCGTAAAAGTAGAGAAACATTTTTTAAGCGTGCGGAAAAGCGTAGCGGTGGTGTTTGATTAGCAAAGCAAAAAAAATCAATTTTTGTGTTTGAGGGTTATTTTATGGTGTATTCTTTTTTATTGGAAGTGGTCAAACAAAGTTTGTTGTAAAACTCATTGTTATTTGTATGAGAAGGGTCTGTTAATAACATGTAATATTTATTGTTTTTTTTAACAATATGTAATTTTGTAAAAGTCATTATTTCATGTCTTGGCTCAAATTCTTGTTTTTGTGCCAAAATGTTTCCTTCCTCATCATAGATCATTTTTAATTTATGATAATAAATTGATTTTTCTCTAATATTGGTTTCTTCAATCAAATAAACATGGACAATTCCAGTTTCATAGTTTTGATACGAAGTCAAATAATATTTTTTGTTGTCGAAAATAAAAACCAAGTAAAACGTTCCGTCGCCGTTTTCTTCTGTCATCCATGCATCATACAATTTTTTGCAACTGTTTTCGTCATTCATGTCAAACTCACCCGCATCTGTAATATTGGGGAAGAAAGTTCCGTTGTAATCTAACCCCGCAATGAGATTGTCTTCGTAAAAATAGAGGAACATTTGTTGCGTGTTTTTCAATAAAAAAGAGATATTATTTTCAATTTTTCACAAAACGACGCATTATTTTAGCACATAAGAGTTGTCCATGTTAAAATTGTCCATCAAACCCACTTTGCATGAAAAAGCATCTTCATCATATTCTTCACCCCATTTATCGTTCGACAAATAAATGCCACATGCTGGGTTTTGATTTCTCACTGGATGTAATTTATATTTGTCTTCGTTGTCGCAATAATACATAATAGTTGTTCCTTCGTCGTCAAAAACCATTTTTTTTCCGTGGTTTTCTTTTACATCTTTTGAATACAATCGAACCATGTCATCTTCCAAATGATTTCCCCCCAAATAATACTCGATTTCACCGAATTTATACACCAGATAAAAGGTTCCGTCTTCGTTTTCTTCCTTTTCCCATCCGTCGAAACAAAGGTCATCGTCATTTTCCTCATCATACAAATCCTTGCATTTTTTGATACACGGAGAAACCGTATAGTGTAGGTTGAATCCAACAAGCATTTGAGCTTTGTAAAAATAGAGGAACATTTTCTATGGTGGTTGTGGTTATTTTGAGAGAAAAAAAGTTTTTTCTTTCAATTTTATTTCAACACATAATTATTGAGACAGGACGTTTCTGTCAAACACACTTTGCTGTAAAAACCGTCGTCGTCGTTTTTTACGTATTTTTCAACCAAACGATAAACAAGATTGTTGTTTTTTATGATTCCCAAATATTTTTTGGTTTGCGCAATACACACTATTGTTTCATCGTCATCAAAAACTAATTTTTGTGCGCACTCTATATTGTCGGTAATATCAACCAATTTGTAGCGTTTGTTTGATGTATGCAAATATAATGTATTCAGTTCTGTTTTTTGTAAATAATATTTTTTGTTTTCTATGGTTCTAAACACCATATAAAATGTTCCGTCTTCGTTTTCTTCGGTTTCCCATCCACTGAACCACTCATCGCCTTCTTTTGGTTCATTCATGTTAAAATCGTCGCATTCCTTAAAGAGCAACTCTTCTATGTAATAGAAGGATTGTGTTAAACAGGCAGTTAAACCAGCAATCGCTTTGGCTTCGTAAAAGTAGAGGAACATTTTTTTAAGCGTAGCGGATTATGTGTGTTGTTTAGTGAAGCAAACAAAAAAAGGGTTTTTTCTTCAATTTTTTATTTGTCTATAGTTTGTTCGCATTATTTCAGCACACAACTATTGTGATTTATATGGTTATTTTTGTAAGTTTCACGATAGGTTTCATTCCACAAATAACATAAACAAATGTAGTTAATTCTGGTTAATGACTACTCTATTGATTGTCGAAAAATTGGGAAACATCAAAGAATGCGTTGTGAAACACTTTGACGAAAGTGAATTGTTCAAACGAGCGGGGTTCAAAAAAGAAGAGGGATTCAAATTGTCGCATGTGTGGAACGTTTCTCTCAAAAACAAGAAATACAACATATCCCTCTATGGCAAAACCACGGGAAAAGCCAACACCGAAAACAAATACGATTTTCCGCCCCCTGTGGATACGGAATTGTTTTTCGGCAATTGTATATTGGCAAATTTCGACGACGAAGAAAAATGTGTCAGCCTGAGTCTGGGTGAGTGGGAAAAAATCTATGAATACTTGTTTGGTGGGTTTGACGATACAAAGGACGATGACGAAGAGGAGGAGGAAGACGACGAGGAAGACGACGAGGAAGACGAAGAAGAGGACGACGAAGATTTGCCCGTCACAAAAAAAGGCGGATATTTGAAAGACGGTTTTGTGGTGGATGACGACGAAGAGGAAGAAGAAGAAGAGGAAGAAGACGACGAGGAGGAAGACGACGAAGAGGTCGTTGTTGTTGTCGCCAAAAAAAAGGCCGTGAAAAAAGCACCCAAAACACCCATTGTTGAAAAGGAATTATACATGGATTGCCAAAGCGAATTGGACGAAGAAGCCTATTTTTCCGACACGGATTAACACACCACTTCACAAAAATTGATTGTAAAATAACATAAATACTTTGTTTTACAATCACAACATCCATGTCTTATGTCATTCAAAACCCCGATGAATTCAGGAAGAACGTCCGTCAAAAGTTCGTGGATATTATGAATTCTTGTCGCCCTCATGATGCCAATGAAAAACATTGTGCCAATCTGGAAATCGGCATTTACAATTACAGCATCAAAGAATGCAATTACAAGAAAATCGTTAAATCGTGGAACAATTTATCTTTTTGCCAATTGTATATTGACCACTTGCGTTCCGTCTATTTTAATTTCAAACCGCCTCTCATTATACAAATCGTTGAAAAAGTGGTGAAACCACAGGACGTCGCTTTCATGACGCATCAGGAATGGGACGAATCTTTGTGGAAAGAATTGATTGATAAAAAGACCAAACGAGACGACAGCAAGTTCAATGTGAATGTGGAAGATTTCACGAGTATGTTCACTTGCAAACGATGCCAGTCCAAGAAATGCACGTATTATGAATTGCAAATCCGCAGTGCGGATGAACCCGCCACGATTTTCATAACTTGCCTGAATTGTGGGAAACGATGGCGCGAATAGAATGTGTTATGTGTGCGTATTATACTTTTTTATTGTTGATAAGAAAAAACCAAGATATAATTCATCCATATTTCAAGACAACTCTTATGTCCTTAAATAAAAAAATATAAAAACAAACTTTTTATTCACTATAATGTTGTTGGATTGGATTGATGAAACAAAACTGGACTACAATGGTTTGTTTAACAATCCACATGTGGGTATGGGTGTAATTGAGTTATTTAAAAAATACCAAGAACCCTATTATTATTGGTTGGTTGTTTCGTTAAATTGCTGTGATGATGCCATTGCTTTACTGAGAGAAAACCCAGATAAAATTCATTGGGATTATTTGTCAAGAAACACAAATGATGGAGCCATTGAGTTATTGCGGGAAAACCCAGATAAAATTCATTGGGATTATTTGTCAAGAAACACAAATGATGAAGCCATTGAGTTATTGCGGGAAAACCCTAATAAAATTCATTGTATAAATTTGTCTTCCAATACAAACGATGGAGCCATTGCTTTACTGAGAGAAAACCCAGATAAAATTGATTGGACCATGTTGTCTTGTAATTCAAATGACGATGCACTACAATTGTTGCGAGAAAACCAAGATAAAATTGTTTGGATGATGTTGTCCCAAAATACCAATGATGGTGCCATTGACTTGTTATACAAAAATCCAGATAAAATTAATTGGGACACCCTGTCTCAAAACAAAAACGATGGTGCGATTCAATTGTTGCGAGAAAACCAAGACAAAATTAATTGGAAAGAGTTGTCTAAAAACTGCAATAATGGTGCGATTGAGTTATTGAAAGAAAAACCAGAAAACATTCATTGGATATTCTTGTCCGAAAATCGTAGCGAGAGTGCAATGTCTATGTTACAGGAAAACCCCGAAAAAATTTTTAACTATAGTTTCTCAAAAAATCCAAGTATTTTCTATGATGACCCCTCTTATGTCCTGAAATAAAAATTGATTTGAATCATTCAACATTACTTTACTTCACTATAGAAAATGTTGAGAGAAGGAATTGACCCTACGAAACTTTGCTCTAATGCTTTGGCACAAAATCCACATGATGGTGCTTTGGTTTTGCTACACAAATTATTGTTAAAAAACCCAGACAAATTCAATTGGTGTGGTTTGGCAATAAATTCAAATGATGATGCTATGGCTATGCTACAGGCTTTGCTACATGAATTGTCCATAAAAACCCCAGACAAATTTAGTTGGATAGAGTTGTCTTCCAACACAAACGATAAAGCCATTCAATTGTTGAAAACAAAACCAAGTGAAATTGCGTGGCGAGAATTGTCTCGTAATACAAGTAATAGTGCTGTGCAAATATTAAGAGAAAATCCAAACAAAATCAATTGGAAAAATTTGTCTTTCAATACCAACGATGGTGCCATTGCTATGCTAAGAGAGAATCCAAACAAAATCAATTGGAGAAATTTGTCTTTCAATTCAAATGATGGGGCGATTGCTCTGTTGTTAAATGCAATGAAAGAGAACCCAGACAAAATATATTGGCCTTATTTGTCTTTCAATACCAACGATGGTGCCATTGCTATGCTAAGAGAAAACCCCGATAAAATCAATTGGAGAAATTTGTCTGGCAATTCCAATGATGGGGCTTTGGATTTGTTAATAAATAAAATCAAAGAAAACCCTGATTTTATTGACTGGTCAAGATTGTCTTCCAATACCAACGATGGTGCCATTCAACTATTAAGAGAAAATCCAGACAGAATCAATTGGGGAAATTTGTCTTACAATACAAACGATGGTGCCATTCAACTTTTAATTGAAAACCCCAATAAAATATTTTGGTCTATTTTCTCTCAAAACCCCGCCATATTTTACGACAAACCCTCTTATGTCTTGAAATAACTATTTTATGAAACTTAACGTAAACTTAACGTAAACTTAATAAAATTGAATCAATTGTTTCACTTTTTATTGCAACACTTTACTTCATTATAGAAATGTTGAGAGAAGGGATTGACCCGACGAAAATCGACTATTATGCTTTATCTGGAAATCCACACGACAGTGCTGTGGCTATGCTACAGGCTTTGCTTACAAATGCAACAAAAAAAAACCCAAATAAAATTGATTGGTGGAATTTGTCTGAAAATACAAACGACGGAGCCATTGAATTGTTAAGAGAAAACCCAGATAAAATTTTTTGGAATTATTTATGTTTGAATACAAACGACAAAGCCATTGAATTAGTAAGAGAAAACCCAGATAAAATTATTTGGCATAATTTGTGTTCCAACACAAACGACAAGGCCATGCAATTATTGCAAGAAAACCCAACCAGAATTTATTGGCGAGAGTTGTCTTGCAATTCAAGTGATGGTGCGATTGCTTTATTGAGAGAAAACACCGATAAAATTGATTGGAACACATTTTATATGAATACAAACGATGGTGCTATGACTTTGCTAAAAAAAAATCCCGATAAAATTGATTGGAAGCATTTGTCTGGAAACTTAAATGACGGTGCCATCCAATTGCTTCGAGAAAACCAAGACAAGATTGATTGGGATAATTTGTCAAGAAATACAAATGATGGGGCTTTGGATTTGCTACATGAAAACCCAAATAAAATCAATTGGAAAAAACTATCTCGCAATAAAAATGATAAAGCCATTCAGTTATTGCGAGAAAACCCTGATAAAATTGATTGGGAGAGTTTTTCTTTTAATGTTTGTAATAAGGCAATTGAATTGTTAAGAGAACACCCCGATAAAATTAATTGGGTTAATTTGTCTTTTATGCCTTCTTATGAAACCGACTATAAAGTTAATACTGAGGCAGTTGAATTGTTATTAGAAAACCCCGATAAAATTAATTGGATTTATTTCTCTCGAAACCCCGCCATATTTCAAGACAACTCTTATGTCTTGAAATAAAACAAAGTTCATCCCACCAAATATTTTTGTATCGCTTCCACAATGTTTTTATTGATTTTTTTTGTTTTTCCGCCAATTTCAAACGTGTGTTGAGAGAGACATTGTGGGTCGGCTTTTACCGATTCAATCAAATTCGCAATCGTTGAAAACCGTTTCATCAATTGTATGGCATTCACCGAACTGATTCCGGGGATTTGGCACAGCATGATTTCACCCATGTTTTCGGGTGTAATGTTGTCCTTTTTTATTTTCTTCACCACTTTACAATATTCATTATGCACTATAGTGTCATTTTGCTTGGCTACACCATCTATGGTGTTTTCTACAGTATCTGATGCTACAGTTTCGTTAAGTCGGTTGAGAGAAAATTTTCCCTTGGTCATTTCCCGTTGCAATTTGTCCGCCATGTTCAAAAGAACATCGCCAGTTTCTTCAACTGACCACGTTCGAAAAACGCTAAAGCCTTTGATTTGGTTGAGAGAAACAATCGCAGAATAAACCCTCTGTTTTTCCTGAACTGTTTGCCCTTGAAACATTCCTTCAATCAAATACACAATACGATGTGTTGGCAACCCGCTCGAATGAATGAGCCGATGGGACTGCTCGGCGTAGCGACCGTCTTTGATGCTGGACAACAAATCGGCGATGGACTTTCTCTCAATGATGACCACTTCGGCGGCGTCGTCGTCGGTCTTCAAGACAATGTCGCCCAACGGAAGAACCGTTTTGACTAAAGGTGTTTTGTTTTCTAAATAGTTGATTAAATGGCGTTCTCTCTCATCAATATAAATTTTCATTTCACCTATATTGATGCAATTGGGATTTCGTTTAACTGGGTTTATAAACTCTATCAATTTAGAGTCCAGACACATGCCAGTAGGAGACACCCGTGCTCATACTGCCGATAGGACGTGAAATGTTGGCAAACACAAGAGTTCGTTGCACTTGTCCCAACGTTTGACAATGTCCCATTCTTGTATTGGTATTGTTGAAATAAATCGAATCCCACGAAGTGCGCCCGACTTGGAAAGGAAGGCCACATTTTTTCGAGCCCCCTCCCTGATTGGAATTTGTAATTACCGTAAGATTTCTCGCTTTTGATGATGCATTTGCTAATCCAATGGTCATTTTCTATAGTGTATATAAACATTATTTTTCTTGGTGGGGGCGGGATTTGTCTAAAACAATAAAAAATTCGTTTCATCACTTATAAAATATTCTTAATCAACACCATATGGACTACAATCAATTGATTTCACACCCTCAATATCACATCCCCATTTACAAATTTGAGAGAACACGGGCAAAATGCAAAAAACTCGCCCCTTGTGGTGAATTGTATGGACCCCATCTTTACCGCAACACACAAGACGGTCTCTTGTTTGCATCATGGTCTCCCCCCATACTGTTAAGAGATAAACCCGACCACTTCGAATACTTGTACACAGGAGAATACATTGGACGGCATTACGACGCCATCGAGTATTACAAAAACAAATAAAAAAATATTTCATTTTATGCGTGAAATATTTTTGTGGGGTATATAATACACAAAACCTTTACTTACAGTCCAGCGAGTTTTTGCCCCAATTCACTCAACACGGGTTTTTCAATTTGTGCAATCGCAGGCAAAACACCGCCATACGTGCGGGGTTCTTTGGGAAATAATTTTATTTTGCAGGGATAGTGATTTGTTGTGCGAAGTTCTTCGAATGCCTTTTGTTTTTTCTTGAGATTGGCCGCATTGCACAAAACACGAGGCATATAACACAAATAAATAACCGCTCTAATGTTTGGCGCAGTCCGTCTTTTGTCCGCCTCCATTCCGCAGTGTATCGTTCTGCTGTCCCAAAACACCAGAGAGCCTTTGAGACATTGAATGTTTTTTATCTCACATCCTTTGTTGAGATAAAATGCCTCTTGTTCTTTGGTCAATTTATACCAATCCGTTTTATCGCTGACACTATAGGCGTTCTTGAACTCGCCGTGATAGGCGTTGCTCCCTTCCATGAACGACAATGTTGCGTCGTATTCGCCAATGTCCAACCCAGTGATAAAACTCTGGATGCATTTGAATTCGTTGGTGAGAAACGACTGGTCGGTGTGAAACCACGTATGTCCCTTGTTCCAACCCTTTTTCGTGATTTCGGGCGGCAAATTCAAACTCAATCCATCAAACGAAACGAGCAAATCATTCACGTCACACCCCCAAAAATGGGCGAATATTTCAACTACCTTCATATTTTGTCTTACGTTCCATGACGCTTCAGCGTGTCCAACACCGTGGTGTTGTATCAGCATGGAATGCAATGGGTATAATTTGTAGAATTCACGCCAAGTATTTTCGTCGTTTCGGTTCATTGGCGTTTCCCACTCTTTCGTGATGTTTTCAAAGAAATCCCAAATTTGGCTCACCATTGTGGCGCATTCGTTTTCGTCCAATACGCTCGGGATGACCGCAACACCATACAATTCTATAGTGTTTTTCAGCGTTTCTTTCGTGCAAACGTATTTTTCAAATTCGTAATTTGTCGTCATTCTCTTGTTTTGTGTGTGTTTTGTGTGTGTTTTGTGTTTCCCGTTTTTTTCTTCAATTTTTCTGTCTTCCTCATGAAAATAATATAAATGTTTTAGCAAACACCCACTATAATGTTAATCCCTTTCACCAATGTAAGAGACATTTTATTAAAACACAAAATCAGCATCGAAGGCGTTTTTCACATCGGTTCGCACGATTGTGAAGAATTGCCGTTTTACAATTACATCGGTGTTGCCAACAACAAAATAGTGTGGGTGGATGCGTTGGCGTCCAAAGTCGCCGAATCTAAAGGTCGAGGCATTCCCAACGTGTTTCACGCCGTCATAACCGACAAGAACGACGAAGACGTCGCCTTTCATGTTTCCAATAATGTTCAATCCTCGAGTGTGTTGGAATTCGGCACCCATGCCCAAGAACACCCCCATGTTTTTTATGTGGATACGATTCGGCAGAAAAGCATCACGGTGGATTCCTTTTTCGAGAGAAACGGCATCGATGCCTCGCATATGCATTTTTGGAATCTCGATATTCAGGGAGCGGAATTATTGGCACTCCAAGGGGCGACACGTTCTCTCAAACACGCCAAAGTTATTTACATCGAAGTGAATGAAAAGGAACTCTATCGTGGTTGTGGATTGATGGGAGACATGGATGCCTTTTTATCGTTATACGGATTCAAATGGGTTTGGACACACATAACGGAACACGGGTGGGGAGATGCGATTTATGTTTTGGATTGACATTAAACAGCATAAAGACAAACGACACAACTATAGTGTAACGATGAGCAACAATACTATTTTTAACCCTCTTGTCGCAAATAATGAAAACAGCACAGAATTAGAATTAGAAAAGGAAATAAAATTATTGCATGAAATTATTTATCCAAGAATTCCACCTTATTTATGGGAGTGTGTTGCATACATTGGTGGATTGATAACAATTTTTTATTACAATAGAACTGTTGTTGTCTCTTTTGCAATTCTGTTTGTTTTTTACGGATTGGCAAATATTTTATTCGATTATTGTTGTGTAACCATTGAAACAAACAACGATATTATGTCAGCAAAAAAGGACGATAGCAATTCTTATGGAAATAGTGATGATAAATTACCTAATTATAAAAATTTTGGAAATTACAGTTTGTATGTAACCAATAAAAAATACAAAGTGAAAAACAAACAACTGATAAATGTCAAACATTGTCAAACATTGTTAGACAATGGCAATATACAATTGGAATTAACGGTCTATTTGGGGGATTCTGTTATTTTACAACATTTGTTGTTTGGAATTTATTTGTTGGGAATCACTAAGAAAAACTTTACAAATTCAATTAAAAATAAAAAGGCACCACTATACGCTGTATATTAAACACCACCACACCAATAAAAATTGAAAAGAATATGAAAGGAAAAAGACAACATACACTATAGTTTGAATATGAACGACGATGACATTCATATTGAAAAAAGTTGCACAGGACAAGACACGTATGTATTTGACCCTTTTAATCCCCTCAACCAAGTCATCACCAAAGAAGAAATCGAAACCATTTTAAGAACGTATGGCATCGACTGCCCCGTGTTCAACGTCAAATTATACCAACGTGCCTTCGTCCATCAATCCTACATCAAACGCCCTCAATTGGAAAACAAGCAAAACAACATTGTCATTGTAGAGAAACCCGACAATTGTCTGCCCCTTTTCACCAAATCCAACGAGACACTGGAATACAAGGGCGATGGCGTGTTGGAGAATGTAACCAAAAATTATTTGTATCGTCGTTTCCCGAAGGAGGAACCCGGGTTCTTGACGGACAAGAAGATTGCTCTGGTGAAGAACGAATCGATTGGCAAAATGGCATTAGAGATGGGTCTCCACAAGTGGGTCATTCTCTCGAAACATGCGGAATCCAAACAGATACGAACCAATTTGAAAAAACTCGGCTGTTTGTTCGAGGCGTTTGTGGGAGCAATACAGTTGGATTTCGACAAAATTAAAATTAAGGACGAATACGGGTGGTTCGAGAACGTATTCAAATCGGGACCGGGTTATCAAATGGCACAGGTCTTCATCGAGAACGTTTTCGAGAGACACGTGGATTGGATAGAATTGATACAAACCGACGACAATTATAAGAACATTTTGCAAGTGAAAATTCAAAAGGAATTCAAAACCACCCCGCACTATTTAGAAGGAATCACCGACGACGAATGCTCCTACAACATGGGCGTGTATTTGTGTTTGGGACAATCGATTCACAATATGAAATTGACGGACAGCATACCCATTTCGCAATTCAACTCTTTTGTCGAAATTCACGAATATTTATGTAGTCACAACAAATTGTTCATATTGTTGGCGATTGGGAAGCATAAAATCAAAAAGAAGGCGGAACAAATTGCATGTCAAACCGCCATTGAATATTTGCGGGATTTCACCTGATGATTTTGGTGTGGTCAATATACATCTATAGTGAAGAAACCAAACATTATAGTGAAAATACAATAAAAAACATAATTTTTTACTGTATCAATATAATATACAACAATATGGAATTGAAAGAAACGATCCATCCTTTAGAAAAATTAAAAATAAGACCCAAACCGCAAAAGAGAAACACATCTGTTTTTTTTTTGGAAGTGGAAGAAAAAGGTGAAAAGGATGAAAAAGCACAAGAATGCGTTTTTGCCGACAATCGCCCCCATGCCAAAATAGACCGTGCCGAAATCATGAAGAACATTCTTTTGAACAAACAAAAACGACCCCATTATGAAGCTCCTGCCGCACCCAGACCTCAACCCAAAAAGATTGATTTGAAAGTGGATATAGTGGAAGCCGAAGCCGAAGCAGAGAAGGTCGAGAGAAGACCCGAACCAAAAAGGGTTGAGAAAAATAGGGTGGACGAAGAGCAAGTTGAGAGAAAACCAAGAGCAAAACGAGAAGAACCAGAAGAGGAAATTGTGCATGAAGACAACCCCACACTTCAACGCATGTTGGCACGAGTTCCCCAACCCGAACCCTTACGCATCAAAACATCGACCTTTTATTTGAACAATCGCAAAAAGTTTTTGGAAAAAATAGAAGAAATGTTTTCCGCCCACAAAACCGAAACCGGAAAAAATCGCCAAGACCTGCTTTTGCACCAGAGAATCGCACGTGAATATTTGAACATTTACACACCCTATCGTGGTCTGCTTCTCTATTATGGTCTCGGCACAGGAAAATCGGCAACGGCAGTTGCCATTGCAGAAGGATTGAAAAGCGACAAAAGAGTGTTTTTGATGATTCCCGCTTCTCTCGAAACTAATTTCATGAATGAGATTAAAAAGTTTGGCGACCCCATTTACCGAAAGAAACAACACTGGAATTTTGTTTCGATTGAAGGACAGCCACAATACGTCCAAATGCTGTCGTCGGTATTGTCCCTTCCAACAAAATACATACGAAAAAACAAAGGTGCGTGGTTGATGAACAATAAAAAAGACTCCAATTTCGATACATTGAAAAATGAACACAAAGAACAAATCGACGACCAATTGATTGAAATGATCAAAACAAAATACCACCAAATCAACTACAATGCCAACAATTTGAAAAAAGTCATCGACGATTTGTCTCTCAATGGCACGGTCAATCCATTTGACAATTCAGTGGTTATTGTAGATGAAGCCCACAAGTTGGTCAGTTTGATTGTAAATAAATTAAACAAGGGAGGGAAAAAGGATTACGTTTCTCTCAAAATATACAATTATCTAATGACCGCCTCCAATTGCCGTGTGGTGTTGCTTACAGGAACCCCTATAGTGAATTATCCCAATGAAATCGCCGTCTTGTTCAATATTTTGCGCGGTTCAATCAAAACATGGGTGTATCAAATAAGAAACAACCAGAAAATGGATCGAGACAGACTGTTGGATTTGTTTAATAAGAATGGTCTTCACACATACGATTACGTCGCCGTCGCCAACGGCAAAATCCAAATTACACGAAACCCGTTTGGCTTCATCAACCACTACAAGGGGGTTGGAGGAACGACAGGAGGCACGACAGGAGTCAAGGGCTGGCTCACCAATAACAAACCACACTATAGTGTCAAAACCAAAAAGAACAGAATTACGGGCACAACTGGTACTACGAGTAGCCACAATAAAACCAAGAAAAGAAAAAGTGTGTCAGGTGGGAAAACTGGTGGAACAGGCGAATTTAACCGATACGACGGAGTTCAATTGGACGAAACGGGCAATCTTACCGACGCCGATTTTCAAAACAACATTCAAAACATTTTTGCTCAAAACGACGTTCAAGTGGATGAAGTTCCCACCATTGAAACTTACAAAACACTCCCCGACACATTGGACGAATTCAATGAGAAATTTCTCAACATCGAAAACGTTGAACACCCCCGATTCAAAGACAAACAAAACATTGTGTTTATCAAACGCATTTTAGGATTAACATCCTACTATCGTGTTTCCGATACGGACGCCAATTTGCCGACGCTTATTGACGAAAAAACGGATTTGTTCCACATTCAGTATTGCCCGATGAGTGATCACCAATTCGAAAATTATAGAACCATTCGCAAGAAGGAAGTCGAACAGCAAAAACGACAGGACAAAAACAAGCGAAACAACCAGAACAAGAACGATGTCTATGAAATATCCAGCACCTATCGTGTCTATTCTCGTGCGGTCTGCAATTTCGCGTTTCCTGTCCCACCCGGGCGTCCTTTCCCCGACCCCAAGAATTCCGCCCAAGACGAAGACGAAGTGGATGGCGAGATTGCGGGATTGGCGGATTTGTTGATTGAAGGAGAGCCCTTGCCCGAGGTGGAATTGCCCTACAAACAACGAATCACCGATGCCATGAAATATTTGAAAGACAACGAAGAAACGGTATTGTCCATGGAAGGGTTGCAAACTTACAGCCCCAAATTCGCCCGAATTTTGGAAAACATCAAGACGGACGAACACGTCGGCCTGCACTTGGTCTATAGTCAATTCCGCACGTTGGAGGGCATCGGCATTTTCCAATCCGTGATGGAAGCCAATGGATTTGTGCAATTCAAAGTCAAGAAAGAAAACGGCGAATGGAAAATCCAGCCTTACGACAAGAGCAAACCCACTTTCGTGTTATACACAGGAACAGAAGACCAAGAAGAACGTGAATTGGTGCGAAACATTTACAACGGCGATTGGAACGACATTCCGTCCGCCCTTCACGACGAATTGGTGCAGACCTCGTCCAATAATTTAACGGGTGAAATTGTGAAAGTCATTTTGATTACCAGTTCGGCGGCGGAAGGCATCAATTTGCGAAACACACGATACGTGCATTTGATGGAACCCTATTGGCACATGGTTCGGTTGCAACAAGTCATTGGACGTGCGAGACGATACCAGAGCCATTTGGGGCTTCCTGCTGAGTTGCAAACAGTGAAGGTGTTTTTGTATTTGGCGTCGTTCAGTGATGAGCAAATTCATAAAATCAATACCACCATAGGGGAAGGCGAATTGAAGGCGACGGACGTCTCAAAAAGACCCCCTTTCGCTCTTTTCACCACAGACCAGAGTTTGTTTGAAACGGCTGAAATCAAAATCAAAATATCCAATGAATTGTTGAATTCGGTCAAGAGTGCCTCCGTGGATTGCAAATTGCATCACAATAGCGCAACCGATTCATTCAGTTGTTATGATTTAGGCAATGTGGAGACAAACGAATTTGCATTCAAACCTTCCTTGACAGAAGACATTTTAGAACAGGGAGAAGACAAAAAGGCGGTTGGAACTGGCGTTAAATTGACCATTCGTGGAACAGAATATTACGCATACAAAGAAGAGAAGAACAATCCTGATTTAAATGTGTTTGACCTCTATAGTGATGGTCGTCTAAAGAACAAAGTAGCGGTGTTTGATAAAGTCAATAAAAAATTACAGCCAATAAAATAAAAACTTAATACACTATATATGGAGAAACTACCACGGTGTGGAAAGGGAACACGTCGAAATAAAAAAACAGGAAATTGTGAAACCGCACCAAAAAAAACAGAAAAACGAGTGAAACCCCGAAAAAAAATTGAAAAATTTTTGCCACCAGAGAAATCCCCATCCAAAAAAATGAACGCACCCACAACCACCCTTTACTCTTATGTCAAAACCCATGAACCCAAAAGGGACTACTTTTATTTAAATACATGGGACTATTCTGCATTGAGCGGCAATCCCAACATAACAATAGAAAACGTGATTCAGGACATAAGCAAACCATGGAAGTTTGACCGATTGAGTGAAAACAAAGCCATATCAATGAGTGATGTGGTTCAGTATCCTGATTTGCCATGGAAATACTATAATTTGATTCAAAACCCAAACATAACGATGAAGGACATTGAAACACATTCCAATCTAAAATGGGACTTTGAAAATAATCCATTGAGCATAAATCCCAACATAACACCGGAAGACATTGAAAAACATCCTGAAATCAAATGGGATTTAGAATTGTTAAGTAATAATAAAAACATGAACATTGATTTTGTAAAAACCCATAAAAAAATAGGTAAAACCAGTTGGGATTTTGAAGAATTGTCGATGAATCCATGCATTGCATTTGAAGACGTTTTGTTCAATCCACAATTGAAGTGGGACAAACGTTCATTGTTGTCGAATCCAAACATTACACTTGACCAAATTATAGAAAATAGACAATTGTTTATGAAAAAAGACTTTCATCTTTTTATCAGTTTAAAAAAAAACATTACATTTGACGAAGTGTTTGCCCACAATGAAATCAAATGGTATTTCGGCAGTTTGAGTTCCAACCCCCATATCACCATAGACATTGTTCTCTCGAATATGGAAAAACATTGGGACTGGTCTCGGTTAAGTGCAAACACCCGTATCACGATAGATGATGTGGTGCAAAACCCCGATTTACCATGGGTGTATAGTGCATTGAGTCGAAACCCGAGCATAAAAATCAAGGACGTTATAGAACACCCTGAAGTCAATTGGGACATGGTTGCGTTCAGTATGAATCCCAGTTTGAGAATGGCCGATATTGAAGCCTACCCTGAACTGCAGTGGAACTATACGAATTTAAGTGGAAACCGAATGAATGCGTAATGTATAATGTTTGTATGATGTCTGTCTAACTAACTTAACAAAACCTTTTTTTATTGTATTACACATTTGCACCCCCTTCGGGCAAAATGCCACAAGGCTCGCAGACACTGCGTGCCTGCTTTGCGATTATATTTCAATATTCTGCCCTTGGCAGAATATTGAATGTATAAAGGTAATTTATCAGTTGCAAACAGCATCGCCAAAGCAGATGCGACCTCAACTACACTCATGGAACAAGGCGTTTTTCTCTTTTTGTGTTGAGTTAAACTGGATTTGACCGAAAATTGTTTACCACAGGTTTCACATACATTAGACATGTATTGTGCTTTGTTGTTTTTATTTATAAGAATCATTTTAAATCAATTTTTTTATTGTGTTTAGTCAATCGAATGCATAGAATGCACATGTATCCAATTCGCCAAATACACCAAATAAGAAGACATGGAAATGCCCATCACATACAATCCCGTTTTCCACTGAAACGCATATGGAGGGGGCGAAGTTTTAGTTTGACTGAAAACAAACATTCCCCCTATGGTTACAGCCAACCCAACCACTATACCTGTCATCGGGGCTTTCAAATCTATTTCTCTCAAAAAATATACCCATTTGAATCCAAACCAAACGCCAATAAAAAAAGCAAGCCCTGCCATCAAAAAAGCGTGGTCGCTCCCCCAATCCATCAACACTGTCGGATTGGGTTGCGTCGAATGCAAGAAAAACATAAACATGAACAAAACCTGACTGACAATATAGAGGACTTTGTAATTGTCCAACGCCTTTCTTCTCTCGGGGAAGTGTTTGATGGATTCCGATTTGACAATATAGTAATTGTGCAATTTCCACAAGGAAAGAATGACCAAATACATGGACACCAAGAGCAATATACCTATAGTGAGCAAGACACCCATTTCCAACGTGGTTAAATTAAAATTTTGAAACAAAAATACATTCTCCAAGAAATTCCAGACAAAAAACAGGGCAAAACCGATGAGTTCCGTGTTGTTCAAATACAAGAGAGCAATGTTCAAACAAAAAAACGCAACCAAACTGACATTGGTTAAAGCCAAATCCACCACCATTTCAATATACAAATCCCGCACATATTATTTGCACTCTTTTATTGTGTATTGTCAAATATACAATAAATACCACACTATTGTGTCTTATGTCTTACCTTACAATTAGGCAGAACAGAATTCACAAATGTCGTCTTCTTGGTGGTCGAATGACCCCGAAGGTTTTTCTTGTTGTTCAGGTTCAACGGTGAATTGCTGGGCTTCGTGTCGCCCACGCCGCCTCAAATAATAGATGCCCGTTTTCAACCCTTTCGACCACGCATAAAAATGCATCGACGTTAAACCGTTGTAATTGGGGTCTTCCACCCACAAGTTGAGAGACTGACTCTGGCAAATGAACGCCCCTCGGTCGACCGCCATGTTGATGACCGATTTCATGGGGATTTCCCAGACTGTTTTGAATTTGTTTTTGATTTCAGCGGGAATACACTCTAAATGTTGAACCGAACCGTGATTGGCTATAATGTTGTTTTTCAGTTTGTCGTTCCACAATCCCAATTTGATTAAATCTTTCATTAGATATTTGTTCGTCAGCACGAAATCCCCCGACAATGTCCCACGAGAGTAAATGTTGCTGGTAATGGGTTCAATGCATTCGTTGTTTCCCAGAATTTGAGACGTGGATGCGGTGGGCATCGGTGCGACCAACAACGAATTCCGCAGACCTTTTTCCACAATACGCCGTTTTAAGGCCGTCCAATCGTGGCGTTCGTCGGTGGGATTCACATTCCACATGTCGAATTGCAGGATGCCTTGCGAAGCGGGTGAGCCATCGAAGGTTTCGTATTTCCCGTCCTGAACCGCCAAATTGCAGGATTCGTCCAAAGCCCCATAATAGATGGTTTCGAAAATATCACGATTGATTTTCACCGATTCGGGGCAATCGAAGGGTAAGTCCAACATCATAAACACATCGGCGAGTCCCTGAACCCCAATGCCGATGGGACGGTGTCTCATGTTGCTGACTCGGGTTTTTTCGGTAGGATAATAATTGATGTCTATAATGTTGTTCAAATTGCGGGTAATGATGCGGCACACTTCCGCCAACTTGACATAATCCACGGTTTTGGTTTCCATATTCACAAACGTGGGCAGAGCAAGACTCGCCAAATTGCAGACCGCCGTTTCGTTGGCATCGGAGTATTCGGTAATTTCACAACACAAATTGGACGATTTGATGACACCCACATTTTTTTGATTGGATTTTTTATTCACACTGTCCTTGTATAACAAATACGGCGTCCCCGTTTCCATCTGGGCGTCCATAATTTGCATCCACAAATCACGAGCCGCCATCGTTCGCCGACCCTTTCCTTCCCGTTCGTATCGGGTGTATAATGCTTCAAATTCTTCGCCATAGACATCAGACAGTCCTTGACATTCGTCGGGACACATGAGCGTCCATGTTCCCGCCGCTTTCACCCGTGCCATGAACAAATCGGGAATCCACAAGGCATAAAACAGGTCTCGTGCCTTCAATTCTTCGTCCCCGTGGTTCTTTCGCATTTGCAAAAACGCCTCCACGTCGGCATGCCACGGTTCCAAATAAATGGCGAAACTTCCGTTTCGTTTGCCACCCTGATTGATGTATTTGGCGGTATTGTTAAACACTTTCAACATAGGAACAATTCCAGTGGAAACCCCACCCGTTCCACGAATAAGCGAACCCTTGGCACGGATGTTGTGAATGTGCAGACCGATGCCGCCCGACCATTTGGAAATCTTGGCACAATCACTCAACGTGTTGAATACACCTTCTATCGTGTCCGATTCCATCTGTATCAAAAAACACGACGACAATTGTTGGCGGTTGGTTCCCGCATTGAAGAGTGTCGGTGTTGCGTGAGTAAAATATTTCTGGGACATAAGATGGTATGTTTCCAATGCCTTTTCGCAATTGGCGCCGTGAATGCCAATGGCAACCCGCATCCACATGTGTTGGATTCTCTCCACTGTTTTTTTGTTGATTTTCAGCAAATACGAACGTTCCAGCGTTTTGAATCCAAAATAGTCAATCAAATAATCTCGTGAATAATCGCATGCGTTGTCGAAAAGTTCGGCGTTCTGTTCGACCACTGCGAAAAATTCGGGGGAAACGAAGGGACAGTGTTTTCCTAAATGATCTCTGTAATCATAGAGTTGTTTCATGGTTTGCGAAAACGATGCCACTGTGTTTTTTTGATGATTGGAACCGATGATGTGTGCTGCAAAAACACCATAGTCATAATGCGTGGACGAGAGGGCGGCACACTGCTCGGCCAACAATTCGTCAATCTTGGTGGTGGTAATTTGAGAGAACAATTGGTCGATGACTTTCACCACCAGAGAAGTATAATTAATTTTGATTCCGTTTTCGTCCCCGATTTTTTTAATGCGGTTGCTGATTTTGTCAAATTGCACGAATTCTATGGTGCCATTTCGTTTGATTACTTGCATTTCTTCGTCCAAACTGGCTGGTGATGGGGGTGCGGCAATGATACTCATTCCTGATTGCATTGATTGTCGAAATGTTTTTATGTTGTTTACAACGTTATGTTGTCCTATAATGACCGATACAATTCCATGTCCTCGCCATAATACGCATGCAAAAACGCCACGTGTTCTGGGGACAGCATCTCGGCAGTGTATTTGTCCCGACTGTGATATACTTTTTCATCATAGTTGATTCGTTTGTCGGGGAAAAACAACAACAAAAAAGCCTTGATTTCCTCTTTTTTGTCCATGGAAAAAAGGCGATGGTTTTGGGGGGCGATGCGTTTCATGTCGGCGACATAATCGCTTTGGGGTCGCAAATGTTGATACAGATTGTATTTTGTCCCTTTCAACAGATGAATATTTTGTATATTGTAAATCATTTCGTCGGGTGTCAAATCCCAATAATTGCACAAACTGATGAAACGGTCAATCGGTTCTCTCAAAATGGCGAAAAACACATAACGTTTCAAGTCCAAGGGTTTCAAAATGCCCAGTTGGAACAATTCCACGGGGGTCAAATGGTCAATGCTCAAAGTGGTATTGTAAGGGGGTGGAGAAGACCTTTTTGGGCGGGGTATTTTATGAGTGTCATAATAGTGGTGAATCGAATCATACATTCCATAAAAGGGTGTCTTGTCCGTTTGCTGAAGGTAATAATATCGGCGGTAAATGAAATTCCCCATGTTTTTGGGGATGTGAATAAAAAAAGGTGTTTGGGTTAAATTTACATTCATAGCACTCAAATTATTCATGACAACTATAATAGGTTAAAACACATTTTTTTATATGGTAATATACATCAATTTATCATTCACTCCTTGCACTTCCTGAAAATGCTTATTCCATTCGGTGAAATCAAACAACCCACTTTTCGCATGCGAATGAACCTCTTTTTTGGAAAGGTGAAACATGGTCAGCATAGAATTGGGTTTCATAATTTCTCTTATGGATTGATGCCAAACAGGAAATTTAATAAAGAACATGCATGGAAGAGAATACAAAATAACAAGGTCATATTCTCCTCGGTTTTTACGAACAAAGATTCGTGTCATAGCATTGGCTTTTCCAAACTGTGGAGTCATTGAACCGAAAAAGAAATTGTAGTCGGCTGTTCCTGCACTGTGAGGAAAATGACTCAAATATTCAATATGGACGGTTTCGTTGTCTCCAAACAATTCTCTGGTGTAATTTTCTATTTCTTTGACTGATTTCTCGACATCTTTTTTCTCGTATTCTGGGTCGTCTTCATGCCCATACACCGACCCCGAACCTGTCTTTCTTTGTCCCAAGACCAAAACACGTTTGCAGGGTGTTTTTATTTTGGGTGCGAAAACAACAGATTGAAAGGTGGCTTCACTTGTGGCGACGTCAGCAGCGGCACGGGGTTTAGCAGCGGCACGGGGTTTAGCAGCGGCACGGGGTTTAGCAGCGGCACGAGTAGTAGAACGGGTTTGCATTGTGTGTTGTGTATGTGAGTATAGTGTTGTTGAGTAGGTTGAGACAGGTGTATTTGGGAAAAAAAATCAATTTTTTTCGTCTTTTTTACACTCCCTTATAGTTCACTCTAATTTCACGACACGAACGTTCGGTTCCATCTCATCCGTTTGTTCAAACAATCCATGATGGGGCTGATTGTTTCGAGACTTGGGTTTGCGATGTTCATATCCCGTTTGTTTCTCGACCTGTATAATTTCGTATGCCTCTTTTATTTTGGGAATGGCCGTCGAAAACCATGCACGGTCTCGTTTGACCGAAATACACGAAAACTGATCCAAATACCAATAACAAATTTTACGATAGTGATAATTGTTTTCAGTCATGATTTCATTTAGCCACGCAACTCTTCCCTTGCGGTCTATGCTGATCCCACTGATTTCGCAGTTTCCATCCAAATAATGATAGTGTGGGTTCGGGTCATCGGCATAATAGCCCGAAAATACAATGCCCTTGTGTTTTTTGTCCTCTTTTTCGTAATCTTCTTCCTCCTCAAATTCTTTGAAACGTGTTTCAATAAAATCGCATTCGTTCAAGTCGCATACTTCCATTTGAATTTGCATTTGAATCCAATACTCGTTTTTGGGTTTGTCCGTAATCGCACGATTCACAATGTTTTTCACTTCAATCATGACGCCGAATTTGGGCGATTCGGGGTCGCAATTGATTCCATCGGGAGAAGCACCCAAAAAGGGGTATTGTGGATGTGTGATGCAACCGAATTCCGTAATGGTCGTTTGGAATCGTTTTTCATAGAGGCGAATGGAAACGGGTTCGAATTGTTGTCCCCACGACATGGACGAACTGTGAATCTGTTTGCCAGAATAGGAGCAACACTTTTCATAAACCAAACTGTTGAGAGAAGCCTGACTCTTGAATACTTTCCACAAAGAACTGGCGGTCAAGAGGTCATGACGTGTTTTATACCATTCTTCCGTCTTTTGTTCGGCGAAGGGGATTTCTCTCAACTTGTCGATTTTCTCTCGAATCATTTCCAAAGTATCGACCTCTGCTGAATCCGTTGTCGCTTCTGGATTGAGTTGCTTATTTTCTTCTTCTTCAATAGTCGCAGTCGCTTCAATAGTCGCAGTCGCTTCAATAGTCGCAGTCGCTTCAATAGTCGCAGTCGCTTCAATAGTCGCAGTCGCTTCAATAGTCGCAGTCGCTTCAATAGTCGCAGTCGCTTCAATAGTCGCAGTCGCTTCAA
>Ga0247843_1001610_pt1 | contig 44752 bp, 41 predicted proteins | sample LaCruzMarch2017__FD_192420 | JGI IMG/M metagenome (GOLD analysis project Ga0247843, IMG submission 192420) | Freshwater microbial communities from meromictic Lake La Cruz, Castile-La Mancha, Spain - LaCruzMarch2017_8m | ecosystem: Environmental > Aquatic > Freshwater > Lake | place: Spain...
CCTCCAAGGCGCTCAAAACGTCCTCGACCTCCGAACCTCTCTCCTGAGCAACCGCTTTGACTCCCAGTGGTCCGCCAGAAATCAAATAGCCGCATGAACCTCCGTAACTTTCCCGTCATGCACCCTTATCCTACCATTGCGAAGAATAAAATTGGACATTGGGAGTCAAAGTAACCAAAAATGGTATTTCTCTCCCATGGACCGTTCGTTCGCTTTTCGATGCCTCCGGTCGCCGCACTCGCTGGCGCTCCCGCTGACCAGTGGCAAATCATGAAGGCCCTTGTCTCAATACTTTTCCTCAGCCTCACGACAACCTTCGCTGGCGGCCCCCTGCTATTCGATTCTTTCGGCGCTTCGGGCATTCTTGTGGGTTCGACACCGATGGTTGGAAATAGGTGGCAGGGTGCTGGTGGGTCGGGATTTATCGTGACTGGAAATGCCGTATTCATTTCCGCGTCGGTAACCCAAAAAGCGGATTCGCTATTTTCTGCCGCACCCGGTGACACCCTCTACGGCGGGTTCACCCTGAACGTGACATCGGCACCCACAACCTCCTCGATGATGCCACTCACGTTCCTGGGGAGCGATGATGTTGGCGGCAACCAGGTCGGACGAGTGTTCATTTCGCCCGGGACCTCACCCGGGTCCTACAAGATTGGAATCGACAACAATATGGACAATCCGGTCTGGTGGCCCGGCGAGCTACAGGCCAATGCTGGATACCGCGTTGTCGTCGCATTCAAAGAGAACGGGAATGCCGACATCACGACGCTTTGGGTCGATCCGGCGGACATCCATTCCCCCTCGGTTTCCGAGGCTGCTGAAAATATCACCGGCGAGATCTATGGCATTCGTCTGAATGCGGCCAATCAATCCAACGGCGAACTCAACTTGGACAACCTGATCGTCACTGGGGATTTCTCAGCCGCCGTCGACGCGGAACTCTATGCCATTTCTTTCCAATTACCGACCGGGTCGATCACCGAGGGAACATCGACAGACATGTATGTCACTCCGATCGCTGAGCTGACGGAGCCGGTGAACCTGTCATTTACTGTCGAATCGGATGATCCTTCGATTCTTTCGTCCGTTTACGTGACGCCCAGCTCCACTATTTTTCCCGGTCAAACAAGCCTTCCCGTTTATTGCTCCGCGGGGGCGGACAAAATCTTGAATCCTCCGCGCAGCTTCCGGATCCGGATGCAGAGTTCTTCACATCCGGATCTTTAAATCGGGCCCTGCGACGTGATGACCGTAACCCTTGTGGATGATGAGATTCCCGGAACGGTCTACTTCGAAAAAGACCGCGTGGAACTTTTGGAGGAGGCGGGGAGCCTTCTGCTGAAGCTCAAGCGCTATGCGAACGATACGGGTGAGCTTTCCCTGAGGGTGCGAACGGTGGACGGCACGGCGCTTGCCGGTCGCGACTACCAGGCTCTGGATACCGTCGTCACATTTCCCAAAGGGATCTTGGAAAAAACCGTCACGATCAGCGGGCCGGTTGCAACCGATGAATCCCATCCTCCGAGGAAATTTACTTTGAAATTGAGTGATCCGGCCGCCGGAACTGTCATCGGCTCGCCCGGCACATGCGCGGTCACGGTCAATGACAAGGATGACCCCGGATCCACTGCCCTGAGTTATTCCGTTCCCAATCCGGAGACTTTGGTGCGCATTGTCGATCTTGCGCTGGATGCGAATGGAGTGCTCTACGCGTTGGCCTTGAACAGCCTGGGCGCGCCGAGCGCGTTCGAGTCCCGCATCATCAAGTTCGCGAGCGACGGGACGGGGCAGTTGCTCGCCGTTGTGCCGACAGGATCGGTTTATCGATGGGCAAAGGATATTGAGATCGCTCCCGATGGAAAAATCTACCTGGCAGGCGGACCTGTCATTCGATTCAATCCCAATGGAGTCCGGGATACTTCCTGGAGCAGTCCTCCGCTGTCTGGAAGCGACTCTTTCGCCCGTGTGTTGCCCCTCCCGGACGGCAAGGTTCTTGTATCAGGAAATATCGTCAACCCTGTTGGGGGTTACACAAGGCTCAAGGTTCTCCGACTGAACTCCAACGGCACGGTCGATCCGGATTTTGACCTGGGAAGCATCGCTCCTTCATCCGGCACCTCCTGGATTTACGACATGGCGCTCGACGAGCAGGGCCGGATTTTGATTGCTGGAGAGTTTTCAGCCATTCAAGGCAAATCACGATCCAATGTTGCCCGTCTTTCCAAGGACGGACTCCTGGATGAATCTTTCACATCGGCAGCTCTTTCAACCTTCTATGTGTCCCGGGTGCTCCCGACTCCGGAAGGGAAGATTTACACCGTGAGCGATGGATACACAACCAGGCTGCTTTCGAATGGAAGCAGGGATCCGACATTTGCACCGATCAGGGCGACGAGGGCGGATTTGCAGCCGGACGGAAAACTCGCCGTCTGTGATGCCATAAATTATTCTTTCACGAGATATGACGATTCCGGCCAAATTGACCCAGTGTTCCAGCCCTCGGGATCTTTCTCTTCGTCATCCCTATACAGAATCCTTGTCGGGCCGGACGGGCGCATCCACGCTTCTGGAAGCTTCACGGAAGCAGATGGTCGCGCGGTCCCCATGATCACAACCCTGCGAGGCGGTGTGGGTGCTGCGGGTGGAGTCATCGAATGGGATATTTCCCAGGCAACGGTCGGCGAAGGAATTGGCCGAACGGGAGTGCTGTTTCGCCGAAGCGGTTCCATCTCGGGCAGTGTCGGTGTCCACTATGACCTGGTCCCTGAATCAGCGGGTGTGGGATCCGATGTTGCGCAACTCTCCGGGTTTCACCGTTTCGGTCCCGGGGAATCGGAGCATCTGGTGGAACTCGATGTGCTGGACGATTCGAGGGTCGAACAGACGGAGTCTTTCCGGGTTGTTCTTCACAATCCCGCAGGCGGCGCACTCGTCGGTCCCGGCTCCAATCTAACCTTTCAGATCATTGACGATGACGGAACCAGTCTCGGAGACTGGCTCGCGCGCTTCTTTCCAACAACCCCGCTGGATAGGGCTTTGTTAGGACAGGATTCCGACAAGGATGGCGTGCCAAATCTTGTCGAGTGGATGACCGATTCCAATCCGAGCCAGAGCGGTGATGGAAAATTCTCCCAAGCGGGTTCGTTCCTGGATGGAGCAACTGAGTTCCTCGGGATTTCGTTCTACGTGAACGCAGGCAAAGCCGAAGTTCAAACCTTTGTGGAGAGGACATCCAGCCTGAATCCTCCAGCCTGGGAGGTTATCTGGGACAGCAAGCTCGACCCTGATTGGCAGTCCAACCTGATCCAGAGCTTTCCGGCAGACGGGGTCGGATGGATGTCCATTCGCTCTCCCCGTTCCGGACAGAATAGCGAATTTTTTCGGATCCGGTATTCATCGCCTCAGTGAGGGAAACTGGGGATATGCATTTTCTGACTGGCCCGTCGCGCTTAGCTGGAAATCTGCTTCGTCTGGGATGGGCGTGGGCGGGTTCCGCGTTATTTTGAGGAAGTCGTGGGGCAAGGCCGTGCGGAACAGTGTTTTCGGCGGGGGCGCCGAAAACTGCCTGCGGGGCGCAGTCGCTCCCCGAAAAAATCCCCTCTGCGTCTCCGCGCCTCTGCGTGAGATCCTCTTACGCTGCCCGTGCGTTGAGGATCTCGATCAACTCTTTGGCTGACTCGGGGATTTTGGTTCCCGGTCCGAAGATGGCGCAGGCGCCGGCTTCGCGGAGGAATGCGTAATCCTGTGCGGGGATGACTCCGCCGGCGACGACGAGGATGTCCTCGCGTCCGAGGCGCTTGAGTTCGGCCATGAGAGCCGGGAGGAGCGTCTTGTGTCCGGCAGCGAGGCTCGACATGGCGACGATGTGTACGTCGTTCTCGACAGCTTGCTTGGCGGTTTCCTCCGGGGTCTGGAAGAGCGGTCCGATATCGACGTCGAAGCCGAGGTCGGCGTAGCCGGTGGCGACCACTTTGGCACCGCGGTCGTGTCCGTCCTGTCCCATCTTGGCGATGAGGATGCGTGGTCGGCGGCCTTCGCGTTTTTCGAAGTCGTCGGCCATTGCGCGAACTGCTTTGATGTCGTCCATATGTCCGTAGGATGAAGCGTAAACCCCGCTGATCGAGCGGATGACCGCCTGGTAGCGGCCGGCCACTTTCTCGACGGCGTCGGAGATCTCACCGAGCGTGGCGCGGGCCTGGGCAGCCTCGACCGCGAGGGCGAGGAGGTTGCCATTTTTCTTGTCCTCCGCAGCGGCGGTGATGGCGGTAAGGCAGCGCTGGACGGCTGGCTCGTCGCGTTCGGCGCGGAGCTTTTTGAGACGTTCGATCTGCGAGAGGCGGACCGCCGTGTTGTCCACCGTGAGGATGTCGAGCGGGTCTTCTTTTTCGAGGCGGTATTTATTGACGCCGACGATCGTCTCGAGGCCGGAGTCGATTTTCGCCTGACGGCGTGCGGCGGCTTCCTCGATGCGCATCTTGGGCAGTCCGGTCTCGATCGCCTTCGACATGCCGCCGAGGGATTCGACCTCCTGGATATGGGCCCAGCCTTTTTCGAGGAGCTCGTGGGTGAGGGCCTCGACGTAATAGCTACCGCCCCAAGGATCGACGACCGAGCAGATGCCGGTTTCGTTTTGGAGGAAGAGCTGGGTGTTACGCGCGATGCGGGCCGAGAAGTCGGTCGGGAGGGCGATCGCCTCGTCCAGCGCGTTCGTGTGCAGGCTCTGGGTATGGCCCATCGTGGCTGCCATCGCCTCGATGCATGTGCGGGCGATGTTGTTGAACGGATCTTGTTCGGTGAGCGACCATCCACTCGTCTGCGAGTGCGTGCGCAGGGCCATCGACTTCGGGTTTTTCGGATTGAAGCCCTTCACGATCTTCGCCCAAAGGACGCGCGCGGCGCGCATCTTGGCAATTTCCATGAAGAGGTTTTTCCCCTGCGCCCAGAAGAACGAGAGGCGCGGCGCGAAGGCGTCGATGTCGAGCCCGGCGGCGGTCCCGGTGCGGAGATACTCCAGCCCATCGGCCAGCGTGTAAGCCATTTCGAGGTCGGCGGTCGCGCCGGCTTCCTGCATGTGGTAACCGGAGATCGAGATCGAGTTGAACTTCGGCATCTTCTGCGACGTGAACTCGAAGATGTCGGCGATGATGCGCATCGAGGGGAGTGGCGGATAGATATACGTGTTCCGCACCATGAACTCCTTGAGGATGTCGTTCTGGATCGTGCCCGCGAGCTGGTCGAGCGTCGCGCCCTGTTCGAGCGCGGTGACGATGTAGAACGCGAGGACCGGGAGGACCGCGCCGTTCATCGTCATCGAGACGCTGATCCGGTCGAGCGGGATGCCGCCGAAGAGGATCTTCATGTCGAGGATCGAGTCGATCGCGACCCCTGCCTTGCCGACGTCACCAACAACGCGCGGGTGGTCGGAGTCGTATCCGCGGTGGGTGGCCAGATCGAAGGCGACCGAAAGACCCTGTTGTCCGGCGGCGATGTTGCGTTTGTAGAACGCGTTTGATTCCTCCGCCGTCGAGAATCCGGCATATTGGCGGATCGTCCACGGGCGCTGGACATACATCGTCGCGTAGGGCCCGCGCAGGAATGGCGCGACACCGGCGGTGTAGTCGAGGTGCTTGCAATCGGCGATGTCCGCCGGGCCGTAGGCCGGTTTCACCGGGATGGTTTCGTTCGTCGTCCAGACTGCGTGGGCGGGAGTTTTTCCGGTTTCGGCATTGAAGGCGGCTTCCCATGCGGAAGCTTTTGCGGCGGGTTCCGGGCTGAAATCGATTTGTGTGAAGTCAGGGCATTTCATGGCGTCAGAGTTCCTTGTGGAGATTGGTGAGGAAGGCGAGGCAATCGACCTTGAGGTGGATGAAGTCGTCCACTCCCGCGGCCTTGTGGGCGTCGATCTGGTCGGCGGGATATCCCGCGAGGATGATTTTTACAGCGGGCAGTTTGGCCTTCAGGGCCGGGACGAATGCGGAAACGATCTCGGGGTATGTGTCGTCCGTCGAGCAAAGGACAACGACCTGAGCCTTCGAGGCGACGGCCTGGGCGAGCGCTTCGTCCACCGATTTTGCTCCGGCGGTTTCCTGGCGGACATCATAGCCGCCCGCAGCGAAGAAGCCCGAGGAGAAATCCGCGCGGGCTTTCGATTGTTTCGGCGGGCCAAACTTGGCGAGCCAGACCTGTGGCGGGTTCGCCTGTGTGGCGGCGCGGAGCGCCTCATAACCCTGGGAGGTGCGGATGACTTTCACGCGCTGAATCTCGGGAACGGAGGCTCCTTTGCGTGAGAGGGCCTTGCTGATCTCGCCGATCGTGGCGCCGGCCTGGAAGGCTTTGGCGACCTCCTCGACGGAATTCGATCCGAGCTTCACGCCGCCTTTGCGGACGGAGGCGATGCGCTTCGAACGTTCGGTGAAATTTTTCTCCGAATCGTCCGGGTTCGTGGCAAGCGGTTTTTCCGAGGGATTCGGGAAGAGGTTGACCCCGAGGACGGCCTCGCGGCGCTTTGAGACGGCATCGAGGCGGGCCTTGGCATTCGCGGCGATCGCCTGCTGGGGAAAGCCCTCGCGGAGCGCGACTGCCATGCCGCCGCGTTTCTCGACGTCCTGGAACAGCTCCCAGGCTTTCTTCGCGAGCTCGATGGTGAGCGACTCGACATACCATGATCCGCCAGCCGCGTCGGCGACTTCGGCGAATCCGCATTCCTCGGCGAGGATGACGTGGATGTTCCGGGCGATGCGCGTGGAGAATTCGTCCGGCGTGCGGATCGGTTCGTCGAATGCCGCGACATGCATGCTATCCACGCCGCCGATGACTCCGGAGAAGCCCTCCGCAGTGGCGCGGAGCATGTTCGTGTGGGGATCGAGAACAGACTTGTTGAAAATGCTGCTGCGGCCGTGGATGAAGAGGGGGGCTGGCTTGACGCCGAACGCCTCGACGATCCGGTCCCAGAGAAGGCGGGCCGCGCGGAGCTTTGCGATCTGCATGAAGAGGTTCGAGCCAAGGGAGAGCGCCATCACAAAGCGCGGGGCGATCTCGTCATCAGGAATTCCCGCTGTGGCCAGCGCGCGGAAGTAAGCGGCTCCGGTCGCGAGGCCGAAAGCCAGTTCCTCGACGGCGGTGCCGCCGGCATCGGCCCAGAGATTTGCCTGAATTCCCACCGTGCGGACAGGCTTTCCAGCCGCCCACTTCGAGACCGTGGCGAGCTCGGCGAGCGCGTCATCGAGCGAGATATCGAGCTTTCCATCCCGCGCCCACTCGGTCAGCGGGTCGGCGAGCACGGCTCCTGAAAACCCCTTGCCGCCGGAAACCGCCTGAAGAAGTCCGGCCATCGGGAGCGCACTGGCACCCGCAAAGACCAGCACGGGGGCCGCGGTCAAATCCACACCGGCAAAGGCACGGCTGGCATCGTCGAGCGTCGCGAGCGAAAGCCCGCATTCGCCGACTTCGCCGCATGCGGCCTCGTCGGGATCGAGCCCGTGACGCGTCGCGACATCCGGCAGCACCGCCACGGAATTCTGTCCGCGCATGAGGTCGCTCTTCAGCGCCGTGTTGAATTTTTCCGGGCACCCGTAGGGAAGTTCCTGCGCGATGAGCCACGGCTTCGCCTTGAAGCCCGCTGCCGCGGATCCGCGCATAAACGGAGGGAGCCCGGGCCATGACTCGGGCAATTCGAGCGCGGCGAGATCCTCCTTGCTGTAGATCGGCTGGAGCTTGATCCCCTCCGGAGTGGGGGTGATCAGCTTCTTGTCGAACGGAGCGCCTTTCAGCGACTCCTCGGCGGCGTGACGCCATTCTTCGTAGGTGGAGGGCGGAAATTCTTCAAGAGAAAGGTTCATAGGACTAATAGGTCAAATAGGACTGATAGAACGGATGCGGGCGTTACTGAAAACTCTTTAATGGACCTCCTCGACGAGGGCCTCGCTGGTTTTTCCGTTCACTGTGACGAGGAGCCGTTGATGGCGGCCGGTGGGGCGGGGAGCCGACGCTGCGGGAGCGGCCGGGGCGGCGGGTTTCTTTGTCGCGGCGGGGTCCACGATCGAGCCGGGGTTCTTGATGAGCTTCTCGTATTCCATCGGGAACATCGCGAAGAGGACGACCGCTTCGTCGGTGGTCGGGAGCTGTTTCTCGGCAAGCTGCTTGCGGAGGTTCTCCACGTTCGGTTTGAGGGAATCCGCCGGGCGGGTTGTCATCGGTGGTTTGCCGGTGTTCTTTTCCGCGAGCGCGAGGACTTCCTTGTCCACCGGTGCAGGCGTCTTTCCGTAGTTGCCAAGGACGATATCCATCGCGGCCGGCGAGAAGTTTTTCCAGCGGCCGAATTTGACATTGAGCATCGCCTGGGTGCCGACGATCTGGGAGATCGGGGTGACGAGCGGCGCCCATCCGAGGCATTCGCGGACGTGCGGGATTTCGGCGAGCACCTCGTCGATGCGCTCGCTCATCCCGAGATCCTTGAGCTGGACGCGGAAGTTTGAGAGCATGCCGCCGGGGACCTGGTAGACAAGCGTGTCGCTGTCCACGACCTCGTTTGCATGCGACGTGAACGCGTCCATTTCCTTGTAAACTTTCGTGAAATACTCGCGGAGGTCGGCGAGTTTTTTCCGGTCGAGCTTCGGCTGGCGCGGGTTGTTGTCGAGCAGGGCGAGCATGCGGAGCGTGTCCGGCTGGGAGGTGCCGTTTGCAAATGGCGTGATCGAGGTCTCGACCGCATAGGCCCCGGCATCGGTCGCGGCGACATACGAGGCGGCGGCAAGCCCGGCGGTTTCGTGGCTGTGGAGCGTGACCGGCAGGCCGGTGAGCTTCGTGATCCCGGAGACAAGCTCCCCGGCAACCCGCGGCGTGATGACGCCCGACATGTCCTTGATCGCGATCTGGTCGCAGCCCATTTCCTTGAGCTCGCCGGCAAACTTCAAAAATGCCTCGACCGTGTGAGCCGGGCTCGTGGTGTAGCAGATCTCGCCGCGCGCCACCTTGCCCGCCTTCCGCACCGCCGCGATCGCGGGTGCCAGGTTGCGGGGGTCGTTGAGGCCGTCAAAAATCCGGAAGACCTCGATGCCCGCATCCGCCGTGCATTTCACGAACAGCTCGACCACGTCATCGGGGAAGCACTTGTATTGGACGATGTTCTGCCCGCGCAGGAGCATCCCCTGAGGGGTGTTCGGAGCGACCTTGCGCAGCTCGCGCACGCGGTCGAACGGCTGCTCGCCAAGGAAACGCAGGGACGTGTCGATCGTGGCCCCGCCCCAGGTCTCCAGCATCCCGAAACCCATCGAATCCAGGATCGGCGCGGCAGGCAGCATCTGGCTGGTTTTCATTCGGGTGGCCGCCATGGATTGATGGCCATCGCGCAGAACGGTATTATTGAATAGGACGGGTTTCATAGGGTTTGGATTTCTATATTAGAACTTCTAATAACAGGTTGCCGGTTGGCAAGACATGATTTGAAACAAGATTTTCACAGATCAGTCGCGGCGAGTTTTCGCGGGCGTTCCCCGAAAATTGCGGTGCCGACGCGGACCAGCGTGCTTCCCTCGCCGACCGCCTGCTCAAAGTCCCCGCTCATGCCCATCGAAAGCTCCGGGAGCGGGGTGCCGGTCTGCTGCTGAAGCTCGTCGCGCAGCTTCCTGAGCGCCGCGAAATGCGGACGGGAGGCTTCCGGGTCCTCCGCATACGGAGCCATCGTCATCAGCCCGACCACCTGAACCCTGGGAAGCGCAAGCAATCCGGCGATCTCGGTTTTCAAGGCATCCGGGCGGAAACCAAACTTGGTGTCCTCGCCGGAGACGTTCACCTCGAGAAGGATTCTTGGAAAGCATCCGCATTCTCCCGCGATGCGGTCCATCTGGTGCGCGAGCCCGCTGTTGTCCACTCCATGAAAAAGCCGGAAGAGCGGGAGCGCCTTGCGGATTTTGTTTGTCTGGAGGTGGCCGATGAAGTGCCACTCGAGGTCTCGCGGCAGGAGGGGGATTTTCCCCGCCGCCTCCTGCACCTTGCTTTCGCCAAAAGCCCGCTGCCCCATATCGAGGACATGGCGGACAGCGTCTGCCGGATGGGTCTTTGACACAGCCACGAGGCGCACGCCTGCCGGGTCGCGCCCGGCGCGCTCCGCCGCCGACCGGATCCTCGCGAGGATCGATTCCAGGTTTTTTTCAATGATTGGCATTAGTAAATCTGTTCTGGTAATTCCTGCGGATATTAGATTAACTTATCAGCGAGGAGTCGAATGCAAATTCAAACATTCAAAGTATTCTGCGATTTGGCGGACACGGAAAGCTTTTCCAAAGCCGCCGAGCGGAACGGGATCACGCAGAGCGCGGTGAGCCAGCAGGTGCGCTCGATCGAGGAGCAGTTTCAGGTGCGCCTGATCGATCGCGGCCGCCGGGCCTTCTGCCTGACGCCCGAGGGCCAGGCCTTCCTGGCATCCAGCCGCGACATTGTCGGCGCCTACGACGAGCTCGGCACCCGGATGCAGAAGCTGCAGGAGGTCGTCTCCGGCGAGCTGCGCATCGCGACGATTTTCAGCATCGGGCTCCACGAGCTGCCTCCGTATCTCAAGCGGTTCCGCCGCGAGTTTCCCCTGGTGGATGTGCGGGTGGATTACCGTCGATCGGCCCAGGTGTATGCGGCGGTGCAGGAAAACCGTGCGGATGTCGGCCTGGTGGCGTATCCGGCATCCCGCCGCGGGGTCACCGCCTCGGTTTTCTGGCGCGACCGTCTGGTTGTCATTTGCGCCCCGGCGCATCCGCTTGCCCCCCGCAGGAAAGTTTCCCTATCCGACCTGGGCGGGGAAAAGTTCATCGCCTTCGAGCCCGATCTCCCGACCCGGCGCGAGGTGGACCGCCAGCTAAGGCAGGCGGGAGCGCGCGTGAAGGTGGCCTTCGAATTCGACAATATCGAGACCGTCAAGCGGGCGGTTGAGATTGAGAGCGCGGTTTCGATTGTTCCGAGGACCTCGGTGCGTTCGGAGGTGGAAACCGGCCAGCTTGCGTGCCTGGAGCTCACCGACAACGAAATGTGGCGCCCCCTCGGAACTCTGGTGAAGAAATCCTCCGCCGGCACTCCTGCCCTCCGCGAGTTTCTCGGCCTCCTTGAGAACACCGACCTTGGGGGGGAAGGAAGCGACTTTCAGCCGCGCTCATCCAAAACGAGGGTGAGGCAGAAATGACCGCTCCCGCGATCGGCATTATCGGCGGGAGCGGGCTCTACCAGATCGAGGGGTTTTCGGAGGTGGCCGACGTGGTCGTTCCCACGCCGTTCGGCCCCCCGTCGGATGTGATCATCGGCGGCACGCTGCACGGAAGGCCTGTATTTTTTCTTCCCCGCCACGGACGCGGCCACCGGATCGCCCCCCACGAGATCAACCACAGGGCCAACATCTGGGCGCTTCGCTCGCTCGGAGTGCGCTGGATCATTTGCGTGACCGCCGTCGGAAGCCTGCAGGAGCAATACCATCCGCGCGACGTCGTGCTCCCGGACCAGTTTTTCGACCGCATGAGCGGCCGCTCTTTGCACACGTTCTTCGGGAACGGGATCGTCGCGCATCCCTCGTTCGCCGAACCGATCAGCTCCGGCCTCCGGAAAATCCTGGCGGAATCCTGCGCGGAAGCGGGGAAAAAATTCCACGACGGCGGGACATATGTGAACATGGACGGCCCGGCATTTTCCACCCGTTCCGAATCGCTCGCCAACCGCCAGCTCGGCTTCGACGTGATCGGCATGACCAACCTCCCGGAGGCAAAGCTCGCCCGCGAGGCCGAAATCGCCCTGGCAACCCTGGCCATGATCACCGACTATGACTGCTGGAAGACCGACGAGGCACCGGTGACCGCCGACGCCGTGATCGCCCACCTGCATGCGAACGTCGCCGCCGCAAAGGAAATCCTCTCCCTGGCGATTCCCAAGGTTCCGGTGGAGCCCGTCTGGCCGGAGCACCGCAGCCTTGACGCCGCGCTGATTACCCCTCGCGAGCTCTGGCCGGATGGAACAGTAAAAAATCTTGGTGTGATTTTGGAAAGATTTGTGCGATAGGTCAGTGGATTGACCCGCATCAAATGAAATCACGTCCCTGGCTTGTCATACCGGTTGTTGCCGGCTTTCTCGCGGTCGGATGCCAATCCGGCCACACCCAAAACTCTCAGCAGCCTCAGGTGATTGTTATTCCGCCCGGTGGTGAGGCCCCCTCTCCGGGCATGGGAGCCCCGCCCGCAGGAGACTCAACACCTGCGATGAAGGCTCCGGTGGAGGAGCCGCGGACCGGCCCCAACCGGCTGAGCTACAATTCGTGCAATGTGGACGGACCGTATATTGCCCTCACATTCGACGACGGCCCGCATGCGACCCTGACTCCGAAGCTTCTCGATACCCTCAAGGAAAAGGGGGTCAAGGCGACGTTCTATGTGCTCGGGCAGTGTGTGGCGGCCAACCCGGAAGTCCTTCAGCGCGCGGCAGCCGAGGGGCATGAGATCGGCAACCACAGCTACGCACACAAAGCCTTTACGAAAGCCGGCGTCGCAGGGGTTGCGTCGGAGGTGAACCAGACCAACGCGGTCATCGAAAACCTGACAGGCAAAAAGCCGGCGACCTTGCGTCCTCCATACGGCTCCACGAACTCCGCGATCACCAAGCGGCTGAACGAGGAATTCGGCCTGAAGGTGGTGATGTGGGACGTGGATCCGCTGGACTGGAAATACCGCAGCGCCCCGCGGGTCACGAGCGAGATCCTGAAAAACACAAAAGCCGGGTCGATCGTCCTCGCGCACGACATTCATCCCACCACCGTGGCTGCAATGCCGGATGTGATCGACGGCCTGCAGGCAAAAGGTTTCAAGTTTGTGACCGTGTCCGAGCTGATCGCCATGGACCGTCCCCAGGCAGTCCCTGCCGCAGCCGCTCCCAAACCAGTTCTGTAATTTATCTGCCGGAATCCGCCCTTGTCATCGGCGGCAGGCCTCTCCCATACCATGAGCGACAACAATTCGCCGGAGCCGGTTTTTACCGGGATCGACCTTGCAAAAAGCTTTTTGCCCGACTGGGCGAAAGCCACTGATGCGCCGGCCGACCATTCCCGGATCGCGGAGAAATTCGGCAATCGTGAGGAGGAACGTCCCCGTCGTGGTGACGGGCGCCGGCCCGGCGGACCCCAGCGGAGAACGGACCGGCCGGACCCGCGGCAGCGCGACGCCCGCCAGAAGGGAGGCCCGCGCGACCGCAACGACCGCCGGCGGGAACGTCCGGAGGACAGCCGCCGGCACGACTCCCGCGATCAGGGGCCGCCCGCGCCGCCTCCACTGAGCGGGTGGAATGCAACCCTGATCCCCGATCCACGCGGAATCAACGGCCTCGCCAGGCAGATCAAATCCAGCGGCAAGGCCTACCCGCTTTTCGATCTGGCCATGCTCATCCTGGAAAAGCCCGAGCGCTACCGCCTGGAATTCCGCAGCGACTCCGCCCAGGCCCCGGCACTTTTCCGGTTGGAACTCGACGGCAGCCTCTGGACCTCGGAGAAGGAAGCCCTCCAGCACGTCCTCTCCCGCCATCTCGAAAAGTTCTACCGCCGCGAGCGGGTCACGGTGGAGCCTCCCAAGGGGTCATTTTCGTGCATTGCTGTTTCCGGCGACATCATCCTCGGTCCACCGAACCATCATGATTACCAGCGGCGGCTCCGCGAGGTCCATGCGGCGCGTTTCCGGAATGTCCCGTTCGAGGCTTTCAAGAGCCGGGTCCAGATGGTCCGCGAGCCGGAGTTCATCGAGAAGTGGAAGGAAAGCCAGAGCTCAAAGGACGAATTTTACCCCGCCGGATCCCCTGATGAGGGATCCGAGCCGGTCAAGTTCGCCGACATGGCGGCTGTCGAAGCGCATTTCCGTGTGACTCACGCCGGATCGCTTCTCACGCCTGCGACAAGCCCCGTCGAGGTCTCCGGCGCGGCCGCCCTCGGGGCTTCCGCCACGGGAGTGCGCCAGCTTGCCAACCGCGCCGTGGCCGATCTCAGGCGGTTTCCGCTGCCACTTGCCCATATCATCGGTCAGGGATTCGCTGCGGCGGGGCTCCAGATTTTCAAAGCGCACGAAAATATCACCTACGTATCGGTCGCCCGTCCGCGCTACCTTGACCGCACCGCTTCGCCGGTTGCTGAGGGCCTTGCCACAATCCTCGACTACCTGGAGTCCCATCCCGCCGTCCCCAGGCCCGATCAGTGGAAAGCGCTTATCGCCAGCCGCACGGTTCCGGCAGACGAGGCTGTCCGCGAGCAGGCTCTCGCATCCGACCTCTCCTGGCTCATCCATCAGGGCCACGTGCTGGATTTCGCCAAGCGGGGCCTCGAAGCCGTCCGGAAACCCAAGCCGCCCCGCGAAGGAGACAGGAAGAAGAATCCTCAGGCGAAGCAGCCCCAGGCTCACGCGGCAGAAGCCCCGCGTGCTGCGGAACCTGCTGCTCAGGGTCCCCTCTAACGCCCCGCCGGATTCCTATTCGGTGATGATGTCCCGGTAAGTTTTTCCGGACGGGATCATCGGGAGCACATGCTCGGTGTAGGGGGTCATCACATCAAGGACGTAAGCCTCCTTGGAATCAAGCAGGCGCTGAATGGCCGCGCGGAGGTCCTTTTTGTGGAGCACGCGCTCGCAGGTCACTCCGAAGCCCTTGCAGAGCTGGACGTAGTCCGGATAGATGCGCTTGAGGTCCTTCGGGTCGCCGAGAAATGTGTGCCCGCGGTTGCCGCCATGGAAGCGGTCCTCCCACTGCACCACCATGCCGAGGTGCTGGTTGTTGAGGATGATCGCCTTGGCGGCGATCCCTTCAATATGAGCGGTTGCAAGCTCCTGGACGTTCATCAGAAACGAGCCGTCGCCGTCGATGTCGATGACCTCCCGGTCCGGGCAGGCGACCTTTGCGCCCAGGGCGGCGGGAAACCCAAATCCCATCGAACCCAGACCGGCGGATGTCACAAACGTGCGCGGCTTGGTGAAGTTGTAGAACTGGCCGGCCCACATCTGGTGCTGCCCCACGCCCGTGGTGATGATCGCGTTCCCCTTGGTGAGTTCGCAAAGCTCGCGGATGACATGCTGCGGCTGGATGGTATCCGGCGTGTCCTTGAAGCTGAGCGGATTTGCGGCCTTCCACTTCGCGATCTGGCGGAACCAGTCTGCGTAGCGGCCCTCGCCCTTGGTCTGGCGCTTGAAGCCGGCCTGGTCGAGCATCTTGTTCAGACGCCCGAGCGCGTATTTGAGGTCGCTGAGAACCGGGAGGCGCACCAGCTTGTTCTTGTTGATCTCCGAGTTGTCGATGTCGATGTGGACGATGGTCCCGTGTTCGCAGAAATGCTCGACCTTGCCGGTCACGCGGTCGTCAAACCTCACGCCGATAGCCAGCAGGAGGTCCGCCTCGTTCACGGCGTTGTTGGCATAAACCGTCCCGTGCATGCCCAGCCATTTGAGCGAGAGCGGATGGGTTTCCGGAAAGCAGCCGATGCCCATGAGGGTGGTCGCCACCGGGATCCGGGTGCGCTCGGCAAATTCCAGCAGCTCCGCCGAGGCGTCGCCGGAAATCACGCCGCCACCGCAATAAATCATCGGCTTCTTTGCGTGTTCGAGCATGCCGATAATCTCGTGGAGAGCCACGTCGTCAGCCTTCTTGTCCGGCTTGTAGCCGCGCAGGTTCACGGACTTCGGAAAAATCGGCTGCGTCGTCGCATTCTGGATGTTTTTCGGGATGTCGATCAGGACCGGGCCCGGACGGCCGGACTGCGCGATGTGAAAAGCCTCCTTCACGATGCGCGGGATCTCGTTGATGTCCCACACGAGGTAGCTGTGCTTGACCATCGGCAGCGTCATCCCGAACACGTCGGTCTCCTGGAACGCGCCGCGCCCGATCATCTCCTGCGGCACCTGGCCGGTGATGGCCACGAGCGGGATCGAATCCATGAAGGCGTCGGCGATCCCGGTCACGAGATTCGTCGCACCCGGACCCGAGGTCGCCATGCAAACCCCCGCCCTGCCGGTCACCCGGGCATAACCCTCCGCCGCAAACACGCCGCCCTGCTCGTGGCGGGGAAGGATGGTGCGGATCTTTTTCGTCTTCGTGAGCGCCTGGTGCATCGGCATCGAGCACCCGCCGGGATAGGCGAAAATGACGTCCACGCCCTCGCGCTCAAGGCACTCGACGAGGATCTCCGCCCCGTTCATGACTTTCCCGCGCTCCGGCGCGGGTTTGGCGGAAGGTTTCGTGGATCGTTTGGTTTTCATTGGAATGGAAGAAATGGAACCGTTTAGATTAAATTTGAACCGCCTGCTGTGGCGAGCACAATTTTGCAATTTCCGCGAGCCCATGTGGCGGTGAAACGAAACCCGGATCCGGCGGTTGAAGACCTTTTGACAGAATAGTCAGAGTGAACGGAATGAATTTTCCCGAAAACCGTTATTCTCTGCGGACTCGGCACCCCTGCGTGAGGAATCGCTGGATCCGGGCTGAACCCGAAAACGTCCTTTGTCCGGGGCGTTCTGCTGCAAATTTTTAGCAGCAAAGGGTCCTGCGGCTGCGGAATCAACACGCACGGGATCACGCCGGCCGGCACTTTGCGCCATCTCTTCCCCTCCAAAGGACGTTTCGGGATAATTTTTCCCCGGATTTCTGTCTGGCAAAATGGACGGGGGCACCCCTCTCGGAGCGCCCCCGTTTTGGATGGCTGTAAGCCGGATTCTGTCCGGCCCGCGGCTTGCGCCGGGGCCTGGACGGCCATTTGTCTTGCCCCGGCCTTGCGGACGGGACAGTCCTTTCGGACTGCGACTAATACCCGGAGGTCACCTGCGGCTTGCGCCGCGGGATCGGGCAGGCAACCCGGTTCCTCCTGTTCTGTCTTGCACCGCATGGGGTTTTTCGTGCCCCCGGACTTGCGCCCGGGGCGGTGGGCTCTTACCCCGCCTTTTCACCCTTTCCGCCCGTCTTGCGCCGGGAGGTGGTTTGTTTTCTGTGACACTGTCCGTTGAAAGAGACTTGGGCCCCTTTCCCCCGCGCATTCTACGCGGCATGCTGCCTTTTGGTGTCCGGACTTTCCTCTCCCCGCCACCTTGCGGCTTGCGGAGAACGGCCGTCCGCCATCGGCTGGAACCCTATACCCACAGGCGGGCAGAAGCAAGCGGCAGGTGATTCCGGAAATTTTACCGCCGGCTTTGGCTAGCGGAATTTCTGGTGCAGCCAGCCGAGCGGAAACCGGTCGCCCGGGCAGTCGGTCGGCTTCGGGTTGATCTCCTTGTGGCCTTTGACCGCCGCCTGCTTCCCCTTGATTTTTCCCACGCGGGAGCGGAGGTAGGTGACGAGTTCGTCGATCGCCGCGAGCTGTTCCTTGGTCGGCTTGTCGCGGTTGAGGTCGCCGACGAGGCAGATGCCGATGGCGATGTTGTTCAGGTAGTCGCTGGCGACGTGGCCGCCGTTGATCTGCCGGGTCCAGCGGCTGCCGATTTCGACTTCGCCGTTTCCGGAGGAATTTCCGTTTCCGATGACGAAGTGGTAGGCGAGGCCGTTCTGCATTTTCCGGACCCGGCGGTGGTAGACATCAAAAATTCTGGCATTCCCCTGGCGGGTGCCGCTGTTGTGGATGATGATGTATTTCCAGCGGCCGCGCTGGACCCGGGCGTTGTCGATCGCGCGCCGGACCGCCGGGGTGAGGTAGCGGTAGCGCTTGAAGAGCCCGCCGAATTGCGATTTGGGAGGCGGCTCCTCGCCCTGATCTTTTTCCAAGCCCGATTTTTCGATGAGAATCGGCGCGTCCAAGGCCCGTCCCTCCGGGGTTTTCCCTTTTGGGATCTGGGCCGGGCTGGCCGCGGGAGCCGCTGTGGGAGGGGAAGCCTCCGGAGTCGGAGAAGGCGCGGGCTTTGGCGGCTTTGTTTCCTCGCCCGGAAGCAGGATAAAATCCGGTGTGCCTGAGGGCTTCGGGGAAACGTCCTTTGAGGGCTCCAGCTCGGGCTTCGGGGTCGGCTTTGGCGTGGGCTTCCGTTCTGCTTCCTGCTCAGGACTCGGGGACGGTTTTACCTCCGGCTTGCGGGACTCCCAGGGTGTCGCAGAGGGTTTGGATTTCGGGGCCGGAGCTTCCGCCGGATCTTCCGGGGGAGGGCTTGCCTTCTTTGCCGGAGGGGTGGGTTGAGGAGTTGCGGAGGGTTTTGGCTTCGGGCTCGGACCTTCCTCCGGTTCCTCCCGGGCGGGAGCCGCCTTTTTTTCCGGGGCGGTTGACTCCGGAGCTGGACGTGGCGTCTGGGCGGGCTGTGGCTTCGGGCGCGGAGATGCCTGGGGCTTGGGAACCGGTCGGATATCCTCCCGCGACTCAAGAAAGAGCCGCTTCTTTTCCTCCTCGCTCATCTGTCCGCGGAGGGGCGGGGAGGAAACCACGAAAACCGTACCCGCAAGCATCCAGGGGATCAGCCATTGTTTCCGCACGCCCGAGAATACAAAAGGTTGTTGCGGGATCAAGCCGCGTCGTCGCTCAGGCGCCGAGTTGTTTCTGAACCTCGGTGCTGAGGGCGCGGCCGTCCGCCCGCCCGGCGGCTTTGGCGTTGACGATTTTCATGACCGCTCCCATCTGCTGCCGGGTGGTTGCGCCGGCCTCGGCGATCGCGTCGCGCACGAGCGCGGCGAGTTCGTCCGGGGTGAATCCTTGGGGAAGATACACGTTCAGGATCTCGATCTCCGCCCGCTCGTTGGCAGCCATCTCCGGCCGGCCGCCCTTCTCGAACCCCTCGATGGAATCCTGCCGCTTTTTGATCTCCTTGCGGACGATTGCCAGCGCGTCGGCATCGTCGAGGGCTCCGCCGGCGCCGTGCTTTTCGATGGCGGAATTCATCAGTGCGGCCTTGAGCATGCGCAGCACGCCGAGCTTGAGCGTCTCGCGGGCGAGCATGGCGGACTTGATCTCCTGGTCAATGCGGGCTTGGAAGGTCATAGGAGGACATCATGCCCGGGATAGGCGGCGCGGTCGAATGGAAATTCCGGTTTGGTGATTCCGGCGGGATCTGACTAGATTGCCGCGTGAGCAAGAAGCCATGCACGTTCGTTACCGGATCCGACGAGGCCGCCGTGAAAAAGGCGGCTGTTGCCCTTGCGGCGGAGATCGCTCCCGGTGCGGATGCGTTCGGCCTGGAGACGATCGATGGCGCGGTCGATACCGTTGATGCCGCCGCCACGAAAATTCACGAGACGTGCCAGGCGCTGCAGACGATGCCGTTTCTGGGCGGGACGAAATTGGTCTGGCTGAAAAGTGCGACCTTTCTGGCCGACTCGGTCACCGGGCGTTCGGAGACCGTGCTCTCCGCGCTGGAAAACCTCTGTGAGATCCTCAAGGAACCGCTTCCCCCGGGCTTGACGTTTTTGATGAGCGCCATCGAGCCCGACAAGCGCAGATCGGCCTACAAGCAGCTCACCAAGCTCTGCAAAACCGTCCTCCACGACAAACCGGACCTCGGATTCCGGACGGGAGAGGAGGAGATTGTCGCCTGGACGGCGTCCAAGGTCCATGAGCGCGGGCTGAAAATCTCGCACGAGGCGGTCGAGGTGCTCACGGCACGGATCGGATTGGATTCCGGCCAGCTCGACAACGAACTCGACAAGATCGAGACGGCATTCGGTCCGGGGCATCCGATCGAGGCGCGGGACATCCGCGCGCTGGTTCCCGCGACCCGCGAGAGCGGGATCTTCGACATCGGGAATGCGATCGCCGCGCGCGACCTGCCGCTCGCGCTCGAAACCCTCTCCCAGCTTCTCCGCCAAAGGGAGAGCGGCATCGGGATCCTGCTTGCGTCCATCGTTCCAACCGTCAGGAACCTTCTGGCCGTCAAGGACCTCATGGTCCGCCACCATCTCCAGCCACCATCCCAGCCGCATTTCTTCGGTTCGATGCTCAACAGGCTGAAGCCCGCGGATATCGAGCATCTTCCCAGAAAAAAAGACGGAACCCTGAACACGTATCCCCTCGGGATCGCGGCGAGGAATTCCGTACACTACACCTCCGCAGAGCTTTTCCGGGCCATGCAGGGCTGCGCCGAAGCCAACCTGCAAATGGTGACGAGCCAGGCGGGCGACGAGGTCATCCTCACCCGCCTGCTCATGGGATTCATGCTGCGGGCGGCCTGAATCTTCGAAGGACCAAGCCGGTGTTGCCCTTCTTGGGCCGATCCCACCGACAAGACCGGCGCTTTTCTCATGGTGCGATGAGTTTTGTTTTCGGAAAATAGGTGCGGTAGCGCGCCGCGTCCCGCGTCAGAAGGTGGCGGTCCTCGACCTGGGCGTGCGCACCAATGAAAAAATCCGGCAAAGGGGACGTCTTTTTTCCTCCGCGCCTGCGGTAGGTCAGAAATGCTTGTCCGGCGGGAAAGGCCGATGCATAGGGAAGCGGGGCTTTCCGTATGCCGAGTGCCTCCAACTCGGTGTCGAGTTCCTCGGGCCGCAGAAAAGCCAGGGATACCTCGGAATAGATGATCGGGTTGATCACGGTGTCCCTCGTCAGAAGCACCCGCGCCAAAGCGTCGCGCGACCAGACCAGCCAGACCGGATCCGCAGTAAAAATGTCCAAAAGGACATTCGCGTCCACCAGCACCATCAGTCGTCTCCGCGCGTCTGAAGCATGATTGCTTCGGTGGTGATTTTGCGGGTTGCCCGCCCGGTGGCGGCCTTCAGGTTCCGCGCGATCCGGCTGGCCGGATCTTCCTTCGGCCGCACGGTGAGGATGCGGTCGCGGGGAACAAATTCGACTTCGGTATATGGCCGCAAACCGAACCTCTCGCGCATTTCGAGCGGGATCGTCACCTGTCCCTTGCTGGTAATTCTCACGGTAAGAATCTTGCTTTGTGAAGTATTACCTGTCAAGTCCCGGACATGGAACAGGCGTTGTCCCGCGCTCTGTTGGCAGTCCCGATATGGCGGTCCACACTGCGAACTTGCAGCTACTTTGCTGCCTTTTCCACCCACTCGATGAACCCTTTGGGTCCGCCAGGCAGGTAGCCGGGATTCCGGGCTATTTCCTTCCCTTTGCTGTTCAGAAGGACGAGTGTGGGAAACCCCTCGACGCCGTATTTTTCCTGGAGCTCCGCATTTTGTTTTTTCACGCTTTCGTCCTGCGGCTTGTTGTTCGGGAAATCGAGCTCCACGAGGATCAGGTTCTTCTCCGCGAACTGTTTAAACTCCGGCTGGGAGAAGGTATCTTTGTCGAGTTTGATGCACCATCCGCACCAGTCGGAACCGGTGAAATCAAGGAGGACCGGCTTGTTTTCCTTGGCGGCCTGTTCGAGTGCCGCCTTGTAGTCGGTTTGCCAGCCGTCGCCGGCGAAGACGGTGGATGCTGCAAGGACGATGGCGGAGAGGAGGAGACGTTTCATAGAGAAGAGACCATCGCTCCAGATCGGCGATTTTCAACTGCAAATTGTAGACGGGTCGAAATTCGGTTTGATGTCGGTATCGCAGGGATGCCTGTGGCCGGCCGCGAGGTGGTGGGATGCGGCGCAGGCGATCATGAGGGCGTTGTCGGTGCGAAGCCCCTCCGGGGCGAACCTGACGGAAACGCCTGCGATCTTTGCGGCCTGTTCCGCCTCTTCCCGCAAGCAGGCGTTTGTGCTGACCCCGCCGCTGATCGCGATGATGTTCCGGTTTTGGGCCTGCCCCGCGCGGAATGCTTTGGCGACCAGCACGTCCACCACCGCCCGTTGGAACGAGGCGCAGATGTCGGGCAGATCGCGTTCGGGAAAGCCTTTCTCCAAAAAGATCCGCACCGATGTCTTCAGCCCGCTGAAGCTGAATTGAAAATCCCCTGAGTCGAGCATCCCCCGCGGAAAATGGAACCGTCCGGAGTCTCCCCCGCGCGCGAGACGGTCGATTTCCGCGCCTCCCGGGTAGCCGAGTCCGAGCAGCTTGGCGACCTTGTCAAACGCCTCCCCTGCGGCGTCGTCCCGCGTCCGCCCGAGCAGGTGGTATTTTCCAAATCCTTCGACGTCTAATAGCAGCGTGTGGCCCCCGCTGACCACAAGGGCGATGTGCGGCGGGATCTCCGCATCGCCGAAAAACGGAGAGAGAAGATGCCCTTCGATGTGATTGACCGCGAGGAACGGAAGACCTGCCCCGATGGCGATCCCTTTGGCAGCTGCGGCCCCGACGAGCAGGGCGGTTGCAAGCCCCGGACCCATGGTCGCGGCGACTCCATTGAGTTCGCCGGGCCGGATTTTGTCCAGAACCCGGCCCACGACGAACGGCAGTGCTTCCAGATGATTCCGCGAGGCGACCTCCGGAACGACTCCTCCAAATGCCGAGTGGATTTGCGCCTGGCTGAAGATTTCGTGGGCGACAACGTCACCAAACCCCCTCAGCACGGCGGCAGACGTCTCGTCGCACGATGTCTCGATCGCCAGAACTGTCGGCGGGCTGCTCAACGCGAAAGGTCGCCCTGCGAAAGGGTTTTGAAGCCCTCCCCGCGCAGCACGTTGCCGGCGCAATCGTTGTCGTCCAGATGCAGGGCGAGCACCGCGTGCCCGCGCGGCCTGATGAGAAGCGGATAGCTGAAGAACACGTTCACCTCCGCCATCAGCAGGGCGGCCAGAACGCGGGCGAGGTCGCCAGGCCCCTCCTCCAGCTCGACGACGAGCATCTCGCAGTCGCTGTAGGGAATGTCGTGCTCGCGGAACAGTCCGGCGACCCGTTCCGGATCGCTGACGATCATCCGCCCGATCGCCGATTCCGAGGAATCCACAATGCTGAGCGCAAGGACCACGATGCTGTTTTCGTTGAGCAGCTTCACCACCTCGAGGAGCGCCCCGACTTTGTTCTGCAGGAAAACCGAGAACTGGCGGACCTGCGGGCTGTTCAGCTTTTCTGCGGTCGAGGCGGCCATCGGATTATTTGTAGGAATACACAAGGCAGAAGTCGGCCTTGTCTCCCCCGAGGAGCTCGATCCGCACAAAATATTTACCGCTTGCCTCCGCAACAATTCCGGCCGCCGCGGAGTCACCATCCTGAAAGATCTCGCCCTCCAGCAGCCGTCCGTTCTCGTCAAAAAGGGCTACCGCAAGTTTGGCATTCGGAGCCATTGTGGCGGCCGAGAACCAGTATTCGTTTCCAGAAAAGAGGTTGACCTGAAGAAACCTGGGCTTGCCAGACTCGACGACTCCCGACCAGAAGCCGTCGCGGATTTTGTAACCCTCGTTTGCGAAGGCTCCCGCAAGTTCGAGCGCATGGCTGCGCGCCGCGACGGACTCGGCGGTCGGGGAGGGATCCTGCGCGGAGAGCAGGCCGGCTGAGCAGAGAAAAACAAGCAGCTTCTTCATGATCCTTTCGTGCTCCCGCTGATGGTGTTGACGAGCGACTTCATCGTGGCGGCGAGCTCATTGACCGCCTCCTGGGTGAGAGGGGCGCGGTCCTTGGTTTGAACGAGTGGTAGGACGACCCCGAGCTTCGTGCGCAGCTCTGCAATGAGCGGCTCGTCACGGAGTTTTTGCGGCAGCTTGTTCAGCTCGCCCAGAAGGTATTCCACGATGGCTGGCTGCCGGAGGAGGCCGGCGAGCCCGGGGTTGTAGTTCTTGGAAACAAATTCCGCGGCGACCTGCGTTCCCCGGACCCAGGCCCCGACGCTCACCATGATGACGAGGTCCTTGTCCTTCTGCTCGATCATCGAGAGCTTGACCTCGTTCTGGGTGGCCTCAAGTTCCTCGCGCAGGGCGCTCCAGTCGTTGTTCTCTGCGAAGTCGGAGATGCTGTTCCCGCGGCCGAGCACGCTCTGGCTCACGTTGAGCTTTTTCGCGAGGTTGATGATTTCCTTACCGGTGTTCTTGACCCCTTGTCCGTCCTGTGCCTCGACGGCGATGTAGCCGTCGGCGACCAGAAGCCCGAGCATGAGCGCCATCTGGTCCCGGCTCGCAGTGTTCAAGGCGGGCTTCGGCGCAAACATCTGGGTCCAGTTCGGCTGCCCATGGCCGTCGATCGCTGCGAAAAATTCCCCCGGGGTCGGGAGCGTGACAGCCTCGGAGACGTCAGCGGACCGGATCTGGTCCTTTGTCATGGACTCTGCGGCGGAGGAAAGATCGGCCATCAGTGCAGCAAGGCCGGCCGCAAAGAAAAAATATCGCGCTGACATGGTGGAGTTATCTACACGCTTCGCATGATAATTGCCAGCGCCATTCGCGGGCCGGGCTTCGCCGGGGCGGGATCAAATCCGGGTGAGCTCGAGCGAAAAGTCCATCGCCGGAGCCGAGTGGGTCAGCGCGCCCACAGAGATGAAATCCACACCGGTCTCCGCGATCTCACGGATCGACTCGAGCGTGATGCCCCCGCTGGCTTCGAGCCGGATGCCTGGCGGGCGGCGGCGCACGGCTTCACGCATTACCCCGGGAGGCATGTTGTCCAGCAGGACGACATCCACCCCGCGCAGGCCGAAAAATGAAACCGCTTGGTCGAGGGAATCGGCCTCGATTTCGATGCGGAGCGCGGGATCGGCGGATTTTGCGCGATCGATTGCCGCCTGGATTTCTTCGAGAGTGGTGCCTGCGGCGAGGTGGTTGTCCTTTACCATCACCATGTCGTAGAGGCCCATGCGGTGGTTCGTGGCACCGCCTGCAGCAACAGCCGCCTTTTCCAGAACGCGCAGCCCGGGCGTGGTTTTCCGCGTATCCAGAATGACCGCTCCGGTTCCCTTGACGGCATCGACATATTTTCTCGCAAGGGTCGCGACACCCGAGAGGCGCTGGATGAAATTCAGGGCCGTCCGCTCCGCAGCAAGAATTGAGGAAGAGGAACCGGCGATGTCCACTACCGCATCGCCCCCTCGCAAGGCTGCACCATCGCTGCGGAGGATCTCCACTTTCAATGCGGAGTCCACCCGGCGGAAGACCTCCTCTGCGACAGGCCCTCCCGCCAGGCAGCAATCCTGCTTCGCGATGATCCGGGCGCCGGCCGTGCGGTCCGGTGCCGTGAACCATTGGCAGGTCACATCCCCTCCTCCGATGTCCTCCGAAAGCGCGAGGGCGATGATGTCCTCAGGCATGGGCCTCAAGTCCAAGCAGCCGGCGCTGCCACTTCATCAGCGCGGGGGATTCACTATCCGCTGCCGTCATTTCCAGCGCGCCACGGGGGGCAAGAATCGCAGGGTCCAGCCCGAGTTCGGCCGCGACCGCGTCGCGCGTTTTCTTGAGCGCATCAAACCGGACCATGAGATCCTTCGTGGAGCGCTTCCGCCGCACCTTTTCCATTTTCGGCCATTCGTTTTCAGGAATTTGCAGGGCGAGTGCGAGCACGACCTCGAAGCTTTTTTTCCGCCTGCCGTTCATTCTCGGAGTGGAATATTCGCTCCCCTTTCCCGCCTGGTCCGCCACGCGGAGCATGTCCTCGTTTCCGATGACGTGGAATGGCGGACGATCCCATGCGCGTGCCTCGGCATCGCGCCAAAACCAGAGGATCCTCAGGATGGCCTGGGCCCGTGGCGGAAGCGCGGAACTCCCGGAAATTCTCCAGACCGTATCGTCATCGCGCTCCTTGACATCGCGGGTCGAGGCGATCATTCGGTCCCGCGATTCCTCGAACCACTCCCAGCGTCCGAGCTGGCGGAGGTCGTTCTCCAGACGCGCCGCGATTTCCAGCAGGTAGCGGGTGTCATTCAGCGCGTATTCGACCATCTGATCCGAAAGCGGCCGGATCGCCCAGTTGGCTTTCTGCGAGGCTTTCGAAAGCTTGATGCCGAAAAAATCCTCGACGAGTGCAGCGAGTCCCAGGCCGTTTCTCCCGCAAAGCCGGGCCGCAATCATCGTGTCAAAGAGATCCTCTGGATCGAAACGTCCGGCCCGGCGCAGAAGGCGCAGATCGTAATCGGCACCATGAAAAACAAGGCGGCGGGAACAGACGATGTCAAAAAGCGGCTGGAGGTCGAGTCCGGACAGCGGATCCACGAGCCAGTGTTCGCCGTCCACGCTGACCTGGATCAGACACAGTTTTTCAAAGTAGCAGTGGAGGCTGTCCGCTTCGGTGTCGAGGGCGATCCGGGAGGTTCCGGCCAGCCTGCCCACAAGCTCCGCCAGACTGGCTTGGTCGGCGATCAAGGTTCCTCGATGAATTTCTCAGGGCGCGGAACTTCCCCCGCATGGCGCGCGCGCGGTTCGCGCACCTGCGTGGTGCCGTCTGTCGGCACGGTGACAAATGGTCCGCCCGCCAGTGGCGCGGCATCGCTGAAGGCGAGTTCCGGAGCATCGCTAGGCTTGCCCTCCAGCGGAAAATCTTTGCGCAGCGGATGATATGGGTAGCCCTCCCACATCAGGATCCGGCGCAGGTCGGGGTGGTTCCTGAAGCCGATCCCCATCAGGTCGTAAACCTCGCGCTCGTGCCAGTCCGCCGTCGGCCAGATATCGCTGATCGTCTGGGCTTCGCAGTTGTCCTCGCTCACCGGAATCTTCAGCCTCAGGTGAACGGCGTGGCCCATCGAATACAGCTCGTAAACGACCTCGAACCTCGGCTCCTCCCCGAAGTGGTCCACCGCCGAAATATCCACCAGGTAGTCGAACCCGAGGCTCTCTTTTGCAAACGAGCAGATCCCGTGCAACGCGGCGGCGTCCAGGGTCAGCGAGGTTTCCCCGCGGAATTCCTTTTCCCCGGTGATCGCCCCGGAAAAATTTTCAGTGATGCGTGCGGCGGCTTCTGCGGCGGTCATAGCGATTCGACAAGAGCTTTTTTCTGATCTGTCACGGAGTGCTCGCCCATGATCTTTTTCTGAAGCTTCATAAGCCCGTCGAGAAGCGCCTCCGGACGCGGCGGGCAACCCGAGATATAGACATCCACCGGGATCAGGTGGTCGATCCCCTGCAGGACCGCATAGCTGCGATACATTCCGCCCGACGACGCGCAGGCTCCCATCGCGATGCACCACTTCGGCTCCGGCATCTGATCCCAGATCCGCTTCACCGAAAGCGCCATCTTGTAGGTCACCGTGCCGGCCACGATCATCACGTCGCTCTGCCGCGGAGAAAACCGCATGACCTCGGCGCCGAACCGGGAAATGTCAAATCGCGACGCGCCCGCCGCCATCAGCTCGATTGCGCAGCACGCCAGGCCCATCGGCATCGGCCAAAGGGAGTTGCTCCTCATCCAGTTGATCGCCGCATCCAACTGCGTGAAGATGATGTTGCCCTCGATCTTCGAATCGTAGGTTATCGGGCTCTGGTCGCTCATATTTCCCAACAAGGTATTTTGCCTTTCGCCAGCGGCAAGAGCAAAATCCCCCGCTTTTCGGTGCTTCCCAAGGCGATTATGTCCAAAAGGCACAATCAGAGCGGAGCTTTGGGGGAGCAATAGAGCTGAACAAAACCGGCCGCGACGATCGCGTCTTGGGGGGACAAGCGGCTCTTCCTCCGTGCCCGCATCGTTGATCGACACCGCCACAGATTCCATCCATCATCGGGGATGCTGGAATCTCCCTGGCAATGGGTGCTCGCCTATGGCGCGGCAGTTTGCATCGGCCTGAGCAAGACCGGATTCGGCGGCGTGGGAATGTTCGCGGTGCTTCTGATGGCACAGGTGATGCCCGCCCGCGAGTCCACCGGCGCGGTTCTGCCCCTGCTGATCGTGGCCGACGTGTTCGCCATCCATGCCTTCCGGCAGTTCACCGTCTGGCGGCACCTCGTCAAAATGCTGCCGGCTGCGATCCTGGGAATCGTGAGCGGATGGCTGATGATGCCGCACCTCTCCGCAAAGGTCTTCGGGCCGCTGATCGGGTGGATGGTGGTCGTCCTCGTAGTGCTCACGGTTGTGCAAAAGGTGTCCGGGCGGCTCTCTGCGGCGGCGGCCGAGCATCCCTCGATCACCTGGCCGCTCGGCTGGGCCGCCGGGGTCACGACCATGCTGGCCAATGCGGCTGGTGCGGTCATGACAATCTACCTGCTGGCCTGCCGGCTGCCGAAATACGAGTTTGTGGGGACTGCCGCCTGGTTCTTTTTCATTGTCAACGTGATCAAGCTTCCCTTCAGCGCGTCGCTCGGCCTGATCAATGGACACTCGCTCCTCCTGAACCTGATCCTCGTGCCCGGCATCGTGGCCGGGGTGGCCGCAGGGCGGTTTTTCCTGGGGAAGATCAACCAGGCTGTGTTCGAGTGGCTGATGATCGCGTTTTCGCTGGCCGGTGGGCTCAGGTTGATCGCAGCAGGATAAAGTCCGGCTAAACCAACTCTCACATCTCACAATAAATGTCCCGGCCGGGACATTTATTGCCGGAAGCAAAACGTCCGGAGCGATCTTTGGGTATTGCTTTTTGCTGGCACGCAACCCGCTCCTGCGCCAAGTTATACGCATGCAAATCCACCTGAGTCCCCGCAACATCGCCCTGACGGGAGCGATCCACTCGTTCCTCGCCGAGAAAATGACGCATCTGGAGGAACACGGCGAGCAGATCCTCGCCGCGCACATCGTCCTCCTCCACGACCAGAACAACAAAAGCAAGCCGTTTGTGGTGAAGGTCCACCTCGCGATCCCGGGACCGGACATATTCTGCGAGGACCACGAGAAGGACCTCTACGCCGCCATCGACAAGGTGGTCCATAAGCTCGCTGCCCAACTCAGTAAGCGGAAAACCCGCCGCAAAGACCACAAGCAACACCTGACCCAGCTCGAGCGCGAAGCGGCAAAGCGCGGGTTCCGCCGGCGATAATCCCAGGTGGAAGACTACAAGGTCAAACTCGACGTCTTCGAGGGGCCGCTCGATCTTCTTCTCTACCTCATCAAGCGCGATGAGGTGGACATTTACGATATCTCGATCGAGCGCATCACGAAGCAGTATCTCGGCTACATGGAGGCCTTCCAGGTCCTCAATATCGAGCTGGCCGGGGAGTTCATCGTTATGGCTGCGAACCTGCTCTACATCAAAAGCCGGACGCTGCTTCCCGTCGACCAGCAGATGGCTGAAGAGGATGCGGAGGAGGACGATCCGAGGTGGGAGCTCATCCGGCAGCTCATCGAATACAAGAAGTTCAAGGAGGCTGCGGCCCGGCTGCGCGACATCGAGGCCCTGCAGGAGAACCTGTTCCCAAGGGTCCCGGTCGTTCCCGACCTGGCGGTGGAAAACCTGCTCGTCGAGGAGGTCGGGATCTTCGACCTGATCCATGCCTTCCAGAAGATCCTCAAGCGGCTGGACCAAAAGACCGAAGACCTCCGGGAAATCTTCGAGGAGAACTTCACGGTCTCCGAAAAGATTGACTATCTCCTGAAGGTCACGTCGAGTGGGGTTTCGATGCGATTTGAAGAATTATTTGCGGATGTGGCGAGCCGGGCGGAGATCGTGGTGACGTTCCTTGCGATGCTCGAACTCATCCGGCTCAAGCAGCTGCGCGTGCGCCAGGAATCCCAGTGCGGCGAGATCTGGATCGACCGCTCGGAGAACTCAACCCCTCTGTTTTTCGGGGCATGAGCGGGGAATTTCCACTCCACCGCGTCCTGGAGGCGATCCTCTTCGCCTCCCAGAAGCCCGTGCCGGTCAAAGAGCTTTCCAGCATCTGCAAGGGTGCCGCCGACGGCGCAAAGGAAAACCCGTTTGTCACCTGCTTCGCCAAGCTGAAGCAGGATGACATCATGGAGGCGATCCGACGGCTGGAAGAGGAATACCGGGAGACCGGCCGCGCCTTTGAAGTGCGCGAGAGCGCGGCCGGATGGCAGCTCGTCACGCGCGCCGATTTTTCGCCGTGGCTCCGCCAGCTCTTCCCGGAGAACCGCTCGGCCAAGCTGAGCGCACCCGCGTTGGAGACCCTGGCCATCATCGCCTACCGCCAGCCGATCACGCGCGCGGACATCGAGGCGGTGCGAGGTGTGGCGGTCGACGGCGTGATGCAGACACTCCTCGATCGCGGGCTCGTCCGCATCGCCGGGCGGGCCGAAATTCCAGGGCGTCCGCTTCTCTACGAGACGACGCAGTATTTCATGGAGCACTTTGGCTTGAAGAATCTCGACGACCTGCCCAATGCTGGCGAGTTGCGGCGGATCCCCCTTCCAACGGCCACCCCCGCTGTTGTGGAGCCGCCTGACGGGGAAGGCACCCCGGAGCTTCCGTTTGCTGGCGATCCTTCCGCCGGGGAACCCGTGTCGGAAGGGACAGAACAGCCAGTTGTAGAGAATCCGGAATCAGGGGAACCCGGAGATGCTGAAACCAAATGAGCGACATTGCCGAGTTGCGCGAGCGGATTGATGCCATCGATGGCGAGCTGCTGAGGCTGCTCAACGAGCGGACGACGATCGCCCGCGAGATCGGGGTCATCAAAAACCGGGAGAGCCTCCCGATTTACTCCCCCGACAGGGAGATCAAGCTCCTGAGGAGCCTCGTCGGGCGCAGTGAAGGTCCGTTGAGACCCGAGGCGATCCGGGCGATCTACCGCGAGATCATGTCCGCCGCCCTTGCCGTGGAAAAGGACGTCGCCATCGCCTGCGTCGGCCCGCTGGGAAGCCCGTCGTATCAGGCGGCGCTCGGGAAGTTTGGTTCGAGTGTCCGCTACACATTTTCTGCCGAGATTGCAGGCGTTTTGGAGGAGGTCTCGTCCGATCGGGCGGATTGCGGAGTGATCCCGCTGGAGGATCCCTCGCACGGGCTCGTCAACCAGACACTCGATGCGCTTGCGGAAACCGACCTCTCGATCTGCGCGGAAGTGATTCCGGATTCCGCGGATTCGCGGGCCTCGGCCCGCTACCTTGTTGTCGGACGCCAGGCGAATGCCTCCTCCGGACATGACCAGACGATGTTGATGCTCCGGATCGAGGACAAGCCGGGAACGCTGGTTTCGGCGCTCGAGCCCTTCAAGGAACTCGGAATCAATCTGAACCACTTCGCCAGCAGGCCGGCCCCCAAAGGAAGCGAAGATAATTTTTTCTTTGTCGAAGCCGACGGCCATACGCGCGACCTCCAGCTCAAGGACCTCTTCCGCGAGCTATCAAAAAACTGCCGTGCCGTCAAAGTCCTCGGCAGCTATCCGAAAAACGACGCGCCGCCCGCCGGGGATTAGAATCATTTCCCTGCGGAGCCGGAGCGATTCCGGGGGGGCTTGAGCCGCTTTGCCGGTCAAATCCTGTGCAAAAGAGCGCAGGATTTCAGGCAAGGGAAGGCTTGCGGGCCGCGAGGCCGAGAGCCAGCAGCGAGGTCCCGTTGAAGAGCATGTTGATGCCGAAGAGCAGGCCCAGCACCCAGGCGCTGTCGGAGGGCCAGCGGTTGAAAACCATCACACCGAGCACGATCGCAGCAATGCCGTTGATCATCGTCCAGACCCAGCCGGGATTTGAGCGAAGCTTCAAAGAGGCGAATGCCAGAAAAACCCCCTCGACGATCAGGTAAATTGCAAAAACCAGAGTGATCATGAGAACGCTGGTGACCAGGCACGCCAGCAGCGCGATGCCGGCCACGATGCGGATGACCCCGGACAGTGCCTCCAGCCAGCGGTGGGTCCGGTCTTTTCCGAACACGGCGACCACGAACGAGATGACCCCGGTGACCAGCGCGAAGATCCCCAGAAACTGCGCGATCACGAGGGAAAAAAGCAAGGGTGATCCGATCGCGATGAAACCGGCGAGAACAGAAAGAATTCCGCCAAAAATAAGCCAGCCGCGGCTGGAATGAAGATCAGGAGAGGGAGAGGTCATGGCCGGGGATTCTCCACCGCTTCCGGCAATAAACAACCCCAAACATTCGCACCCTCCGGAATCGGATGCCAACCACCAGCCTGCCGGAGAGGATGATTTTGCGGCGGAGCAAATCCTGCCGGCGTGAAAAAAAGCTCGGTTTCTTCCTCCGCCTCTGTAATTCACAATCCTCAGCGGGCGCTTGCGCCCTCCGCCTCAACAATCACCATTACACCATGAGATTCCAATTCCTCATTCCCGCCGCATTCATTTTGACCGCCTGCCAGACCGCTCCCAAAACCGCCGAGTGGGATGTGCCGTTGACATTAAAAACCGCCGGGCCTGCCTATGCGGAGTATGTCATCGAGCGGGCCGACACGAACAAGGACGGGACCGTGACGGTTGTCGAGTGGGTCAACGCCGGCGGCACGAAGCGCAGCTTTGCAGTGGTTGACCAAAACAAGGACGGGGTGGTCACGCGCACGGAACTGGTCAAGATCGGATCGAACGCCAGGTTTTTTGACATGACCCGCCGCTACGCGGATTTCAACAAGGACAACAAATTGACCCCGCGCGAATTCCGTTCACCCTCCGGGGTCCGGATCCTGAGGATCGAATTCTAGAATTCGTTTCCGCCGGTCCCGGCAAACAAAATTCAACCATGAAACATCCCATGCCCACAAAACTGATGCGACATGCTCCGATAGCGATGATTTTTCTTGCGGCCGGCTGCCGGCCCCAGGCCTCCGTGCCGGTCGAGGTGGTCCGGCCTGTCAGGACCATGGTTGTCTCGGTGGGAGGCGACTCCACCGAACGGACGTTTCCGGGAAAGGTCGAGGCCTCGAAGCAGGTCGAGCTGACATTTCAAGTGCCGGGGCTGCTTGTGAGCCTGCCGGTTCGCGAGGGGCAGAATGTTGCGCAGAACGATGTGATTGCACAGCTTCGCCAGGAGGATTTCCAGGCGCGGCTCGCGACGCTGCTGGGCCAGCTCGACCGTGCCCGCGCCGACCTTCAGGCATCGCTGGCGGGTGTCCGGCCGGAGGAAAGACAGCGGCTCGAGGCGCAGGTCCGATCCGCCGAAGCCTCGCTTGTCAACGCCCGCGCGGAATTCGGTCGCGCCAGGCAGTTACTGAATTCCCGGACGATCTCGCGCGTGGAATTCGACCGGGCGGACACCACCTACCGTGTGGCTCAGGAGAATCTCGAAGCCGCCCGCCAGACGCTCGAGCAGAGCGCCATCGGCCGCGACGAGGACATCCAGGCACGCGCGGCGGAGGTTCGCGGGCTTGAGGGCCGCGTGGTGGAGGCCAACCTGCAACTCAGCGATTCCACATTGCGCGCGCCCTACGACGGCGTGATCGCGCAGCGGTTCGTCGAGCAGGGGCAGAACGTCCGCGCCAAGCAGCCGGTCGTCAAATTCCAGGACGTCGAGGAAATCGAAATTTCCGTCGACGTGCCGGAGAGCGTCATGGCGGCGGACCTCGGCTCGTCGGATATCCTGCAGTTGGCGGCCGAATTCAGCTCGGCTCCCGGACGCCGGTTTCCCGTCCATATCAAAGAGATCGCGCAGCGGGCGGATCCGGTGACCCAGACGTTCGCGGTGCGGGTCGCGATGAAAGTTCCGGAGGGCTTGAATCTGCTACCCGGCATGACCGCGAGCGTTACGATGACCTATCGACGGGCGGACATTCTGGGCGGAAAGATCCTTGTTCCCGTCTCCGCGATTTTTGAGGCGGTCCCCGGGCAGTCAGCTGTCTGGGTTCTCGGACCGGATCAGTCGGTTTCGAGCCGCCCGGTGAAAACTGGCGGAGTGACAGGCGGACGGATCGAAATTGTGGATGGGCTGCAGCCGGGCGACCTCATTGCCGTCGCTGGCGTGAGTGTTCTGCGCGAGGGGATGAAGGTCCGCGACCTCGGTGATGCCCTCGGGAACATCCGGCCATGAACCCCGGCGAATTCTCGGTCAAGAACAACCGCATGGTCCTTGTGGCCATGGCGATGGCCATCGTCGGTGGCCTTGTGGCGTATCTCAATATCGGGCGCCTGGAAGATCCGGAGTTCACGATCAAGCAGGCGCTCGTCATCACCCCCTATCCCGGGGCCAGCTCCGAGGAGGTGGCGCAGGAAGTCACGAACCCCATCGAAATCGCCTGCCAGCAGCTGGGCCAGCTTGACCGCGTCGAGTCGGAGTCCACGCGCGGCCGGTCGGTGGTCACCGTGACGATCAAGGACCAGTATGACAAACACCGCATCCCGCAGGTCTGGGATGAACTCCGGCGCAAGATCGCGGACGTTCAGGCGCAACTGCCGCCAGCCGTGCGCGGACAGTCGATGGTGGTCGATGATTTCGGCGACGTGTATGGGATCTTCCTTGCGGTGACCGGCGAGGGGTTCTCGTTCCCCGAGCAACGCCGATACGTCGAGTTTTTGCGGCGCGAACTCCTCCAGGTGCCGGGCGTCAAGAGTATCGCGCTTTTCGGCGAGCAGCGGGAGGTCGTCTTCCTCGAAATCTCGCGGCAGCGGCTCGCGCAGCTCGGCCTCAACGAGGAGGTGATCTACGGCAAACTTCAGGAGCGGAATATCGCCGCGGACGGCGGGCGCATCCGCGTCGGCGACCAGCATATCGTCCTTGATCCCACGGGGGCCTTCGCTTCGGCGGATGAGATGCTCGACCTCGTGATCGGCTCCGACCAATCGGGGCGCCAGCTTCGCCTCCGGGACATCGCGACGATCGAGCGCGGCGACCAGGATCCGCCGCGCCGGATCCTCCGCTACGACGGCAAGCCGGCGATCGGCCTCGGCATCTCGAGCGTGCCGGGCGGCAACGTCGTGAAGATGGGCGAAGCCATTCGGAAAAAACTCGCCGAATTGAAAGTGAACCAGCCGGTGGGCATGGAGATCGGCGAGATCAATTTCCAGCCCGAAGCGGTTTCGCAGGCGACCAGCGAGTTCATGTTCAACCTCGGCAAGGCGGTCTTCATCGTCTTCGTGGTGCTGATTTTTGCCATGGGCCGCAAGACCGGTTTCATCATCGGGCTCGTGCTCTTTCTCACGATCATGGCGACGTTCCTCGTCATGTATCTGAAGGGCGACCTGCTCATGGAGCGGATCTCGCTCGGCGCGCTCATCATCGCGCTGTGCATGCTCACCGACAACGCGATCATCGTCATCGAGGGGATCAAGGTCGGGATCGAGGCGGGCCGGAACAAGCTCGAGGTCGTCCGCGAGGTGGTCGCGGAAAACCAATGGCCGCTCTTCGGCGCGACGGCCATCGGCGTCATCGCGTTTGCCGCGATCGGACTGTCGGAGGATTCCACCGGCGAATACACGAACTCGCTCTTCTGGGTCATCCTGATCGCGCTGAGCCTGAGCTGGGTTTCGTCCGTCACCGTGACCCCGCTGCTGAGCTACATGATGTTCAAGCCCCTCGCGGGCGGCGGAAAACCCGGGGACAGCGACCCTTATCAGGCCATGCCGTTCCGGGTTTACCGGAAGCTTCTCGTTCTCGCACTCCGATTCCGCTGGACGGTAGTCATCGTGTGTATCGTCGCCTTCGTCGCCTCGATCTTCGGATTCCGCAAAGTCGATCAAAGCTTTTTTCCGCCCGCGACACGCCCGCAGTTCATGGTGGATGTCCATCTTCCGGCCGGGACACATATCCGCGAGACAGAGGCCGTTGCCGGCGAGATCCAGCGCTTCATCCAGACTCAGCCCGGCGTCACGCATGTCACGTCGTTCATCGGCGGCGGCGGGCTCCGGTTCCTTCTCGTCTATTCCCCGGAAAACGAGAACCGCGCGTATGTGCAGTTTTTGGTGGACGTCGATGATCCGGGGAAGATCCGCGGGCTCGTGGACGACATCCAGAAACGGCTGGACGAAAACTATCCCGACGCCAATGCCATCGCCAAAAAATTCCTACTGGGTCCTGGTGCTGGCGGCCGCATTCAGGTGCGCTTCAGCGGTCCCGATTCCGCGGTCCTGCGCCAGCTCGGCGATCAGGCGATGAAGGTCCTCCAGGACGATGGCAATGCCCTTTGCATCCGCAGCGACTGGAGCGAGCGGGTGCAGGTGATCCGTCCGGAACTCCTGGAGTCCCAGGCGCGCCGGAATGGCATCACGCGCGTTGACGTGGCCCGTGCGCTGGAGAGCAGCTTCGAAGGCCGTGCTGTGGGCTTCTACCGCGAGCCCGGCCATGCGAGCGCCGGCACATTTCCGCAGGAGACACGGCTTCTGCCGATCGTCGCGCGCCCGCCGCTTTCCGAACGCGGAGACGTCGCAGCGATCGACAGTCTTCAGATTTGGAGCCCGGTCGCCGGCCGGATGATCCCCCTGAGCCAGGTCACCGCCCGTTCCGAAGTTGTCTGGGAGGACCCGCTTGTGGCCCGACGGGATCGCTTCCCGACGCTCACCATCCATGCCGACCCGCGGACCGGCCTGCCGAGCCAGCTCCGGGACCGTGTGAAGGAAAAAATCGAACAGATCGAAATCCCGCCGGGCTACTCCCTCACATGGGGCGGCGAGTATGAGGATTCCACCCGTGCACGCGCCGCCCTGGCCGAGCCACTGCCCTACGTGCTGGCGATCATGGTTTTCATCGTCGTGTGCCTGTTCAATTCGATCCGGACCACGGTCCTGATCTGGCTGATCATCCCGCTCTTCATCATCGCCGTAACGGCCGGACTGCTGCTCACACGCATGCCGTTCGGCTTCATGGCCACGCTTGGCGTGCTCGCCCTTGGCGGCGAACTAATCAAAAACCAGATCGTCGTCCTCAGTAAAATCCTCACCCTGATCGGAAAAGGCACTCCTCCCTACCAGGCGATCCTCGACGGCGGCACCAGCAAGATGCGCCCTGTCTGCATGGTCGTGCTGACAACCGTCCTCGGCATGATCCCGCTCCTCACCGACCCGTTCTTCGGCTCGATGGCGGTGTGCATCATGTTCGGCCTGTCGTTCGCCGCGGTCTTGTCGCTCATCGTGACACCTGTGCTTTACGCAATTTTCTTCAAAATCCACAAGCCTTCCGAACCTGTGCGTTAGGGAGTTCCCGTATCAAAGGGGAAAAACTGATTCCTTGCCGGAAAGTCAGAGGGTGACGAGCTGCTCCATGTCGAACTCTTCCGAAAAGGGGTCCAGGATTTGGAGCGAGTGGATGGCCAAGCCATCCTGCATGTCCTCACTGAGGAGGATCGTTGCTCCGCTGTCGAGAGCTGAGGCCACAACCAGACTGTCCCACCATGACAGCCTCCAACGGTCCTCGATTTCCCAGGCGCTTTCCAGGATCCCCGCGCTGACCGAACGGGGATGCCATTCCAGCAGGTCACGGACATCCTGCCGGGCCTCGGTCCGGGAAAGTCCGGGCTTCAGTTTCCGGGTCGCTGTCACGTAGTATTCGTGCAGAATCTGGGCGCTCAGCCTGCCTGTGCGATTGCGCCAAAGAAAAGCCAGTATTTCTGCCGCACGCGCCTGCTTTGCCTGATCACTTTTGTCGCGTGCGTAAACCAGGATGTTTGTGTCAACGAAGGGCATGCCGGTCGTGGAGGGAATCGCGGGTGGGGTAGGGAGCTGGTTTGGCCTGGAGTGAGCGGGCGCCTCTGCGCAGGAATCTGGACATGGCCGCCTGATACGTCGTCTCTCCTTCGATCTTCTCCGTCACCAATCGACAGAGGTATTGCGACACGCTCGTTTCTGCCTCGGCAGCCAGGACTCGCGTCTTGCGCCCTATGTCATCAGGAAGTGTGATCGTGATGTTTTTCATGACACGAAAATAGTGTTACACGGATTTCGTGTCAAGAAGCTCGTCAAATTCACCGCCATGAGCATCTCGAAATGCCGGGGCTGGCTGATCGCGGGCGGTTTCCTCTCGATCTTTGCTAAATTTTCGGCCATCGGTTCCCTATGAAGCCCAGTAGAAGTCATTGCTGACATGCGAAACGAGCTGGGAAATGTGTTGGGAGCCAGGGGGCTCCGCGGCCTCCAGGCGGCGGGGTGGATGGTTGTCGTGGCCATCTCTTTTGTCCTGATCCGGGCGGGCAAGGATCTCTTCATCCCGCTGGTGATCGCTCTCATCGGGGTTTACCTTATCAAGATCCTGGAGCGATGGATCGGATGCGTGAAGATTGCCGGACGAGGCCTTCCTCCCCTGGCGGCGCTGACTCTGGCTTTTGTGGCGGTGATCGCTCTGAGCTTTGTCCTGTTTTCGATCATCGCCGACAACGCGGTGAGGGTTGCCGAATTTGCCCCCCGTTACCAGAGCCGGCTCCTGGCCATCCAGTCCGAACTTTTCCAGGCCATGGGATTCGAGCAACCCCCCGCGATCCGCGAGTTTCTGGGTGGATTTGATCTTCCGGGCACCGTGACCCTCGTGGCCACGAACCTCGCCACGCTTCTTAAAAACGCCATCCTGATCCTGATTTTTGGCGTGTTCCTGCTGCTCGAGTCGCGGTTCATCCCGGCAAAAATCGCCGCGCTCTTCCCCGGCGAGGAACGTCGGGTTCGCGTGCAGGGGATTCTGAAGCGCGTGGACCGGGATATTCAGACCTACTTCGGCGTGAAGACGGCGGTCAGCCTGCTCACGGCAGTCCTGAGCTATGCGGTGATGAAATACATCGGCCTCGACTTCGCCGCGTTCTGGGCGCTCCTGGTATTTATCCTGAATTTCATTCCGACGATCGGCTCGATTTTCGCAACAATCCTGCCCGGGCTTCTCGCCCTCGTCCAGTTCGAGGAGTGGAAGCCGGTGGTCATCCTCGTGCTAGGGATTACGGTCATTCAGCAGGTCCTTGGAAATATCGTTGAGCCGAACCTGATGGGCATCACGCTCAACCTCAGCCCGCTCGTCGTCGTGATGTCGCTCATCCTGTGGGGCATGCTCTGGGGGGTTGTCGGCATGTTCCTCTGCGTGCCCATCACGGTGATCCTGGTCATCATCCTCGCCAACTTCCCAAGCGCGAATTGGGTTGCGGTCCTGCTATCAAAAGATGGCACTGTCCGGCTGTAGGGTCAGCGCTCCGTGCCCACGATCCTTCCGGAGCCGTCTCAAGGTTTCTTGTGTAATCCTTGACCGGCACGAAACGGCCAGATAATCCCAACGGCATGAGTTCCACTGACGGCGGTCCGGCTCCCGGGAATTCCCCCTTCGTTTCAACCGGGCACTTGCCTGCCGAAGAGCGGGTGAGAGCTCTGGTGGCCGAGGCGCACGGGCGGTTCCGGTCCGACACGGAAGGCGCAAACTCGCAGGTTTATCCGGCGCTGGCACGCGTGCCGTCCGGGCTCTTCGGAGTGTGCGTGGTCGGCACCAGCGGGAACGTCTATTCCGCAGGGGATGCAGACTACAAGTTCACGATCATGAGCGTCTCGAAGCCGTTCCTCTTTGCCCTGGTCTGCCAGGCAGTGGGCGTGGAGGAGGTCCGGCAGAAGGTCGGAGTGAATGCCACCGGGCGGGCGTTCAACTCGCTGGAAGGAATCGAGCGGGGGCCGGGCGGGCAGACGAACCCGATGGTCAATTCGGGGGCGATCGCCACGACCAGTCTCGTTCCTGGTGACGGCTTCGAGAAAAAATGGAAATTCATCCATGAGGGATTGTCGCGTTTTGCCGGGCGGACGCTCCCGCTGAATGACGAGGTCTATGTCTCGGCCTCAGAGACAAATTTCCGGAACCAGAGCATCGCGCGGATGCTGCAGAGCTTCGGGCGCATCTACATAGATCCGGCCGAGGCGGTGGACCTCTACACGAAGCAATGCGCGCTCAACGTGAGCGCCAGAGATCTGGCAGTCATGGGCGCAACGCTGGCCGACGGCGGGGTGAATCCCATCACGAAGGAACGGGTCGTCGATGCCTCGATCTGCCACTACGCCTTGGCCGTGATGGCGACCGCCGGGCTGTATGAGACATCGGGAGACTGGCTTTTCGATATCGGGCTTCCGGGAAAGAGCGGAATCGGTGGCGGGATCGTTACCGTCTCGCCGGGCAAGGGCGGGCTCGGAACATTCGCCCCGCCTCTCGATGCGGCCGGCAACAGCGTCAAAGGCCAGCTCGCCGCCAGGTTTTTGTCCCAGCAACTGGGCATGGACCTCTTTGTTTCGCAGCCTGAGGCTTAACCGGCACTGCCAAAATCACAGAATGCCAATCTGAGAGCAAAATCCATGAGCACAAACGCCGTTTCGAATACCACTTCCGACATCCAGGAAAATGCCTCGTGGCTGCCGATGATCGTGATCGCCATGGGGCAGATGTTGATGTCTTTCAACGTCGCCGCCCTGCCGGTTTCCATGAGCGGCATGGTCAGCAGCTTTAACACGCCGCCCACGACCGTGGGCACAGCGATTGTGATGTATTCGCTGGGCGTATCGGGTTTCGTGATGCTGGGTGGGAAACTTGGCCAGCGGTTTGGCTCGAAGATCTTTTTCCAGGTGGCGGTGGCGCTCTTTCTTGCGGCGATGATCACGATGGTGCTCAGCCCGACGGCCGGGGTGATGCTGGCTGGACAGGCGCTCGCGGGGTTTGCGGGAGCCTCGCTGGTGCCCTCGCTGGTTGCATTGATTGCCAATCACTACAAGGGCGCACAGCAGGCGAAGGCGGTGGGCTGGCTGGGCTCGGCGCGTGCCATCGCGGGCGTGCTGGCCTTTGTCATTGTCGGCTACGTGGCCATGATCAACTGGCGCCTCGCTTTCGGGCTCCTCATCGTTCACGCCTCTGTCCTGCTGCTGCTAAGCTTCAAGCTCAAGCCGTCCGTGCCGAATCCCGCCGTCAAGATCGATGTCTTCGGCGTGATTCTGTCAGCCGCAGCCGTGATTCTTATCAGCTTCGGATTTAACAATCTTCGGAACTGGGGCCTCACGCTGGCACTTCCTGCCGCGCCATTTGATTTGTTTGGCGTATCGCCCGCGCCGCTCATGATCGTGCTCGGCCTTGTGATCTTCATGGCCTTCTTCCTGTGGAGCCACAAGCAGGCAGCCAGGGGAAAAACCCCTCTGCTGGCGCTGGAAGTGGTGGACTCGCCAAAGGAATGGGCGGCCGTTCTCACGCTCTTCCTGATTGTTGCGACCGAGGCAGCGATCAACTTCACCGTGCCCTTGTATATTCAGATCATCCAGGGACGCACCAGCGCAGCGACATCGGTGGCGATGATGCCATTTATGCTCACGGTGTTCTTTACCGCGATCCTGATCGTCCGCCTCTATGGAAAGTTTCCCCCCCGCACGATTGCGCGTTGGGCTTTCGGGCTGGTCGCCTTCGGAGCGCTTTGGCTGGCCTTCGTCGTAAGCAACGATTGGAGCGTCTTCCCCGTCATCATCGGCCTGATCACGGTCGGTCTCGGGCAGGGCGCCCTTGTGACGCTGCTCTTCAACGTGCTGGTGACCTCTTCGCCCAAGGAACTGGCCGGCGACGTGGGAGCGTTGCGCGGCGTGACCCAGAACCTCGCTGCAGCCGTGGGCACGGCGGTCATGGGAACTCTGGTCGTCGGCGTCTTGAGCGCAGGCGTGATGAGCCGCGTCGCGAACAACCCGCTGATCACTGCTGAAATGAAAGCCGAGGTCGATCTCGACAGCATCAATTTCCTCAACAACGACCGGTTGAAGGAGCGCCTCGAGTCCACCGCCGCCTCATCCGGGCAGATCGCCGAGGCCGTGCGCATCAACTCGGATGCCCGTCTGCAGGCGCTCAAGATCGGGTTCTTTATTCTCGCCTGCGTGGCATTGTTTGCCATCGTTCCTTGTGGGTGGCTGCCGGACTACCGGCCCAACGAAATTCCGGCGACGCCGGGAGAACCTGCCAAGACCTGATTTTCTTATATGATGAGCATACGGACTTTTGGAGCGGGCCTGGTTGCCGTGGCCTGCCTGATGCTTTTAATTTTCCGCACCGATGCGGCAGAACTTGGGGGAAAAGCAGCCTCCACGCCGGAAGCCGCGCCCGTCCAGTCCGGTGCGCCCACGATTCACGAGATCGAATCCTCAAATCTGGACTCCGATCTGTCACCCGGTGAATCGACGACAGTCACCCCGGCGGAGCTCGACGAAATCTATGCGCCGCACCAAAGCGGGTATCTGGAATCCCTGGGCGTCCGGTCTCCGCTCAGATACCTCGTCGATCCGCTGGAAGATTTGTATGACAAGACCGGCCTGAGGATCGGCGTCGCGAACACCATGCTTTTTCTGCAACCGATGGGCGGGCAAAGCTCGCGCTATGGCGCCGGGGGCGATCTCGATCTGATGTCCTCATGGACGCTCATCGGCCGGGGCACCGAGGACACCGGGCGCCTGGTGTTCACCGGGGAATACCGCTACCAGATCGGTGCCCAGCCGCCCTCCCTCGTGGGTGGCCAGGTCGGCACCCTCGTCGCGCCGGTCGGCACGTTCAACGACCGCGGATGGGTCATCCGCGACGCCTACTGGATCCAGCGGCTTTTCGACGCCAAGGTCCGCATCCTTTTCGGGCGGGCCGACATCTCGGATTACATGGGATCCCATTGGCTGCAGAACGTGAACAATTCGTTCATCAACCGGAACTTTTCCGCAAATGCCGCAATCCCGTTCCCGGGGCACGGGCCGATGCTGGGAATTTCGATCCGGCCGACCGACCAGTTTTACCTGACCGCCGGCGCGATCAATGCCTACAGCGATACGACCCTCCCGGAAATCAGTTCGGTCTTCGAGGAGTGGGATTTGTTCACCATGGCCGAGGCCGGTTATACGCCGACTTTCCAAGGTCTCGGCGAGGGCCGCTACGCCTTTGCCATGTGGCACATGGACGCGCGCAGCCGGGACAACCTGCCATCCGACTACGGATTTTCATTTATCGCCGATCAGAACCTCACCGACAACCTGCAGGTTTTCGCCCGGTATTCCTATGCGGATGGGACTCTCGTCAACATCAGGAACAGCGCCCAGGTGGGATTGGGCTACAGCGGTCTTTTCGGACGGACAAACGATCTCACCGGAGCGGCGTTCGCGTTCACATTTCCGCAGCGGACCACAACGCGGAACGAAACCGCTCTCGAAGTCTTCCACCGTTTTCAGGTGGCGGATAACAGCCAGTTTTCTGTCGGGCTCCAAGTGATTGCCACGCCGGGAAATGCCGTCGAAACCCAGGCGGCCGGAATGTTTTACATGCGACTGCGGACCTCGTTCTGATGCGGGCACCCGTTAACCGGCCCTCGATCTGCCAACAAAATTATAACTCAAAGATTATGGAAGCGACCCAGACAAACGATGGATTGATGAAGCGTATTTTGGACGTCGTCGAGAAGGCGGGGAACAAGGTTCCGCATCCGGCGATGATCTTTCTATCCCTTATGGTGATCGTGATCGTGCTTTCGCACGTCCTGCACCTTTTCGGCGCGTCGGTGACCCAGCAGGCGCTTGATCCGGTGACTGATAAAATTCAGACGAGCACGGTCGTGGCGCGCAGCCTCATCACGACCGAGGGCATCCGGTTCATCTACACGTCCGTCATCCCCAACTTCATGAGTTTTACCGCCGTGGGGCTGATCATCGTGGCGATGATCGGGGTCGGAGTGGCCGAGGCCTCCGGCCTCATCCAAGCCCTTATTCGCAAGTTGGTGGCTATTTCGCCGGCGTGGGCGATCGGCTACATCCTGGTTTTTGTTGGCATCGTATCGAGCATCGCGGCCGACGCGGGGTATCTCGTTTTGATTCCCCTGGCAGGCTCCGCGTTCTTAAGCGTGGGCCGTCACCCGCTCGCAGGCTTGGCAGCAGGGTTCGCCGCAGTCGCGGCAGCCTTCACCGTGAACATGCTCATCAAGCCGCTCGACGCCGTCCTGACCGAGTTCACGAACGACGCCATCCATCTCGTCAATCCCGCCGTCTCGATCGACCTGACCGCCAACCTCTGGTTTTCCATCGCGTCGGTCATTGTGCTCACGGTCGTGATCACGTTCATCACCCAGCGGGTCATCGAACCGAGGCTGGGGAAATACAACCCCGAAAATGCGGGCGATCTGGCGGGAACGCCCGACTCGGCGGAAGCCGGAGTGAAAGGCGACGAAGCCCGCGGACTGAAATTTGCGGCCTTGGGTTTGGTGGCTTTTCTTATTGTGCTGGGTTTCCTGACCATCGGGCCGGAGGCTGCGCTTCGCAATCCCGACACGGGGGACCTGATTGGTAATTCTCCGTTCATGAACGGCCTGATCGCGGTGATCATGGTCGTGTTTCTCGTCACTGGAGCCGCTTATGGCCTCGGTGCCGGAACGATAAAAAACAGCACGGACATCATCAAGGCGATGGAGAAGGCGCTGGCGGGACTCGGGAGCCTGATCCTCCTGCTGTTCATCCTCAGCCAATTCATCGCCTACTTCAACTACAGCAACATCGGAACGATTCTGGCCGTGTCTATGGCTGATGTGCTCAAGTCCGCAAGCATCCCCCCCCTGTTCCTCCTGCTCGGCTTCATTGTGGTCGTCAGCCTGATCGACATCCTCATCTCCGGAGCGATTGCGAAGTGGGCGCTCTTTGCCCCGATCTTTGTTCCCCTTCTCTTCCAGCTGGGCGTGGCTCCCGAGTCGGTGCTGGCGGCCTATCGGATCGCGGATTCGCCGATGAACGTCATCACCCCGCTGAACGCATATTTCGCACTCATTGTCGTCTTCGCCCAGAAGTATGACCGGAAAGCCGGGGTCGGAACTCTCGTGGCTCTGATGATCCCCTATGTCATCGCCATCTATGCCATTTGGACGCTGCTCTTCGTCGCGTGGTTTCTGCTGGGCATTCCGTGGGGGCTGTAGCTCCGCTTCCCAGAAACAACACGCCCCTGCGGCGTCAGTGTTGGAAGTGTCAGAACTCCGCGTTCTGACGGTTACGCAAAATATCCAGCGGTTCCCCCAAGGCCCATCCGCTTTGCCACAACACTCCGCGGAACAAAAAGGCGTCAATACGCGGGACTGGTACCCTTTTGACTTTGACGGCCTTCGCTCCATGTCCCTGCCTCCCCCATGTGTTGCCTCAATGAAAAAAGACACTTTGGTGTAAAATAGTTTTGTATCCATTGGCGGGTAGCGAGGCTTGTTCATAAACCTAACTTCCCCGGCGGAAGGCCTGAAGGGCCGATAAACACAGGGGGTCCGATATTTTTCGGGCTACACCTGTGCGCCGGAGGGAAAGGCGGCCCACTTGGGAGGGGTGGCGAAGAGGGGCAGGA
>Ga0247843_1001611_pt1 | contig 44734 bp, 38 predicted proteins | sample LaCruzMarch2017__FD_192420 | JGI IMG/M metagenome (GOLD analysis project Ga0247843, IMG submission 192420) | Freshwater microbial communities from meromictic Lake La Cruz, Castile-La Mancha, Spain - LaCruzMarch2017_8m | ecosystem: Environmental > Aquatic > Freshwater > Lake | place: Spain...
CTTTGTCATGCGATTGCCGTCATCATCGATGAAAAGGGTCACGTCAATGCTTCTGATTTGATGCCTGATGCGATGCCTGCATCAGTTAAGCGTGCGCTCGCGGATGTTGTGGTGGATCCAGGGCCCGACGGTCCAGAAATCAATGATTGGTGGGGCGCGCGGGGCTTGACCCAGGCTGAGAAAGTGTTTGGCTGGAATACCTTCGAAGTGCTCGCGATGGTGTCGGGAAACCCGGAGAGGCCCGTAAATGCCGTACCCCCACGCGCCAAAGCCCATTGCCAAATTCGCTTTACGGTGGATAAAGATCCCGATACCTTTTTACCTGCGCTGCAAAAGTTTCTGGATGCGAAAGGTTTCTCAGCTGTGAAGGTTGTGGGGCCCAGCCATGATGTGATGAATGCCACGCGGATCGATCCAGATCATCCCGCTGTGCAATGGGCCGTGCGTTCGATGACGCAAACGATGGGTCGCAAGCCTGCCGTGCTCCCTAATCTGGGTGGTTCATTGCCCAATGATGTCTTTACCGACATTATTGGTGTGCCGACCATTTGGGTGCCGCACTCTTATGCGAGTTGCTCGCAGCATGCGCCCAATGAGCACGTGTTGGACTTCATCATCCGTGAGGGCTTGCAAATCATGACCGGTATTTTCTGGGATATGGGCGAAGCGCCACCTCAACGTGCCTGAGTCAGCACGGGTTAGTTGTTCTGACTATGACCTATATCAATAAAAACAATTAGGTTTTTATTTCAAATAGCTTTAATCTAAATACTCAGCAGATAGATTGAGGAGTGAAAAATGTCGAACCAAGGTCAATGTCCCGTGATGCACGGTGCCAACACCGCAGAAAGTCAGTCCACCATGGCGTGGTGGCCCAACGCGTTGAAATTAGAGATCCTCCACCAGCATGACACCAAGACCAATCCGCTCAAAGGTTTCAATTACCGTGAGGCTGTTAAAAAGCTTGACGTTGTCGCATTGAAAAAAGACTTAACTGCTCTGATGACAGACAGTCAGGACTGGTGGCCAGCCGACTGGGGTCATTATGGTGGTTTGATGATCCGAATGGCCTGGCACTCAGCCGGCACCTATCGGATTGCGGACGGTCGAGGGGGCGCTGGCACAGGTAATCAGCGCTTTGCACCGTTGAATTCCTGGCCAGATAATGTCAACCTAGATAAAGCACGCCGTTTGCTCTGGCCCATTAAAAAGAAATATGGCAATAAACTGAGCTGGGCCGACTTGATTGTGTTGGCGGGCACTGTGGCCTATGAGTCAATGGGGTTGAAAACCTTTGGCTTCGCGTTTGGTCGTGAGGACATTTGGGCACCAGAAATTGATATTTATTGGGGTGCTGAAAAAGACTGGCTCGGTTCCAGCCGTTACGAAGGCGATGATCGCGCTTCACTGGAAAATCCGTTGGCAGCGGTGCAAATGGGTCTGATCTATGTGAACCCCGAGGGCGTTAATGGTCAGCCTGATCCTCTTCGCACTGCACAAGACGTCCGTTTGACGTTTGCGCGCATGGCGATGAACGATGAAGAAACCGTTGCCTTGACCGCAGGCGGTCATACCGTCGGCAAAGCACACGGCAATGGCAATGCTGCAAACTTAGGGCCCGCGCCAGAAGGTGCTGACGTTCAAGAGCAAGGACTCGGTTGGATGAACCACACGACGCGAAGTGTGGGACGCGACACAGTGAGCAGTGGCATCGAAGGCGCATGGACTACGCATCCCACACAATGGGATAACGGTTATTTCCATCTGCTCTTGAGCTACGAATGGGAACTCACGAAGAGTCCTGCAGGCGCCTGGCAGTGGGCACCCATCAACATCAAAGAAGAAGACAAACCCGTCGATGTCGAGGATTCCTCCATTCGTCTAAATCCGATGATGACCGATGCGGATATGGCCATGAAAATGGATCCTGAATATCGCAAGATCTCCGAGCGTTTTCACAAAGATCCTGCTTACTTCTCCGATGTCTTTGCGCGCGCTTGGTTTAAGCTCACGCACCGTGATTTGGGGCCTAAAACGCGCTACATCGGCCCCGATGTGCCAAAAGAGGACTTGATCTGGCAAGATCCAGTACCCGCGGGCAGCAAGAGTATTGATGTCAACGCTATCAAAGCCAAAATTGCCGCAAGCGGCCTGTCTATCAGTGAAATGGTGTCTACTGCTTGGGATAGCGCGCGAACCTTCCGTGGATCGGATCTGCGCGGTGGTGCCAATGGCGCACGCATTCGTCTTGCCCCTCAGAAAGACTGGGAAGGGAATGAACCCAAGCGTCTGGCTAAAGTGCTCGGTGTTTTAGAGGGTATCGCCAAGGCCGCTGGTGCTAGCGTTGCCGACGTGATCGTGTTGGCAGGAGGCGTCGGGATTGAGCAGGCGGCCAAGGCGGCAGGTCATACTGTGACGGTTCCATTCACACCAGGTCGTGGTGATGCCACTGCTGAGCAAACCGATGCAGAATCATTCGCTGTGCTAGAACCCATCCACGATGGTTATCGTAACTGGTCCAAACAGCACTATGCAGTCAGTGTCGAAGAGCTCATGCTCGATCGTACACAACTGATGGGTCTGACGGCACAGGAAATGACGGTGTTGGTCGGTGGCATGCGTGTTTTGGGTACAAACTACGGTGCGACGAAACACGGCGTCTTGACAGAGCGCGAAGGTGTTCTGTCGAACGACTTTTTCGTGAATCTGACCGACATGGCCTACACCTGGAAGCCAACAGGTCGTAATAGTTACGACATCGTTGAACGCAAGTCCGGCAAGACAAAGTGGACAGCGACGCGCGTCGATTTGGTGTTTGGCTCAAACTCAGTGTTACGTTCCTATGCAGAAGTTTATGCGCAGGATGACAACAAAGAGAAATTCGTCCAGGACTTTATCGCCGCATGGACCAAGGTCATGAACGCGGATCGCTTTGATGCTTGAGTGATTGTTTGATCCTTGTATATCCGTCATCTTGTGATGAATATACAAGGATAAAATAACTTAGTTTTAATGAAATCAATGACGGGTTTATGAAAGCATGAGTACTAATAGACAAAAGGTTGTGGCTTTTAAAAAGGCCCCCCTTTTTTAAGTTGTCCCTAAGCGCGCCTCACGGTCATCCTCTTGCTTAGCGATCACTGCAGTGGCCAGGCTATTACCCACGACGTTTGTCGCCGTACGACCCATATCAAAAAATTGATCGATTCCTATAATCAGAAGCAGTCCAGCTTCTGGCAAATGAAATAAAGGCAAGGTGGCGGCAACCACAACAAGTGATCCTCGTGCCACACCTGCCATGCCTTTACTGGTGACCATCAAAACAAGTAAGAGCGCGACTTGCTGGCTAAAACTCAAGTCAATATTAAAGGCCTGAGCAATGAACAGCACTGCAAAGGCTTGATACATCATTGAGCCATCAAGATTAAATGAATAGCCCAAAGGTAAAACAAAGCCAGACACGCGTTGCTTGACACCAAACTTGTCGAGTGCCTCCATAGTTTTAGGGTATGCCGCTTCGCTACTGGCTGTCGCGAATGCCACTAAGAGCGGTTCTTTAATCAGGCCACCTAGTTCTCGAGTCCGTGATCCTAGGAAAAAGTACGCCACTGAAAACATCAATGCCCATAGAATCGCCAAGCCTAAATAGAACTGACCAATTAACTTGCCGTAACTAATCAGTACACCCGGACCTTCAACGGTAATCGAGGCTGCAATAGCGGTAAAAACAGCGAGTGGTGCAAACTGCATCACATAGTCAGTGATTTTAAACATCACATTTGCCAACTCGTCGATCATTTGAAAAAGTGTCGTGGCGCCACGGCTCTTAATGTGCGCCAGTCCCATTCCAAAGAACAAGGAAAAAATAAGAATCTGCAAGATCTCATTTTTTGACATGGCCTCAGCAATACTTGTGGGGACCAGGTGTGCAACAAAGGTGCGTAAGTTAAAGCCAGCCGCTTCGACACCCGTTTTTACGCTATCGGCTGGAACGGTCATATTAAGACCCGCTCCCGGCTGAAACGCGTTGGCGAGAAACATGCCCACAGAAAGAGAAATGATGGCCGCTGTCACAAACCAGACCATGGCTTTCAGGCCAATCCGACCCACCGCTCCAGAGCCACTCATGCTTGATAGTCCGGATACTAGTGTGGCGAAGACCAATGGCGCAATCACCATTTTAATTAGCCTTAGGAAGATATCCGTGACGAGACTAAAGTATTCGGAGATATCTTTCGCCATCGCGGCGTCGATTGCCACCTCGTGACACAGCCAACCAACTAAAATACCAAGTACCATGGCAATCACAATATTGCGAGTTAGTTTCTTGGCATTCATTATGAAAATTCCTTAGATTATTCAATAATGGTAGCGATCATAACCTTAAGTAGCGGAGTCCTTTCAATGACAGGCTGCGTATAAATTCTCGATGTTTTCATCTTTCCTTAAGTATTTTCTCTGCGCCGTAGCGCCTCTGCTTTGGATCCATCAATCCTTGGCGGCTGAGGTTAGCGTCGCCGTAGCTGCAAACTTTGCTGCACCGATGAAAATCATTGCTCAAAATTTTGAACGTGAAACGGGTCACAAGGCCGTGTTGTCATTCGGTGCCACGGGTCAGTTCTACGCGCAGATCAAAAATGCTGCGCCCTTTGCGGTCTTGCTAGCCGCGGATACGCACACGCCAGCAAAGATAGAAAAAGCAGGCTTGGGGGTGGCGGGCACAAAGTTTACATATGCAATCGGTCAATTGGTGCTCTGGAGCAAAAAACCTGGGCTGGTGGACGATCAAGGAGAGATTTTAAAAATAGGGAATTTCTCCAAGATGGCGATCGCAAATCCCAAGCTTGCTCCCTATGGCTCTGCAGCGATAGAGGTGCTGAATCATTTAGGCATCATGAGTCAAGTCAAACCTAAGATCGTCGAGGGAAGCAATATTGCACAAGCCTATCAGTTCGTCTTCTCTGAAAACGCAAGCTTAGGTTTTGTCGCGCTGTCCCAAGTCTTCGAAGACGGCAAACTCAAGCAAGGCTCAGGGTGGATCGTACCTGCTAAGATGCATTCACCCATAAAACAAGATGCGATCTTGCTTAATTCCGGCCGCAACAACCCAGCGGCGATCGCATTGATGACTTATCTGCAAAGCGAAGCTGCTAAAGCGGTGATACGAAAGTTTGGTTACGAACTTTGAACATATGACGCCTACTGTGACTCCCGAAGCCATTCAGGCGATATTTCTAACGCTCAAGCTTGCGTCCTTGACTACACTAGTACTGTTACTGATTGCGACCCCTTTGGCGTGGTGGCTATCTCAGACGCAGTCAAGATTAAGAGCGCCTATCAGCGCATTGGTCACCTTGCCCCTAGTACTGCCACCCACAGTCCTTGGCTTTTATATTCTTGTTGTGCTGGGACCTCAGGGTTGGGTGGGACAGTTGACGCAGTCTCTCGGACTGGGCGTCCTGTCTTTCTCCTTTACAGGTCTGCTGATCGGTTCAATCATTTTTTCTCTCCCCTTTGCTGTGCAGCCAATCCAGTATGCCTTTGAGGCCATAGGTCGGCGACCGATGGAGGTGGCCGCCACCTTGCGAGCCAGTCCTTTAGATGCTTTTTTCTCGGTGGCCTTGCCCTTAGCGAAACCTGGCTTGTTGACCGCAACAGTGTTGAGCTTTGCGCATACGGTTGGAGAGTTTGGGGTGGTACTCATGATCGGTGGCAACATTCCTGGTCAGACCAGTGTCGTCTCGACGCAAATCTTCGGCCACGTCGAAGCCATGGAGTATACCCAAGCGCACTGGCTCGCAGCTGGGATGGTGTTTTTTTCGTTTGGTGTGTTGCTGGCGCTATCGCGACTCAAGCGCCGCAGTGATCGAGTCATGCCATGAAAGATAGAGAGACAAGCGCCCAAACAGAGACGTCGGTTTTTCATATTCAACTGAGCTTGAGACTTGCTGACTTTACGCTCAATATCGATCAGAATCTCCCAACGCAAGGCATTACAGTTTTATTTGGCCCCTCAGGTTCGGGCAAGACGACGGTGTTGCGATGCTTGGCAGGCCTTGAACAGGCCACGGGTGTCATGACATTTAAAGATGAAACATGGCAAAACAGTGCAAGCAATGTCTTTAGACCAACTTGGCAGCGCGAGATTGGCTACGTGTTCCAAGAAGCAAGTTTGTTTGAACACATGGACGTGCTTGCCAATCTTCATTTCGGGTTGCGCCGTACAAAAGGGATTGACAGAGCCAAACAGATGCAAGACCTTGACGCAGCGGTGGCGCTCCTAGGCATTGGTCATCTTCTCGATCGCTCTGTCACTAGCCTCTCAGGTGGCGAGCGTCAGAGAGTCGCGATTGCACGTGCCTTGGCGACACGCCCTCAATTACTGCTGCTCGACGAACCGCTCGCTTCTTTGGATGTGGCCAGGCGCAAGGAAGTATTGCCTTGGCTTGAACGGCTGCATCAAGAACTCCGCATTCCGGTTCTTTATGTGACGCACTCCATGGATGAACTGGTCCGACTGGCCGACCATGTCGTGTTATTAGACAGGGGGGTGGTGCAGGGCAGTGCTCCTCTTTCGCAGATGCTTGGGTCAAACGATATTGGTCGCCTCATCGGCGATGAAGCGAGCGTCATTGCAGTGGGCGAAGTCACAGAGCAAGATGTCAAACACCAAACAGTACGCGTGGGTTTTGCGGGTAGCCATGTTTGGGTCCCAGACCATGCACTGCCTGTTGGGCAAAAAGTACGCTTACGGATTCTTGCTCGGGATGTGAGTCTTTCCCTGACCATTCACGAGGACACGACGATCCAAAATTATTTGCAAGGGGTGATCGAGGCGGTTGAACCCGACATCCATTCCTCGCAAGTTTTGTTGCGTGTCCGATGTGGTCAGGAGGTGATCCTCAGCCGTGTTCCACAACGATCTCTCTCTCAACTTGGGCTGACCGTTGGGTCAAATGTATGGTGTCAGATTAAAGCAATTTTATTGTGGGTTTGATTTTTTAGCTTTGTAGCGTCTTTTATTGATATCAAACCAGCAGATAAATAAAAATTGGTTAGTATTTGTAAGCCAATCGATTTATTATTGTTGCAGCTATTAAGTCTAGTTAACGCTAAATGAATGAGTATAAATATGAAAAGAAATAAGCTTGCCAGCTTAAAAGGGTTTCTGACTGCCTGTACGGTTTTGATCGGTGCGGGTTTGGGTCAGTCTCAGGCTGCAGACAAAGACTCTACTATTTATCTCAATCAGGCGTGGACGCCGCAACAACGCGCCGATTATTACTGGGGTTCCCAAGGCTCAGCTTTGATATCTTACGATATTTATCTTGCGCTGCAGTTGCCTGGGTCGAAGACACTGTTCAACAGCCCGGCGCATGCCGATAAAGTTGGGTTGCTCATGGACCCGCCAGATTTAAAAAATAATCCTGACGGCTTGCCGATCGGGATCACCAAGACTACCGTCACGACTGGGCAATATATTGGTGTGTACATGGGGATGACGTGCGCAGCCTGTCATACAGGGCAAATTCAGTACAAGGGTAAGCAGATCCGTATCGATGGAGGCGCCAGCAATCGCGTTGATTTGCTTTCCTGGATGAGATCTTTAGCAGATTCGCTCAATGAAACGGTGATTGATCCAGCGCGCTTTGAGACGATGTTAAAAACCATTCAAAAATCTAATCCTGTCATCAGTGAGGCAGATTTAAAAAAGCGGCTGCTCCAAGATACGCAAATCGTTCAGGCGCAAGTCAAGCAATCTTTTGTCGTGCCCTCTCTTCCTGGCCCCGGCCGAATGGACGCTTTAGGGAGTATTCATAATAGTTTTACAGGCATTAATACTGGTGAATTAGGAAATATTTTTCCAACCCTCGCCCCGGTTAAACCTCCATTTTTATGGAATGCACCCCAGTCTGCCTGGGTCCAATGGAGTGGTATTGCCTCTAACCCTCTGAGCCGCAATATTGGAGAAACACTGGGTGTGTTCGCGCGTTATGACTTAAAGTCTGCGACGCCCGAGCAGGGATTGTTTGACACCACGACGGATGTCAAGGGATTGGTCAAACTTGAGTCTTTATTGAAATTGCTGGCTCCACCCCAGTGGCCTGAAAAAATCCTAGGTCAGCTGGATCAGGAAAAAGTGGCGATCGGACAGAAACTGTTTGCTAAAAACTGTATGCAATGTCATACCAGTTATCCTTATCGGTGGAGTCCTGAACGCGCACCAGGTAAGCGATTTATTGAAAATGCCATTGTTCCTCAATCAATCGTAGGTACGGACAATACGCAGCTGCGAGGGGTTAGTTTCAGCCCTTTTCCAGTCATCTCGACAGGAAATCTAGCGTCTTATTTTAATGGTAAAGCTAAAGTATCTAATGGCGAGTTTAGTCAGATTATTCAGGGAAAAATAATTGCAAAAGCAGTCAATAAGGCCGGGCCGTTCTCTAAAGAAGAGTTCGCCGTGATGAATAACTACACAAATTTTTTGAATGATCCGCCATCACCTACTCCTAAGGATAGCTATAAAGCAGCACCACGAGACGGTGTCTGGGCGACAGGGCCATTTTTGCACAACGGCTCCGTCCCAACTATCTATGATTTACTGTCACCGGCAGCAGAACGGCCCACATCATTTTTTGTGACCCGTGAGTTTGATCCGGTCAAGCTTGGTGTCAATACTGCGGTTGCGACTTCAAAGGACTATTTTTTTGATACGACTCTGGTTGGAAACTCGAATATGGGGCACTCGTTTGAAAAAAGCTTTACACAAACCCGTGGGAACGGGGTGATCGGTCCTGAACTCACGTCTGCAGAGCGCTACGCCATCATTGAGTACCTCAAGTCAATTCCTAATGAACCAGGTCGTGTCACAAACTACGGTGGCCCAGCCAATCCATTGATTGCAAACGAAGATAAAACTTGGTTTAACTTTAAACATCCATTCAGTGGTCAAGAGGGGAGTAACTATGTCAGACCACATTGATGGACCTAGAACAACTGCAGATCCTTCAATTGACCTAACTGATTTATTTGCTTTTACTAACCCCTCTGACCCCAAGAGACTTGTTCTTATCGCGGACGCTTTTCCTTTTGCTGGAGAGACAGGCGTATTTTCTAATGCTGCAAGTTACAGCATCATTGTTCGCCGAGTGAGAGTCTTAGGGTTAGGTGTCAGTGCAAAATTTGAATCGTATGGAGATCAGATCCGATTCGATTTTCATTTTGATACCTTAAAGCCTACAGGTTTGCCAGGAGCCAATCCAGCCTCTCAAACTGGCTCCTGCACCTTGCCAACAGGAGAGGTTGTACCTTTGGTTGTAGGTGAGGAGCAGGGATCATATAGCAAGGATCGCTCGATACGTTTGTTTGCAGGGGTTCGATCCGATCCTTTTTATATTGGCTGGGTACTCAATAATATGAAGTCCGTACCCAATTACCTGCAAGACGATAATGTGATGGGTTTAGTGGTTGAGCTCAACATCGACCAGTTTTTCCCTGCCAGCCAAGGCACCATGTTTGGTGTGGTCGCTGAGACGACCCCTCGTCAGCGCAGCTCTGGTTCACTTGTCGTACCTCGCTACGACTGGGTAGGACGGCCGGAGCAAACTAATTTTATTTTGAATGTGATTCCAGACGCGATTGATTTGCGTGATGTATGGAATCAACAAACTCCTTTTCAACGGATTTCTGACGATTTAGCACCTCTTTTTCAAAAGCGCTTGCACGATAGTTTTGAATTATGGGATAAGCGCGATGGTGAAACGAACTGGGATCCTGCGTTATTAAATGCGCATATCAATGTGCGCCTAGACGATTTTTTGGTGTTTGATATATCGAAACCGATCACCAATGATAGTCTTTTGGAAATTGAAAAAAGTACGATTGCAGGCAAGCCTTACACCACAGGCGGTGGTAGAACTATTGACGCAAACTGCATCGACATATTGGTGACCTATTTAATCAACCGTGATCAAGGCAAGTTTTATCAGGGTGGGGCGACCCAGGCGACTCAACCAGGCTTAAGCGTGTTCCCCTATCTGGCACCGCCTAACAAAAAGATGCTTCAGTTTTCGCACCAGGTTGATTTGCTCGCCAAGCCTGCTGAGGTATGGTCTTTAGTCGGACAGTTTGATAGCACCTGGAGTCCGCTCATTGCTTCGCTTCGCACCACAGGGGCAGGCCTTGGTCAACTCAGAGAAATTGAAACAGTAGATGGAAAAACCATTGTTGAGCGTTTGGATAGCTTGGATACTGCGAACAAAACCCTTACATACACCATGTTGAGTGGAGTACCTGCCAAGCCCTATACCGGAAAAATTCAGGTTGTTCCGAGTGGGGCAGGGAGTCGGGTGACTTGGAGTGTTAATTATCGGCCTTCTGGTCAAGGAGAATTGCTCGTACGCCTGATCATTCAAACCTTGATTGAGCGCAGCCTAAATGCCCTACAAGAACGATTTGGCTAACCAAAATGATTGGAGTTCAAAACTTTCTGCCTGCGGCAACCGATGGCGAGCTTTTTACAATCAATATGCACAGTTCGCTTGCGCATCAATGGTTTTTATTACAGCACCATCCTGAAAAACCTGGCGTGTTGGATTCGATATTAGAGGGTGAGTCTACGATGGCTCAGTTCTTTGGTGATTATGCTGCGCTTGATCGGCTAGAGGGTTTGGCAAATACGCTCTTACTTTCAAAGCCGAATGATGCATCCTCGCACTTGCTGGCCGCGCGCGTGCACTCAGCACGACACTATTTTTTGCAGGCTGATGAAAGTTTGGCGCGTGCCAAAGCATTAGGTGCCAAGTCTCAAGACGTTCTGCGCATTCAACTCAGTATTCAACAAGCGCTCGGAGAGGACTTGGAGGCAGTCTTGGCGCAGCGCGAGTCGATGGTGCAACAAAGCCCTGTTGTAGAAAATCTGGTGCCACTGGGGGCCTTGCTCTCCGACTTGGGTCGCTACGACGCAGCACATGACGTCTATTTAGAGGCGCTGAGATCCTCTGACGGCCTATCTCCGCTGGGTGCTGCGTGGACTTGTTTTCAGTTAGGTTTTTTGTGGGGCGAGTTACGCACTGATCCAGACCTTGAGCAGGCGGCCTACTGGTACACCCACGCAGTCAACTATTTGCCTGGCTACACGCATGCGGCTGTTCATTTGGCTGAAATTCATTTTGAAAATCACGCCTTCGACGATGCCCATCGTTTGCTCGCTTCAGTCCTGCACAGCGGTGATCCTGAAGTCAGGTGGCGGTTATCAGACCTGTTGACCGAACAAGGTCACCTAAGTGCTGCCGCAGCAGAAAAGGAAAATGCTCGTAAGATGTACGAAGAACTCTTATCACGACATGAGTTAGCTTTTGCTGACCATGCTGCAGAATTTTATTTAGGTAGCGGTGCGAATCCAGAGCGCGCACTGCAACTGTCGTTGGCCAATTTAAATAATCGCTCCACGAAACGCGCATATATGCTCGCTCTTGAGGCGGCGCACGCAGCTGGACAGCAAGAGTTGGCAGCAAAGTTGTCTGGCGAGGCTTCGGCCAGATGGGGAGTGTGTCATGACTAGTCGTCGATCATTTTTACTCTCATGTTCCTCCGTTCCGCTCTTGTCTGTAGCAGGACATTTTGCCGTGGCCAAGCCATTAGAGAAAAATCAATTCTCAGACATGACCCCCTCGCAGCCTGATGGCGACTTTAGTCAGGCTGAAATGGGTATTTATGGCTGGCACTCGCCAAAACTTGATACTGCACAAACTCATCTAATTTGCTTAAGTGCGTCTTGGAAAGCGGATTGGCTTTGATTTGTCCCGATTGCTCAGCGCTTAGCAAGTTGGGCTAAAAGTCCCGGCTGTTCATCAGCCTTTATCTCAAAGTCCATCTCCCTACGTGCCATTGGATAAATGGACCTATATAGGTAGCAACCCCGGGCATGGAATGATTTACCGCCTTCAAGGCGCTATAACGAGGCTATATGGTGGGAGGAACGCCAAGAAGTCATTAATCGCGAAAAGGATAGCTGTGCTAAGGAAACGGGAGACAGCAAAACACCAGGTGTGACGTCAAGCCTTAGGGTCATAAAAAACAAGGCCTGGAATTGTTTGCGCCTTGAGCGGGTTCATGTCGGCCCTGAGTTCAATGGTGTTGCGGTCTGGATCACGAAAAAATACAGAAACCTGACCATCGCCAAACGTCACGGGCCCTTGCGTGATGGCAATACCGTGTTCTTGCAGTGTCTCAATGGCTTTAACAATATCAGTGACCCTGAGCGCCACATGCGTAATGCCTGGATGCTTTACGGGTAGATCCATCAAAATGTTTTTACCCTCGAGTGAGTCCTCGCCGTTGAGAATTAAATTGATCTCAACTCCAGCGTCATTTTTAATAATGGCGACTTGATCAAAATCAGGTTCAAATAAAAGCTTAAACCCCAAAACCTCATAAAAAGCCAAGGCACGGTCTCTTTGGGTCACCCTAATACCGATGTGATCAATTTTTTCAATGGGTATCATGAAATGATGGGCCTTGGTTTACTTGACTTTATGGCGGAGAGGGTGGGATTCGAACCCACGGTGGATTTGCACCCACGCCTGATTTCGAGTCAGGTACATTCGACCACTCTGCCACCTCTCCGGCGCGTGCAATTGTGTGGATCAATTGCGGGTGTCGCTGACGCTACACCATTGGTCAAGGGCGTCATTCTAGCAGAAACAGGACCGCAAGCCGCTACACTAGAGAGACCAATGTTGCGATGAACCCTGCCATCAACCTTTACGCCGGATGAAGCCATGCTATTTCTACTGTCGCCCGCTAAAAAACTCGACTATGACTCCGCCGTCCAAACTGAAATCCACACCCAGCCTTTGTTTGTCAAAGAAGCGACGCAGCTGATCAAGGTGCTCAAGACCCAGAGCGCCGAGGATGTCGCAGAACTGATGGACTTGAGTCCCGCTTTGGCAAAACTCAACGTTGACCGTTACACCGCTTGGAAGCCAACATTTACTCAGGCCAACGCTCGCCAGGCTGTTCTGGCCTTTAATGGCGATGTCTACGAGGGCCTTGAAGCGGCCACACTCAAGGAAAAAGACCTCGAGTGGGCGCAGGATCATGTCGCGATCTTGAGTGGCCTGTATGGGGTACTTCGCCCCTTGGACTTAATGCAGCCCTACCGGTTGGAAATGGGCACCAAAATTGCAAACCCTGGTGGTGCCAATCTCTATCAGTTTTGGGCTAAAACGATCGCCCCTTACTTGAATGAACGCTTGGCCAAGGACAAAGCCCCGATCATTGTGAATCTGGCTTCCGAGGAGTATTTCAAGTCGGTGGATCAAAAAGTGCTCAAGGCTCGAGTGATTCAGTGCGTGTTTCAGGATGCCAAAGGTCCAACCTGGAAGGTCGTCAGCTTTCACGCCAAACGTGCGCGCGGTCTGATGGCGCGCTTTGCGATTGAAAAGCGTATTACTAAGCCCGAAGGTTTGCAAAAATTTGCGAGTGAAGGCTACGCGTTTGCGCCAGAAGTGTCTACGGAAGACAAACTCGTATTCCGTAGACCCGAATGAAGAGTCTCTCTACAGTGACTTAGTGCATGCTCCAGCCATGGCTGACGACAACCGATTGGCCGGTGAGGGCGCTGCTTTCAAAGCCCGCTAAAAATGCGACTACGTTAGCAACGTCCTCGGTAGTAGTGAATTCACCATCTACGGTGTCTTTGAGCATCACGTTCTTGATGACCTCTGCTTCAGTGATCTTGAGTGCAGCAGCTTGCTCAGGGATTTGCTTGTTGACCAGCGGTGTGCGAACAAAGCCTGGGCAGACTACGTTAGCGCGCACCCCTTTTGGACCGCCTTCTTTGGCGACCACGCGTGCCAGTCCCAAGATGCCGTGTTTGGCCGCGACATAGGCGGCTTTCAAGCGTGATGCCTCATGCGAGTGCACCGAACCCATGTAAATGATCGAGCCGCCTTTGCCACCTGCGTACATATGTTTGATAGAAGCTTTGGTGGTGAGAAACGAGCCATCGAGGTGAATCGAGATGATTTTTTTCCAGTCGGCAAAAGGAAAGTCTTCGATGGGATGTACGATCTGGATCCCTGCATTGGCCACCAAAATATCGATCCCACCGAATGTCTGAGCGGCCAAATCCGTTCCGGCATTGACTGCGGCTTCGTCGGTGACGTCCATGACGACTCCCATTGCCTTGCCACCCGCTTGCTTGATTTCCTCGGCGACCTTGTCCGCAGCAGCCTGATTCAGATCGGCGATCACGATCGTTGCGCCCTTGCTGGCGAGTTTTAGCGCACATTCGCGACCAATCCCGCTTGCCGCCCCGGTGATCAGCGCAACTTTATTTTGTAGTGACATATCAAACTCCTGAAGGATAGTATGTGTGTCTGGGATACTGTCAGCAGCCATTGTAAAGCTGATGTCATGCATCTTGGTTACGATTGGGTGAATAGATTTAAATCAATATTTCAACTGGAGAGTGCCTTGAAAATCGCCGATATCAAAGCGAATGCCTTTGCGATGCCGTTCGTAAGTCCCTCATATTCAAAGGGGCCATATCACTTCGTGAATCGAGAATTTTTAATCATTTCCTATCGGACAGACGCAAAAAAACTGCGCGAAATGGTACCGGAGCCGCTCACTATTGATGATCCCATTGTGAGTTACGAATTCATTCGTATGCCTGACTCCTCTGGCTTTGGTGACTACACAGAATCAGGTCAGGTGATTTCCGTGATCGATGAGCAGGGCCGTCGCGGTGGTTACACGCATATGATGTATCTCGATGACGAGGCACCGATTGCGGGTGGTCGTGAGATCTGGGGTTTCCCCAAAAAACTTGCAAAACCAAAACTTGTCGTCGACTCAGATACCTTGTTAGGAACGCTGGATTACGGGCAAGTTCGTGTTGCCACGGGAACGATGGGCTACAAATATGAAGAGCTTGACCGGGCAGCCGAACAAAAAAAGCTCACAGAGTCGCCAAACTATTTGCTCAAAATTATCCCCCATGTCGATGGCAGTGCTCGCGTATGCGAGCTGGTTCGTTTTTACTTGCAAGGTGTGAATGTCAAAGGTGCGTGGACCGGACCTGCAAGATTAGAGTTATTTCAGCATGCCTTGGCGCCCGTAGCCGACCTTCCAGTGTTGGAAATTGTCGGCGCCAAGCATTTGGTTTGCGATCTTACTTTGGGGCTGGGCGAGGTCGCTTACGACTACTTGAGGTCTTAGCGGCATCAGAAGGTTGAGCCGCAGAATGCGTGAACTGACCCGATGAACTTCGTTGATGGGTGTGCACATCAAACGTCACGAAGTTTTCCCCCTCTTCAGGCATTGCGAGACACTCTTTGTACTCAAGCGTCTCCTGCATGTCATGCAAGCCTGTGCGCCAGTGCTGTTCCATGGTTTCAGCACTGAATTCGTAGTCTTTGTAATGACCCTCGCTGCGTTTGTTTCTGTAAATAAGATGAATCACGTTGTAGCGGGCGCCCATCATTACTTTTCTCGTCTCTTCAAACCAAGGGTCTTTCGCGCGCACCGAGGGTGGAATACGATCAAGCGTTTCAAACCAGGTAAGGCGCATTTTTTGCAACATGTTGACGGCATTGGTGACGGTCCGAGTGCGACTAGAAAATTGGATGTCTTTGAGACGTTCATTCACCTGAAAAATATCGACGGGCAGAGGACCGCGCGCGCTCCATAAATCGACTTGAAAAACAAGCGTATCTTTACGCGGATTGACACCTAAAACGTATTCAAGCGGAGTGTTGGACACGCAACCGCCGTCCCAGAAGTACTCGCCATCGATCTCGGTGGCTGGAAAACCTGGCGGAAGGGACCCGGAGGCAAGAAAATGTTTGGGTGAGAGCTTGATATCGTTTGAGTCGAAATAAACGAAGTTGCCTGTCTCTACGTTGGTCGCACCAAGTGAGACGCGCATCTCGCCGCTATTGATACGATCAAAATCTGCAAAGCGTTCGAGCGTTGCAAGGATCGGGGTCGTATCATAAAAACTCGTCGTGTCGGGCGAGCCCCCACCGGGTGCCATCGGTCTTGGTTTGAAAAAATTTTCCTGACCCTTCATGATCGCAGATATCGCCGCCATCGAGCCCAGCATGGTGTGTTCTAACCCTTTGAATACATCTCCCCAAGGCGCCATCCATGGCTCAAAGATTTTTGAGGCGCTCGAGCCAAACGAGTTGTTGAAGAGGGGTGGACTGCAAATAGTGTCCCAAAAGCCTTTCAACATCTCAACTCTTTTTTCTGGAGGATTCCCAGCAATGATGGCGCAATTGAGCGCACCAATAGAAATCCCGGCAATCCAGTTGGGATGGATACCGGCATTGGCCAGTCCCTCGTAAACACCTGCTTGATATGAGCCCAAGGCTCCTCCACCCTGAAGCACAAGTGCGACGCGAGGATAGTCGGGCAGTTTGATGCGGCGTTGAGTCATGTGATTGATCCTGAAGGGGTAGAGGGCGGTTGGATGTGGCGATGAATCACAGATATTTCAGCATCAATATTCGTAATCGTTTTTTGTAGTTGCGTGATGGGGTATGCAAAATTGGGCGAGCTGCCATCCACAATCGAAGCGGGAATGAGAGGTAACGCTTCAGTTTGGTGTGCGTGCAGATGTGGGATGATTTTATTAAGGTAATCCGTCACAATCGGATTGGGTTGTGGAGATGTCGTGAGCTCATGCATGACCGCATTGATTTGAGAGGCCAGCATGTGCGTTTGAATCATCAGATTGTTGAACTCGATCACATGCCACTGACGCGTGCGTGGCTCGAGCATCATGCGATAAAAGGCTTCGGCAAAGTTGCTGAGCGCGACATAGACATTTTTGCGCGCAAGCCGCCAAGCAACCTCAGCACGATGAACATCGCTGTTCTGCGAGTCCTTCTTGTGTGCTTGCAGCGTATCAACATAATGCAACCCTGCTCGCAAATACTCTCGGTTTGCATTGATGGCAGCGCGCGACAAGGAGGGCATGAATTGTGCCTCCCACCATGGCAAGAAGTAACTGCATGCAAAGGAAATCACTGAAGCGATGATCGTATCGATCGCGCGGTCCGTAATGATTGTAGAAGCGCTGGGGTCGACAAAGTGAAAGGCCAGTAGTACGGCATTGGTGTTGAATACCGATGCCATCATGTAATTGAGTTGAAGCAAACTCCCACCAATAATCGTGGACAACACCATGGCCGCAAAAAGCCACGTATTGTTGTCGGTGCTGTACAACGCGCCCAATGCCACAACGCAGCCAATCAGGGTGCCAAACAGTCGCCAGCCGTTACGTTGACGCGTTAAAGCAAAGCCAGGTTTCATGATGATGAGAACCGTGAGTAAAATCCAATAGCCTTGAGGTGCAAGTGCCGGCACCAAGTTCCATAAGGCCATCGCACATGCGGCCGCTAACGTAACGCGTAATGCATAGCGACAAATGGGTGAGTCCAGCCTCAAATTACTGGTGATCATTCCCAGGCGGTATTTTTCACGAGAAAGAAATTGGCTGAGAGACTGATCCAGCACCGTTGGCTGAATAGCCTCGGTGTTTTTACTCATGTCGGTCAAGTTGATCATGCGCTGCACAGTATTGGCGCTGTGGCGTAATCGTCGCAAAATTTCGACGCATAGATGGTAGACATCAGGTTCCTGACGCGCGTAACCATTCCGCTCCATTTGATCAATTTCAAATTCCAGGGCGCGGAGTTCAGCCTTCACACTATTGCGCGGGGTAGCGATGCGTTTGCGGGCAATCGCCAGAGCGATTCTGTCCAAGTCAACGGACATTTTTGAGAGCGCATCCCGCATGAAGATCAGGATGTCCGAGTTTGGAAGCTTGGTGCGCAAGAGCGAATAGTCAGTGCGGGTTGCCACCAGAGTATCAAGAATTTCGATGGTGTCGACAAACAGATTCCAGAGCATCATGCGCTTGGGTTGATCCGACGTGATTTTTCCAGTGAGACCTCTGAGTACCATGTCACGCGCTGCTTGCTGCTTGTCCGTCATGTTCGATTGACTAGCAATGAGTGCGCGATAGCTTTCATCCAAGTCGTGATCGATGTTGTACATGTCCGCGCGTTGCCCAACGTAGTCTGATGTTGCAAAAAGCGCGATGGAGAGTGCCTGCTCTTTTTCCCGCAGATTCATTGCCCGGCTGAGTGAGTAACTAAAAAGCGTATAAAACAGACCGCCACCTAGAGAGGTGAGGGAGTGCAGCCAGACTTGTTCCGCTGGGAGGGCTTCGTGCATGGTGACGGTCATGAGTAGCAGGCAGGCAAAGCCGATTTGTCCACCTTTTTTGCCGTAAACGGACAGCATGGAATACCCAAAGCATTGACCGATCACGACGAGCCACAGCAGAAACGGATAGTTGGATGCTAGACCGGTGATGGCGACTGTCATGGTGCTGAGCAATGTGCCACCCAGCATCTCCCAGCGACGATTTTCGTGGGGTCCAGGCTGATCAATAAAGGCGACGCACAAGGCGCCAAAGGTCGCGACGAGGCCTGCCGCGTACCAACCGAATAAGCCACCTAGGATGGTGACGGGCAGCAAGGTTCCGGCCGCGCGTCTGATGCCGCTATAGAAATGATGGCTATAGATGAAGCGCTGGAGCTGACTGGCAGATTCGTTCATACATTCTGGTTGCGCTGCAGCAATTTGTGACTAAGTCACCACTCTAGCGGAGTCCGAGGCGAGTGACAACCACCTCCTGCCAATAAGCGTACATTTGCGCTGCGGCGCACAACACGTTAAAGTTATAGATTCTGTCGAAAAACGCTTATCGTTTTTTTCGACCGATGGCGTTCAACACTGGGTCATCACCCATTTTTGATGCGTCAAAACATAAACTTTTGCTGCTGTCCTTGCCAAAAGCTCGGGTCAGCCGCTTCCGTTTCGATACAGTGCACCCCTGTTGGGTGCGTGCATAGCCTGATGGCGAATGCGTGCCAAGTTGGCAAGGTGCTCGGGTGGCCAAGCTCTGTGAGCTTGAAAACGTCGGCGCATGTTGCGGTTCTTGTTACGGTTCAGCGTCTCTGACAACAAAGAACGCAGTCATAGTGGCGAAGCCGGTAATGAAAGGAATGACATCATGGAACTCAATGGCGCAGACATCGTCACGCGCGTCCTAGCCGAAGAAGGCGTGGAACATTTATTTGGCTACCCCGGTGGCGCGGTACTCTACATTTACGACGCGATCTACAAGCAAGAAAAAGTCAAACATATTTTGGTGCGACACGAGCAGGCTGCGGTGCACGCTGCAGATGCCTATTCGCGCTGTTCTAATAAAGTTGGTGTGTGCTTGGTCACCAGCGGTCCAGGTGTGACAAATGCCGTCACAGGGATTGCGACCGCCTATATGGACTCCATTCCGATGGTTATCATCAGTGGTCAGGTGCCGACGCACGCCATTGGTGAAGACGCCTTCCAGGAATGTGACACCGTTGGCATCACACGACCTTGCGTCAAGCATAACTTCTTGGTGCGGGACGTCAAAGAACTTGCGGACACAATGCGCAAGGCGTTTTATATCGCCCGCACGGGTCGCCCTGGGCCTGTCCTGGTGGACATCCCCAAAGACGTCAGTTTTGCGCATTGCAAATACTCGCCCCCCAAGGCTGAGCCTGTCATGCGCTCTTATTCCCCGGTTGTCAAAGGCCATCAGGGACAGATCAAAAAAGCGGTGCAGATGTTGCTGCAGGCCGAGCGGCCAATGATCTATAGCGGCGGCGGCGTGATTTTGTCGGATGCGTCTCCAGAGTTGCAACAGTTCGTCAAAATGATGGGTGCGCCTTGCACCAATACGTTGATGGGTTTGGGTGCCTACCCCTTCTCGGACAAGCAGTTTGTCGGGATGCCTGGTATGCATGGTACCTACGAGGCCAACATGGCGATGCAGCATTGTGATGTGCTGATTGCTGTTGGCGCGCGTTTTGATGACCGCGTGATTGGCAACCCCAAGCATTTCGCTCAAAACCCACGCAAAATTATCCATATCGACATCGATCCTTCGTCCATCTCCAAACGCGTCAAGGTCGACGTGCCGATCGTGGGTAATGTCAAAGATGTGCTGATCGAGCTGATGTCCCAGTATCAGGCTGCGGCGCTTGAAACGCGTCCAAACGCCGAGGCGTTGGTCAAGTGGTGGCAACAGGTTGAGGTCTGGCGTGGCAAAGAATGCATGAAATTTGCTGACTCCACTGAGCTGATCAAGCCTCAGTCCGTTGTGCAAAAGCTTTGGGAGGTGACAGGCGGTGATGCCTACATTACGTCGGATGTCGGTCAGCATCAGATGTGGGCAGCGCAGTATTATGGCTTTGACAAGCCACGTCGTTGGATCAACTCTGGTGGCCTTGGCACGATGGGTGTGGGTTTGCCCTATGCGATGGGCGTTCAGATGGCCAATCCGGATGCAACCGTCGCTTGCATCACTGGCGAAGGCTCCATCCAAATGAACATCCAAGAGCTTTCGACGTGCCGTCAGTATCACCTGACACCCAAGATCATCTGTCTGAACAACCGATACCTCGGGATGGTGCGTCAATGGCAGCAGATTGATTACTCCTCGCGTTATTCGGAGTCCTACATGGACGCGCTGCCTGATTTCGTCAAACTGGCGGAGGCCTATGGTCACGTTGGCATGCGGATCGAAAAGCCTTCTGATGTGGATGGCGCACTGCGCGAAGCCTTCAAACTCAAAGATCGCCTCGTATTTATGGACTTCATTACGGATCAAAGCGAAAACGTCTGGCCGATGGTCAAGGCGGGTAAGGGCTTGACCGAAATGTTGCTCGGTTCTGAAGATCTTTAAGGGGACCGCCATGAAACATATTATTTCTGTTCTGATGGAAAACGCGCCTGGTGCCTTGTCTCGCGTAGTGGGTTTATTTTCCGCACGGGGTTACAACATTGAAACCCTGACCGTGGCCCCAACCGAAGACAATACGCTTTCTCGTTTGACACTCGTGACGATGGGTTCGGATGATGTGATCGAACAAATCACCAAGCATTTAAATCGACTGGTGGATGTGATCAAGGTCGTTGACCTGACCGAGGGCTCTCATATTGAGCGTGAGCTCATGTTGATCAAGGTTCGGGCGGTGGGCAAAGAGCGTGAGGAAATGAAACGAATGGCGGATATTTTCCGTGGTCGTATCATCGATGTCACGGACAAGGCCTACACCATCGAACTAACCGGTAACCAAGACAAGATTCAGGCGTTTATCGACGCCTTGGATCGAAGTGCGATTTTAGAGACTGTCCGTACAGGCGTTTCCGGAATCGGTCGCGGCGAGCGTATCCTAAAGCTGTGATCTGCTGCTCTATATCGAAAGTTTTTCCAATTATCCATTGCATTCAATTTACAAAAATCTGGAGCCTAGAATGAAGGTTTTTTACGATAAAGATTGTGACCTGTCCCTAATTAAAGGCAAGACAGTTGCCATCATTGGCTACGGCTCACAAGGTCATGCGCACGCGCTAAACCTGCATGAGTCTGGCGTCAAAGTTGTGGTGGGTTTGCGCAAGGACGGCGCTTCCTGGAACAAAGCGGCAAACGCTGGCTTAAAAGTCGCCGAAGTCGCCGATGCCGTCAAGTTAGCTGACCTCGTCATGATGTTGCTGCCCGACGAAAATATCGGTCAGGTTTATCGTGAAAGCGTCCATCAAAATATCAAGCCTGGCGCAGCGCTAGCCTTTGCACACGGTTTTAACGTGCATTACGGTCAAGTCGTTCCCCGTGCTGACATCGATGTGGTCATGGTCGCTCCTAAGGCACCCGGTCACACCGTACGTGGTACTTACTCTCAAGGTGGTGGTGTACCAGCCCTTGTGGCGGTCCATCAGGACAATTCGGGCTCGGCGCGCGATGTCGCATTGAGCTACGCATGCGCGATTGGTAGCGGTCGTGCTGGTGTTATCGAGACAAACTTCCGCGAAGAAACAGAAACAGATTTGTTTGGCGAACAGGCCGTTCTGTGCGGTGGCACGGTCGAACTGATCAAAGCGGGCTTCGATACCTTGGTTGACGCGGGCTATGCACCAGAAATGGCCTATTTCGAGTGCTTGCACGAGCTGAAGTTGATTGTGGATCTGATTTATGAGGGCGGTATCGCCAACATGAACTACTCGATCTCAAACAATGCTGAGTTTGGCGAGTACGAGACAGGTCCCAAGATCGTGACGGAAGCGACACGTGAAGCGATGCGTAAGTGCCTGACTGACATTCAGACAGGTGAGTATGCCAAACGCTTCATTCTTGAAAACCAAGCAGGCGCGCCTGCGTTGATTTCGCGTCGCCGCATCAATGCTGAGTCGCAAATCGAAGTCGTTGGTGCCAAGTTGCGTGCCATGATGCCTTGGATCGCTGCTAACAAATTAGTCGACAAGACCAAGAACTGATTTTATTTAAATCAGCCCGTATGTGAAACACGCCCTTCGGGGCGTGTTTTTTTGGGTTAACCTTCTACCTACAATGAATACACCTCTCTATCCTCTCCCGATTATTGCCCGCGAGGGTTGGCCTTTTCTGGCTGGCTCAGTTCTGATCGCTTTGCTTGTGACTTGGTGGTCACCTGCTTGGTCTATTTTGTTCTGGATCATTGCGATTTTTGTTTTGCAGTTTTTTCGCGATCCTGCCCGCTCAGGCTCGACCGAGCCCCGCGCAGTGATCTCGCCAGCAGATGGTCGAATCGTCGTGGTCCAAGAAACCGATGATCCCTACGCCAAGCGCAAGGCGCTCAAGATTAGTGTTTTCATGAATGTTTTTAATGTCCATAGCAATCGATCGCCCGTGGATGGCGAAGTGCTGATGACGCAATATTTCCCTGGTAAGTTTTTCAATGCGGCCTTGGATAAGGCTTCCCTTGAAAATGAGCGAAATGCGATGGTGTTGCGAACCCCTGCAGGACATATCGTGACCGCCGTTCAAGTGGCTGGTTTAGTGGCCAAACGTATTCTTTGCTATACCAAGCAAGGTGAAACCCTGTACAGGGGACAGCGTTATGGTTTTATACGGTTTGGTTCGCGCGTTGATGTTTACTTGCCCCTAGGCTCACGCCCCCGCGTAGCGATTGGTGACAAGGTCAGTGCGACCACAACCGTGCTGGCCGATTTGCCTGAAATAACTGAGTGATAAAAATCCATGCCCGTTGATCCTTTGCGCGATCCAGCACAACGCCATCGCAGTATTTACTTGCTGCCCAATGCGTTCACGACCGCCGCTTTGTTTGCGGGGTTTTATGCTGTTGTACAAGCCATGAACAATCGCTTCGAAATGGCAGCAATTGCTATTTTTGTCGCGATGGTACTTGATGGGATGGACGGACGCATCGCGCGACTGACCAAAACAACCTCGGCGTTTGGCGAACAGTACGACTCACTTTCGGATATGACGTCCTTTGGTGTCGCACCCGCGCTCGTGATGTACGAGTGGATGCTCCATGACTTGGGGCGCTGGGGGTGGCTTGCTGCGTTTGTCTATGTTTGCGGTGCGGCCTTGAGGCTCGCGCGGTTTAACACCAACATCGCTGTAGTCGACAAAAGATTTTTCCAAGGCTTGCCTAGTCCTGCGGCCGGCGCGTTGATTGCTGGTTTTGTCTGGCTGGTCGTAGATAACCGCCTACAGGTACCCAAAGAATTACTTGCTTGGACCGCCTTTGTGATTACGCTTTATTGTGGCGTGGCAATGGTGTCCAATTTACCTTTTTATAGTGGTAAGTCTTTCGCTTTGGGGCGTAGTGTCCCCTTTTGGGTGATGCTGGTTTTTGTAGCTGTCTTTGTGTTCATTTCCAGCAATCCCCCCGTCATCCTGTTTGGCTTGTTTATTGCGTATGGCCTCTCGGGATGGGGGGTTTGGTTGTGGCGCTGGCAGCGCGCCCGCGCAAAAAATAATGCTTGAAAATTAACGACCTCGGTCAAAGTCACCCAACGTCGCAGGATCGGGAGCGGGGTGGAACCGGTTAACGAGGTTCCCTTGTGGTCCCATGTACACATACATCATCGATGCCCAAACATCGTCTTGTTTGTATCGATAAGCCCAGACAATTTCGTGTCCCTTCGCGATGCCGTATGTGTTTGCGGGCTCACCAAACTCGCAGAGCACTTGCTTGTCAGTCCAACGTCCGGTTGCCAGTTTTTGAAAATTAGCATCGGTCAGGAGTTGTTGAAGACCAACAACAGTCCCTTGGGGAGTCGTATTCGTCCCCCAGGAATATTGACCATAGGGTTGCATGGTCCAGATCAGGCGCTCTGTACCGTCATCTCGCTTGCAAGTTGTGGAGGGTTTGCCAAGCTTTTGAATCGCTTCGCCCACCGACATGCCAGGTTTGACGGATTGGTAGTTGGCGCAACCCGCCAAAATGGCGACTGAGGCAACGGTAAGCGCTAGGCTACCAAGGCGACCAAGGCGAAGAGGGCGCTTTGGGAGGACGGTGTCAGGTTTCAGAGAGGATAAAGCAGTCATTTTAGTCATTGCAGGCCTCTTTTCAGGGCAAATGAGGGCTCCGGATAGAGCCGCATAGGATCATTTTAGCCAATCGGCTATAATTCGGCAGCATTAACGTTGTTTTTTATTATTTTTACTTAATCACGTCAGGACGCCTCGGTCCTGTCGCTTGTCATTTGAGGTTATAGAAATGTCTGTTGCTGATATTAATAAATCTGACATCGTCACGCAATTTCAACGCGCGCAAGGCGATACCGGTTCTCCAGAAGTGCAAGTGGCTTTGCTGACAGCTCGTATCAATGAGCTGACAGGTCACTTCAAAACCCACATGAAAGACCACCACTCACGTCGCGGCCTGCTGCGCATGGTTAGCCGCCGACGTAAGTTGCTAGATTATCTCAAGAGCCGCAACCCAGATTCCTATCGTGCTCTGATCGAAAAACTCGGTCTGCGTAAGTGATCGGTATCCATGGGGCAGTCTCCCCGTGAGTCAACCGTGGTCGGTGCGGCACTACTGCCGCAACGTCCACGGTTTTTCATTTGTAAGGAATAAATTGTCATGTTCAATAAAGTGACCAAATCGTTTCAGTATGGACAACATACTGTCGTGCTTGAGACGGGTGAAATTGCTCGCCAGTCTTCAGGTGCAGTCCTAGTTACGGTCGAAGACACCGTGATTCTTGCCACTGTTGTTGCAAAAAAAGATGCAAAAGCAGGGCAGGATTTTTTTCCCCTGACTGTTGATTACATCGAAAAAACCTATGCCGCAGGCAAGATCCCCGGTGGTTTTTTCAAACGCGAAGGCAAGCCTTCAGAAAAAGAAACGCTGACGTCGCGTCTGATCGACCGTCCTCTGCGTCCATTATTCCCTGAAGGTTTCTACAACGAAGTTCAGGTCATCATCCACGTGTTGTCCTGCAACCCCGAAATCGATCCCGATATTCCTGCGATGATCGGTGCTTCAGCAGCATTAGCTGTGTCAGGCATTCCGTTCAACGGTCCGATTGGAGCCGCGCGCGTCGGCTACATCGACGGCCAGTATCTGGTCAACCCAACCGCCACGCAGCTCAAGACCTCGCAGATGGATCTCATCGTTGCAGGTACAGAAGCCGCTGTCTTGATGGTTGAGTCCGAGGCGCAACAACTGTCCGAGGAAGTCATGCTCGGTGGTGTCGTGTTTGGCCACAATGCTATGCAAGCGGTCATTGGCGCGATCAACGACTTGGTGCGCGAGGCCGGCAAGCCCGAATGGGACTGGCAGCCTGCCGCTAAAAACGAAGCACTGATCGCCTCTGTGACGGCCGCTGCTCAAGATGCACTTTACGCCGCCTACCAGACACGCCAAAAACAAGAGCGCACGACGCAATTGCGTCAGGTGTATTCAAGTGTTCATGCCAAGCTCGGCGAGGCTGCTGCAGCCCAAGGTGTTTCCGCACCCGATGGCGTGACAGTCGACAACATTCTGTTTGATCTCGAAGCCAAAATCGTCCGTAGTCAAATTCTGAGCGGCGAGTCACGTATCGATGGTCGTGATACACGTACCGTGCGTCCAATCGAAATTCGTTTGGGTGTATTGCCTCGCGTTCACGGCAGTGCATTGTTTACACGCGGCGAAACGCAGGCCTTGGTGATTGCGACACTCGGTACCAAGCAAAACGAGCAAATCATCGATGCGCTCATGGGCGAGTACCGTGATCGTTTCTTGATGCACTACAACATGCCTCCTTTCGCAACCGGTGAAACGGGTCGCGTGGGTACGCCCAAGCGTCGCGAAATTGGTCATGGTCGTTTGGCCAAGCGTTCGCTTGTGCCCTTGTTGCCTGATGCCCAAGACTTCCAGTACACCATCCGCTTGGTCTCTGAAATCACCGAGTCAAACGGTTCGTCTTCGATGGCGTCCGTGTGCGGTGGTTCTCTGGCCATGATGGATGCCGGCGTGCCCCTCAAGGATCACGTGGCGGGTGTCGCGATGGGTTTGATCCTCAACGAGGGTAAGTTTGCCGTGCTGACCGATATCTTGGGTGATGAAGATCATCTCGGTGATATGGACTTCAAGGTGGCGGGTACTGAAAATGGTATTACTGCCTTGCAGATGGACATCAAAATCCAAGGTATCACCAAAGAAATCATGCAAGTCGCATTGGCCCAGGCTCGCGATGGTCGCTTGCATATTTTGACCAAAATGCGCGAAGCCATTCAAAATTCGCGCGGCGAGCTTTCAGCGTTTGCACCACGCATGCTGAGCATGAAGATCAATCCTGAAAAGATTCGTGATGTGATCGGTAAGGGCGGCGCGACCATTCGTGCGCTGACCGAGGAAACAGGTTGCCAGATCGATATCTCTGATGACGGTACGATTGTGATTTCAAGTGCTGATCTCGATCGTGCGCACGAAGCACAGCGTCGTATTACTGATCTGACTGCCGACGTCGAAGTTGGTCAGGAATACGATGGTAGCGTCTTGCGTCTGCTTGATTTTGGCGCGATCGTTCAGGTCTTGCCAGGTCGCGATGGTTTGTTGCATATCTCCGAAATCGCAAACTACCGCATCGCCAACATCAATGACGTACTCAAGGTCGGTCAGGCCTTACGCGTCAAGGTCATTGAGGCTGATGACAAGGGTCGTCTACGCTTGTCGGTCAAAGCCATTGGTGGCATTGAGCAACAGGGTGGCGCACCCGCCGCTGAAGCAGCCGCTCCTGCGGTAGCACCAGAGGCGCCCGCTCAGTAAGCACTGACGGTCACCGCTAAAACCCTGTCAGGTCACAAGCCGGCAGGGTTTTTTTGCGCCAGTTCGTAGAGGCCCGCCAAGCGAAACAATCGATCCCGACGCAACATGTCAAGCATGGGCTCCGGTTGTCTCCTCCCGCTTGAAACCAGCTCGGCAACCGTCAGATCGAGTGCCTCAGAGAGTTTTCCTCGATGCATTGGCCACCATTGCGAAAGCAAACGATCGGGATCAATCAGCCCCAGCTGCTGGCGTCTGAGTTCGGAGCGACTAAAGTCTTTGATATTCCACGTCAAGACACTGACAGAACCAACATGCGCACCCAGCACGGCAGCAATACCCGCAGCCGCGACATGTTTGTCTTTGCGATCTGTATGCTTGAGTGTGATCTCGTGGGGCGTGACATCTCCCATATCGGCAGCGGGAAATTGCGCTTGCATATGCTGCCATTCTCCCTTTAAGAGATCGGGATCAATAGGCCAAAGACGGGCCGCATTTCGCTGCCACTCTTGGCCAATCTTGTCAGTCCAAAGCGGATCAAACAGTCCGGTGCGAGCGAGATTAAGTAATAGGGGGCGCAACAAGCCTGACATCATGATGCAGGCATCCAAGACAAAGGCTGGACGCTTTAAATCTCTGAGATCAGGCTGAGGTGCTTCGGTCATGCAGGGTCTACGTTATGTCAGAGCATGTTTTGCGGCTCGGACGATTGTTTGCGCATCCACACCAAAAAATGCTCTGAGAGCAGCCCGGGTGTCGCTGCGGCCAAAACCATCTGTACCCAATGTCATATAACGACGACTCGAGGGTGTATATGCACGCACCGTTTCAGGAACCGCACGGACATAATCCGTCGCCGCAATAATAGGACCTTGGCTTTTGGAGAGTTGCTGATAGATAAATGGTACACCACGAGCGGCCTCACCCCTGAGTGCCGCCTGTTCACAAGACAAGCCATCACGCGCCAGTTCGCTCCAGCTTGTGATGCTGAAGACGGACGCGGTGATGCCCTCGGCGCAGAGCGCTTGAGCTGCTTTGATGACCTCAGTCAAGATCGCACCCGAGCCTAGCAAGGTCACCTGTGCCGTTTCTTTTTTAGCTTGATAGACATTAAACAGATAGGCACCACGGATAATTTCATCACGTACATTTCCTGGCAAGGACGGTTGCGCGTAGTTTTCGTTCATGAGCGTGACGTAATAAAACACATCTCGCTGCTCAACCATCATCTCCCGCACACCCTGATCAATGATCACGGCCATTTCAGCCGCAAAAGCGGGATCGTAGGCTTTGCAATTTGGGATGGTGGCTGCATGGAGATGACTTGAGCCATCCTGATGTTGCAGGCCTTCGCCGCCGAGGGTCGTGCGGCCAGATGTCGCACCCAATAAAAATCCGCGCGGACGTTGGTCTGCTGCAGCCCAGATCTGATCACCGACGCGCTGGAAACCAAACATCGAGTAGTAAATATAAAACGGCAACATGGCTAAACCATGCACGCTGTAGCTTGTCGCCGCAGCGGTCCAGCTGGCGATCGCACCCGCCTCGGAAATGCCTTCTTCGAGGATCTGACCATCAAGCGCTTCGCGGTAACTCAACACCGAGCCGATATCCTCAGGTGCGTAGCGTTGACCCACGCTCGAATAAATACCCACTTGTTTAAATAAATTGGCCATACCAAAAGTACGCGCCTCGTCGGCGACGATTGGGACGATACGCGGCCCCAGGATGGGGTCCTTCAGTAAGTTACCAAGCACGCGTACAAACGCCATCGTCGTGCTCATTTCCTTGCCCTCTGCTTGAGTGGCAAACTGGCTGTATTGCGACATCTCAGGGACGGCGACAATGTCACATGTAGTTTCACGCTTGGGTAAATAGCCGCCGAGCGCTTCACGCCGCTTGAGTAAATATTGCATCTCTGGACTATCTGGGGCGGGACGATAAAAACTCAATGAGGTCGCCTCTTCGTCACTCAAGGGCAAGTTAAACCGATTGCGAAACTCGATCAGATCGTTGTCGTCGAGCTTTTTCTGGCTGTGCGTCGTCATTTTTCCTTGACCCGCACTCCCCATCCCATAGCCCTTTTTGGTGTGTGCCAAAATCACCGTGGGTTGCCCCTTGTGGTTGGCTGCCGCCGCATAGGCCGCATGAATCTTGACTAAATCATGTCCGCCGCGCTTGAGACGATCGATCTGATCGTCCGTCATGCCTTGGGCGAGTCTAGCGAGCTCTTCATTTTGTCCAAAAAAGGTATCGCGATTAAAGCGGCCGTCTTTGGCTGCGAACGTTTGCATTTGTCCGTCGACAGTATTGGCAAAGGCGCGGGTGAGGGCGCCTGTCAGGTCGCGGGCGAACAAACCGTCCCAGTCGCTCCCCCACACCAGCTTGATCACATTCCATCCCGCGCCTATGAAAAGCTTTTCGAGCTCATCGATGATGCGCCCATTGCCGCGGACCGGGCCGTCCAGGCGTTGCAGATTGCAATTGACTACCCAGACTAAATTGTCTAGCCCCTCTCGAGCTGCCAGGGTCAAGGCGCTCATGGACTCAGGCTCGTCCATTTCTCCATCACCAAACACGCCCCATACTTTGCGGGAATCGCAATTGAGTAAGTTGCGATGGGTGAGATAGCGCATAAAGCGGGCGTGATAAATGGAGCTGATCGGACCGATGCCCATCGAGCCTGTAGGAAACTGCCAGAAATCAGGCATGAGCCAGGGATGCGGGTAGCTCGAGAGGCCCTGAGCCCCATTTGCAATCGCCTGAATCTCTTGTCTGTAGTGCAGCAAATCTTGCTCTTGTAGTCTGCCTTCGAGATAGGCGCGCGCGTAGACTCCAGGGGCACTGTGAGGTTGGAAAAAGACCAGGTCACCACGGTGTTGCCCCGATCCTGTGCCGTGTCTTGCTTCAAAAAAGTGGTTGAAACCGGTTTCAAACAAATCTGCTGCGCTCGCATAGCTTGCGATATGACCTCCAAGCTCTCCATAGGCTTGGTTGGCCCGTACCACCATCGCCAAGGCATTCCAGCGCATGATGGAGGCCAGACGCTCTTCGATGGCCAAATCCCCGGGAAATACGGGTTGTTGGTCGACAGAGATTGTATTGACGTATGGCGTGCTGAGTTCGGGGCGCCAACCGACTTGGGCCGAATTAGCCGTTCGGACGAGCTCATCAAGTAGGAATTTGGCACGCTCAGGGCCCGCGGCCTCTAAGACAGCGAGCAAAGATTGTTTCCATTCTTGCGTCTCTAGGGTGTCGGTGTCAGTGATGGTGTGGAGCCAAGAGGCGGGGCGGGGATCGATCGCAGCATTCATCGTGTGGACAGTTTAAAAAGCTTGATTAACAATCGATATTCTAGGGATTTGTTTGCAGCATGAGATGCCTTTATTCCTAGTTAAAGTGATAAAATGAAGCATTTAATGCTATTTTTTTAAAATAAACAGCATAATGAGATTAGATTCTATTGATTTAAAGATTTTGTCTGAGCTTCAGGTCGACGGGGCACTCTCAAATATTGAGTTGGCACGCAGGATCCATCTGAGTCCATCGCCTTGCCTCGCACGAGTCCGGGCACTGGAGACGGCGGGTGTGATCGACCGTTATGTGGCTTTGGCCAATGCGACAGCGCTTGGCTTGGGGCTTAATGTCTTTATCAATATCAGTCTTAAAAGCCAAAGCAAAGAATCGCTGGCGCATTTCGAGCAGCGCATCAGCGAACATGACGAAGTCATGGAGTGCTATCTGATGACGGGCGATAGCGATTATTTGATCCGTGTCGCGGTCACAGACATCGCCGCGCTTGAAAAATTTATCTTGGAGCAGTTGACCCCGATTCCAGGCATAGAGAAAATCAGATCCAGTTTCGCACTCAAACAGGTGCGCTATAAAACGGCCTTACCGCTCCCGACAAAAACGGACGTATAGTATCGCTTCGTAACAAATACTGATCAAAGGATTCGCGAGACATGAGTGAAGTATTCACACCCACACCAGCCTGGCAAGAGCAAGTATTCAAGGTTCTCAAAGAGGGCGGCATTCAACAAGTATCTTATGTACCTGATGCCGGTCATGCGCACGTCATTCGCCGGGTCAACGAGGATCCTGCGATGCGCGCGATCGTATTGACGACCGAAGAAGAAGGTGTCGCGGTTGCTGGCGGCGCATGGCTGGGCGGTCAGCGCCATGCTCTGCTCATGCAGAGTAGCGGCGTGGGTAACTGCATCAATATGATGTCCTTGTTGCAGAGCTGTCGCTTTCCGTTTTTGACTTTGGTGACCATGCGTGGTGAGTATGCTGAGTTCAACCCTTGGCAGGTGCCCATGAGCAAAGCAACCCAGGCTTCTATGGAGCTGATGGGCATCAAGGTCTATCGCGCTGAGCGTGCCGATGAGGTCGAGGATGTTGTCGGAGCCGCACTGGATTTTGCCTTTGAAGGCGGAGAGCCGGTTGCCGTGCTGTTGTCACAGCGCTTGATCGGCCGCAAAAAATGGTTGCGTCACTAATTCATCAGATAGGAATTTCAATGAGTCAAGTTCAGTCTTCTAATAGCGTCATTGATCGTCGCGAATTTGTCAGTGCTTTGATTGCCAAGTGCCCAGAGTCCTTGATCGTCACGGGTTTGGGCTCTGCGACCTATGATGTGTTCGCTGCCGGTGATCGCGATAAAAACTTTTACCTTTGGGGCGCGATGGGTGGTGCAGCGGCCATGGGGTTGGGACTTGCTTTGGCACAGCCAGACAAGTCCGTATTGGTGATTACCGGTGATGGCGAGCAGTTGATGGGAATTGGTTCTTTGGCAACAATCAGCGCCCAAAAACCCGCTAACCTGACGATTGTCGTTCTCGACAATGGTCACTTTGGTGAAACAGGGATGCAGTTTAGTCACTCGAGCCTCGGTACAAACATGTCCGCTGTGGCGCTGGCGTGTGGAATTACCAATTCCTATCAGGTCAAGGACATGGCGGGTCTCAAGCAGGTTGAACAAAACGTCAATGCACGTCAAGGCGTAACGTTTGCACAGATTATGGTGAAAGCCGATGATCTGCCACGTGCTTTACCTTCGCGTGACGGTGTGTTTGTCAAAAACCGCTTCCGTGCTGCCTTGGGCCTCGCACCTTTCTAAGTCTCAGTCTGAGCGACACGCTATTTTTTTGCAGGATAAAGATGGCACGCCACATCACCCTGCGCGTCGCGCAAGAGGTGTGGATGTTCCACAGAACATTCCGGCCGACGTTGCTGGCAGCGTGGGTGAAAAGAGCAGCCAGAGGGTGGGTGCAACGGGTCTGGAAAAGAAAGCCCCAGACCCATATCAGGAATACCTAAGCCGGGCTCGGGCGTTAGTACCGAGGCTAGCAAAGCCTGTGTGTAGGGATGCCGAGGATGTTTGAACAGTTCGGCGGTTTGAGTGAGCTCGACAACACGCCCCAAATACATCACAGCGACTTGGGTGGCGATGTGTTCCACGACGGCCAAGTTATGACTAATGAATACATAAGTCAGATTGAACTCTTTGCGTAAGTCCAGCAATAAATTCAAAATCTGAGCTTGGACAGACACATCGAGTGCCGAAGTCGGCTCATCGCAGATCACAATTTCAGGATTGATCACGAGGGCGCGCGCGATTGCGACGCGCTGACGTTGGCCGCCGGAAAGTTGACCGGGCGTATTGTCTGCATAGCGCGCGGGCAAGCCTACCCGATCCAGCATCTCGATCGCCTTTTTGCGACGTTCGCTTTTTGTCCCCACGCCAAGGACATCCAGCGGAAAAGACACAATGGAGGAAATCGTCCGACGCGGATTCAGAGAAGAGTATGGATCTTGGAAAATAGGTTGAACCCGACGCGCCAGATCTCTACGATCGATCTTGCTGATGTCTTGTCCATCGATCAGGACGCTACCGCGCGAAGGGGGCGTCAGACCCAATAACATGCGGGCAAGTGTTGATTTACCACAGCCCGATTCGCCCACGATACCCAGCACATCTTTACGTTGCACCGAGAGGTCGACACCATTGACAGCATGGAGCGTCTGACGAGGCTTAAACATGCCCGCGCTCACTGAAAAGGTGCGCTGCAAATCTTTTGTTTCAATCAGGGCAGTCATTGGGCTGCTCCGCTCTGTTTTATCTCATTCATGATGCAGCGCCATTGTTGACCCTGAGGGGTCTGGTGCAAGGGGATCGTCTCGCTACAACGTGCTTGGGCGTGTTCGCAACGATCTTTAAAAGCACAGCCCTTCATCTCGCCAATCAGCGATGGTACAACGCCTGGGATGGTGCCAAGCTTGCCACCTGGTACTGTTTTGCCGGGAATAGGGATGCAGCTGATCAAGCCACGTGTGTAGGGGTGTTGCGGGGCAGCGAAGATAGCCTCGGCTGTGCCCTCTTCAACGATTTGTCCAGCGTACATCACAGCGACCCGATCAGCGATCCGAGCGACCACACCGAGATCGTGGGTGATGAGGACCATGGCGATACCGAGCTCTTTTTGCAGGTCGGCTAACAAGCGCAAAATCTGCGCTTGAATCGTCACGTCCAGCGCTGTGCTGGGTTCGTCGGCGATCAACAACTCTGGGCCACACATCAACGCCATAGCAATCATGACGCGTTGACGCAAGCCGCCAGAGAGTTGATGTGGATACTGTCCGAGTCGCTCGGCTGCGGAGGCGATACCCACTTTTTCCAAAAGCTCGACAGCGCGCAGACGCGCGTCTTCTGCCGAGGCTTTGAGGTGGTGGCGGTAGTGCTCGGTCAGCTGATCGCCGATGGTATAGGCGGGATTGAGGGCCGTCATCGGTTCTTGGAAAATCATCGCCATACGATTGCCACGTAAATCGTTGATGCGACTTTTACTTGCGCGCGACAGATCCTCGCCTAGAAACTCAAACACATGACTGCTGCGTGTCGCTGTTTTAGGTAACAAACCCATCAGGGAGAGTGAAGTGATGGATTTGCCACACCCCGACTCGCCCACGATACAAAGCGTTTCGCCGCGTTTGACCTGAAGGGAAATATCACGCACAACATGGAGGGTGCCACGTGGTGTAGAGATATCTACAGTCAGGTTTTTTACATCCAGAACAATTTCGTCAGTGACCATGATTAAGCTCTCTCGCCTGGTGTCAGGAGTTGATGGAGACCATCACCCGCCAGATTGATGGAGAAAATCAATAAAGCCAAGGCTGTACCGGGAATCGCAATCAGCCAAAAGGAAAAGAACATGTAGGACTTTGCCTCGGAAATCATCAGGCCCCAGGAAGGTAGTGGCGGTTGAACGCCCAGGCCCAGGAAGGAGAGTGCGGCCTCAAGCAAAATCGCGCTGGCCGCCTCGAGCGTCGCGATCACGATCAAGTGTGGCATCACGTTGGGCAGCACCTCGGTGAGCATAATCCTCAAGGTTGAGGCGCCTGCAGATTGCGCGGCTGAGACATATTCCATTGAGCGCACTTGCTGCGTGGCACTGCGCATCACGACAGCGAAACGATCCCATTTCAAGAGACCTAGCACCATGATGACGACCCATAAGGAACCGCCAACCAGAGCAACCGTCGCGAGTGCCACCAAAATCACAGGCAACGACAGCCGTGTCGTCACCATGAACGACACAATCATATCGATACGGCCACCAAAGTAGCCAGCGAGCATGCCCATTGTCGTACCGATGAGACCTGAGATCAACGCAACACTCAGACCAATGAGCAGAGAAATCCGTGCCCCGTAAATCAAACGCGACAAATAGTCCCTACCAAGTTGATCGGTCCCAAGAGGGTGCACCCAACTCCCTTTTTCATACCAGAAAGGTGGGACGGTGCGGTTGGTTAAGTCCTGTGCATAAGGATCATGGGGTGAGATCAAGGGTGCAAAGATTGCACAAAAAACAATGAAAAGTAGTAGACCGCAACCCACATAAAGCGCTGTATTTTTTTTCATCTCAAGCCACCCGAATGCGAGGGTCAAGCCAGGCGTTGGCAACGTCAGAGGCCAGTGTCAGCAAAATATAGATGACGGACAGCAACAGGACGATCACTTGCGTGACGGGGAAGTCTTTTTGAATGATGCTCTGATAGGCGAGATAGCCCAGGCCATCCAAGGCAAAAATAGTTTCGATCACGACGGAGCCGCCCAGTAAAAAGCCGAGTTGAACAGCGGCGAGAGCCACGACGGGGACGATGGCATTACGCAGCGCATGCTTGAACACCACGCTGCTAGTTGGTAGGCCCTTGGCGCGCGCGGTACGAATATAGTCGGCGCTGAGCACTTCGATCATGCCAGCACGAATGAGGCGCATAAAGGCGGGCGCCGCGTAGTAGCCGAGGGCAATCGAAGGCATGACAAAATGTTGCCAGGTACCGCTGCCAGATACCGGTAACATCCGCCAGGTAATCGAAAACAACATAATCAAGATCAAGGCGAAAAAGAAATTAGGCATGGCCTGACCCACGACGGCAACGCCCAGGCACAGACGGTCGATCCAGCTATTTTTGTAGATTGCCGCCAAGACACCTAAAGGCACTGAAATGATCAGTGCAAAGGCGAGCGAATACACGGCGAGCAACATGGTGGTTTGAAGCTTAGTAAAAATCAGCGTGCCCACCTCGGTTTTGAAATAGATCGACTGACCAAGGTCACCTTGGACGACCTTGAGCAGCCAGTTACCAAATTGCACAATGATCGGTTGGTCAAAACCGTAGGTTTTACGCACCATATCGATGTCGACCTGACGCGCGCCCTCTCCAGCGATGGCTAACGCCGGATCGCCAGAGAGGTAAAGCAGCATAAAGGCAAGAATAGAGACGGTCAGTGCGACCAGGACGGCGAGTCCCAGTCGCTTCGTAATATATGCCAGCATGATGCCTTACCTGAGATACAAATAATTAAAAGTCATACAGAAACGATTACTTCCAGCTCATTTCCCAGAAACGCACTAACTCGTCGTGGTAGGGCTTGAAGTTCACTTCTTTGCTGGCTACATAATAGACAGGTAAGGTCCAGAGTGGCACGGCGTAGGCTTGATCCGCAATGATGGACAACGCTTTTTGATAAACCTCGTTACGTTTCTTCATGTCAACTGTGCTGTCACCTTCTTTGAGCAGCTTGATGACCTCAGGGTTGCGACTGACGTCGTCCGCACCACCACCAAAGTACACGGGTGTGGAGGCCGACAAGTCATTGACCAAGTTCGAGCCCCAAGTCTGATGCGTGAGGGAGCTCTTGTTGGCGCGGGCGAGATCTCGCATTGCTGCGTATTGCATAAAGCTCAGTTTCGGCTTGATGCCAACAGCGCTCAGGTAGTTGATCATGGCTTCAGTTTGTGGACGCTCACGATAGGCCATCAGATCCACTTCAAAGCCATTGGGATAACCTGCCTCGGCAAGGAGTTTTTTAGCTAAGGCTGGATCGTAGTTGTAGACCTTGACGCCTTGGCTTGTGCAACCGACCTGTGAAGGAGTGCAAATGGAGTTGAGAATTTCACCACCACCTACGATGTTTTTCAAAATCGCCTGGCGATCAATCGCGTGGGCAATCGCATGACGTACGCGAATGTCCTTGAGCTGTGGTGCAGGTGTGCCGTCACGAGAATTCATTTGCAGGAAGACGATGCGCATCGTGTTGCCGCTTTGAACCTGTAACTGAGGGAAAGACTTAAGCTTATCAGCTTGGTCCTTGGGTACATGCATGATGAAGTCTTCACCGCCAGACATCACTTCTGCCATCTGAGTTTGACGGTCAGGGATGAAGCGGATGCGGACTTTACCGATGCTAGGTTGTGTTTTTGGTGAGTCTTTAAAGTAGTCCTTGTTGCGCTCAAGCGTCAAAGACTTTCCAGGAATATGCTCAACCACCTTGTATGGACCAGAGCCGATTGGCTTGAGGTTCATCCCCGTTGGACCAACTTCTTTGTAATATTTGGCGGGATGAATCGCAATTGCAGTGGCGAGATAGTCGATCGCAGCCGGAAAAGGCTGCTTGCTGATAATGCGGACTTTGTATTTGCTGATCTTTTCCGCTTTCTCAATCCAGCCCGTCACCGTCTGCTGTCTGGCTTTATTGGCGGGGTCGGAAACGAAATTCAGTGTAAACACAACGGAGTCCGCGTCAAACTCTTCGCCATTATGGAACTTGATGCCCTCGCGCAGGTCGAATTCCAAAGTACGGTCGTCAATTTGCTTCCAGCTTTTAGCCAATTGACCTTTGTATTCGCCGGTGACGGGGTCGCGATAGACTAGTGTGTCCCAGACGTTGGCGGCGATAATCACGCCAATTCTTACGTTGTTATAGTACGGGTCTACGTTTTCAGGCGTTTGGTCGTAGGCAAAGCCAAGGGTGTCGTTCTTTTTTCCTGCGTGGGCGGGCAAGGTCAAGGCCACGGTAGCGGCGATGGCACAAGCCAACAGACCCGCACGCAAACTAAATTTAGCCAAAGGGGCTTTTAAAGAGGTGCTCGAGTAGTTCATAGTATTCCTCAAGATCGGTTTGTCACGACAGCAAGCATATTTCTTTTAACAGGTAAAACAACTTAGAGGCAACAGATTGCCATCAGTAGTTTCACCCAGTTGATAGATGTATACGCAATTACTGTGCCAAAATTGAAGTATTAACTTTTACAAGGTGATGTATGCAGAACCCCGCGCTTGAACAGGCTGTGCAATTTGCGAAGGATCATGAAAGTACTTGGGACCGCGACTGCACGAGCAGCAACTGGGGTGTTCATCATGGGGATCCAGCGCCCTACAACAAACTCTATGGCCCCGTGCACTCACGTGGCCCAAACTCAGGCACCATTTTATTGCGCGGGAAAACCCTGACCTCTTGGGGTGAGCCCCAACGTGCCGATCTGACCTTTAGCGTCGCCAAGACATATCTGGCTCTATTGGCGGGTGTGGCGTTTGATCGCGGCCTCATCAAGGACGTCAACGCGCCCATCGGTAAGCATTTAAAGGGAATAGGTTTTGACCACGGTAACAATGCCTTGGTGACCTGGGAGCAGATGCTGCAACAGACCAGCGAGTGGGAGGGGACCTTGTTTGGTCTACCTGACCAAGTGGATCGCTACCGTGCCGTAACCTTTGCTAAAGCCCCAGACGGTGTCAAAGGCGATGCTCGTCCTCTGCAGCCTGCGGGCACCTATTGGGAATACAACGACGTTCGTATCAATCAGTTATCGCTCGCTTTGTTGCATTTGTTTCAACGGCCGTTGCCTGAGGTCTTTCGCGAGGCGATCACACGCCCGGTTGGTACGACGGAAAACTGGAATTGGGTCGGTTATGACGATGCCTGGGTCGATGTGGCTGGCAAACGTGTTCAATCCGTGCCTGGCGGAACGCATTGGGGTGGCGGGATGTCGATCAGCAGCGAGGATCAGGCCTTGATCGGTCAGATGATGTTGGACCAGGGCATGGCCAATGGCAAACGCGTGTTGTCCGCCGAGTGGATCAAGCGCATGCAAGTCCCTTGTAAACTGGCGCCTTTCTATGGCTATCTGGTTTGGCTCAATGACCAGCAAAAGGTCTTTCCAAGCGTACCGGCCTCAAGTTATTTTGCGGTAGGCGCGGGTAGCTCGTTTACTTGGATCGAACCTGAGATGGGCATGGTCGTGATTATCCGTTGGCTCAATTCCGCACACGCGGATGCAGTGTTTGGAAAGATTTATCAAGCCGTCAAGGCGATCGCCTAAAGCGGTGTCCGTCGAATGACTTTTTAAAACCCTTTTATGGGAAAACATGATGCAAAAAACTTTAATGCGACAATTTTCATTATCGGCTGCGACCACGGCATTGGCGCTGACGTTGGCGACGGGTGGGATGCTAGCGGGTGGATCCCTCACTCAGCCCGCGTTTGCGCAGTCAAGCGCGCAGTCAGCGAATCAGACCTTACCTCAACTCGAGTCACTGGTATCCTCGATTGCGTTATATCCAGACTCGCTGTTGTCCCAAATGCTGATGGCTTCAACCTATCCGCTCGAGGTTGCCGAAGCGGCTAATTGGTTGCGCAGCAATACACACTTGAAAGGCGACGCATTGCAAAATGCGCTTAAGCCGCAGACTTGGGACAACAGTGTCAAGTCTTTAGTGTCGTTCCCAGATGCCTTGAATTTAATGGGTAATCAGCTGAGCTGGACGCAACAATTGGGTGATGCCTACCTCGCACAGCCCAAAGATCTGATGCAAGCTGTACAGGCTTTGCGCGCCAAGGCCAGACAGGCCGGCAATCTTAAATCTAATCAGCAGGTGGCGGTCTCGAGCGATGCCCAGTCCAACATCATCATCGTCCCCGCGAATCCTCAGGTGGTGTACGTCCCCACCTACAATCCAATGATGGTGTACGGAGGCTGGCCATATCCTGCTTACCCACCTTATCCTGTTTATAACCCAGGTTGGGGGTTGATGAGCTTTGGTATTGGCATGGCAGTGGGCGCGGCTCTTTGGTCCACGCCACACTGGGGCTCTGGATCCATCTCCATAAACAACAATACTTTTAACAATTTTAATAATCGTTTTAATTCTGCTTCGAACTTGCGTTCTGACCGCTTTGGTAACGACAGCACCTGGGCCCACAATCCCGCCCATCGTGACGGTGTACCCTATGGCAACTCGGCGCTGAACAATCGCTACGGCGCAGACAACCACAGCGCGATCACCCGCAACGACATTTCTCGCCAGCAAAATGCTGTCAATGACTGGAAAAATAACGCCTCGCCAGAGGACAAGCAGCGTGCTGACCAAGCCCGTCAAAATGCGCAAAATACCTTTAATCGCAATGCGACCCCTCAGGAGCGCAGTCAAGCCAGTCAGATGAACCAGCAGGCGCGCAGTGATGCGACTCAAGATCGTGCAAACCCTAATCGGGCGCGCGAGGCCAGTCAGGAAAACCAGTTAGGCCGAGAGGGGCGCAGCGACTTCAATGCTGATCGTTTTGGCGGTGGTGACCGTTTCGGTGGTGGTGATCGTTTTGGTGGTGGCCGAAGCTTTGGTGGTGGACACTTTGGTGGTGGGTTTAGACGCTAGTCGACTCCCCAGGCCAACCCCCTTCATTTTTTTTGGAAATAGTCATGATTAAAAAATTATTCGCCATAGCGATGCTTGCGGCCTTACCTTTGACCTCAGGTGCGCAAAATGTCCCCCCGTCCGATGTTTCTTTGGGCGCTATGATTAATTTGTGCCAAAGCCGCACTGATCTCGAAGCACAAACCTTTTGCTATGGTTTTGGCGAGGGTGTTTATCAGGGTTCAGAGCTCACAAAGGACCCGAAAGCCCCTAAAACAGTGTGTTTACCTGCTGCAGGGGTAGCCCGTGACGAGGTACTCGCGGAGTTTATTCGCTGGGCCATCGCCAACCCCCAGTTTCATCAGGAAAAGGCGGCCGCATCGATTTTACGCTTTCTACCCATCCGCTTTCCTTGCAAGGGCTAAATGAGTTCGGCGCTTTTGGATACAATAGCGCCTCACTACCTGCCCCGATGATGAAATTGGTAGACATAGCAGACTTAAAATCTGCAGCCTAAGGGCGTGCCGGTTCGATTCCGGCTCGGGGCACCACAAGATCGTGCAGTAAGGTTTAGATGATCCAGGAAAGCATCAAATTTCCGTTAAATACATAGGGATTGCTGATGTCTTCGGTAACGTCCACAAAGCGAATATTATTTGTTATCGCCGAGAACCCATTATTAAGTATCAGTACATTGCTTCCCAATGAACTTACACCCCAGTCTCCTTCACTGAAACCTGTAAAACCCACTCCTGTCTGACTAAATGGTTTTGTTCCTTGCATAAACCATACTTCTGATTGCAACCTTGCAATGTCGACATCATTGACGTTGTGAATATTCATTGTCGAGCCTGGGGGGGTGGTATCTCCTGGTCCGTATATGATGGATCGATACTCTAAACCAAAACCATATTGCGGTTCAAATATTAAACTTGCTCGAACAGAATGATCAAAAGTCAAATCTGAAAATTGCTTAAAGCTATCCTTGTTAAAGACTAATCTATCGCCTGTCCCCAAGTCATCAATCGTTAACCAGTTGCGTATACCCCAATCAGCGGGCATCAGGCCACCATCCAGCTTCATCGTGCCAGTTTTAAATGATGAAGCATCTACATTGAAGTAATCGCTGCCATCTCCGGCTTTTAAGGTGATGTTGCTAGAATTTTTGACCGTAAAGCTATCCTTTCCAGAGCCAGTGATAACAGTGACGTTCTCGCAGTTAAACAACTCGATCTTGTTATTACCGCTACCTAAGTCAACGGTCACATTTTTACCATTTCTCAACGTGAGCGTGTCATTTCCAGATGTTGCTGTTATATCAAGATTACTGATATTGCTGCCGATGAACTGATTGTTGCCATCACCAAGAAATACGAAGCTGCCCAGATTAACATTCTCAAGCTTCACTATGTCATCGCCACTCTGCGCATAAACACTAACGCCACCATCAGTTAAATCCGTGACCTCAATTCGATCATTTCCGAGACCGCCGTCGATCTTCCCTCCTTCGCCAGAGGATACTTGTATGATGTCATTACCGGCTTCACCAAGGATCGTAAATATCCCTCCACCAGTTTTAACGATTTGATCATTGCCTGTGCCACCGCGGATAACATCCTTACCTGCGCCAGCGTTGATATAATCATTACCATCGCCACCATCAATAAACTCATCACCAGCGCCGCCAAAGATGGTGTCATCACCATCCTGACCATAAAACCTATCCTGAGTAGCGGGTGCGTCAGAGCGAGCATCGATCGTGTCTGCGCCTGCACCTGCTTCAACGGTGTCAGTCCCATTGCCAGGGTAAAAATAAGTCCCTGCATTGGTGCCTTGAAATAGATCGTTGCCGTTTAGGCCATACACAATGGCCGTTTGCGTGCCCAAAATAATCAGATCGTTGAGATTCGTCCCTTCAAGGGTCGTGCCAGGGCGGTCATCTCCCTTAATAACGTTATCGAATTGAACGGCTCCGGAAGATGTTGCAGGTGCGCCTACACGCGTTTCTTCTAGATAGGTATAGAGAGCCACTGAAGTCTTATCGCGAGTGACCACATCTAGCTCGCCTAGCATCCGATACCCATCGCTGACATCCGGGGTAGTTGAACTCTGCATACTATTGCGCACGGCATCAATCTTATTACTCAGCAGCTGTCCATCATTATTTTCTGGGTCGCTCGCGACGGAAAGGATTTGGCAGACAACATTTGCGAGTGAGTTTTGCGGAGTCACCTGAGAGGCCCAGTAAGTGAGACCTTGCTCATCTGCGGGCCTGTCAAAGGCGTTGCTATACAGTGTCTGTATGGTTTCGGTAGGCGGTAGGACGTGGTCTGCCAGTCTGGCTTGATATTCTTGGCTATCAAGAAATGCTTGGGTAACCTGTTCTTGAGCCCAAGCTCCTGATGTGAGCGCGTTTACCCAGTACTGATATCCGTTCTCATCAGGCTCTCGATCTAATAGAGCGAAGTATAAAGAAGTAACAAAAGATTCGTGGAGTTCGATCAGGATCGTTTCGTTAGGCGGTTGGACGAATGTTTTCGATATAGCTAGATATTCGTCGCTATCAAGAAATGCTTGGGCAACCTGTTCTTGAGCCCAACCTCCTGATGTGAGCGCGTTTACCCAGTACTGATATCCGTTCTCATCAGGCTCTCGACCTAATAGGCCGAAGTATAAAGATGTAACAAAGGATTCGTGAAGTTCGAGCAGTATGGTTTCAGTTTGCGGTGGGAGAGTGTCTGCCGATCTGGCTCGGTACTCTTCGCTATTAAGAAATTCTTGGGCGACTTGTTCCTGAGTCATGCTTCCTGAAGTGAGCGCGTTTACCCAATATTGATGTCCATCCTCATCAGGCTTCCGATCTAATAGACCGATGTATAAGCTGGTTACGAAAGAGTCGTGAAGATCAATCATAGAATTTCCATGTTGTGTCGCGGGATGAGATGCTTAAAACTTGAAACCGACAAATAAGATGAAGAAAGAAGTACGCAGATTTTGTTGCATAAATCTAGCACAATTTTGTTGCATAAATCTAGCACAAATTAATTTATTTAATATGTGCGTTTCGAGGACTGTCAGAATTTGTAAGCATTCTTATGATGCGCATTACGGCGTCTTGTCGATGCCAGTCGAGAGATCCGTAAAAATTTTACGGAATTTGATCACTTGAGTATTGTCTTTGGCTGAGGCCCTGAGGATAAAGCTCACAGGCATAGGCTTGAGATCACTGGGAATCGCGATGATTCTGACGTTACCCAGTTTGACGTGCATGTCTGCGGCGCTCTGTGGGATCACGCTGCACAAATTTGAACCCGAGAGCATGGTCAGACTTTGAAAGTAATTCGTCGTTTCGATGACAGGCTCAGGCAACATCAAGCCTCGCCTGAGAAAAGAGTCTGTCAGCTGTTGACGCAGGCTGGAATCTGCTCTTGGAAGAACCCAGTCACGTTTCGCTAAGTCTTCAAACGTGTTTTTTCTTTTTTTCGCTTCTTTCGTTCCCTCAACAATGCAGATGCTTTCTGAATAAAGAGGGAAAAAAAATAATTCGTCCGTATTGTGCATGGATGGCATAGAGGCACCCGACAATCGCCCGATGACACAATCCAGTTTGCCTTCAAAGAGCTGAAGCAATAGGTGTTTAGCTGTGCCTTCTTGGATAGAGACGGCACCTCCGTTGGCTTCTCGAAAAAGCTCAATCGCGTGCGGCAGGTAGGCAAACAGCGCCTGCGGGACGACACCGACCCTGAGCAGCGGAGCAAGGTTTTTGTTTAATTGTTTGACCTCATGCACGAGCGCGTCAAACTCATTCAGTATGGTCTGTGCACGATTGGCCAACAGGGTGGCTGCCTCGGTCGGAACGACGCCTTGTGTGGTGCGCAGAAAAAGGGTCAATCCAAGTTGTTTTTCAAACTCTCTAAGCATGGCGCTCGCAGCTGGCTGACTAATACTCAAGTGCTTAGCGACTTTATGTAAGCTGCCAAACTCAACAAGATGTTGCATCAGAATCAAATGTCTGAACTTGATGTGTGACAGCGACAGTTCAGCATGCATATTTTTGACTCAATCTTCATTGAATTTGTGATAATTAAAGATTATCACGAGATATAAATAATTGAATATTTAGTTCTTACGGTCGCTCCTATACTGCAGTCACCATTTAGTGATAAGGTACCACCGTGATCAAAACAGCCCCATTCGCCTTAAGCGTATTTATCAGCGCTTTTTTCACACTGTTGACTCCGGCGGCTCAGGCAGCCTGGCCCAACGACCAGCCGATCAAAATCATCGTGCCGCAAGCTGCGGGCGGCACAAACGATACCTTGGCCCGGCTGGTAGGTGCTGAATTATCAAAAATCCTTGGACAAACCGTCGTGATTGACAATCGACCTGGTGCTTCGGGTGCGATCGGCATGCAGGCTACGGTGCAGGCACCACCCGACGGTTACACACCAGATCGACCGTTGAGTAAAACCGCACTTTTTTGCTATGACGCGAGACCCCCGAGACGCTCAGTGCTGTCGCAAGATGCGTTTTGCCAGTGCCTGGACCACCGATCAGCACCACGTTATGGGCTT
>Ga0247843_1001613_pt1 | contig 44712 bp, 51 predicted proteins | sample LaCruzMarch2017__FD_192420 | JGI IMG/M metagenome (GOLD analysis project Ga0247843, IMG submission 192420) | Freshwater microbial communities from meromictic Lake La Cruz, Castile-La Mancha, Spain - LaCruzMarch2017_8m | ecosystem: Environmental > Aquatic > Freshwater > Lake | place: Spain...
AGGGGCGGGCATCGCAGGGCTCCAGACCGGAATCGGAACCCTGTTGTCGCGTCTTGAGACCCGCCTATGTAGTTGCGCGGACCCGCCTACCTAATCGTCGCCGAACATCCAGGCGTTGCCTGGCCTGGTTGACCGCCAAGTCGAGGGTCTGTTCGTCTGTCCACTGCCCATAGGTGGTGCTGTGGGTCTGAAGGCTGTGGCCCATGAGCGCGGCTGTGGTTCTTGGACTGAGACCGGCCGCTTGATGCGCCCGCAACGCAAAGCCATGCCTGAAGGAGTAGGTCGTCAGGTGTTCCCCCGCCGCCTCAGCCTCTTCCCGCAGCTGGTGCCAGATCGCTCGACGGTTCAAATAGGTCGTCAGGGCATTCGCGCTCACCCCGTCGGAGTTGCCCATTGGAGGAAGCTCGGGCCTGCCACAAGCAAGGCGCTCCAGCACGCTGGCGGAGAGGTTGGGCAAGCCGATGGGGTCGAGCCCGGACACCTTGCGGGGCTTGGTACTGCCTCGACTCGTGCGCTTGACGTACGTCACGTTCAACTTGCCGTCAACGGTCGGTCGGCAGTGCTTCGCCTCAACGGGCCTGAGCCCGAAGCAGGCCAGCAATTCGACCAGCAGTCGCCATCGCTCGTCTGGGATGCCGGCCAGCAACCGAATCAACTGAGGGTCCGTGATCGGGGTCGAGTCCCGCTTCTGCTGGAGCCGTTTGCCGATCAGCGCCGATAGGTCCTGTGGTGGGGCCCAGCGTCTGTCCGCACCTGCTCGCGACACGGCAAAGACGAGCAGCTGGGCGGCGTACTGAATCCGGTGGCGCCTTCCACTGCTGCCTGGTTCGCCACCGAAAGCATCTCGCAGCTTCGCCAGAAGGGCTGGACCATCCCTGGGCAACGGCCGCTGGTTGAGAACCTCGTCGACCTGGCGCATGACGGGGGCATACATCTCCTCCCAGGTCCCTGGTTTCAGCGCGCCGGTGTCCGACGTCTTGTGCTTCTGAAACGCCCGGACGATGGACGGCCAGTCGATGGAGCATGACTGGTTGCTGGGCTCCAGCGATGGCTCTTCTGTGAACACGGCGGCTTCCTGCAGCCCCAGCTGGGACTCTTCCATCCGTTCACGGATGGCCTTGATTTGAGCCAGAACAGACGTCGCGCTGCTGCTGCGCCAGGGAAGGTTCAGCGTGACGCTGCTGCGCAGGCCGTCGGGGTAGCGGTGGGTGAGTTTGGCCTTGCCGCTCTGTTCACTCAGGCTCCAGCCGAAGCCGTGCTCGCGCTTGACGAGGGAGCGGAGGTCCCGTTCCCAGGCGGGAGTGCCAGAACGGCCCTTGGCAGCAACGGGGGACATCGATCCAACGCCAGCTGAGCAGGGGGTCAGCTGTTAGCGCAGAAATTAGCGCAAAACTGCGCTAGCGAGCTGGAGCATGGTGCATGAGGCCAGAGGCAAGGAAGTGAAGACCCCTGCTGTAGCAATGGTTTTGCTGATGCCCGATGCCGGTTTCGAACCAGCGACATCCTGCTTGTAAGGCAGGCGCTCTACCGCTGAGCTAATCGGGCGATAGCGCCATTCTGGCGGAAGGGCCGCACCGGGCCGGGCGCCCGGCGCCTCTGGCCGGTACGTTGCCGGCAGCGTCCGGAGCCCGGCCATGGCCAGCGGCCGCCGCCACGATCGCGCCACCCGCTGGCTGGCCCTGCCCTTCGGGCTGCTCTGGTGGCCGGCCCTGGGGCCAGTGGGAGTCGCCGTCGCCAGCGGCGCCTTTCTGCTCGGCGGCCTCTGGCTCTCCCCCGACCTCGACACCCACTCCAACGCCACCCGCCGCTGGGGCCCCCTGCGGCTGCTCTGGTGGCCCTATCGGCGCCTGCTCAGCCACCGCTCCCTGTTCTCCCACAGCCCCTTGCTGGGCACCAGCCTGCGGCTCCTCTGGCTGGCGGTGCTGGTGCTGCTCGTCTGCGCCGCCCTTGGGCCCCTGGGCGCCCCGCCGCCCGGCGAGCTGCTGCAGCGGGGCCGGGAGCTCTGGGGCTCCCAGCGGCCCCTGTTGCTGGCCGCCTTCGTGGGCCTGGAGGTCAGCAGCTGGCTGCACCTGCTCCAGGACGGCGATCCGATCCCGCGGCTGCCGCGGCCCCTGCGCGCCCTGGGCCGTCGCCTCAGCAGCAGGCGCCGCCAGGGGCGGTAGGGGCGCCGGCCGCATCGAAGGGGAGGGCGCTGCCGCAACCCTCGAACAGGCCGTAGTGGCGGCTGAAATCACCGATGAAGTCGAAATGGGGCGCCAGCCGGCTCTCCGCGAGCATGCGGAAGGTGTTGCCGCAGACCGGAAACACCCGGCCCGTCTCGATGTGGTGGTGCTTGTCGAAGGGCAGGGCGTCGGGGTGGCCGGCGATGCTGCCCCGGTAGATCACCGCCTGGCCGTGGTCCTCGCAGGCGTCCTCCAGGGCCTCGATCTGGAACAGCCGGTAGGTGGCGGAGAAGAAGCGGATCGCGCCGGTGCGGGCGGCCAGCTCCGGGTCGGTGATCTCCAGGGGCCGGTCGTCCACCAGGCGCGGATCGGCGAAGCCGGCCTGGCGCGCCAGCCGCAGGAAGTCGTTCCAGTAGAGGGCGCCGCTGAGGCATTCACCGTGCAGCACCGGATCGTGGCGCAGGGTCTCGGGTACGCGCCGGTCGGCATACACATCCGCAAAGAAGAACTCCCCGCCGGGCTTCAGCAGCCGCCGCACCCCGCCCAGCACCGCCAGCTTGTCGGCCGACAGGTTGACGACGCAGTTGGAGATCACCAGATCGAAGCTGCCTGGCTCCAGGGGCAGGGCCTCCAGCTGCTCAATGCGGCCCTCCAGGAACCGCACGTTGGCGTAGCCGAACACCCCGGCGTGGTGGTCGGCATGGCGCCGGGCCACCGCCAGCTGCTCCGGCGTCATGTCAATGCCCACCACCTCGCCGCCGGCCCCTACCAGCTGGGCCAGCAGGTACACATCGCGGCCGCTGCCGCAGCCCAGGTCGAGCACCCGCAGGCCCTCCAGCAGCGGCGGCGCCACCAGGCCGCAGCCGTAGTAGCGGCTCAGCACCTCGGGGTGGATCCGGCCCAGCAGGGGCCGCAGCGGCGGCGGCATGCTGGTGGCATCGCAGCAGGCGCTGGTGCGCAGGTCGGCGCTGCTGCTGAGGGTGGAGCCGTAGTACTCCTGCACGCTGCGGTGCAGATCGGTGGCGCTGGTCATCGGGGGAAGGTTGCGGGGGCTGGTGGGCCTGGGGCTTGGGCGGCGGGTGGCTGGGACGGGCGGGGCTTCAGCTCAGGGCGCCCCCGCAGCTGGAGCCGGCGCCGGCGGAGCAGCCGAAACAGTGCTCGGCCACGGCGATCGGCTCGCCGTCAGGGTCCTGCTCCAGCAGCTGGCGCAGGTGGGTCCGGGGGTGGGCGGTGCCGGCCGGCAGGTCGAGCATCTGGTTGAAGTCACAGTCGTAGAGATAGCCCTGCCAGTCGACGCTGAGGGTGGAGCGGCACATCACCTGCTCCAGATTGGCCGGGTTGTGGTGCTGGCGCAGCAGGGCCATGTAGGCCTCCAGCTCCCCCTGCTGGCGCAGCACCGCCGCGAAGCGCTGGATGGGCATGTTGGTGATCGTGAACAGGCGGTTGAAGCGCAGCCCGAAGCGATCGGCCAGTTCCCGTCGGTAGTCGGCCTCGAGGGCCTTCTGGGGCGGCGGCAGGCTGGGGCCCTGGGGGTTGTACACCAGATCCAGCTCCAGGCCGGCGTCGGGATCGCCGTAGCCGAGGTCGTTGAGCTGGCGCAGGCCCGCGAGGCTGCGCGCGAACACCCCATCACCCCTCTGCCGGTCGACGTTGTCGGCGAGGTAGCAGGGCAGGGAGGCCACCACCTTCACCCCCTGCCGGGCCAGGAAGGCGGCCAGGTCCTCCTGGCCAGGCTCACTGAGGATGGTGAGGTTGCAGCGGTCGATCACCGCCACCCCCAGCCCCCGGGCCTGACGCACCAGGTCGCGGAAGCCAGGGTGCAGCTCCGGGGCACCGCCGGTGAGATCGAGGCACGTGATGTCCCGCGCCCGCAGCACCGCCGGCACCAGGGCCATGGTGTCGGCCCCCATCATTTCGGTGCGGCTGGGGCCGGCGCCCACATGGCAGTGGCTGCAGCTCTGGTTGCAGCGGTAGCCCAGGTTCACCTGCAGGGTGTCGAGCCGACCGCGGCGCAGGGCCGGGAATGGCGGGGCCAGGGTGCTGGTGGGGCCGTTCAGGTTGGTAACGCCCATGGATGGAGGGGGTGGAGTCCGGGGGGTACCGGCCGGGCGAAGAATCGGATGGGCAGGGACGCCAGGCGCCTCAGGTGCTCTCAGCGGCGGCCTCCGGCAGACCCCCGATCACGAGCCGCAGCAGAATCGGGGCCAGGAAGGTGGTGCCGATCACCATCAACAGGATGGCGGCTTCGAGGGCAGGGGTGAGGATGCCGGCCTGGGTTCCCAGACCCAGGAAGATCAGACCCACCTCCCCACGGGGCATCATCCCCAGACCCACCACCAGCCGGTTGGTGGGGTCCTTGCTGGTGTAGGTCCAGCCCGCCGCCACCTTGCCCGCCACGGCCACCACCAGCAGGAACAGGGCCACTACCAGACCCTCGCGGTTGGCGGGATCGAAGGGGTTCAGCACCGAGAGGTCCATGCCGGTGCCGATCAGCACGAAGAACACCGTGGCGAACAGGGCCACCAGGGGTTTGACCGCGGTGTCGATCGCATGGGTGTGCTTGGAGGCGCTGAGGATCAGGCCGGCGGCGAAGGCCCCCAGGGCGGCCTCGAGGCCGATGGCCTGGGCGGCGAAGCAACAGAGGGTGAGCACCACGAAGCTGGCTACCGCCACATCCCCAGGGGCCTTGAGACGGTCCACCACCCAGTCGAAGCCGGGAGCGGCATAGCGGCTCAGCAACAGCGCCACAGCCACGAAGATCACCGCAGCGGTGCACAGCTTCAGCACCGGCCCGAGGGTGAACGAACCTCCCCCGGCCAGGGAGACCACCACCGCCAGGATCACGATGCCCAGAATGTCGTCCAGCACGGCGGCACCGATGACGATCTGGCCCTCCTTGCGCTTCAGCCACTGCAGTTCACCGAACACACTCGCGGTGATGCCGATCGAGGTGGCCGTCATGGCGGCGCCGGCGAAGACGGCCGGGATGAACGGCACGTGGAAGAGGTAGTAGAGACCGGCGGTGCCGGCGGCGAAGGGCAGCACCACCCCGGTGAAGGCCACGGTTCCGGCCTGGATCCCAACGGCCACGAGTTCATCCAGCTCGCTCTCGAGGCCCGTCAGGAACAGCAGCGAAAACAGGCCGAGCTCGGCCACCACCTTCAGGCTGGAGAACGTCTCGCTGTAGAGCGAACTGACGGACTCCGGGGTCATCCCGCCCAGGGAGCTCAGCAGCCCGAGCAGGGCGCCGCTCAGCTGGGCCTGGGCCTCAGGGGGCACCACCAGATGCAGACCGGAGGCACCGATGATCACCCCGGCGACCAGTTCACCGAGGATGGTGGGCAGCTGCAGGCGCACCATCAGCTCCGCCATGAAACGGGCCGCCACGAAAATGACGAGAAAACGGCCAACCCCGATCAGGGTTTCCGTCACTTCAACCTGGTGGCTGCCGACTTCCATCAGCAAGGTGGGCAGCAGATCCATCAGGTGGGGTACGGGTGGGTGCAGTTGTAGAAGGAAGGAGGCTCGAACTGTTGTCTGGACGACACCAGAAACGAATGGATCCTGTGATGGATCCGATCAGTGCTGGTGATTGATGCCGGTCATCCACTCCAGCCGGCGGCCGAGAGCACCCCCCCCTCCGGGCAGGAACGGGTGGGGGCCAGGGGACCCGGTGGTTCAGAACTTGTGATCGCGCAGGGCTTCCACCTGGTAGATGTAAGTGATGATGGAGTAGTCCGCGTAGAACTTGGCTTCGATCTGACGGGTGATGGTGTCGGCCAGTTCGCGGGTGCCGGTGAGCACTTCGATCTTCACATTGGAGAGGGTGTGCGACACGCTGGGCTCTCCGGTGGAGCGCACATTACGGCTACCTTCTCCTCCTGCGGAGTTGACCGTATAACCGGTGGCCCCAGCAGCCTTGATGAGCTTGATGAGTTTCTTGGAAAGGATTTCCTCTCCAACGATCACCAGTTTCCAGACCTGTTGACTCATGGGTTTGACCTCTTGTCAGTGACGATGGTGAGTGAATATTCAGTTATGGACTTTAACGGCCAAGCATCACCTCTGCAATCCCGATGAACAGCGGGATGCAGATGGCGATCGCCACGGGCGTGCCGATGGCCGTGGAAGCACCGATGTAGGCCGAGGGATTCGCCGAGGGGATGCCGGCACGCAGGGTGGGCGGACCCGAGATATCCGAGCTGGAGGCGGCGATCACCGCCAGCACGACGGCGCCACCGATGCTGAAGCCGGTGATCTTGTGGATGATCAGGCCGACGCCGAAGGCCAGGAAGCCATGGACGATGGGGGAAATGAAGGCGTAGATGGCAAACCATTGGGCCACCTTGCGAAGCTCGTTCATCCGCTGGGCCGCTTCCATCCCCATGATGATCATCAGAATCGCGAGGAAGCCGCGGAACAGGGGGTTGAAGAAGCTCTCGTAGACGGGCTCGGGCTTGGTGAGGATGCCGAGGGCCACGCCCAGCAGCAGCGACGTGACGGCCGAACTCTGGATGCTTTCCTTGATGATCGGCCAGATTTCGATTTTCTCGGCGGTGTTGCCGCTCTTCTTGGAGAGGTAGACGCTGGCGACCACGATGGCCGTCACCAGCGCCGGAATGTCCATGAAGGGATAGAGGGCCGCCGTCCAGGCCTCATAGGGGATCTTGGCGGAATCCAGCTGCGGCAGCACGGCCGCCAGGGTGGAGCCACTCACCGCTCCGAACAGTCCGCCGGTGGCCACGGCGTCAGGGACGCTGATGCCGGGAAGTTTGCCCAGGGTCCAGCGGGCGATGAAAACGATCACGATGCCAACCAGGACCGCCGCAAGAGCTGGCAGAAAGATCTCGGTGGGGTTGGAATTGCGAATCGCGATCCCGCCCGTCAGGCCGATCTTCATCAGCAGGAAGAAGCTGATGAACTTGTAGATCGAATCGGGGATGGCCAGCTGGCTGCCAAGGGCGGCCACGATGATCCCGCCGATCAGGAATCCCAGGGTCGGGGACTGAACCTGCTCCAGGAAGAGCGGGAGGAAGTCGGAGATGAATGCCACGTGGTGTTGGGGTTCGCTTCGGTTGAGTGGCCGTGAAAGGTAGCAGCCGTCACAGCTCGCCCGTCGAGCGTAACGAAACGTAAAGCGCCCCTGTTTCCGGGCGGTCCAGGCCCGTCCCTGGATATCTGCCTTTTGCAAAGATGGCGGCCGTTGATGGAGCTCAGGCTCGGTGATCTCTGTGCCTTCACTGCCATTCAGTGGTCTTAAATCAGCAGGCTTTTCGTGATTCCATCTGCGATGCTGTTCTGTGTCTGGAGCCAGAACATGTTTGTGCTGGCGAATGGAGCTCACCTGGTCGGTTCTCGGGAGGTTCTGCTGCTCACAACCATTGCCCTGCAGGCTCTCCACCGGCATCCGGATGATGGCAAGGAGATCGGATGGCGCCGGCTGGGGTGATCGTGGCCGGGCCCGCCGCCGCCCGGTGGATCATCGCTTCACGACGCGATCGATCGCCCCGGGGCCTAGCCCTGTGGTCGCCGATGCCTGCCCTGGTGTCGCTGACCACCAATGGGCTCGGCGGCACCCCTCAACGGCATTCGGCGGTGGTGGGATGGGGTCGGTGTTGTTCTCAGGCCGGGGCGGGAGTAAGCATCGGCCCCTCGCTGATCCCATCCACGGGGTAGTCACAGCAACCGCCATGGGTATTCGCAGCCACCGCCAGGGTCCACCTGGCCACTGACGTCAACGTCTGCGTCGCGATCGCCAAGGATGGTCCCCGTGGTTTACGCCTCCCTGTGATGTCCGGTTTCCGGCCGCTTTTTACATCTGAAGCCGATGGGGGGGCCGCGCAGGAGGCCCTGGCGGAACTGGTGACGATCGTGGACCGTCTGCGGGACCCGGATGGCGGCTGCCCCTGGGACCTGGCCCAGACCCACAGTTCCCTGATTCCCTACGTGCTGGAGGAGGCCCATGAGGTGGCCGATGCGATCCGCCAGGGCGACGACGATCACCTGGCCGAAGAGCTGGGCGACCTGCTGCTGCAGGTGGTCCTCCACGCCCGCATCGCCAGCGAAGCGGGGGGCTTCGATCTGGCCGCCGTCGCCCGCTCCATCGCCGCCAAGCTGGTGCGCCGCCACCCGCACGTGTTCGATCCGGCGGCGGAGCGGGCCGATGACCCCGAGGCCGTGCGCCGCAGCTGGGAGGCGATCAAGGCCGCCGAGCGCCAACAGCCAGCAAGCGCCAGCCCCCTCAGCGACCGGCTGGCCCAGAAGGTGCGCGGCCAGCCGGCCCTGGCCGGCGCCATGACCATCTCGCGCAAGGCCGCCGCCGCCGGCTTCGAGTGGGACGCCATCGAGGGGGTGTGGGCCAAGGTGCAGGAGGAGATGGACGAGCTGCGGGAGGCCGTGGCCAGCGGCGACCGGGCCCATGCCCAGGAGGAACTGGGCGACGTGCTGTTCACCCTGGTGAACGTGGCCCGCTGGTGCGATCTCGACCCCGAGGAGGGCCTGGCCGGCACCAACCGCCGCTTCCTCGATCGCTTTTCCCGGGTGGAGGCCGCCCTGGGCGGCGACCTCGGCGGCCGCGGACTCGCCGAACTGGAGGGCCACTGGCAGGCGGCCAAAGCCCAGATCCGCTCCGAGAGCGGCCCTGGGCCTACCCATCCTCAGGCGGACCCTGCCGCCGGTGGTTCTTGATCGATCCCCGCTGCCGCTTGGCCTTCAGCCGGCGCTCCACCGAGCCGCGGCTGGGCTTGGTCGGCCGGCGGGGTGGCGGCGGCGGCGCGATCGCCGCCTGGATCAGCTCCACCAGGCGCTTCTGCGCCGCCTGACGGTTCTGCCACTGGGAGCGCTGCTCCGCCGCCACGATCACCAGGCCGGCCGGGGTGAGCCTGGCCGCCAGCCGCCGCAGGGCCCGCTCCCGCAGGGTCGGGGGGAGGGCGCCGCTGGCGGCCAGGTCGAACACCAGCTCCACCCGGGAGTCGGTGGTGTTCACCCCCTGGCCCCCGGGGCCGGAGGCGCGCGAAAACCGCCAGCCCAGCTCGGCCGCCGGGATCACCAGGCCGTTCCCCAGGGGCAGATCGCCTCTCACACCAGGCTCACGTCGCCGCTGCCGATGTCGAAGTAGGCGGCCTGGATGCGCAGGCGCCCGTCCGCCACGGCCTGGCGCAGCAGGGCACTGCGTTGCGGCAGCGCGGCGGCGGCGGCGGCGGCGTTGCGGCGCACCGCCTGGGCCAGGTCGGCACCGGGCTCGAGGCTGGCCCGGATCGGCGCCACCAGCTCCTCCAGCAGGGGTGTGAGCGGGTTGCTGGCCATGGCGGCGGTCACCGCGCCGCAGCCGCTGTGGCCCATCACCAGGATCAGGGGCACCGCCAGCTCCGCCACGGCGTACTCCAGGGAGGCGACACCCGCGTCGAAGGCCGTGTTGCCGGCGCTGCGCACCTCGAACAGTTCCCCGGCGCCGCAGGCGAAGATCCACTCCGGCGCCACCCGCGAATCGGCGCAGCAGAGCACCGACGCCCAGGGCCGCTGGCCGGCGGCCAGGGCATCGGGGCGCACCTGGCAGTGGAGCGGCCAGGTCTCGTGCAGCAGGGTGGCCCGGCCCTGGGGATCGTCGCTGCGCTCGGCCGCCTGCCAGGTGCGGGAGAAGTCGCGGTTGCGGCGCAGCAGCTCCTGCAGAGGGTCGCCATCGGGACGGCACACCGAGAGCCGCTCCGTCAGGGTGTCATCGGCGGCGGCGGCCGCTGCCGGCCGGGGCCCCAGGGTCTCCAGGGCCACGCCGGCGCCCGTCAGGGCGAGGAGCCCAAGGAGTTGGCGTCTGGAATGTGCCATGGCGCCGTGACAAGGGGTCCTGCCGAAGGTTTAGCTGGAAAGCCACGAGCCAACCGCATGGGACCGCAAGAGCAACCGGGCGCCTGGGTGGACGAGGAGCTGGGCGGGGTGCGCTACGGGCTGGCCGCCACCGTGGTGGAGGAGCACACCAGCCCCTACCAGCGGATCACGATCATCGACAGCCAGACCTACGGCAAGGGGCTGCTGCTCGACGGCTGCTGGATGACGGCGGAGAAGCAGGAGCGGCACTACCACGAACCCCTGGTGCATCCGGCCCTCTGCGCCGCCGCGTCGATCGAACGGGTGCTGGTGATCGGCGGCGGTGACGGCGGCACCGCCCGCGAGTGCCTGCGCCACCCCGGCGTCGCCCACCTCGACATGGTGGAGATCGACGGGCTGGTGGTGGAGCTCTCCCGCAAGCACCTGCCCAGCCTCGGCGGCGCCGCCTGGAGCGACCCCCGCTTCCACCTCACCGTCGGTGACGGCATCGCCTGGGCGGCCGAAGCCCCCGACGCCAGCTACGACGTGGTGCTGGTGGATGGCTCCGATCCGGCCGGACCTGCCGAGGGCCTGTTCAACCGCAGCTTCTTCCAGCACTGCCGCCGCCTGCTGCGCCCAGGCGGTGTGTTCGCCACCCAGAGCGAATCCCCCGAGGCCTTCCGCCAGGTCCACATCGACACCGTGCGGCTGCTGCGCGAGGTGTTCGGCCATGCCGATCCGATGTACGGCTGGGTGCCCATGTACCCCAGCGGCTGGTGGAGCTGGACCTTCGCCTGCCCCGAAGGCCCCCGCTACCGGGAGCCCCTGGCGGAGCGCGCCGCGGCGGTGGCGCCGGGCTGCAGCATCTGGTCGCCGCGCTGGCAGCGGGGGGCCTTCGAGGCGGTGCCGGCCTTCGTGGAGCGCCAGCTGGCCGATGTGGCGAGCCAGCCATGAACCCGGAGCTGTTCGACACCGAAGGGGCGATCTACATGGGGGCCCGCCGCGAGCCGGCGGGCTGTGCCGTGGGCCTGTTCGGCGTTCCCTACGACGGCACCACCTCCTTCCGCCCCGGCGCCCGCTTCGGTCCGGCGGCGATCCGGGACGTGAGCAGCGGCCTGGAGAGCTACGACCCCCAGCTCGAGCTGGATCTCGAGGACCTGGCCTTCGCCGACCTCGGGGCCGTGGCGATCCCCTTCGGCGCCCCCGAGCCGGTCGTGGCGGCGGTGCACCAGGCCACCGAAGCGGTGCTGGCGTTGGGTCTGGCGCCCCTGATGCTGGGCGGTGAGCACTCCATCAGCAGTGGGGCCGTGGCGGCGGTGGCGCAGCGCCACCCCGATCTGGTGCTGGTGCAGCTCGATGCCCACGCCGACCTGCGCCAGAGCTGGCTCGGGGCCCGCCACAGCCATGCCTGCGCCATGCGTCGCTGCCTGGAGGTGCTGCCCAGCGGGGAGTTGCGCCAGATCGCCATCCGCAGCGGCACCCGCGAGGAGTTCCAGGAGCTGCGCAGCAGCGGCCGGCTGGTGCCGATCGCCGCGATGGCCGAGGCGCTCGCCCCACTGCGGGGCCGGCCTCTCTATCTAACCGTCGACCTCGACTGGTTCGATCCCGCCGTGCTGCCGGGCACGGGCACCCCGGAGCCCGGTGGCTTCCACTGGCCCCAGTTCGCCGAGCTGGTGGAGGAACTGCGCCATCACCAGCTGGTGGCCGCCGATGTGGTGGAGCTGGCGCCCCAGCTCGACCCCAGCGGCGTCAGCGCCGTGCTGGCCGCCAAGGTGACCCGCAGCCTGCTGCTGCTGCTTGGTGCTCAGTAACAGCAGGTGCCGCTGGCGCGCTGCTCGCGCAGGCGGGTGTGCTGCTGGCCGATCAGCTGCACGGCCAGGGTGGGGTGGTTGTGCAGCAGGTTGAGGAAGCGGAGCCGATCGAGGCGCAGCACCTCCACCGGCGTTCGGGCGAAGGCGTCGCTGCGGTGGCTCAGCTCGCGCCAGGTGATGTCTTGGTAGCTGAACAGTTCTCCCGGGCGGAAGCAGGTTTTCTCACCCTGCTCGCCCACCAGCTCGACGATGCCGCGACGCACGGCGTAGATGGCGTTGGCGCTGGCGCCGCGGGAGAAGACGTGGGCTCCTGTGGGGAGGGTGAAGGTTTCACAATCCACATGAACGGCCATCAGGTCGATGGGTGATGGGGAAGTGGCGGTTCTGATCAATTCAGGGGACCTCCGAGGTGGGGGTGAACAAGTAGATCTTTCCTAGGGCCAAACAGGGCGCTTTGCTAGGAGAAGGAGGGGAGAAACGGGAAAAAAAGCCAGAAATGTATGACTCGTCACACATTTGACCCTTCCGGCGCCGTCAGGAGAGGCCGGTGGCCAGGCTGAGCTGCTGGCTGCCCACCGGAACGTGCCCCGGCTTCAGCAGGCCGTCGGGGGACACCACCGGCAGCCGGGGGGGTCGTGCCGTCCAGTGATGGCACCAAAGGTCGGCCACCAGATCGGGATGGATGGGCAGCTGACGCAGCTGGCACCATCCCATCTCCACCCCGGCAGGGGGGGTGCAGTGGCGACAGCTGCGACAGTTGGGACGGTTGCCCATCCGGTTGACCTGGTGGGCTAACCAAAGTACGCAGTTCTTCGCCAGTGTGATAGGGGTGAAAGCCGAATCACAGGCTTTCTTCCGTATTGGAGGCGACAGCGCTTCCCCAGGCCGAGGTCGACCGCTCCATAGGATTGCGCCACCGGGCACCGGCGTCCCCATGGCCGGCCGGCCGCCTCGATGGATACCACCTCCCTGCGCCGCACACCCCTGGACGCCGCCGCCGATGCAGCGGGCGCCCGCATGGTGCCGTTCGCCGGCTGGCGGATGGCGATCCAGTTCTCCGGCCTGGTGCAGGAGCACAACGCCGTGCGCCAGCACTGCGGCGTCTTCGACATCTCCCACATGGGCGTGCTCACCCTGCGGGGGCAGGGCACCAAGGATGCCCTGCAGCGGCTGGTGCCCACCGACCTGTTCCGCATCGGCCCCGGCGAGGCCAGCTACACCGTCCTGCTCAACGAAGCCGGCGGCATCCGCGACGATCTGATTGTCTACGACCGGGGTCGGGTGGACGGCCCCGAGGGCGAGCGCGATGAACTGGTGCTGGTGATCAACGCCGCCTGCGCCGAGGCCGACACCGCCTGGATCGCCAGCCAGCTGGAACCCGAGGGGATCACCATCACCGACCGCAAGGGCGACGGGGTGCTGCTGGCCCTGCAGGGCCCGGAGGCCCCCGCCCGCCTGGAGGCCCTGGTGGGCACGAGCCTGGCGGGACTGCCCCGCTTCGGCCACCGGGAGCTGGCCATCGACGGCGCGCCGGTGTTCGTGGGCCGCACGGGCTACACCGGTGAGGACGGCTTCGAGCTGCTGCTGGGCCGCGAGGCCGGCGTGGCGCTGTGGCAGCGGCTGCTGGCCGAGGGCGTCATCCCCTGCGGTCTCGGCGCCCGCGACACCCTGCGGCTGGAGGCGGCGATGCACCTCTACGGCAACGAGATGGATGCGGCCACCACCCCCCTGGAGGCGGGTCTGGGTTGGCTGGTGCACCTGGAGATGCCCGCCGACTTCATCGGCCGGGCCGCCCTGGAGCGCCAGACCGCTGAGGGGGTGGGCCGCAAGCTGGTGGGGCTGAAGCTGCAGGGCCGTGCCATCGCCCGCCACGGCTACCCGGTCCTGCAGGACGGCGTGGCGGTGGGTGAGGTCACCAGCGGCACCTGGTCCCCCACCCTGGGGGAAGCGGTGGCCCTGGCCTATGTGCCGGCGGTGGCGGCCAAGCCCGGCACGGAGCTGGCGGTGGAGATCCGCGGCCGGGCCGAGCCGGCCGTGGTGGTCAGGCGGCCGTTCTACCGGCGCGGCTGAGGACGCCAGGGCCGCGGGCGCCCTGTGGGAAACTCGCGGATTGATGTGTTCTTCCCCATGCGCAGCCACGGGTGCGGCGATCTGCGCAACGACGCCATCGGCCAGCAGGCCCAGCTGTGCGGCTGGGTCGACCGGCGCCGTGACCACGGCGGGGTGATCTTCATCGACCTGCGCGACCGCACGGGCACCGTGCAGATCACGGTGGATCCCGATCTGGCCCCCGCCGCCTTCGCCGTGGCCGAGCGGCTGCGCAACGAGACCGTGCTGCGGGTGGAGGGCAAGGTGCGGGCCCGGCCGGCCGAGTCCCTCAACGAACGCCTCGCCACCGGCGCCATCGAGGTGCTGGCGAGTGGCATCACGGTGCTCAATGAGGTGCGCGGCAACCTGCCCTTCCCGGTGTCGGTGCACGACGAGGAGAACACCCGCGAGGAACTGCGGCTGCGCCACCGCTACCTCGACCTGCGCCGCGAGCGCATGGCCCGCAACCTGCGGCTGCGCCACGCCACCGTCAAGGCTGCTCGCGGCTATCTGGAGGGGGAAGGCTTCATCGAGGTGGAGACCCCGGTGCTCACCCGCTCCACCCCCGAGGGCGCCCGCGACTACCTGGTGCCCAGCCGGGTCTGCGGTGGGGAATGGTTCGCCCTGCCCCAGTCGCCCCAGCTGTTCAAGCAGTTGCTGATGGTGGGAGGCCTGGAGCGGTACTACCAGGTGGCCCGCTGCTTCCGCGACGAGGACCTGCGGGCCGACCGCCAGCCGGAGTTCACCCAGCTGGACATGGAGATGAGCTTCATGGACCAGGAGCAGATCCTGGCGCTTAACGAGGGCCTGATCGCCGCCATCTGGAAGGCGGTGAAGGGCATCGAGCTGCCCCGCCCCTTCCCTCGCCTCACCTGGCACGAGGCGATGGCCCGCTACGGCACCGACCGTCCCGACACCCGCTATGGCATGGAGCTCACCGACGTGAGCGACCTGGTGGCCAGCATGGGCTTCAAGGTGTTCTCCGGCGCCGTGGCGGCCGGGGGCTCGGTGAAGTGCATCGCCGTGGCCGGCGGCAACGAGGCCGTCAGCAACGTGCGCATCAAGCCGGGCGGCGATGTGTTCAGCGAGGCCCAGAAGGCGGGAGCCGGCGGCCTGGCCTTCATCCGGGTGCGGGCCGGCGGCGAGATCGACACGATCGGCGCCATCAAGGACAACCTCACCGCCGCAACGAAGGCGGAACTGCTGCAGCGCACCGGCGCCAGCGAAGGCACCCTGCTGCTGTTCGGCGCCGGTGACACCGCCACCGTCAACAAGGCCCTGGACAGGGTGCGCCAGTACCTGGCCCGCGAACTGGGCCTGGTGCCGGCCGAGCGGGACAACGACCAGTGGAACTTCCTCTGGGTCGTGGATTTCCCGATGTTCGAGTTCAACGCCGGCGAAAACCGCCTCGAAGCCCTGCACCATCCCTTCTGTGCCCCCAACCCGGGCGACCTGGGCAGCGATCCCGACCAGTGGGCCACCACCCTCCCCACGGCCCGCGCCCAGGCCTACGACCTGGTGCTCAACGGCCTGGAGCTGGGCGGCGGCTCCCTGCGCATCCACGATTCGGCCCTGCAGCGCCAGGTGCTCCAGACCATCGGCCTGCCCCTGGAGGAGGCCGAGCGCCAGTTCGGCTTCCTGATGGAGGCCCTCGACATGGGCGCTCCGCCCCACGGCGGCATCGCCTTCGGCATGGACCGGCTGGTGATGCTGCTGGCGGGCGAGGAATCGATCCGCGACACGATCGCCTTCCCGAAAACCCAGCAGGCCCGCTGCCTGATGACCCAGGCCCCGGCCGATGTGGCGCCCAAGCAGCTGGAGGAGCTGCACGTGGCCAGCACCTGGACGGACGAGGAGGCTTAGGCGCCCCCAGCCCGGGTCGAGGCGATCCCTGGAAGACGGAACGAACGGCCGATCTCTCAGTAGCTTCGCTGTACCGCTTTCCTTCGCCCTCACCTTCCCGCCATGCCCCCCACCGTCACCGCTCCCCCCATCGACATCGGCATTCCGGCGGATCAGCGCCAGCAGATCGCCGAGGGCCTCGGCCGCGTGCTGGCCGACAGCACCGTGCTCTACTCCAAGACCCACGGCTTCCACTGGAACGTCACCGGGCCGATGTTCAACACGCTCCACCTGATGTTCATGGGCCAGTACACGGAGCTCTGGACCGCCCTCGACCTGATCGCCGAGCGCATCCGGGCCCTCGGTTTCCCGGCCCCCTACGGCGGCTCGATCTACGCCGGTCTCTCCTAGGTCCCCGAGGCCGACGGGGTGCCCGCCGCCCTGGCCATGGTGCGGGAACTGGTGGAGGGCCACGAGGCGGTGGCCCGCACGATCCGCACGGTGTTCACCATCGCCGATGAAGCCAACGACCAGCCCACCGCCGACCTGCTCACCCAGCGGCTGCAGATCCACGAGAAGACGGCGTGGATGCTCCGGAGCCTCCTGGAGGGGTGAGCCTGAGGGCTCTGGCCTGCGCCGGGGCGCGCCCGCGCTGCGGGCAACGCCCGGCTACGGCCAGCCCCCTCAGGCCTCCCCAAGGAGGCTGGGGAAGGGAGGGAGGGGGTGCTGGGCGGGGAGATCCTGGGGGCGGTCGGACTGGAAGGGGTCGGTAGATTGGGGGATCAGCGCAGCGCCCGATGTCCGCACCGTCCGCCCCGCGGGGCCATGCCGCGAAGTTCGTCTTCGTCACCGGCGGGGTGGTGTCCAGCATCGGTAAGGGCATCGTGGCGGCCAGCCTCGGGCGGCTGCTCAAATCGCGGGGCTACAGCGTCTCGATCCTGAAGCTGGATCCCTATCTCAACGTGGATCCGGGCACGATGAGCCCCTACCAGCACGGTGAGGTGTTCGTCACCGAGGACGGCGCCGAGACCGACCTGGATCTGGGCCACTACGAGCGCTTCACCGACACGGCCATGTCGCGCCTCAACAGCGTGACCACCGGCTCGATCTACCAGGCGGTGATCAACAAGGAGCGCCGCGGCGACTACAACGGCGGCACCGTGCAGGTGATCCCCCACATCACCGGCGAGATCCGCGAGCGCATCCACCGGGTGGCGGCCAACAGCGGCGCCGATGTGGTGATCACCGAGATCGGCGGCACGGTGGGCGACATCGAATCGTTGCCGTTCCTGGAGGCGATCCGCGAGTTCCGGGGCGATGTGGGCCGTCACGACATCGCCTATGTGCACGTCACCCTGTTGCCGTTCATCGGCACCTCCGGCGAACTCAAGACCAAGCCCACCCAGCACTCGGTGAAGGAGCTGCGCTCGATCGGCATCCAGCCCGACGTCCTCGTCTGCCGCAGCGACCGGCCGATCAGCACCGACCTCAAGGCCAAGATCGGCGGCTTCTGCGGCGTGCCGGCCAGTGCCGTGATCCAGGCCCTCGATGCCGACAGCATCTATGCGGTGCCCCTGGCCATGGAGAGCGAGGGCCTCTGCCGCCAGGTGCTCGACGTCCTCTCCCTGGTCGACCACGACAGCGACATGGCGCGCTGGGCCGATCTGGTGGAGAAGCTGCGCCACCCCGGGCCCGCCGTGAAGGTGGCCCTGGTGGGCAAGTACGTGCGGCTCAACGACGCCTACCTCTCGGTGGTAGAAGCGTTGCGCCATGCCTGCCTGGAGCGGGACGCCTCCCTTGATCTCCACTGGGTCTGCGCCGAGCAGATCGAAAGCCAGGGTGCCGATGCCCTGCTGCGGGGCATGGATGCGGTGGTGGTGCCCGGCGGCTTCGGCCATCGCGGTGTCGACGGCAAGGTGGCCGCGATCCGCTGGGCCCGGGAGCAGCGGGTGCCGTTCCTGGGGCTCTGCCTGGGGATGCAGTGCGCCGTGATCGAGTGGGCCCGCAACCAGGCCGGCCTGGAGGGTGCCACCAGCGCCGAACTCGACCGCGCCACCCCCCACCCCGTGATCCACTTGCTACCCGAACAGCAGGACGTGGTGGATCTGGGGGGCACCATGCGGCTGGGCGTCTACCCCTGCCGGCTGACGGCGGGCACCATGGCCCAGCGCCTCTATGGCGAGGAGGTGGTCTACGAGCGCCACCGCCACCGCTACGAGTTCAACAACGCCTACCGCTCCCTGTTCCTGGAATCGGGCTACGAGATCAGCGGCACCTCCCCGGACGGCCGCCTGGTGGAACTGATCGAGCTCAAGGACCACCCCTTCTTCACCGCCTGCCAGTACCACCCGGAGTTCCTGTCCCGGCCCGGCAAGCCCCACCCCCTGTTCCGCGGCCTGATCGAGGCGGCCCAGCAGCGGCGCGGTGAGGTGGCCCGCAACGTCCAGCAGGCCCAGGCGACGTCCGCTCCCCAGGCGATGCCTGTGCAGGCCTGACGCCGTCAGGGGATCGGCTCGCCAACAACGGGCAACCCAGCTTGCTGGTTCGCCCGTAAAATGGGTTTCCAGCAGCCATGGGTTGATGAAAACGACCTTGGACCTGCCGGACCACCTCTTGCGCCAAGCCAAGCAGCGGGCCCTCCAGCAGGGCCGCACTCTCAAGGAACTCGTGGCTGAGTCCATCCGTCAGGGCCTCCATGGCAGCACGACGGCGTCTGTGCCCATCGCGAGCGATGGGGTGATGGTGGATTCAGCCGGGCTGCCGGTGTTCCGGTGTGAGACAACAAGCGACCGGCCGGGAATCGATCTGGCCACGGCCTTGCAGCTGGAGCAACAAGGCCTGGAGCTGGAGGACCTCCGCCGTGCCGGCCCACCTGCTTGATGTCAACGTGTGGGTGGCGGCAGTCTTCGTGGCCCATCCAGCCCATCACTCCGCCCAGGCGGTGCTGCTTCAGGCCACGCCCGCGGCTCCGGCCCTGTTCTGCCGAGCCACCCAGCAGAGCTTTCTGCGCCTGGTCTCCACTCCGGCGCTCTGCACGGCCTACCAAGCGGCGTCGATCACGAATCAGAATGCGCTGGCTGCATCGGAGGCCTTTCAGGCCCTGTCCCAGCACGTTGGATCAGGATTTTCGCCAGTTCCTCGGGGCGGGGCTTGACCTGGAACTCCTGCAGGCTGATTCCGATGGTGGAGGTTGAGATGCCTGCCCCCGACCTGCCCGCGATGGCCGTGGTGGAAACCTTTCACTCCCTGCAGGGGGAGGGTGTCCATGCCGGCCGCAGCGCCTTCTTCATCCGCCTGGCGGGCTGCGATGTTGGTTGCCCCTGGTGCGACACCAAGCACTCCTGGCCGGAGGCGGCCCATCCGCGGCGCCCCCTGGCCGACCTGGCGGCCGAGGCCACCGCTGCCGCCGCCGCCGGGGCTGCCTTCGTGGTGATCACCGGCGGCGAGCCCCTGCAGCAACCCCTCGACGCCCTCTGCGCCGCCCTGGCTGCGGTGGGCCTGCCATTGCACCTGGAAACCAGCGGCGTGGGGCCCTTCAGCGGCGGCTTCGACTGGGTCACCCTCTCGCCCAAGCCCCACCGCCCCCCGAGCGCCGACGTCCTGGCCCGCTGCCACGAACTCAAGGTGGTGGTGCACGAGCCAGCAGACCTTGGCTTTGCTGACGCCATGGCCCGCGCCGCCAGCACGACCCGCGCGGGGAGCGGCTCGGAAGCGCCTGTGCTCCTGCTGCAACCCGGTTGGCAGAGCGCCGAGGGCCAGAGTCTGGCGATTGATCATGTGCGGTCTCATCCGGCTTGGCGGCTCAGCCTGCAGAGCCACAAGTGGCTGGGGGTGCGCTGAAGACTCAGAGGGCCTGGGCCGGCTGCTGCACCTTCTCCGCCTTCCAGAGCCGCCAGCGCAGCTCCAGATCCTTGGGGGTGAACACCACAATCGGCCGGCTGGCGTCGTAGGGCACCACGAAGGGCTTGCTGCCCATGGGCACGAACACCTTGCGCTTCGCCTGGCCGGGGGGGCAGGCCATCCGGGTCGTCACCATCGGGCCCACATCGCTCACCGTGTAGACGCTGACGCCCAGGCCCTTCAGCTTGCTGGCGCGGAAGCGGCCGCGGAAGGCCTGCTGGTTGCAGTCGGCCTCCACCTGGCGGCCGGGGATCAGCTGCACCCGCCAGTCGCTTGGGTGGGGGGAGAGGCGCGGATCGGCGCCGCCGGGCAGCACGCCGGGCAGCTGGATCACCCAGCGGGTCTGGGCGGCGGTGGGTTTGGGGTAAGGCGTCAGATCCAGCCGGGGGACGGCCAGGGCCGGAGCCCCCCATGCCGCGAGCAGGGACGGCAGGGTGACGATGAAGCTGGCGGTGGCCGCCGCCAGGCTGGCGCGGCGCAGGGCGTGGGCCATGGGGATCCTCATTCGATCACGATGGCATCCTCCGGCCCCTGCGGCCGCTTCCACAATGGGGACACCCTGTTCCCACCAGCCCCATCACGCGCTTCCCCGCCACGCCCCCCCCCGCCACGCCGCTGGCCATCGCCCTGCTCTCGGGCGGGCTGGATTCGGCCACCGCCGCCGCCCTGGCGATCGAGGCGGGCCACCGGGTGATCGGCCTGTCCTTTGATTACGGCCAGCGCCACCGGCGCGAGCTGGCCGCCGCCGCCACCGTGGCCGGAGCCCTGGCGCTGGAGGAGCACCACGTGATCGCCGTGAACCTGGCGGCCTGGGGTGGCTCGGCCCTCACCGATCCGGCCATCCCCGTCCCGGACGAAGGGGTGCGCGAGGGGGTGATTCCCACCACCTACGTGCCCGGACGCAACACGGTCTTCATCGCCCTGGGACTGAGCCTGGCCGAAGCCCGCGGGGCCGGCAGCCTGGTGCTGGGGGTCAACGCGGTGGACTACTCCGGCTACCCCGATTGCCGCCCCGACTACCTGGCCGCCTTCCAGAGCCTGGCCGACCTGGCCACCAAGGCGGGGCGGGAGGGGCATGGCGCCCGCCTCTGGGCCCCCCTGGTGGCCTGGGACAAGGCCACCATCGTGCGCGAGGCCCTGCGGCTGGGGGTGCCGATCGCGGAGACCTGGAGCTGCTACAGCGGCGAGGATCTCCCCTGCGGCCGCTGCGACAGCTGCCGCATCCGTGATGCCGCCCTGGTCGCCGCCGGCCGGGCCGATCTGGCCAGCGCCGCGATCCGCGCCGGAGCTGCCCTCCGCGCCGGAGCCGACGGTTGAAGCGCGAGCCGCTCCCCTGGCTGGAGCCCCGGTCCCTGGCCCGGGTCCTGGCGGACCGTTTCGGCCAGGACGGCCTGGTGCTGCTCGATGGCGACGGCAGCCCCCTCGGCCGCCGCGGCGTGCTCGGGGTGGAGCCGCTGGCCACGGTGGACAGCCGGGGCCTGCCGGGCACCCCAGGCGCGGAGGATCCCTTCGCCGTCCTGGCGGACCTGGAGCGCCAGGGGGGGCCGTGGCTGGGCTGGCTCGGCTACGAGGCCGGGGCCTGGGTGGAGCCCGGCGAGCACTGGCAGGGCTCCGACATGGCCACCCTGTGGGCGGCCCGCCACGATCCCCTGATCCACTTCGATCGGGGCGAGCAGCGGCTCTGGCTCGAGGGCCATGACCCCGCCCGGATGGCGGCCATGGTCCGGCTGCTGCGGGACCCGGGTACGGCCGCGGCAGTGGCCGCAGAGGTGGCCGCCGATGGGCCCGGCATCGCCCGGGATGCCTGGAAGTGGCACACCCCCCCGGATACCTACGCCGCCCAGGTGGGGATCCTGCGGGAGTGGATCGCCGCCGGTGATCTGTTCCAGGCCAACCTCACCGCCTGCTGCGAGAGCCTGCGGCCGGAGCCGCCCGACCCGCTGGCGCTGTACCGCCGCCTCGTGGGCCACGGACCGGCCCCGTTCGCGGGCCTGGCGATCGCCGGCGAGGAGGCGGTGATCTCCGCCTCGCCCGAGCGTTTCCTGCGCCTGCACCCCGATGGGCGGGTGGAGACGCGGCCGATCAAGGGCACCCGGCCACGCCACGGCGACCCCGACGCCGATGCCGCCAGTGCCGCCGCCCTGATCTGCGACCCCAAGGACCGGGCCGAGAACGTGATGATCGTCGACCTGCTGCGCAACGACCTGGGCCGGGTCTGCGTGCCGGGGTCGGTGCATGTGCCCCAGCTGCTGGGGCTGGAGAGCTACGCCCACGTGCACCACCTCACCTCGGTGGTGATGGGCCAGCTCGCCGACGGCCGTGGCCTGGTGGACCTGCTGCGCGCCTGCTGGCCGGGGGGCTCGATCACGGGTGCCCCCAAGGTGCGCGCCTGCCGGCGCCTCAACCAGCTCGAGCCGGTGCCGCGGGGGCCCTACTGCGGCTCCCTGTTCCACCTCGGGGCCGATGGTGGTTTCGACAGCAGCATCCTCATCCGCACCCTGCTGCAGAGGGGCCGCCGCCTGCGCCTGCACGCCGGTGGCGGCATCGTCGCCGACTCCGACCCGGCGGGGGAGGCCCGGGAGATGGGCTGGAAGATCGAACCCCTGCTGGAGGCCCTGGCATGAGCGGCGGCGACCCCACTGGTCCAGGCCCCACGGCCATCGCCTGGATCGATGCGCCAGCGCCGGAAGGAACCTGGGGCGACCCGGACCACCTCAGCCTGCCCCTGAGCGACCGGGGCCTGCTGCTGGCCGATGGCTTGTTCGAGACGGTGCTGGTCCAGGCGGGGCGCCCCCGGCTGCTGGCGGAGCACCTGGAGCGCTGGCAGGCCTCGGCCGCCAGCCTGGGGATGGACCCCCCCCCCGGCGCCGATCGGGTGCTGCCGCTGCTGGCGGAGGCCGTGGCCCGCAGCGGCCTCCGCGGCGATGGCGCCCTGCGGCTCAACTGGAGCCGGGGGAGCGGCGGCGGCCGGGGCCTGGCCCTGCCGGCGCCGGGCGAACCCCAGGGGCGGCCGCGCTTCTGGTTGCAGCTGAGCCCCTGGACGCGACCCAGCGCGCCGGTGGCGGTGATCGTCAGCCGCCTGGAGCGCCGTAACCCCGACAGCCTGGTGGGCCGCTGCAAGACCTTCGCCTATGCCGGCGCCATCCAGGCCCTGCGGGAGGCCCGGGCCGCCGGCGCCGACGATGCCCTGCTGCTGGGAGGTGGCGGCGACCTCTGCTGCGGCACCAGCGCCAACCTGCTCGTGCGCCTCAAGGGCGCGTGGATCACGCCGCCCCTGGCCAGCGGCTGCCTGCCGGGGGTGATGCGGGGCCGAGGGCTGGCCCGGGGGCTGGTGCGGGAGGGCCGCCTCGGCGTCGCGGACCTGCTGGCCAGCGAGGGGGCCCTGCTGATCAACAGCCTGGGGCACCGGCCGATCCACCGCTGCGGGGACAGTGATCTGCCCCTGCCGAGCGGGGCTGAGGGCCTGTGGGAGCGGCTGCTGGCGTCGGCTTAGGTTGGCCCCAGAATCGCTCCAACACCTTGTCCGACGCTGTGGGGGGCCTGGGGTCCCGGAAGCCTCTGGCAGCAGGTCTGCTGGTCTGCCTGGGGCTGGCCGTGGCCGGTTGCGGCGCCACCTCCAGGGAGGTGGCCAACCAGAAGGCCAAGCCGGGTGATCTGCTGGTGGAGGCCGACGGCAGCCGGGTGGAGCTCGTCAGAGCCTTCACGCCGGGCGTTGCCAATGGCCTTCACAAGGGTGTCGTGAAGATCACAACAGAGGCTGGAGATGCCAAGGGGCAGATGTACGAAGTCACGGCTATCTGCAGCGTCAAAGGAGAACCGAATTGGCCCACCTATGACAACATCTTCGGCGATCCGATCAGCGATCTCAACGCCAAGAGAGCATTCCCAGTCAAGGATCGCTGGCAGTTCCTGTTCCATTTTGACGGTCGGACGGAAAAGACCGGACGTCTTGAACCCAGTGGCTGGGTCTCACGACTGAAGGACAATCTGTGCCGAAAGGGCGATTTCGACGACACCTGATCCTTCCCCCGATCGGGGCGGTGGCTGCGCCAGCATCAGCGTGATAATGATTCCTGTTTCAATCTGATGTAGTGAACGTCAAGGTGCCAGCATCCTGTAGCAATAGACACTTTCGAGCCGCAGATCATCCTTTTGGATGGTGAGGAAACTGCGCCTCGGTCTCTCGATGCCAAAAACCCTCTTCTCCGTCGATCTCACCAAGCCGATGGATCAGCAGGACATGCCCGGGCATAACCGCTGGCATCCCGAGATTCCGGCCGTGGCCTCGGTGAATCCTGGTGATGTGTTCCGGATCGAATGCAAGGACTGGACCGATGGCCAGATCAAGAACAACGACGACCCCAAAGACATCGAAGATGTCAATCTGGAGGTTGTTCACGTCCTGAGTGGACCGATCTGGGTCAATGGGGCCCAGCCCGGCGACATCCTGGTGGTCGACATTCTTGATGTCGGCGCCCTGCAAGGCGATGAATGGGGATTCACGGGCATCTTCGCCAAGGAGAACGGCGGTGGCTTCCTCACCGATCACTACCCCAAGGCCGCCAAAGCCATCTGGGATCTGGAGGGCATCTACACCTCCTCCCGCCACATTCCCGGTGTGCGTTTCGCCGGCATCACCCACCCGGGCCTGATCGGCTGCGCCCCTTCCCAGGAGCTGCTGAATGAGTGGAACCGTCGCGAGACGGAACTGGTGAAGACCGCCCCCGACCGCCGCACCTATGGCGCCGGCCTCTCCGGCAGCGAGCCGGTGCTGGCGGCCCTGCCCAACCCCAACAGCGCCATCCTCGGCACCCTCCCATCCAGCGAGTTCGCGCGGGTGGCCAACGAAGCCGCCCGCACCGTTCCGCCCCGGGAGCATGGCGGCAACTGTGACATCAAGAACCTCACCAAGGGCACGCGGATCTACTTCCCCGTCTATGTCGAAGGCGCCAAGCTCTCGATGGGTGACATCCACTTCTCCCAGGGGGATGGGGAGATCTCCTTCTGCGGTGCCATCGAGATGTCCGGTTACCTCGATCTCCATGTGGAGATCATCAAAGGTGGCATGGCGAAGTATGGGATGGTCAACCCCATGTTCAAGACCAGCCCGGTGGAACCCCACTACTCCGACTACCTGGTGTTCGAAGGCATCTCCGTCGATGAATTCGAAGGCAAGCAGTACTACATGGACGTGCACATTGCCTACCGGCGTGCCTGTCTCAATGCCATTGAGTACCTCAAGAAGTTCGGCTACACCGGTGAGCAGGCCTACCTGCTGCTGAGCTGTGCGCCGGTGGAAGGCAGGATCAGCGGCATCGTTGACATCCCCAACGCCTGTTGCACCCTGGCTATCCCCACCTCGATCTTCGATCAGGACATTCTTCCCTGCTGACCAGCCAAGGGAAACGGGGGGGCCTGAGTGTCAGGCCCCTTTTCTTTTGTATTGCCGTTCTGCGTTTGTTTCTCTCACCGTTTGCACCATGCCTGTCTACGAATACAGCTGCAGCAATGGCTGCGACAACTATGAAGTCTGGCGCAGCATTGATGAGCGCCAGAAAGAAACCAACTGCCCGACCTGCACGGCGGAAGGCGTCCGCGTGTTCACCCCTGTGATGTCGCTCAGCGGTCCGCTCAGGCTGAAGCAGGAACAGTCCGGCCCGCGGCTGGTGCGTAAGGAAACCAAGGAGCCGGCTGGTAAGCAGCGTCTCAAAGAGAGCGGCACCCGTCCTTGGATGCTGAATCGCGGCTGTTGAGACCAGAGGGCCGCAGGTGATGCTGGTAAAGAAAACTATCCCAGTCCGCATCACCTTTGGCTAGCGGACTGGGAGAAAAGAGTGCCTCAGACCGTGAGGAATTCCTTGATCACGTCATCGGAAAGCTGATCGGTCTGGCCGCTGGAGACGATGCCGCCGCGCTGCATGGCGTAGTAGTAATCGGACTGGCGCACGAAGTGCAGGTGCTGCTCCACCAGCAACACGCTGATGCCGGTTTCTTTCATGATGCGCTGCACCGCATGCTCAATGTCCAGGATGATTGAGGGCTGAATGCCTTCGGTGGGTTCATCCAGGAGCAGCAGCTTGGGCTTGCCAAGCAGGGCGCGGGCGATGGCCAGCTGTTGTTGCTGACCGCCACTAAGGTCGCCGCCTTTGCGCTTGAGGAACTTTTCGAGGATCGGGAACAGATCGAAGATCAGCGGATCGATGTGGCGGTTCTTTTCCAGGCCCCCGGGCAGGGCCTCCATGCCGAGCAGCAGATTTTCCTTGACCGTCACCTGGGGAATGATGTCCCTGCCCTGGGATACGTAGCCGATCCCGGCCCGGGCCCGCTTGTAGGGCGGTTGGGTGGTGAGCTGGCCATCCTGGTAATTGATGGTCCCCGATCGCTGCTGCAACAGGCCGATGACCGTCTTGAGGAAGGTGGTCTTGCCGACGCCGTTACGGCCGATCAGGCAAACCATCTTGCCTTCATGGATGGTCAGGTCAACGTTGCGGAGAATGTGGCTTTCTCCGAAATAGACATTCAGGTCGGAGACCTGGAGCAGGGGTTGGGCGCTGGTGGGGGACATGGGGTCGGTGGGTGATGGTCGGGAAGCGATTACTGTTCGGGCGGCCCCAGGTAGACCTCGATCACCCGCGGGTCGGCTTTGACCTTCTCCAGAGGCCCTTGGGTCAGCACCTGTCCCTGGTGCAACACGGTGACGTCAAACCCCAGGTCGCGGATGAACTCCATGTCGTGCTCAATCACCACGACGGTGTGGTCGCCGGCCAGGGACTTGATCAGCTCGGCGGTGCGCAGGGTTTCCTCGTCTGTGAGGCCGGCGACGGGTTCATCCAGCAGCAGCACTTCGGGGGCCTGGGCCACGAGGGAGGCGATCGCCAACCACTGCTTTTGCCCGTGGGAGAGCGAGCCAGCCTTGACGGTGGCAAACGGCGTGAGGCCGACGTAATTCATGATCCGATGCACCTCATCCTTCGAGGATTGGGGCAGGCCGGAGCCCAGCAGGCTCAAGGCGTTTTTCTCGGGCGAGGCGGACAGCTCCAGGTTGCGCAGCACCGTGAGATTCTCAAACACCCGCGGGGTCTGAAACTTGCGGCCGATGCCATTACGGGAGATCTGCTGCTCGGACACACCGAGCAGTGACTTGCCTTTGAAGGACACCGTCCCCTTCGTGGGCCTCACCTTGCCTGTGATCACATCCAGAAAGGTGGTCTTGCCAGCACCGTTGGGGCCGATGATGGACTTCAACTCACCCTTGTAGAGCTTCAGGCTGAGGTCGGTGAGGGCATAGAAGCCATCGAAACTCACGCTGACGTCATTGAGCTCGAGTAGAGGTTCTGACATGGACATCGGAAGGGTGCGAGATCAAATAAGCGGTCACAGCAGACAAGCCAGGACGGGTCCCCTGGAGGACTAATCCACGGGAATGGCCTCCTTATCGATCTGGGGGTAGGTCTTGGCCTTCTTGGCGATGCCGAAGGCTGCCAGAAAGGTGCGGAAGCCGCCTTTGGTGATCCAGCCGTAGATGCCGTCGGGCATCAGAACCACCACGAAGATGAACAGGGCCCCCTGCACGAACAACCACGCCTCCGGCAGGGCTTCGCTCACCAGGCTGCGCAGGTAGTTCACCACGGTGGCGCCGATGATCGGACCCACCAGGGTTCCCCGACCACCCACGGCCACCCAGATCACCATTTCGATCGAGAAGGAGATCGACATGTACTGGGGCGACACGATGCCGGATTGGACCGTGTAGAGGGCCCCGGAGATGCCGCAGAGGGCCCCAGCCACCAGAAAGACGATCGTCTTGAAGGGGACAGGGTTGAAGCCGGCGAAGCGCAGCCGGCTTTCGTCGTCTCGGATGGCGATCAGGGCATCACCGAAGCGACCGCTGGTGAAGTACCGGCAGACGAGGAAGGCCAGGGGCAGAAGCAGCACCGTGAGGCGATAGAACCACACCTGCATGTCGGGGGAACCCACCAACTGGCCAAACAGTTCGCTGGTGCTGGTCTTGAGGCCGTTGGTGCCGTCGAAGAGTTTCTGCTGGCCGTTGAAGAAGTGGAAGAAGACCATCAGAGCCGCCTGGGTGATGATCGAGAAGTACACCCCCTTGATGCGGTTCCGGAAGATCAGCCAGCCCACCAAACCCGCCACCACGGCTGGAATCACCCAGAGGGCGATCAGGGTGAACACCGGTGACCAGAAGGGTTGCCAGAAGAAGGGGAGCTGATCGACGCCGTAGTTCTCGAAGAACTTGGGAATCCCGTTGCCACCCGCCAGGCTCTTGGTGTTGAGCATCAGGTACATGGCCACGGCGTAGCCGCCGAGGGCAAAGAAGATGCCCTGGCCCAGGCTCAACAGACCGGTGTAGCCCCAGATCAGGTCGATCGCCAGAGCCGTGATCGCCAGCGAGAAATAGCGGCCGAACAGATTGAGGCGGAAATCATCCAGTGCTGCCGGCAGGATGAACAGGGCGATCGCCAGGAGAATCCAGGGGACGAGTCGTTGGAAGATTTTCACAGGTAGGGCCTCCTGGTGGGGAGATGGAACGGGAATCTGCAGCGTGTGGGAGTGTTCGGGTCAGGCATCGACCGAGCGACCCTTCTGGGGGAACATGCCGTTGGGGCGGAACTGGAGGAAGACAATGATGAAGATGAACACCAGCACCAGCGACATACTGGTGGTGGCGAAGAACTCGATCACACCCTTCGCCGCCAAGGGCATGTCCGGGAAGATGGTCAGCAGGGTGCCCGAACCGATCACCGACTGGATGATGCCCAGCAGCAGCGAGGCCAGCACGGTGCCCAGCAGATTGCCCACACCCCCGAGGACGATCACCATGAAGCAGGACACGATGTAGGCGGCACCGAGGTTCGGGCCCACCGATCCGAGCAGGGTGATGGCACAACCCGCCACCCCGGCCAGCCCTGATCCGATGCCGAAGGTGATGCTGTCGACACGATCGGTGGGAATGCCGAGGCAGTTGCTCATCTGGCGGTTCTGGGTGACGGCCCGGATGCGCAGACCCCAGACACTCTTGTTGAGGAACCAGTAGGTGGCCAGGAGCAGCAGGGCCGACAGCAGGATGATGAAGATGCGCAGACCCGGCAGCTCAATGGTGCCGATCATTCCCCAGCTTCCCTGCAGCCACTTTGGAGCTGTGACGTCGATGTTGCGGGGGCCGAACCAGGGTTTGGCCAGGGGCCGGATCTGGTCAAACAGGTTGACGGCGATCAGGCCAATGCCGATGGCGATCGCCCAGCCGAGTCCGTTGAGATAGGTGAAGAAAGGCTTATCTGAGAACTTGGCACCGAGTAGCTTTGAGAGAAGGAATCCAACCACAACACCAACAATGATGCCCAGCATCATGGCGGTGGACACACTGCGAATCAGCTGGATGAGAATCAGGCTGACACCCCAGGTGGCGAGCAAGGTTTCCAGTGGTCGTCCATAGAGCTGCCGGATCAATGTTCTCTCTAACAGCACTCCAATGAGCGCCGTCACGATGAAGGCGAGAACCAATGAGATCGGGAAATACAGTTCGAAGATCACACCACCCATGGGCTTGAAGGCCGACTGCACCACGTAGGTGACATAGGCCCCCAGCATCATGAACTCGCCGTGGGCGAGATTGATGACGCCCATCAACCCGAAAACGATCGCCAAGCCCGTGGCTGCAAGCAGCAGCACGGATCCGATGCTCAGGCCATCGAGGATCTGAGAAAAGAAAAGTTCCAACGGAATGATTGTTGAAAGTTAGATCCAGCGGTGCGAAGGCATCGCTGGATCGGGTCGAACGTGGTGGTGTGCTGAGCCGGAAAGTGGTGGCTCCCGAAGGAACCACCTGTCTTTCATGGAGTCACGGACTGGGCCGTGATCACATCCTGAACTTGCCGGCGTCAGGACGGTCCTGGGTCCAGTCGCAGGTGTAGCCCTTGGTCTCAGGAACGAACTGGTTCCAGGGCAGCGGCGAGATGGCCTTGACGCTGTCGTAGAGGATCTTGAACTGGCCGGTGGCCTCCGCCTCGCCGATGAGCACCCGCTCGGAGGTGTGGTGGTTGGGGAACATCTTGATTTCGCCCTGGGGTGCGGCGAAGGTGATCCCGATCATGTCGGTGCGGACCTTGTCGAGATCTTCGAAGGTTCCCGCCTTCTCGACGGCGTTCTTCCACAGGTACACCATGTTGTAAGCGGATTCCGCCGGGTCACCCGTGACCCGGTCGGCGCCGTACATGGCCTGGAAGTCGGCGGTGAACTTCTTGGAGGCCGGGGTGTCCAGGCTCATGAAGAAGTTCCAGGCGGCGTAGGTGCCGGTGGTGTACTCAGGACCGATCTGGCGAATCTCCTCTTCCGCGATGGAGAAGGACATGATCGGGTACTTGGCCGGGTCGATACCCGAAGCCTTGAACTGCTTGAAGAGGGCGACGTTGGAGTCACCGTTCAAGGTGTTGATGATGATCCCGCCATCGGGGAAGGCTTTCTTGATCTTGGCGATGATCGGAGCCACCTCGGTGTTGCCGAGGGGGATGTAGTCCTCGCCGACCGTTTCGCCACCCAGAGCCTTCATCTGCTCCTTGATGATCGTGTTGGCCGTACGTGGGTACACGTAATCAGAGCCAACCAGGTAAACCTTCTTGCCGAGCTTTCCGGAGAACTTGTCCATCAGCCACTGGACCGCAGGCTCGGCCTGCTGGTTCGGAACGGCGCCGGTGTAGAAGATGTTCCTGGAGCACTCCTGACCCTCGTACTGGATCGGGTAGAAGAGCATGTGGTTCTTCGACTCGAAGACCGGCAGCATCGCCTTGCGGCTGGCCGAGGTCCAGCCGCCGAAGACGACAGCGACCTTGTCGGAGTCGATCAGCTTCTGGGCTTTCTCGGCGAAGGTGGGCCAGTCGGAGGCGCCATCTTCGGAAACGGCGACGATCTTGTAAGACTTGCCGCCAACTTTGACGCCGCCGGCGTCATTGATTTCCTTGATCGCCATTTCCTCGACTTCTTTCAAAGTCGTTTCGGAAATGGCCATGGTGCCGCTGAGTGAATGAAGGATGCCAACCTTCACTTCACCGTCGAAATTACCGCCTGATCCTGACTCGCCACCACAGGAGACGAGGGTGACGCTCACAGCAGTTACGGCGAGAGCAGCTGTCAGTCGCCTTGAAAGATGCAGAGACATTGAAGCCTGTTCAAGATGAATTGTAGTCGCCGTAACCGACGGCAAAAGGAAAGGTAAGGAAGGACGTGGTTAGTCCCGGTATCCAATGAGACAGAAAGCGACCGAGGGCTTGCCGGAGTGAGGATTTGCACGCGACTGTTCTGTCGATATGTTGCATTACCTACGGTTTCGCTCGTGAACAGCTGAAAGGCGAATATCAGTCAGCCCCACGGTTCAGGCGGTGGCGGGCTCCGGCAGCTGGCGCAGCAGGAAACTCTCGACCCGATCCAGGCCTTCACCGCTGCGCAGATTCGTGAAGCACCAGGGGCGCCCACCGCGCATGCGTTCGGTGTCGGCTTCCATCACCGTGAGGCTGGCCCCCACCATCGGCGCCAGGTCGATCTTGTTGATCACCAGCAGATCGGAGCGGGTGATGCCCGGCCCGCCCTTGCGGGGGATCTTGTCGCCGGCGGCCACGTCGATCACGTAGATGCAGAGATCCACCAGCTCCGGGCTGAAGCTGGCCGCCAGGTTGTCGCCACCGCTTTCCACCAGCACCAGATCCAGGTCCGGGAAGGCCTCCTCCAGCTCCTGAACCGCGGCCCGGTTGATCGAGCAGTCCTCACGGATGGCGGTGTGGGGGCAGCCACCGGTCTCGACCCCGCGGATCCGCTCGGGGGCCAGGGACCCGGCTCTGGTGAGGAACTGGGCATCCTCCTGTGTGTAGATGTCGTTGGTGACCACCGCCAGTTGCAACCGTTCCCGCAGGCGGCGGCAGAGCGCATCGACGAGGGCCGTTTTGCCAGAGCCCACCGGGCCCGCCACCCCGACCCTCAATTTGCTGCCCATCGCCCGATTTCAGGATGGGTGCCATCCTGACGCCAGCGCCGATGGCTGCGGTGAGCGATGAACCGATCCCCAGGTTGATCCGCCGCTTCGAGCGTCTGGATGGCCGGCTGGTCGCGACCGTCTCCGGGACGGGGGTGGTGGTCTGCCTCGGCTTCATCGAGTTGCTGCGCAGTCCCCTGCAGCAACTCTCCAGAGTCACGATCGAACTGCTCGCGGTGCGCGCCCTGCTGTTCTTGGGGCCGCTGCTGGTCAGCCTGCTGCTGTTGTTGCGGGATGGCCCGCTGCTGCTGGGTGAACGCCGTTCCCCCGGCTCCTGGGGGCCCGAGCTGCTGGCCAGTGGTCTGCTCAGCGTTGTGCTGCTGCTCTATTACATGGCGGCTGTGATCATCACCGCCAGCCTCACCCTCAACCAGGGCGACCTGGTGGCGGAGGTGGGCTTCCTGATCGGCCAGCTCGAGCCGGCCCGCTTTGCCGCCGCCCTGGCCAGGGCGGCCCTGTATGGCGCGATCACCGCCGCCATCTGTCTGCAGCAGGCCCGGCGCTCCTCCTCCGGCGCCATGGCGATGGCCTCCCGCATGTCCCGATCGTTCCTGCTGGGCCTCGGGTTGCTGGTCTGTCTCGACCTGCTCTGGACGATCGCGGTCGATCCCCTGCGGATCGGAGGGAGTTGAGCGTGACACCCACCGCATCGCCGCGTCGCCCCGGCCCCCAGAGCCTGGTCTTCCTGGCGGGGGGCGTGGGGCTGCTGGGGCTGTTCGTGGTGGGGATCGCCCGCGCCGGCAACTGGCTCACCCCCAGCGTGCGCCTGCAGTTCCGCACCCTGGATGCCGCCGGCTTGCAGACGGGCATGGCGGTGCGGATCTCGGGGTTCGCCGTTGGCCAGGTGCGCCGGATCCTGCTCCAACCCGACGCCCAGGTGCTGGTGGAACTGGAGCTGCGGGACCCCTACCGCTCCATGGTGGGCCGCCGCAGCCGGGCGGAGCTGGCCCAGACCGGACTCCTGGGGGACAGCTACATCGCCATTACTCCCGATCCGGCGGCGGTGGGCCAACCGCCGATCGGGGATGGCGAGACGCTCGTGTTCACCAGCCGTCCCGATCTCGACGACCTGCTCGCCGAGGTGGCCAGCAGTCGCATCCCCCTGCAGCGGGCCGTCAGCAGTGGCCTCAGCCTGGCCGAGACCCGCCTGCCCCGCAGCCTCGACCAGCTGGACCGTACCCTGACCGCCAGCCGTCGCCTGGCGACCCGCCTGGAGAGCGACGCCCAGCGCAGCAGCAGTGAGCTGAACCGCACCCTGGCGGCCACCCGCCAACTGGCGCAGCGCCTGGAGGGCCGCGCCGACGGCACCGCCGCCGACCTCTCGGCCCTGATCCGGCGGCTGGAGAGCACCGAAACCCAGACACGGCCGCTGCTGCTCCAGACCTTGCGGGAGCTGACCACCATGGCCGCCACCACCAACCGCCTGGTGACGACCCTCAACGAGAGCTGGCTGTTCGAGCTGATCGACCGGCCCGGGGCGCACCTGAAGGACCGCAGGCCCTGATCGCCCGGCCGGCCGCGGGACGGCTCAGCCCACCAATCGGTCGGCCTGGCGCAGCAGCTCGGGTGGGAACGTCACCCCGATGGCCCGGGCCGTGCGGCGATTCAGCAGCACGAGCTTGCGGGTCACCGGCTCGAAGAGCAGGTCGGCGGGTGAGCGGCCCCGCAGCACCTTGACCGCCAGATCCCCGGCCAGGGCCCCATCGGCCTCCGGATCCCAGCCCACCACCGCCAGGCACCCCGGTGTGTTGATGTCGGAGGGATCGACGGAATAGAGCGGCAGGCGAAGGCGCAGGCCCGCCGCCGCCAGGGCGGGAAAGCCCACGCTGGTGGCGTAATCGCCCACCCGCACCAGGGCTCCCACCCGGTGGGAGGCCAGCGCGTCGGCGGCCCGGGCCACCTCCCCCGGCCCGGCCACTGGCTCGATCACGACCGTGAGGGAGCGCTGGGTCGCCTCCCGGCGCAGCAGCTCCGCCTCGAAGCTGGCATTGGCCTCGGAGGGGTTGAAGACGAGCCCGACGCTGGACAGGGCGGGGGTGATCCGGCGGGCCAGGTTAAGCTGTTCGGCGAGGGGACTGGTGCTCACCGTGCCCACCACGTTGGGCCGGTGGTTGGTGTGGCTGGTGCCGGCCCCGGCTCCCCAGGGGTTGGAGCAGTAGGCGAACACCACCGGCACCCGGGCGGGGGCGACGGCCAGGATCGCCGCCAGGGGCGGGGTGCCGATGGCCACCAGCATGTCGACCCCGGTCTCCAGCAGCTCGATCACCTGGGCACGGCTGGTGGCCATGCTCCCCTCGGCGAAGCGCTCCTGCAGGGTGAGAGTGGCTGGCGGCCGGAAGCCGCCCCTGGCCAGGGCCAGCAGGAACCCGCGGCGGGCGGCATCGGGGGCCGCACCCTGGACGTACTGGAGCAGGCCGAGGCGGCGCGGGCCCGGAGGGCGGGAGCGGGGGGTGCATCCGGCGGCCAGAAGGGCCCCGCCGGCGGCGGCGCCGCCCAGCAGGCGCATGGCTTGGCGCCGGCTGGTCTTGCCCGCGATGGCCATCAGCTGCGGAACAACCGCGAGTAGAGCTCAGCATGGCCCAGCTGGGCCAGGCCCGCCCCCACCCCCCCGTTCCAGAGAGCCTCGGGATTGGCCGCCACCAGCTCCGCCGCCCGGACGGCGATGCTGGGCGCCAGGGCCAGCTGCAGCCGCTGGGCTTCGGTGGGGCCCAGGGGCACGAGCCGCACGGCGGCACTGAGCTGGGTGGCGATCCAGCCGTAGAGGTAGGCCTCCACCACCTCCTGGGGGGGGATCTCCAGGGCCAGCCCAGCCCAGGCCCAGGCGGCCGGCCAGGCCAGCCGCGGGGGCTGGTCTCCGGGCAGGGGCAGGCCCAGATCCGCCAGCAGCTGCAGCAGGGAGCGGCCCATCTGGCGCTGCTGGGCCCGCACCTCGGCGGCCTCCCGCTGGGCCAGCAGCCAGCCGTCCAGGTCCAGCACCTCCTGCCAGGCGTGCCCTCCCGGTGCCTCACGCCAACGGGCCAGGGCGCCCATCAGCCGGCCCAGGCTGGCCGCCTCGATCGTCAGGGCCCCGCGGTCCAGCTCCGCCTCCAGCCAGTGATGCACGCTGGCGGCATCCGGCAGCTGGCCCGCCTGCACCAGCACCTCCAGGCCCTCGGAATAGCTGAAGGCCCCCACCGGCAGGGCGGGACTGACCAGCTGGAACAGCCGCAGCCGGGCGATGCTCATGGCTGGGAATGGCCATGGGCGTGCTGGTGGGCGTGGCCGGACGGTTCGTAGGCCCCGGGTTCGGGCAGAAAGGGCCCCGTCAACCGCTCCACGGTCAGACCCCGATGCCGCAGCAGATCCTCGAGCACGCTGTCGACGCCCAGGCGCAGCTCGTCACGGCGCAGTTCGATGGCCACATGGCGGTTGCCCAGGTGATAGGCCGCCTGCAGCAGGGCCAGGGGATCGGCGGCCCGCACCACCATCAGGGGCTCATCGGCGGCCTCCACCACCACCACGGGTCCACCGGCCTCCGCGGCCAGCCGGTCGCCGGGCTCCAGGGCCGCACCGCGGGGCAGCTGCAACAGGAGGTCCCGTCCACAGGCGCTGCGGCGATGGCCCCGCAGGCTCGTGCGCTCGTCGGCCTGGAGCAGCAACTGCAACGGCGGATCGGCCGCCGCCGGCTCCGGTCCCGGGGCCTCCCCGTGCCGCAGGTGCCGCACCAGCACCAGGGGAGTGGGGGCATCGGAAACCGTGGCATCGGCAAGAGTGGGGGAAGGCATGGAGCAGGCCAGCGGCCGATGGTGGTCGCTCCACCCTGGCCAGCCGTTGGGGGGCGACCCTGTAGCGGGTACTACCGAATCCAGGCCCTCGGGGCCCCAGCATCAACACCATGCAGCTCCCTGCTCCCGCTCCGTGGAGGGCCCAGGCCCGGCTTCGTTTCCAGACCATCAACGGCGCGGACGGTGCCACCCGGCACCAGGGCGGAGCGACGGCGCCGCTGAAGATCCAGCGGGCCTTTGCCGCCGCCGATGGCCGTTGCCAACTGCCCCTGCTGCACACCGGCGGCGGCCTGGTGGGGGGGGATGAGCTGGCCATCGAGGCCGAGCTGGGCGCCGGCAGCCGGGCCCTGATCACCAGCGTGGCGGCCCAGAAGGTCTACGGAACCGTGGGCCGCTCCCGGCGGGTCCCCGCCGGCAGCTGGACCTTCCAGACCCTCGACTTCCATCTCGCCGCGGGGGCCGACCTGGAGTGGCTGCCCCAGGAGCTGGTGGTCTTCCGGGATGGCCTGTTCCAGCAGACCTGCCGGGTGGAGCTGGCCGAAGGGGCCAGCTGGCTGGGGGCGGAGGTGGTGCGGCTGGGGCGCAGCGCCGATGGCGAGACGCTCGGGTCCGGCCGCTGGCGCTCGTTGCTGGAGATCCGGCGGCAGGGGCAGTGGGAGCTGGTGGACCGGCTCGAGCTGGGCGGCGCCAGCCTGGAGAGCCCCCATGGCCTGGGGGGACAGCCGGTGTTCGCCAGCCTGGTGTGGGCCGCCCCCGCGCCGGTGGGCGAGCCCCTGCTGGAGGCCTGCCGCGCCGAACGGCACGGACTGGAGGGGACGATGGTCTGCGGCCGGCTGGAGCGGGGCCTGGTGGCCCGCTACCGGGGCCGCTCCACCCAGGCGGCCCGCTTCTGGTTCACACGCATCTGGGCCCGGATCCGGGCGGAGCGGGGGCTGGCGGCTCCGGTGCTGCCGCGGGTATGGCCGTTTCAGGAGCAGCCCCTGAACAAGGAACCGCCGCTGCCGGTCCCGGCCCGCAGCTGGTGAACCCCGGGGCGAACGCCGCAGCGGGCCTAGGTTCGCCCCAGGCGCAGCCCCCTCCCGATGCATCGCTTCCAGCTCTCCCTGCAGGCCCTGGGCCAGGCGCGCCAGCTGATCGCCGTGGGCCGCAGCCAGGGGGATCTGGCCCGGATCGCCGATCTGGTGGACAGCTTCCTGGACACGCCCCAGATGGAAGCCTGCATCGCCCGCTTCCGGGCCCTGCCGGGCGGGGCAGCGATGATGGACGAGCGCTATCCGCCCCTGCAGCCGGATCTGGAGCGGCTCGAAGCGCTGCCGGAGGGGAGCCTCGGCCGCACCTACGCCGCCCTGATCCGCCGCTTCAACTACGACCCCGAGTTCTTCCGCCCCCGCCCGATCGACACGGAGGGCCGCTGGCTCACCCAGCGGATCGCCACCACCCACGACATCCACCATGTGGTCAGCGGCTTCGGCACGATGCCGGCGGGGGAGAACGGCGTGCTGGCCATCACCGCCACCCAGATCGGCTTCCCCGCCTACGTGAGCCTCATCCACGCGGCCCAGATCGCCGGCTTCCGCTTCAAGCTCGACAGCTACGAAATCCTCAGCCGCTCCATCAGCCACGGCACCACGATCGGCTTCACCGCCCATCCCTTCGCCACGGTCCGCTGGGAGGAGGGCTGGGAGCTGCCGGTGGCGGAGTGGCGGCAGCGGCTGGGGGTGACCCTGCCGGCGGATGGGGAGCCCTATGGGACCAACCCTCCCTGAGCGGCCACGGGGCCGTCCGGGGGCAGCCGCCCTGGTTCTGGGCCTGGCCCTGGCGCTCCAGCCCCCGGGTGCCGCCCGCAGCGCCGAAGCCCCCTCGGGGCCCCCGCCCCCGCCGCCCCAGGTGACGGCGGAAAGCCTGGCCGCCGCCTTGCCCCGCCTCACCGCCTTCCCCCTCACCTCGGTGAGCGGCGACACCTTCCGCTACCAGCCCGGCGGCGAGAACGCCGACGGCCCCAGCGCCGTCAGCTTCACGGTGGGTGCCGATGGCCGGACCACGGCGGTGCGGATCGACAACCTCAACCTGGAGGGCCAGGGGGTGCTCCAGCGGCGCTGATCGGAGCGCCGAACGTTCCTTCTGAACCTGACCCGGTGCCGGAGCGCTGCGAGAGTGGGGCCGGCCAGCGCCGCCTGCATGAACCTCACCCCCCAGGAGAAAGACAAGCTGTTGATCGTCACCGCCGCCCTGCTGGCGGAGCGGCGACTCGGCCGGGGCCTGAAGCTCAACCATCCCGAGGCGGTGGCCTGGCTCAGCTTCCAGGTGATCGAAGGGGCCCGCGACGGCCGCAGCGTGGCGGAGCTGATGCGGGAGGGCACCACCTGGCTGAGCCGGGATCAGGTGATGGAGGGGGTGCCCGAGCTGATCCCCGAGGTGCAGATCGAGGCGATGTTCCCCGATGGCACCAAGCTCGTCACCCTCCACGAACCGATCCGCTGACCCCCCACCCCGCCATGCCCCCCCTGATCCCCGGCGAACTGATCCCCGAGCCCGGCACGATCGATCTCAATGCCGGCCGCCCCGTCACCACCCTGTCGGTGGCGAACCGCGGCGAACGGCCCGTGCAGGTGGGTTCCCACTTCCACTTCTATGAAGCCAACGGCGCCCTCGCGTTCGACAGGGAGGCGGCCCGCGGCCTGCGGCTCGACATCCCCGCCGGCACCGCCATCCGCTTCGAGCCCGGCGACCAGCGGGACGTGCATCTGGTGCCCTACGTCGGCGACCGCCGCGTGTTCGGCTTCAACGGTCTGGTGAACGGCCCCCTCGACTGACCCCCCCATGCCCTACCGCATCGATCGTCGCGCCTACGCCGAGACCTACGGCCCCACCACCGGTGACCGGCTGCGGCTGGCCGACACCGAACTGATCCTGGAGGTGGAGAGCGACTGCACCACCTACGGCGATGAGGTGAAGTTCGGCGGCGGCAAAGTGATCCGCGACGGCATGGGCCAGGCCCAGACCCCCCGCGCCGAAGGGGCCGTCGACACGGTGATCACCAATGCCCTGATTCTCGACTGGTGGGGCATCGTCAAGGCCGACATCGGCCTGAAGGACGGCCGCATCTGCGCCATCGGCAAGGCGGGCAACCCCGACATCACCGATGGGGTGACGATCGTGGTCGGGCCCGGCACCGAGGCGATCGCCGGTGAGGGGCACATCGTCACCGCCGGTGCGATCGACACCCACATCCACTTCATCTGCCCCCAGCAGATCGAAACCGCCCTGGCCTCCGGGGTCACCACCCTGCTGGGCGGTGGCACCGGCCCGGCCACCGGCACCAACGCCACCACCTGCACCCCCGGCGCCTTCCACCTGGCCCGCATGCTGCAGGCCGCCGAGGGCCTGCCGATCAACATCGGCTTCTACGGCAAGGGCAACGCCAGCACCCCCGCCGCGATCGAGGAGCAGATCCGCGCCGGCGCCTGCGGTCTGAAGCTGCACGAGGACTGGGGCACCACACCGGCGGCGATCGACTGCTGCCTGACGGTGGCCGACAAGTACGACGTGCAGGTCTGCATCCACTCCGACACCCTCAACGAAGCGGGCTTCGTGGAGGACACGATCCGGGCCATCGGCGGCCGCACCATCCACACCTTCCACACCGAGGGGGCCGGCGGCGGCCACGCCCCCGACATCATCCGGATCTGCGGCGAGGCCAATGTGCTGCCCAGCTCCACCAACCCCACCAAGCCCTACACCGTCAACACCCTCGAGGAGCACCTCGACATGCTGATGGTGTGTCACCACCTCGATCCCCGCATCCCGGAGGACGTGGCCTTCGCCGAATCCCGCATCCGCCGCGAGACGATCGCCGCCGAGGACATCCTCCACGACCTAGGCGCCTTCAGCATCATCGCCAGCGATTCCCAGGCCATGGGCCGTGTCGGTGAGGTGATCACCCGCACCTTCCAGACGGCCCACAAGATGAAGGTGCAGCGCGGTTTCCTCCCCGAGGACGCCGCCGGTCCCCGCGGCGGCCGCAACGACAACACCCGCCTGAAGCGGTACATCGCCAAGCTCACGATCAATCCCGCCATCGCCCATGGCCTCGACAGCCAGATCGGCTCGGTGGAGGTGGGCAAGCTGGCCGATCTGGTGCTGTGGAAGCCGGGCTTCTTCGGCGTCAAGCCGGAGCTGGTGATCAAGGGGGGCTCGATCGTCTGGGCCCAGATGGGCGATGCCAACGCCTCGATCCCCACCCCGGGCCCCGTCCACGGCCGGCCCATGTTCGCCGCCTACGGCGGATCCTTGGCGGCCAGCTGCCTCAACTTCGTCAGCCAGGCCTGCCTTGAGGACGACCTGCCCAGCCGTCTTGGCCTGAAGCGGGCCTGTGTGCCGGTGGTCCACACCCGGGGCATCGGCAAGGCCCAGATGCGCAACAACACCGCCCTGCCCAAGGTGGAGGTGGACCCCCAGACCTACGAGGTCTTCGCCGACGGCGAACTGCTCACCTGCGAACCGGCGGAGGTGCTGCCGATGGCCCAGCGCTACTTCCTGCTGTAACGGCGCCGGCGGACCGACCTGCAGAACCTGAACAGGTGCGTCAGCAGGGTGGAACCCATCCCACTCAGGTGGCGGCCATGGTCTGCTCCTCCTCCAGGGCCCAGTCCTCCAGGTTGGGATCCCGGCGCTCGTTCCGCCGCTCCACCGACAGCACCGGCACCGCTTTCAGGGGCGTTTCGAAGGCCACACCAAAGGTGAGGGCAAAGCGGGCTCGGGTGAGCCAGCGCAGCTGGGCCTGCATCCGCAACTGCCCGAAGCCGGGATGGGCGCGCAGATCCATCAGGAGCCACTGCCCCGGCGCAAGGGACTGCTCTTCGTCGGCGATCAGGCACATGCCGCCTTCGCCCACGTTGATGATGTCGGCGAGGAACCAGCGGCCCATGGGCTGGCGAGCGTCATCCAGGCGCCGCAGGGAGATGGAGCGGCAGCTCTCGATCGGATGACGGGGGTTGCCCCGATTGTCTTGGCGGGCGCCAGCCCTTGCCTGGTCGCGCAGGAGGTCCCCTGATGCGCCCGAGCTCCTCGAAGGCTGGGATCCGGTCTTGTTGGGCAGCATCGGCAGAGCTCCTCCCTCTGTTTTGATCCTCAACTTTCCGGGTCGCCTAGAGAACTATGCTTAGAAAAACCCATGCTTTTATAGCACTAGGAAGCGCCAGGATGGTAAGAATGGCTTTACAGCGGTGGTTTGAGGAGACCCTCAGCGGACAGCGCCCCTTGTTTCCGTAACAACGGCAACGGGTGACCACCCCGGCGGCACTGCAGGATCCAATCGCGTGGAAGGGTCTGGAATGTTTAGCGAGTACAAACCGAACCAGGGATACGACGAGTACTTCACCTCCACCGACCAGCCCCGGGCCACCCTCAGGCCGCTGCTTTCGTCCCTCGGCCAGATGGGCCTCGACCAGTTGAACCGGAACCATGAGGCCGCCGGCATGCTGCTCAAGCGCCTCGGAGCCACCTTCCGCCTTAACGATTCCGGCAGCAAGGGCGTGGAACGGATCCTGCCCTTCGATCCGCTGCCCCGGTTGATCGGGGCCCAGGACTGGGAGCGCCTGGAGCAGGGCCTGATCCAGCGGCTGGAGGCGATCGACCGCTTCCTGGCCGACGTCTATGGCGACCAGAAAATCCTGGCCGACGGCGTGGTGGCCAGGGCTGACGTGGAGAGCTCCCAGGGTTGGCGGCCCCAGATGCAGGGCTTCCAGCCGCCCCTCGGCCGCTGGTGCCACATCTCGGGCCTGGATCTGGTGCGCGACGGTGACGGCACCTGGCGGGTGCTGGAGGACAACCTGCGCTGCCCCTCGGGGGTGGCCTACTTCCTTGAGAACCGGCGCGTGATGAAGCGCATGTTCCCGAGCCTGTTCGCCGGGCGCACGGTGCAGCCGATCGATGACTACCCCTCCCACCTGCTGCAGACCCTGCGGGAGCTGGCCCCCTGGACCGACACCCCCAAGGTGGTGCTGCTCACCCCCGGGGTGTTCAACAGCGCCTATTTCGAGCACAGCTACCTCGCCCAGCAGATGGGTATCCAGCTGGTGGAGGGGCGCGACCTGGTCTGCGAAGGGGATCGGGTGTGGATGCGCAGCACCGCCGGCCTCGAGGCGGTCGATGTGATCTACCGCCGCATCGACGACGATTTCCTCGACCCGGCCGTGTTCCGCAGCGATTCCCTGCTGGGGGTGCGGGGTCTGATGGGGGCCTACGGGGCGGGGCGGGTGGCCATCGCCAATGCCCCGGGCACCGGCGTCGCCGACGACAAGCTCATCTACGCCTATGTGGGCAAGATGATCCGCTACTACCTGGATGAGGAGCCCATCATCGAGAACGTTCCCACCTACATCTGCTCCAGGCCCGACGACCAGGCCTACGTGCTGGAGCACCTCGGGGAGCTGGTGGTGAAGGCGGTGGCGGAAGCCGGGGGCTACGGCATGCTCATCGGTCCCCATGCCAGCCAGGAGCAGATCGCCGAGTTCGCCATCAAGATCCAGGCCGATCCCCGCAACTACATCGCCCAGCCCACCCTGGAACTCTCCACCGTGCCTTCCCTGAGCGAAGGCGAGCTCTACCCCTGTCACGTCGATCTGCGTCCCTACGTGCTGCGCGGCAAGGAGGCCTGGGTGAGCCCCGGCGGCCTCACCCGCGTGGCCCTGCGGCGCGGTTCCCTGGTGGTCAACTCCTCCCAGGGAGGAGGCTGCAAGGACACCTGGATCGTGGATGAAGCCCCATGCTGAGCCGCGTCGCCGATTCCCTCTACTGGATCAATCGCAACGTCGAACGGGCCGAGAACATCTGCCGTTTCGTGGAGGTGAGCGAGGCCATGGCCCTCGACTGCCCCCCCGGCAGCGCCGAACCCTGGCTCCCCCTGATCGAGGCCAGCGGCGACCGCAAGCTGTTCGATGAGCTCTGCCCGGTGGTCACCCCCGAGGCCGTGATCCATTTCCTGGTCCGGGAGACGGACAACCCCAGCAGCGTTCTCAACTGCATCGGCAGTGCCCGGGAGAACGCCCGACAGATCCGTGAAGTGATCACCACGGAGATGTGGGAGCAGATCAACGACATCTACTGGACGTTGCAGGAAGAGAGTTTCTGGTTGCAGCCGCCCCAGGAACAGCTGCGGGAGATCCGCCGCGCCTGCCAGCTCTTCTACGGGATCACCGACGCCACCCTCAGCCGCGACCTCTCCTGGCAGTTCAGCCGCCTTGGGAGGCTGCTTGAGCGGGCCGACAAGACCACCCGGATCCTGGACGTCAAATACTTCCTGCTGCTGCCTTCGCCCGAGGACGTGGGTGGGGTTCTCGATGAGCTGCAGTGGATCTCCCTGCTGCGTTCGGCGGGGGCCTACCAGATGTTCCGGCAGTCGAGCCAGCAGGCGATCGAGCCCAAGGCCGTGGCCGCCTTCCTGCTGCTGGATCCGATCTTCCCCCGCTCGGTGCGTTACTGCCTGGAGCGGATCAGCGACACGCTGCGGATCATCCGCGGCAGCTCGGTGCCGCTGCCCGCCGACGACCTGGAATGCCTGATCGGGCTCACCCTGGCCCACTGGAGTTTCACCAGGATCGATGAGCTCGTTGCCACCGGGCTGCACGAAGCCATCGACAACTTCCAGTCGGATCTCAATCGCCTGCACGAGCTGATCGAAGCGCGCTATTTCATCGCTCCACCGAGCAGCACCTCCAGTGAAGAGGCGGCATGCGCGCCCGCCTGACCCACACCTTCAACTACCGCTACAGCGCGCCGGTGTTCCTGGGTCCGCACCGTTTCTGCCTGAAACCCCGGGGCCACGGCTTCCAGCGCCTGCTCCATTTCCACCTGGCCATCAGCCCGGAACCGTCCCTGCTCTATCCGCTGGTGGCGGCCAGTGGCGATGAGATCCTGCGGGCCCGCTTCGAGGGAAGTACCGATCACTTCCGGGTGCAGGCGATCAGCGATGTCGAGACCCAGCAGCCCCCGGCCCTGGCCAGCTGCCTGGAGGACCAGGAGCCGCTGCTGCCCTACCCGGTGGGCCACCTCAATGGCGATCTGCTGGGCTCTCTCGAGGGCTGGCTGCCCAACGGCCAGCACGACCCGGCCGCGGTGGATCTGGCCCAGGAAGCGCTGATGGGCAGCGACCAGCGCGGGCTGATGTTTCTCGAACAGCTCGTGGAGATCATCAAGGATCGGGTCAAGTACACCCAGCGGCACGCGGGGCCGGCCTGGCCGGCGGGCCGCACCCTCAAGGAACGGGTCGGCTCCTGCCGCGACCTGGCGATGCTGATGATCGAGACCTGCCGCTGCGCCGGCCTGCCGTCCCGGTTCGTGAGCGGCTACCACCTGGTGGAGCCGGCGCCGAGGCAGTACGACCTGCATGCCTGGGCCGAGGTCTACCTGCCGGGGGCGGGCTGGCGGGGCTTCGACCCCAGTGGCAAGGGCAGCATCGACGACCGCTACATCACCCTGGCCACCTCCTCCAAACCCACCCTCACCGCGGCGGTGAACGGCAGTTTTTCGGGCCCAACCGGGGTGGAGAGCGAGCTGGACTGGACCATCGAGGCGGAACTGCTGGAGCCCGCTCCCATGGGCGCTTCCTGGCACGGGACGCTGCAGCGCTGAAAGGAAGCCACTCTTAAGGAGCGCCCACCTGTATCCGATGGTGCAGCGGCTGCGGCACTGCCCAGGCCAGGACTGGTCCCACGTCGCCAACCACGGCATTTCCCCCATGGCAAGCTCCACACCCGCCCCGTGCCCGCCCAAGGGCCAGGCCCTCCTGGAGGCGATGCGGCGCCATCTGTTCTCCAGCCAGGCCAAGTCCGCCTCCCTCGCCACCACCCACGACCACTACGTCTGCCTGTCGCTGGCGGTGCGGGACATCCTGCTGACCAGCTGGGTCGACACCGCCGACACCTACACCAGCCAGCACGTCCGCACCGCCACCTACATGTCGGCGGAGTTCCTGCTGGGGCCCCACCTGGAGAACAACCTGGTCAGCCTCGGGCTGCGGGAGGAAGCCGCGGCCGCCTGCGAGGCCCTCGGCCTCACCCTTGACGAGATGCTGGCGGAGGAGCCGGAGCCGGGCCTGGGTAACGGTGGCCTGGGCCGGCTGGCGGCCTGCTTCCAGGAGTCAATGGCCACCCTCGAGCTGCCCGCCATCGGCTATGGCATCCGCTACGAGTTCGGCATCTTCCGTCAGCAGATCGGCCCCAACGGCCAGATGGAGAGCACCGATCCCTGGCTGGCCCGCGGCAACCCCTGGGAGGTGATCCGGCCGGAATGGAGCTACCCGGTGCTGA
>Ga0247843_1001615_pt1 | contig 44670 bp, 49 predicted proteins | sample LaCruzMarch2017__FD_192420 | JGI IMG/M metagenome (GOLD analysis project Ga0247843, IMG submission 192420) | Freshwater microbial communities from meromictic Lake La Cruz, Castile-La Mancha, Spain - LaCruzMarch2017_8m | ecosystem: Environmental > Aquatic > Freshwater > Lake | place: Spain...
AAACGCCTTAGATCTATTTGAACGAGTGCTGCAAAATTGCCGAGCGCTACTGATGACAATGCCAGGAGCGCTAGAACATGATGAGTCATAGGAATAACATCGAATAGACCACTCATTGATAATCTAAGAAAAATACCTAAGCCTGCAATTTTGGGCGCAGCACTTAAAAAAAGTGTTATCACTGGATGTGCCCCGACATAAACATCCGGCACCCACATATGAAAAGGCACTAAGGCAACTTTGAAAGAAGCCCCTGCAATGATAAAAATGATGCCTAGCAAAATCATCAATTTATCTTCTTGCATATGAGACATCAAGCCATGGGCAACTTTATCAAATTGAACCTGTCCTGATAAACCATACAGAATAGACATTCCAAACAGAATAAATACAGAGGCTATCGCTCCCATAATGAAAAATTTAACCCCTGCTTCGATTGCATTTTGATTGTTTTTTTGTGATGCGACCAATGCGTACAGTGGCAACGAAGTCAGCTCGAGACTCAAATACAGTGACATCATTGACTGAGAGATAACCAATAACATCATCCCTACCGTTGATAGCAAGTATAAGGATAATATATCACCCTTCGCACTCTCTAATGATGATAGTTTTGATGATGAATAAAATATACTTAATCCAGCGGATATTGCGATAAACATCTGCAGCAGATGCCCCCAATTATCACTGATAAATAAGGTAGGCCATATTATGGTTGAATCTCCAGGGAACAAATTTGCACATAAGCCAATAGCTACTAATAATCCGAGATAGGAAAAGTAAATAGTCCAGCGACTTTTGGGATTAAAGAGATCAAATAACATCACTAGTACTGCAGAAGCAAACACCACAAGCAAGGGGGATGACAATATAAATGTACGCGCTAAATTAAACATAACAGGGACCTTAAATTTTAGTTTTATAAGCCAACATCAAAATTTGCTGCATGGATTGATGTAACATGGTAAATAAGCGATTTGGGCACACCCCGATGGCAACCACAAAAAAAGCCAGCAGTATAAATGAGGTCAGCTCATAACAAGACAAATCCTTTAGTTCTTGAATTTTTTTACTGGCTACTGGTCCAAATATCACGCGTTTGTACATCCATAAAGTATAGGCAGCACCAAGTATTAGAGTCGTTGCAGCTAAAAAGGCAATCCAAAAATCAATATGCATAGCACCTAAAATCACCATAAACTCACCAATAAATCCGGATGTTCCAGGAAGCCCTGCATTAGCCATAGCAAATAACATCAAAAAGGATGAATACCGTGGCATCGTATGGACGATACCACCAAAGTCATCGATCATTCGCGTATGCATACGGTCATAAACATAACCCACAGCAGCAAACATCCCACTTGAGACAAAGGCGTGAGAGATCATAATAATAACCGCCCCCTCCATTAACATGGCAGCACCTTGAAGCGCATTCGCTTGGGGAAGTAAAAATACACCAAATAAACCCAGAGTTACAAAACCCATGTGTGAGATGGAGGAGTAGGCTATCAATTTCTTCATGTCTTTTTGAACAATAGCAATCAAGCCAATGTATATCACTGCAATAAGTGACAACGCTACCATGCCCTTAGCAAAATAATGACAAGCGTCAGGAACAATGGGCATCGAGAGTCTTAAAAACCCATAGCCGCCGAGTTTTAATAAGATAGCCGCTAACATAATAGAGCCACCTGCAGGGGCCTCTGTATGCGCATCCGGCAACCAAGTATGCACAGGAAACATCGGAACTTTAATTGCAAATGCCAATAAAAAGGCAATGAAAATAAAATTCTGTGCAGCTTGAGTTAAGGGTGCGGCATACATAGTCTGTATATCAAAAGATCCAGTTTGATAAGCAACATAGATGAGCGCCGCTAGCATTAACACCGAACCCAAAAATGTATATAGAAAAAACTTAATTGCGGCGTAGACGCGACGATCTGAGCCCCAAATCCCGATAATCAAATACATTGGAATCAGCGTTGCTTCCCAAAACACATAAAACAAAATAGCATCCATCGAAGCAAATACGCCCACTAATAGCCCTTGTAATATCAAAAAACAAGCAAGGTATTGTGTGAGTTTCGTCTGAATACTATTCCAAGTTGAGAAAATAACGATAATGTTGGTAAAAATACTTAAGGCAATTAAGATTAAAGACAAACCATCGACGCCTAAGTGATAGCGAATATTGAAGATCGGGATCCAGGTGTTATCAAGTTCAAACTGCATACTGGTTTGATTGGGATTAAATTGTAACATCAATACTACAGCCATTCCCAATGACACCAATACTGTCAGTAATGCTAGATATTTGCCAAGATTAGATTTGTCAGATTTGACAAAAAAGAGCATTAACATGGCAGTAATGATTGGAAACCATATAAGTATATTCAATAAGTTAGGCATAAATTAATCCTCAGCGCTTAAGCAAGCAAAAACCAACATACAATAATCATCAACCCCACCACCATGATTGTGAGGTAGTGAAATAAATATCCTGTTTGAAATTGACGAATCACACCCGCTGTTTTATCAACAATCGTTGCAACACCGTTGACACCCATGCCGTCAATCAGCTGTTGGTCAAAATTTTTAAAAAAGATTTGCCCAAGTTTCTTTGATCCTTTCACCCAAACCTGATCATTGAAGGCATCAAACCCAAATTTCTGAATTAAAATAGAATAGAAAAACTTAAAATATTTCAAAAATTTTCCTGGTAGTTCTGGTTTTGCAATGTAAGCAATCCAGGCAAACAAGGTGCCTAAAACCGTTAACCAAAATGGTAATTCTCCAAAACCTTCAAAAATAGCATAGAAGGCATTTTCCGGATGTTTCATCATCATTCCAGATGCCACAACCTTGCCCAGCAAACCTGGTTGGTTTAAAACCATCGGCCCATAAAGAACCCAGCCTATCACCACAGAAGGAATTGCGAGTAAAACCAGCGGCACCGTAACGACCCAGGGTGACTCGTGAACATGATCCCAGGTATGATGATCGCCTCTGAATTTGCCATAAAAAGTCATAAATAAACTTCTAAAGGTGTAAAATGCGGTGACCATAGCGCCTGTTGCCACACAAAAATAAGCATAATGATGTCCTGCTATTCGTGAGTGATGTGCTGCGGCAATAATCGTATCTTTCGAGAAAAATCCAGCAAATGGTGGAAAAGCACACAATGCTAAGCATCCAATAAAATAGGTGATGAATGTAATGGGCATTTTAGACCGCAAACCTCCCATTTTTGTCATGTCTTGTTCATGATGCATGCCCATAATGACTGAGCCTGCTCCTAAGAATAACAAAGCTTTAAAACAAGCATGGGTCAAAAGGTGAAATACACCCACAGAATATGATGATGCCCCCATCGCTACCATCATGTATCCCAATTGGGAGAGCGTTGAATAGGCAACCACGCGTTTAATATCGTTCATGACGATACCTATCAGCCCCATAAACAAAGCACCTGTTGCACCTATCACCAAAATCAGTGACCGCGCAGTGGGCGACAACTCAAACAATGGCGACAAACGCGCAATCATAAATATACCAGCTGTAACCATGGTAGCGGCATGAATCAAAGCAGATATTGGCGTTGGACCTTCCATCGACTCTGGTAGCCAGACATGCAGTGGGACCTGAGCTGATTTACCCATGGCACCAATAAACAATAATATACAAATAAGTGTAACGGTGGAAATATTACCTAAAAAGCCGAACGAATAGGTTTCACCGAGAAGTTGATAGTGAGAATTAAACAGAGCGCTATAATCTAGTGAGCCGACTTTTACCAATATAAGCGCTATTCCGAGCACAAAGCCGAAATCGCCAACACGATTGACTAAAAAGGCTTTCAGGCTACCCTCAAGTGCAGACTCTCGATCGTACCAAAATCCGATGAGTAAATAGGATACCAAGCCCACACCTTCCCAACCAAAAAAGAGCTGTAGGAAGTTATTAGAAGTCACTAACATTAGCATCATAAAAGTAAATAAGGAGATGTAGCTAAAAAACCGTTGATAACCATCATCGTCACTCATATAACCAATGCTATAAATATGGACAAGCAATGATACAAAGGTAACTGTGACCATCATGACAGCTGATAATGGATCAATTAAAAATCCAATATTAAATTGGTAAGGAAACCAATTGCCCCCTGAAGCCACCGTATATAATATAAAGTCAGATACAGCATCGGTATTCTGCGCCAATACTACAGAAACACCAATGGCGGCAAAAAACGATATAACTAGCCCAAGAATAGTCAAGGTATGAGCGCCTATTTTTCCTAGGCTTTTTCTGAAAAATCCACACAAAATACTCCCTACCAAGGGAGCAAATACACAAATAAGTGATAATACCTTGATGCTCACAGTTTTTATCCTTTTAACAAATTCATATTTAACATATTTATATTGCCCTTGTTTCTATAAAGTAGCATGACAATAGCTAGACCAATTGCAGCTTCAGCAGCAGCTACAGCAAGAATAAAAAACACAAATATTTGACCTGTTGTTTGCTGATAGTAATGTGAAAAAGCAATAAAATTAGTATTGACAGCCATTAATAAGAGCTCGATGCAAACCAAGAGTAAAATCACCTGCTTTCGATTGATAACCATGCCAATCAACCCGAGCGTAAATAAAATAGTGCTGAAAATCATATAATGTGAAATCGGAATCATTATGCTCTCTTTTCTGATTTATTGGATAGGCTTATCACTTTTAAACGATCAGATTTACGAACCATGATCTGTTTTTTTATATTTTGTCGTTTAATATTTCGAGGACCTCGATGAACCAAAGTAATTGACGCAATGATAGCAACCAATAACAGTAATGCGGTAATTTCAATCAATGGCATATAATCGGTATATAGTACATTTCCTAACGCCGTCGTATTAGAGACATGTTCACCGCCTATAACCGAGCCAAGATTATCGACTGTTTGTACTGCATGCCCTATTAAATCCCTAGGCATGGTGTACCATAATAAGCCCAGGAAAAATGCGAGAAATATGAAGGATACGCCAAGATAAATTTTCGGGAACTTTTGCTCGGTTTCTATGTCAATATTCAGCATCATTACGACGAAGAGGAATAAGGTCATTACTGCACCGACGTAGACCAATACCAATACCAAAGCCAAAAACTCAGCATTCGACATCATCCAGATAATCGATACCATAAAAAAGCTAAATACCAAGGACAATACTGCCCGCACTGGGTTTTTTTGTAATACAACAGCTAAGGCACCAATAATCGTCAAAAAGGCACTCAGATAAAAAACCACTTGAAATAAATATTCTCTCATTAGGGTATTCCTTATTCGGAAGCGTGATTTTTGAGTCTGTCGCTGGCTAACCGCGACTCCATCAGATCACCCACCGCAAGTAATTTTTCCTTGGTCATAATATTTTGACCTCGGGCGTCCATATGGTAGTGCAATATAGGTGTTACTACGATTGAATCGACTGGGCAAGCTTCTTCACACAGACCACAATTAATACACTTGAACATATCAATATCAAAACGGGTCGTTCGACGCGACCCATCTTCTCTAGGCTCAGAGTCGATGGTAATGGCGAGTGCCGGACATACTGCTTCACATAGCTTACAAGCAATGCAGCGCTCTTCTCCGTTAGGATACCGTCTCAAAGCCAACAATCCTCGAAAACGAGGCGATATTGGTGTTTGTTCTTCAGGGAATTGCACAGTAATTTTCTTTTTAAAGAAATACTTACCAGTCAACGCCAATCCCTTTAGGATATCGATCAACAAAAAGCTATGCAGATAATGACGAATATTCAATAAAATTTTTTTCATTTTCCTGCTCGTTAATTAATGATTAAACCAAATTGGCGCTTTTAGCATCACCAAGGTAGCGGTAACGACTATCCATACAATAGTTACGGGAATTAGAACCTTCCACCCCAACTGCATCAGTTGATCATATCGATATCGAGGAAGTGTGGCACGAACCCATAAATAAACAAATAGGAAAAAGGTGATTTTAAGTAAAAACCAAACTATTCCCGGTATAAAAAAGAACATATTTTCAAGAAATGGCATGCCTTGAAAGGGTGAGAGCCAGCCCCCTAGAAATACCAGTGTTAAAATAGCTGATATCAGAATCATATTCGAATATTCAGCAAGGAAAAATAACGCAAAACCAACCGAAGAATATTCTACGTGAAACCCTGCAACAATTTCTGATTCACCCTCTGCAAGGTCGAATGGAGCGCGGTTGGTTTCTGCAATACCTGCAATCCAAAACACCATAAACAAGGGAAACAATGGGATAAACCACCAGTGAAGTATACCACCTTGTTGTGAGATAACAATATCACTCAAATTCATGCTTCCGGCAGCGATTAATGCACCAACCAAGGCAAAACCCATGGCAATTTCATACGAAATGGTCTGCGCTGCACTTCTCAATGCACCTAACATAGCGTACTTGGAGTTTGAAGCCCAACCTGCAATTAATACACCGTAGACGCCAAGAGAGCTCATAGTAAATAAGAATAAAACTCCGGCATTAATGTTTGCCAATACAATATATTGATCAAAGGGGATGACAGCCCATGCTGCAAGCGCTGGGATTAGCGAAAACAATGGCGCCACCACAAACAAATAGCGATTCGATAAATCAGGAACAATCACTTCCTTTTGAATCAATTTAATCAAATCAGCAAATGGTTGCAATAATCCTCTAAATCCAACACGGTTGGGTCCTATTCTTTGTTGAATATATCCAATGACTTTTCTTTCTGCATAAATCATATATGCCACAGTAAGTAACAATGGAATAACGATGACTATAATTTTAATCGCAATCCAAAGTAATGTGGCTAAATCATGAAGCATATTTCATTACCCTTTTTTGTTTATAAATATCTCTCATTTTCTCTTCATTACGATTTAAGAGAAACCGTTTCAAATTGACCTGTACGAATATAGCTGTACGCGCCGACTGCAGGGAGTAATACCACACCTTCGTGGAGTCTTTCATCCAATTCCAACGGCAATGTTATCTCATTATTATTTTGAGATACAGTGACATTTGAACCCAGCTTCAATTTTTCTGCAAGCTTGGGATGAACCTTCACAATCGGTTGATCAACGGCCGCCGATTCTTGCAAAGGTTTCGAATGTCGTACCAACATATCGACGCCGTATAAAGGAACCTCATTGACGCCAACAAGCGATTGATGTGATGCAGGTAAATTTTCAGGCAAAAAAGAATAATCTTTTTTGCTATCTTTAGGCGGGCATTCTTTTAGCTCTGCTAGAATTTCCTGGCTTGAGGTATATTCAAAGCCATCACAATGCGTTAAGTTGCCAAGAACCCGATAAATTTTCCAGGCAGGTCTTGCCTTTTCGAAAACATCAGCAGCACCTTCAAAAGATTGCCATTGCTCATCGATATTCACAAATGTCCCCGAGGTTTCAGCAAAACTTGCCATAGGCAATATGACATCCGCTACTTCTAACAAATCATCCGTTTTGAATGAAGTTACTGCCAACACAAAGTCTGCATTTTTCATAGCTGTTTTAGCTAACGGTGCATTTGCAAAATCAAGAGAGGGCTCAACACCATGTAAAATATACGCTTTCAAACCTTTAGATAGCGATTGTTCTATATTCAATCCTTTGGGACCAGGTACAAATCCTGCTTGCCAAGCACCATTTGCATTCGCACCTTGAGGGAAATGTAACCATTTGACTGCGCTATGTTGGGTTATCCATGAAAGGCATGCGCGCAATTGACTATAATGCGGATGATTTTCAAATTGAGCACCTGTTATGATCACTGCATTTTCCATAACCAACAATTCTGCAACGGCTTTGTGATTGGCATGAGGCTTTAGGCTTTTCATTATAGATTTAAAAGCATCGGGTGCATCTTTTAACTCTAGCTTCATTGCAACCATAATAGATAACAAATGGGATAAGAATTGGTGAGGCTCATCAACAATTGAAACATCTACATCGAATGGTGATTGATAGTTCGCTACATTCAATGATGCAATTTTGGCACCATTTAAAAATGCTTTTCTGACTCTTGCAGCAGCCATTGGAACTTCGCGTTTTAAATGTGTTCCGAATAAAAACACTGCTGACTGATTTTCAACTTCAGCATACTTAATGCTGTTTTTAATATTCTGTACTGAATATCCATCCATCGAAAAATCACTTTGACGTAGGCGATGATCCATATTCTCAACTTTTAGGGCACGCATCCATTTTTGTAATATATAAAATTCTTCAGTTGTTGAAGAAGGGGATGCAAATGCTGCCAAGGATTTCGAGCCATGGTTAGCTAAAATCTCACCTAGTTTGGATGCTGCAAAATTCAATGCCGCAGACCAGTCAACCACCTGCCATTGACCATTTTGTTTGATTTGGGGATGGGCAAGTCTTTTGTCTGATTGCACCCCTGTATATGCAAACCGGTCTCGGTCCGATATCCATGTTTCATTGATGGCTTCACACTCTTTAGGGATAACTCGCATTAACTTGCCACGTCTCGTGTGGATAAAAAGATTGGAACCTAAACAATCATGAGGCGCAATCCCTGTTTTTTGTACCAACTCCCAGGAACGCGCAGCATATCGGTAGGGTTTTGAAGTCAGTGCACCTACTGGACATAAATCGATTATATTGCCTGATATTTCTGAGCGTATGCTTGACTCAACATAGGTCCCAATTTGAATATCTTCTCCTCGAAATGGTGCGCCCATTTCTCTCAGCCCTGCGATTTCCTCTCCAAAACGCACACATCGAGTACAGTGAATGCACCGGGTCATTTCTGTAGAAATAAGTGATCCCAGGTTGGTGTCATCAACCGAACGCTTCGGTTCTCCAAAGTTTGAATGATCATCTCCAAAGCCCATAGAAACATCTTGCAACTCACACTCACCACCCTGATCGCAGATCGGGCAGTCTAGAGGGTGGTTAATGAGCAAGAATTCCATAATTATTTTCTGAGATTTTAAAGCTTCTTCTGATTTGGTAAAAACCTTCATACCCTGACTGATTGGGGTTGCACATGCAGGTACCGTTTTCTTACTATTTTCGATGGCCACCAAACACATTCTACAATTGGCTGCAACGGACAATTTCTTGTGGTAACAAAAACGAGGGATATGGATCCCTGCTTCATCAGCCACCTCAATAATCATTTTGCCATTCTCTACTTCAAATATTTTACCATCAATTTCAATTGTTGCCATGGTTAACACCTTGCAATTTTTCGACTAGTGAACGTTTGTGAATTATAAAATACTCAAACTCATGATAAAAATGTTTAACGAAACTTTGTACTGGCCATGCTGCCGCCTCACCAAAGGCACATATGGTACGACCCTCTATATTATCGGCTACATTAACCAACTGGTTTAAGTCTGAAAGTTCTGCATGTCCTTCAACGATACGTTGTAAAATTCGCCTCATCCAACCGGTGCCCTCTCTGCATGGGGTGCATTGCCCGCAAGACTCATGATCATAAAACTCGGATATTCGGTACAGCGCATCCACCATACAGGTTGTATCATCCATGATAATGACCGCACCCGATCCTAAGCCTGAGCCCACCGATTGTAAACTATCGTAATCCATGGTCAGCTTCATCATGATATCACCTGGAACCACTGGCATTGATGTACCACCAGGAATAACGGCCTTCAATGTCCTATTCGGATATAGACCACCGGCCATTTGCAATATATCAGCAAATGATGTACCTAAGGGCACTTCAACATTTTTAGGCTGTTGAACATGCCCACTGATACAGAAGCACTTGGTGCCTCCATTATTAGGCTTGCCAAGATTTAAAAACCATTCGCCACCATTTTCCAAAATAAGCGGCACAGAAGCGAAGGTTTCGGTATTGTTGACGGTAGTAGGTCTGCCATATAACCCAAAATTAGCGGGAAATGGAGGCTTAAAGCGAGGCATACCTTTTTTTCCCTCGAGAGAATTTAAAAGTGCTGTTTCTTCACCACAGATATAGGCGCCAGCTCCTAAATGTTGATACAAATCAAAATCGACACCCGAATTTAGAATATTCTTTCCGAGAAAACCTGCTTTATAGGCTTCTTTTAAGGCACGTTCAACCGTTTCATAAGGTTCCCAGAATTCACCTCGAATATAATTATATCCGACAGTGGCATTCATGACATAACCTGCGATCGCCATCCCCTCTATCAATTGATGAGGATTTAATCGCATGATATCTCTATCTTTACACGTCCCTGGCTCTCCTTCATCTGAGTTGCATACCACATATTTTTGACCAGGTGTATTGGGATTAAGAAAACTCCATTTTAACCCTGTAGGAAAACCCGCACCGCCTCTTCCTCGAAGGGCGCTTACTTTAAGCTGCTGAATGATCTCCTGAGCTGGAATTTTTTCTTTTAATATTTTCTCCCAAACCTTATAGCCACCTATCTTTCGGTAGGTTTCCAAAGATGCAGGATCGGGCAAATTTATGGTTCGGTAGCATACTTGGTTTATTTCCACCATCGTCATCAACTCCATCACAGACTCTCATCTTTTTTCTTTAGCTCAATGTAGATAACATCAAACCTATTTATATTGCTCTAAAATACCTGACAATTTATCTATCGTCAGGTTTTCATGATATGTCTTGTTCACTTGCATCATCGGTGCATTCACACAGGCGCCTAAACATTCAGCTGTCTTTAATGTGAATTTACCATCTGGGGAGGTTTCTCCGCATTTAACTTCTAAATGTTGTTCAAGTTCATTAACAATCTTATCAGCACCTCTTAGATGACAAGAAATAGAACGACAGACAAAAATTATATTTTCACCTACAGGCTTATGTTCATACATGCTATAGAAGGAGGCGACTTCATAAACGGCAATAGCGGGCATATCCAAGTAGTCAGCTATTGCATCCATCAGGGGAGGCGTTAAATGTCCACATTCTTCCTGCGCAATTGTTAAAGCACGCATAACTGCAGATTGCTGAAATCCTGCAGGATAATTCTTAATATTTTCATTGATTTCATGAATAGCTTTATCTGAAACCAACGCATTTAACTTTTTCTTTAGTTGCTCTGTCATGTTAGTGATTCACTCTTGATTCGTCATAGTAAGACATGACTATCGGTCAATTTCTCCAAATACGATGTCTTGACTTGCCAATATGGCAACACCATCAGCCAGCATATGGCCGCGCACCATTTGATCGTAACCTGACAAATGGGCAAATCCTGGGGCTCTAATTTTGAGGCGATAAGGCTTATTGGCCCCATCAGAAACGAGATAAATGCCAAACTCACCTTTAGGCGCTTCTACTGCTGAATAAACTTCTCCAGCCGGCAAACTAAACCCTTCCGTATAAAGTTTAAAATGATGGATCATAGCTTCCATATCATCCTTCATCTCCACCCGTTTTGGAGGCGTCACCTTATGATCTTGAGCCTTGATTTCACCTGGATTTATTCTTAACCACTCAACACATTGTTTAATAATACGATTAGATTGGCGCATTTCTTCAACACGAACCAGATAACGGTCATAACAATCGCCTGTTTTTCCGATTGGAATATCAAAATCAACAAGATCATACGCAGCATACGATTGCTTTTTTCGCAAATCCCAGACCACGCCCGAGGCTCGTAACATCGGACCTGTAAAACCCCAATCCAATGCCTGCTCTGGACTCACAATACCAATATCCACATTGCGTTGTTTCCAAATACGGTTATCGGTTAACAATGTTTCATATTCATCGACACATTTGGGAAATCGTTCTGTAAACGCCCAAATAAAATCCAATAAGCTTCCATGTCGATGCTCATTCATCTTTTCAACTTCACGCTCTGTATGCCATCTTGAAGCTGTGTACATTGGCATGCTTGAGGGTAAATCTTGTGCGACACCACCTGGGCGATAATATTTTGCGTGCATTCGAGTCCCAGAAACAGCCTCGTAACAATCTAGTAAATCTTCCCGCTCGCGGAAACAATAAAGAAAAACCGACATAGCGCCAATATCTAGGGCTGTAGCACCTAACCATAACAGATGATTTAGAATACGTGTTATCTCGTCGAATAGTGTTCGAATGTATTGGGCGCGGATTGGAACTTCAATTTCCAATAGCTTTTCTATTGATCTAACATAAGCATGTTCGTTGCACATCATCGAGACATAATCTAGCCTGTCCATATAGCCAATATTCTGTACATATGGCTTGGTTTCAGCTAGTTTTTCAGTGGCACGATGCAATAAGCCAATATGCGGATCAGCGCGAACAATGGTCTCACCTTCTAGCTCCAAAACCAATCTCAGTACGCCATGAGCAGCTGGATGCTGAGGCCCAAAATTTAGGGTGTAATTCTGTAATTCCATCAATGCCCCTCTTTATCACTTAGATGGCGATTGTCATCTCTAATTACTTTTGGAACCAACACACGTGGCTCAATCGAAACAGGCTCATAGACTACACGTTTTACAGTGGCATCATATCTCATCTCAACATACCCACTTAATGGAAAGTCTTTGCGGAATGGATGTCCAATAAATCCATAATCTGTTAAAAGCCGTCTTAAATCTGGATGTCCTTGAAATAAAATTCCATATAAATCATAGGCTTCACGCTCAAACCAGTTCGCGCCACTCCACAAAAATGTAGCTGTAGGAATGGTTAATATCGACTCACTTAGAAAAACCTTAACTCGACATCGGTGATTAAGTTCCGTCGATAGCAAATGATACACCACAGCAAAACGTTCGGGTGTATTTAATATAGATTCCTGAGTAACAGACTCGACACCTCTAGAGTAGCTACTACCAGAAGAAAAATCAGTTTCCCAATCACTTTTACCATAAGTAAGGTAATCGACTGCACATAAATCAATTAAGCTATCAAACTTGAAATAAGTACCATTTTTCAATAGTGCTAATAACTCAATTATTTTTTCAACAGGACAAACAATTGTTGTCTCGCCAAGTTGTTCGGCTACTTCAACTGAAAACCCTAAGGTTTTTTCTGAGAGCAGGTCTTGAATCGTGGAATTGAGTTCCATAATTTCCTCAATTGCTAGGTCAATTAAATATCGATAACAGAACGATGACGAATTTTATTTTGTAGTTGTATAATTCCATACAACAACGCCTCTGCTGTAGGAGGACAGCCAGGAACATAGATATCAACTGGAACTATTCTATCACATCCTCGAACAACAGAATAAGAGTAGTGATAATAGCCGCCTCCGTTGGCGCATGATCCCATTGAAATCACCCAGCGTGGCTCAGCCATCTGGTCGTAAACCTTGCGGAAAGCTGGCGCCATTTTATTACATAGGGTACCTGCGACAATCATCACATCGGACTGCCTGGGGCTTGGACGAAAAATGATTCCAAAACGATCGAGATCATAACGGGCTGCTCCTGCATGCATCAATTCTACCGCACAACACGCCAGACCAAAAGTCATTGGCCATAATGAGCCGCTTTGCGCCCATCCAATTAGTTTATCAACAGAAGTTGTTAAAAACCCTGTCTTTTGGAATGCGCTCGGATCAGTTGACTGCATTACTCCCATTCCAAAGCTCCTTTTTTCCACTCATAAATAAAACCCAAAACCAATATACCCAGAAAGACCATCATGGATGAATATCCAAGCCATGAAATCTTTCTTAATACCACGGCCCATGGAAAAAAGAATGCCGTTTCGAGATCAAAAATAATAAATAAAATAGCAACCAGATAAAACCGCACGTCAACGGGAATATGAGCTGATTCAAAAGCATCAAATCCACATTCATAAGGCGCATTTTTTTCAGGATAAGGAGAAGATTTTGAGATAAGCCTGGATAAGACCATCATTACAACACCTAATATACCTGAAAATATTATAAATATTAGGATAAACAAATAATCAGTTAACATAGGCCTCCTAAATCATTCAAAAATGGTACCGAAGGCCGGACTCGAACCGGCACAGCTTTCGCCACCGCCCCCTCAAGACGGCGTGTCTACCAATTCCACCACTTCGGCATTAATAGCATAACTATTTATTTACTTAGAAGAATCAGGTACGGGTAACGCGTTTTTTGATTTTTCAGTATTAAAAGACTCATTTTTCTTGTGCTTCAAGCCCTGCTGATTGTACGATAAAGAGGCTGATAATAGCAAGCTTGTTCCAAAAAAAAGTAAAAGCAAACTGCCTGTGAATTTAAATAAAAATCCACCGGTTCCCTGACTTCCGAAAACTGTTCCTGAAGCACCCGATCCAAATGCAGCGCCCATTTCAGAGCCTTTGCCTTGCTGAATCAGCACTAATATAATGAGCATGACCGCAATCATTAAATGTAAAATTAGCAACAAGTGATACATTTTAGTATTTCCAATAATTGTTTAACTTTTAGAGAAGCACCGCCTATCAAGACACCACTGCAATTCTCTATACTGTCTATCATTTGAATGTTGATTTCATTCACACTACCGCCGTATAACATGGGAACGTCCAGAAATGCGGATTTAAGCTCATATAGAATATTTTGTATATCTTCAAAAACCTGAGCTATTTCATGACGTGTAGGCGTTAATCCAGAACCAATAGCCCAAGCTGGTTCGTAGGCAATTATACACTCTTTAAAAGAGAAATCAGCATCTTTATTTAAGCATTCCAGCTGCAACTTTAAAACATCTCTCGTTTTGCCTAATTGATACTCTTTAAGTGTTTCGCCAATACATATCACTGGTATCATACCATGTTCTTTCACAATGTGAAATTTTTTCGCAATAATTGCATTATCTTCTTTGAAATTTTGCCGTCGTTCAGAATGCCCAACTAAAACATAGTCACAATCTAATTCCTTTAACATCCTTGCAGACACTTCACCTGTGAAGGCTCCACTGGACTCAGATGAAACATTTTGAGCGCCTACATGCAAATTTTTCCCCATAAACTGTTGCAAATATATCATAGGCGGAAATATAACTAATTCTAACTGATTGTCCCAGCTATGTTGCTGAAGCTCGCTAATATAACCATCGACCATCTCTTTTGAACCATTCATTTTCCAATTTGCCATCACCCACTTTTTTTTCATACTCGGCACCTTGTTCATGCTTCAATACTATTAATGGCTTGCTCAATCTCGCCTTTTCTCATTAACAATTCATCCTCAAACTCGCCCTCAAGCAAGATACGCAATATAGGTTCAGTTCCCGAAGGACGAATCAACATCCGCCCTCTATCTTTTAGAGCATATTCATGTCTTGCGATCTCTTTCTCAAAAATAGGATTGCTCATCAGTTTTAGGGAATCCTTGGTTTTAATATTGCACAGCACTTGGGGGAACAAGTGAATATCCTGCATCAACTCATCTAAGCTTTTCTGTTGATGAATCATATTAGATAATACTTGTAGACTTGCGATAATGCCATCGCCTGTTGTCGTTTTATCTAAACAAACAATGTGCCCAGATGTTTCACCACCAATTTTCCAATTTTTTTCTTTCAACGCGGAAAGTACAAAACGGTCACCGACCTTAGTACGCACAAAAGGAACATTCAAATCTCGAAATTTAAGCTCTAGCCCCATGTTGGTCATCAGAGTCCCAACCACACCACCATTTAAACTCTGTTGCTGGATACGCTCTTGAGCAATTAAATATAAAATGCCATCACCATTAATCACCTGTCCATGGCGATTCACAAATAGAACTCTATCGCCATCACCATCAAAGGCAATTCCAACATCGGCTTTCGTTTCCAATACTTTTTTCTGTAATCGCTCTGGGCTCGTGGAGCCACAGTTCTTGTTAATATTAAATCCATCGGGCTTGTCTGCAATAATATGAACCTCTGCCCCCAATTCACGAAATACACTTGGAGCCACCATATACGTTGCACCATTGGCGCAATCAACTACAATTTTCAAGCCATTCAATTTTGTTTGCGAAGAAATAGTAGATTTACAAAATTCGATATAGCGACCTGAGGCATCGGTGATACGACTAGCTTTTCCGAGTAGTTCAGAACTCACCAAATCGAAAGGTTTATCTAATTCAGCTTCAATCGCCAATTCAATTTCATCTGGCAGTTTGCCCCCCAATGAATCAAAAAATTTGATACCATTGTCTTCATAGGGATTATGGGAGGCACTAATGACAATTCCCGCACATGCTCGGAAGGTTTGCGTAAGATAAGCTATTGCAGGCGTGGGCATCGGCCCGAGCAACCGCACATCAATACCGGCAGCAATTAATCCAGCCTCTAGTGCCGATTCAAACATATAACCTGATATTCGAGTATCTTTTCCAATTAAAACTTTCTTGCCATGGTGCTGCCCCAATACACGACCGACAGCCCAGCCCAGTCTTAGTACAAACTCAGGATGAATAGCATGACTGCCAACTTTTCCACGAATTCCATCTGTACCAAAATATTTTTTCTTAATCATATTTTCATTCCTACACCGGTAATAGCGCTGACCATTTGCAACGCATCTTTAGTCTCAGAGACATCATGGGTTCTAATCATTTGAGCCCCATTTAATAAACCAATCACATGAGTGGCTAGTGAAGCTGAGCCTCGACAGCTGGCTCCTTTGTTAATAATATCCCCAATCATTGATTTTCTAGAAACGCCTAGCAATATTGGTTTCTGGAATTGCTTAAAATGGGATAGGCGCTGAATTAAAGATAAGTTCTGTTGTAAAGTTTTTCCAAAACCAATCCCAGGATCGATAAGTATTAATTCCTTAGCCACTCCTCCCTGAATAGCCAAATCAATTCTTTGTTTAAAAAAAACAACAACTTGATTGACAATATCGATATCGGAAGGGACTCTATTATTTGCCATGGTATGCGGATTCCCATGCATATGCATTAAACAAACCGGGCTATTATAGGCAGCTATTATCTCTATTGCGCCTGGTTTCTGCAACGCATAAATATCATTAATCAGGTCCACACCTAAACGCAAGCCCTCTAACATCATTTCGGGCTTATAGGTATCTAAAGAAATACAACAATCACTTTCCTTTCTTAACCGAGCAATGATCGGCATTACACGCGCTAGCTCTTCTTGTAAAGCGACAGGAACTGCCCCAGGTCGGCTTGACTCACCACCAATGTCAATGATATCAACACCCTGCTCGATCATTTGCATTGCTCGACAAAAAGCGCTATCAACATTCAAATATTGATGACCATCGTAAAACGAATCTGGCGTAATATTTAAAATCCCCATTATCAAGGGACGTGGGATTTTACCTTGAGCATGGTGATTCAACCATGCCTTAAATTCAATACCATTCATACAAATAACAATTATGAGGGATCAGACAATGATTGTTCATCATTAAGTGACGACTTAACCCCATCTTCACCTGCCGGTTTCTTAGCCTTCTTTGAACCACCACCTGCTAAATCTTTTAGTTCTCCAGACATAATCTGTTGGATTTTGGGGGCATCGATGGTCTCAAATTTAATCAAGAAATCGGCCATTAAGTGCAATTTATCAAGATTTTTTTGCAGAATTACTTTTGCCGTTGAATAATTTCTTTGAATAATTATCTGGACTTCCTTATCAATATCCTCGGCCGTTTTATCAGAAATTTCTTTATTTTGTTGAACACTACGCCCTAGAAATACTTCACTTTCCTCTTGCCCATAGGTTCGCGGCCCCATTGATGATAGCCCCCAAGATGTTACCATTTTTCGAGCAATCTCCGTTGCTCGAGCAATATCGTTAGAAGCGCCCGTGGTCACGCCCTGTTCTCCAAAAATCATTTCTTCGGCTACACGACCACCAAACAAACTTGCCAGCTGACTTTCTAGACGTTGTCTGGTGTGACTATATCTATCCTGCTCTGGAAGAAACATGGTCACGCCTAGTGCGCGTCCGCGAGGAATAATAGTTACTTTATAAACGGGATCATGCTCAGGCACCATTAGACCAACAATGGCATGTCCCGCTTCGTGATACGCTGTTAAACGTTTTTCATGCTCACTCATCACCATGGAGCGACGCTCTGCACCCATCATAATTTTATCTTTCGCTTGATCTAATTCTTGCATGCCTACTTTTTTCTTATTGGACCGTGCTGCAAACAATGCTGCTTCGTTGACTAAATTTGCCAAGTCTGCGCCAGAAAAACCTGGCGTCCCGCGGGCTATACTTAAAACACTCACATCTTTTTCCATAGGCACAGCTTGCATATGAACATCTAATATTTGTTCCCGACCGCGAATATCTGGCAACGGGACCACCACTTGCCTATCAAAACGACCGGGACGTAATAGCGCAGGATCGAGGACATCTGGACGATTGGTCGCAGCTATGACGATAACCCCTTCATTGCCTTCAAAACCATCCATCTCGACAAGTAGCTGATTGAGGGTTTGTTCTCTTTCGTCATGTCCGCCGCCTAATCCAGCACCTCGATGACGACCAACGGCATCAATCTCATCAATAAATATAATGCATGGCGCTTGTTTTTTCGCCTGCTCAAACATATCCCGCACTCGCGAGGCTCCAACACCGACAAACATTTCTACAAAATCTGATCCGGAAATAGTAAAGAAAGGTACTTTTGCTTCACCAGCTACAGCTCTTGCTAAAAGCGTTTTGCCTGTTCCTGGCTGTCCAACTAATAAAACACCTCGAGGAATTCTTCCACCTAATTTTTGAAACTTAGCGGGTTCTCTTAGAAAATCAACCAACTCTTTAACTTCGTCTTTCGCTTCATCAACGCCTGCAACATTTGCAAAAGTCACTTTAACTTGATCTTCATTGAGCAACCGAGCTCGTGAACGACCAAAAGACATCGCGCCTTTACCGCCGCCACCTTGCATTTGTTTCATGAAAAAGACCCAAACACCAATTAATAAAAACATTGGGAACCAATTAATGAAAATATGCATCAAGAAACTTTCTTGTTGTTTTTCTTGACCAGCAACATCAACATCATGCTTAATCAGCTCATCTAACAAGGCGTAATCAGGCAGAGGAAGGAATGTCACAAAATTCCGATTGTTTTTAGTCATGCCATGGATGAGTTTGTCATCCTCAACGACGACACTTTGCACAGTGCCCTGCTTAATATCCTTTAAAAACTGAGAGTAAGATACTTTTTCTATTGCATTATGATGTGGATTAAAGTTACTAAATACTGATACCAGCACCAGGGCAATAACAAGCCATAAGAATAAATTCTTTACCATATCGTTCAAAATTATTACCTCTTGTTTTAAGATTTACACTGTCTTTGTCTTAATATATCTTAGTGTAAATTACTACAATTTAAAACCTTTCGCTAGTAAGTAAACTTCAGGGGATCGATCTCGTGATGACGATGGTTTCAATAAACTCACTTTCTCAAATGAACTGCGCATATCTTTCAGATAAGCTTCAAAACCAACACCTTGAAATAACTTAACAAGAAAATTGCCTTCAGGTTTTAATGTGTTTTTTGCAAAATCAGCAGCCAGTTCAGCCAAATAGATTGTTTTAGGTAAATCCACGTGTTTACAGCCACTCCAGTTAGGCGCCATATCTGAAATAACAATATCAACTTGGCCTACAGTTAACTTTGATTTTAAAAGATCATAAACTGCCTCTTCAGTAAAATCTCCGCAGATAAAATCCACCCCTTGCAATGCATCCATAGGTAGAATATCCAGGGCAGATATTTTTGCCTTCCCTGCTAATTTTTTAGAAATATATTGAGACCAACCCCCTGGCGCTGCCCCCAGATCAACAATAGTCATCCCTCTGTTGAAAAGATGCTCTTTTTTATCTAATTCCTCGAGCTTAAAATAAGCGCGACTTCTAAGCCCCAGCTTGTGCGCCTTTTTCACATAAAAATCTGCAAAATGTTCTTGCAACCAGCGCTGAGATGACAATTTTTTTTTCTTCATTTGAGAATACCTGTCAATAACAAAGTGACTAATAAAATTGCATAAAAAATATTTTTGTAATATAGTTTAACGTTTGATTGTGCGCATTTGTCACTATTTTAACACAAACACATGACAAATTTCATGCTTCCATATAAAATTCGCTAATATTTAAATAACCCAAGGTCTAAAACTGATGGATAAAGAACTAAAATTAAAGTTAAAAAAACTTGCACAACAACTTAAACCAGTCGTTATCATCGGTCAAAAAGGTTTAACCGAAGCTGTCATCAATGAAGCCGATGTCGCACTGAAAGCACATGAATGTATCAAAATCAAAATTAGTGGTTGGGAAAAACAAGATAAAACAACGATGATAAATGCAATATGCCAACAAAACAAAGCGGAGTTCATTCATTCTGTCGGCAATATGTTTATTGTGTTCAGGAAAAAGGATGCCTAAGCTGCGCCCTACAGACGTTGTAAATTCTTTTTTGACTGGCGAAGCCATCGAGCTCATTGATGCCAAGCTAATTGTTTTGGCTAAAGAAAACACTAAAAATGTCCTTGATGTGTTTAAAGATATTAAAGAATACTCAGATATACAGTATACCCACGATGATTCGGCACTCCCCCAAGAATCATATCTCAAATGGCTAGAAAAGCACGGAATAACGGAGGATAACCTCCTGCATTTTTTAGAGTTCCAGTCGCAGCGCCATGATCGGACTACTTATTTGTTACAAAGAATCCGCCAAACTAAAAATCCTGTTAGTTATGCCGCATATCTTTTTGGAGGAGCATTGTTCAGTTGTATTGGAGCCAGCCTTTATTTTTATATGACAGACTCCTGGTATAATTTCTTAGATTTTATTCATGTGACCACCCCCCAAATGGCGACCTGGTTAGTTCGATATATTTTTTTGCCGCAAAATTTATCGGCAATTATTTTTGCCTCTCAGCTAATTAACACCTTTTCCATTCTTCATGAGGCTTCTGCTGACCGAACGACTACAGATTCCAGTAAATTGATTAAAATCGCCTTAGTAGCGCTTCTTACGCTTACGGCCCAGGCTATCAGTTTTTTATATGTCGATATACTAAAAATCATTCCCGGTTTTTTATTGATAATTGCTTCACTGATTGAGTCGATTTGGTTATACAAACTTTCAATGAAAAAAAGCTCAAATGATATTGAATCTCAAGCTTTTCAAGAGAAAAACACAAAGCAATTTCATTATGAACTCGCATCATGGGCTTTAATTACAATTGCCAGTATCATTAGCTTTATGTTTTCTCCCTATTTGCCTTTTATCTCAACGATGATTGTGTTTTTTCAATTTTTGGTTTCTAGGGCTAAAGATTATTACTTGAATAAATCAAATCAAAATTACATAAGTGAATTACAACTCAAAATAGGCAACTTACCGCTTGAAGATCCAGTAAATTCGGCGTCACCAAGATCTCCAAGCCTTTTCCACCCCCCCCCCCAGTCATCCCAAGCACATCAGCAACTTTTAAATGGAGGAACTGCTTAAACACGTGACACCCGTTCTTTTTTTAAGTAAACTAAAGGAAATTTTCATCATTGGAAGCAATGATCTTTTTTAAACCCTGACAGTGCCAAACCCTTATCTATGTCAATTAAATATTTGCCAAATACATTATCTTTTTTGCGACTTTTGCTTGTCATCCCTTTCATTTTCTTTTTTCTCTCTGCAAAATTTAAAATTACATTTGCTATTTTCATCATTGCAGCCCTAACTGATGCGCTAGATGGCTGGATAGCTCGTTATTTTAATTGTCAAACACAGTTTGGGCTAATCATTGACCCTTTGGCGGATAAAATACTTATCGTTTCTTGCTTTGTTTTACTGGGGTATCATCAGGTGCTACCTTTATGGATAGTTGTCATTGTACTTACTAGGGATCTGGCTATCACCTTTGGCGCCTTTATTTCGCTATATGTTTTAAAAAAGCCACACCCTTTATATCCATCGCTTTTGAGTAAATTAAATACCTTTTTACAATTACTATTAATTCTGTCCTGCCTATCTCATCTAACCTATTACCACTTGCCGCCATCATACCTTCATTTTTTAGAGACGCTAGTAACGCTCACAACGGTATCAAGCTTTCTCCATTATCTCTGGGTATGGCGACAAGAATTGAATATAAAAAGGTAGTCAGTTGACTATGTTCAAACAGCTTAGCTTTGCAGAAATCATTCCTGATTATAAACATTCCCACTCCTATCTATGGAGTGAGAATGCTTTATTGCAATACCACTTGCTCAACCTCAGCAAAACCACTGAAGAAAAATTTATCTATGTTTGGGGCGCAGGCGGTTGTGGAAAAAGTCACCTTCTGCAAACTATAGCCACTGATTTTTCCGCCGAAAAACCCAGCATTTATCTCCCTTTGCAGATGGCAGAAAGCATCACTCCTCAGTGTCTAGAGAATTTGGAATTACAAAACATTGTAGCCATTGACGACATTCATCTGATCAGACATCAAAAGGAATGGGAAGAAGGTGTTTTTCATTTGTTTAATCGCATTCGTGACAAAAAAGAGACATTGCTAGTCATCTCAGGAATCCTCCCCCCTGCACAACTTGGGCTAAAACTTCCGGACTTGGTTTCGAGATTACAATGGGGGCTATGTTGGCAACTGAGAGAACCTTCAGACGAACAAAAAACAAGTATTCTCATCGAAGTCGCCAACAAAAAAGGCTTTGAACTTCCAATTTCTGTAGCACAATATTTACTGTCTCATTATGAGCGCAATCTATCTTCTCTAATGAAAATCATTGATGATTTAGATATTGGCTCCTTAGAAGCCAAAAGAAGAATTATCTCGATTCCTTTTGTTAAAAAATGCCTTGAAAACTAAGCTAAGACCTCTTTTTCAGAAGCGTTTAACCCTAACTTCAATTTCAAACGCAAAACGGCCTCCGGATCGATTTTTCGAGATGGCTTCGACTTAAATATGATCTCAATTTTTTTCGGTGGTGTTTCTTTTTCATCCATCAATGATGGAAGGTAATCATATTTAGGCCCTGGCGTTTTACGGTCAGATGTCTGTTCGGAATGTTGTTTTTTCTGTCGCTGAACACCCTTTTCAATCATTTTTTTAATTTTAATTGCGGCACTCCTCGCCTCTTCATCGGAAACCGACTCAATCGGCTCGCCAAATAAGTTAATGCGCGAGCCTTTTGATTTTAAACAGGCCAGGTAATCAACGCGGCGCGTAAACATTACGACTGCTTGACGTAATTTGGCTTTTGATATGCCTTGTTGTTGAGCTTCTGCAGCGTATTCTAAAATATCCTTCATAATTCCAATTCGCAAAGCATGTATACTCACTTCGGTATCAAATGCTTTTGGAAACCGAGCACTTAACCAATTAAGCGCATCTTGCTTAGCTTGTCGACATTTTTGTTTGTGTTTCAAATTAATAATTTCGGTTCTTGGGTGCAACTGATTTTTTTTCATTTTTAATAAATCCTAATTAATTGACATCCACTCGGACCCATTCACAATCAGAAGATTAAACTTCACCTTGTGTCGGTTTCACCGACATTGTCTAAACATACTTTTTTGAGGCAATAGCATTTTTTAGAGACATAATGCTAACATTATTTATATTTTTTCGCTATTCATGTGCTAGAATTTTTTTAAATAGAACTTATAAATTGAATTTTATATTAGACAACCACTTGTTATTCCTTATAAATTTGTTAACTATAATAGATATCTCATAAAATATTGACGTTAATACCATGAATTTTTTTAAATACCTTTTTACTTTTTTCATGCCTTGGGTTTCAATGTTGCTTATTGATCAAAACATTGCCGCTGTTATCACATTCTTCTTACAAATTAGCGTGGTGGGATGGATACCAGGCGCTATATGGGCGTGTTTTATTTTAAAAAAACACCTCGCCTCCAAAAAGGCCGAAAGGAAACTTATACAAGAAGCAGCCGAAACCAAAAGACCATGATAAACACTAATACCGCTATTCGAATCATTATTAATGGTGCTTTTGGAAAAATGGGCATAATTGCCAGTGAATTTCTCAATCAAGAAGACAATTTTATTGTAATTGATAGACTGGGTAGAGGAGATCGCTTGGCTGAAGTTTTAGTGCATAAAAAACCAGATCTCGTGATTGATCTGACTCGAGCTGACTGCGTATATCAAAACTGCCAATCCTACCTCGACACAAAGACTCGCTTTGTCATTGGGGCCTCAGGACTCAGCCCAACACAAATCCTTGAACTAAAAGAGGCTTGTCAACAAAAAAACCTTGGCGGCATTATTGTGCCTAATTTTTCCATAGGCTCAGTTTTATGCACTTATTTTGCTAAAATCGCGGCACCATGGTTTGATGGCGTAGATATTATTGAAATGCACCATCAGCAGAAAGCTGACTCTCCTTCAGGGACCGCAATTTATACCGCAGCGGAGATTCATCAAGCTAAATCAGAGTGGCCCATGATGAATTCCACTCCTCAACCTGGACGGGAACACTTTGTTCATCAAGTACCTATTCATTCGGTTCGCATGCCGGGGTTACTCGCGGTTCAACAAACTTTATTTGGTCAAATCGGTGAAACCATCAGTTTAAATCACCAAATCATTGATAGAAAAGCCTATATGCCTGGATTGAGGTTGGCTTGCACTAAAGTCATAACCATTGAGGAACTTAAAATCGGTCTGGAGCACTGGCTTCTATAATCTTTTATCCTGGAGGAATCATGACTCGAATCATTCCGCATTATATTGGCGGCAAAGCTATTATTGAGGAAGCCCAGCCATTGTGGATTACAAATCCTGCTAGTGGCAAAAATATTGCTCTTTTATATTGCGGAAATGAACAACTAATCGACAAGGCTATTCAACACGCAGTCCTTGCCCAATCAGACTGGGCAAACATGCCTGCCATTAAACGTGCTAAAGTTCTTCGTGCGTTTGTCAGTCTTCTTGAAGAAAAAGAAAATGAACTGGCGGAGATTGTGACCTTGGAGCATGGTAAAACCATTGCCGATGCGAAAGCGTCAATCCAAAGGGGGATTGAGGTCGCAGCCTATCATTGTGACATTCAGCATCAGCTGCAAGGCACTTACTCCCATCATGTCAGTCAACAGGTAGATACCACTACTTTTTATCAACCCCTAGGGATTTGTGCCGGGATTGCGCCATTTAACTTTCCTGTAATGGTTCCCTTGTGGATGATGATTCCAGCCATTGCTTGTGGCAACGCCTTTATTCTAAAGCCTTCAGAAAAAACACCCTCTGCAAGCATCAAACTTATCGAGTGGCTAGAAGAAAGTGGGCTGCCTCCAGGTATCGCCCAATGCATACAAGGTGATGCAAAAACAGTTCAATACTTATTAAATAGGTCAGAAATACAAGCTTTTACGGCAGTGGGCTCCACAAAGGCCGCTCAACACATTTATACTGAGGCATGCGGGTCAGGTAAACGTGCGGCTACATTTGGAGGCGCCAAAAACCATGCCATTGTTATGCCTGACGCGAATTTAGCACATGCGGCAGATTCCATTATCAGTGCGGCTTATGGTTCTGCAGGACAACGGTGCATGGCTCTTGCTGCAGTGATTGCAGTCGGCGAGTTGACTGCTGAACAATTAATGCCTTTATTAATCGAGCGTATCCAAAGAATTAAAGTCGGCCCTGGGCATATCCCAGGCGTTGATTTAGGTCCTGTCATCTCGCTGGCGCAACTTGCGTTTCTTAAAGACGCCATCCAAAAAGGCGTAGATGAAGGGGCAACTTTATTAACTGATGGTCGCTTAATAAACCTGGCTCAGCTTGAAGATGGTTTTTTCATCGGCCCCAGTTTATTTGATAACGTCACACCCAATATGTCCATCTACCAAAAAGAATTGTTTGGACCTGTCTTATCCATATTGCGAATGAATTCACTCGAAGAAGCCATGGCGTGTATGAATCAACACCCCTATGGAAATGGCGCCGTAATTTTTACTCAGCATGGTTATGATGCTCAACAATTCATAGATAAAGCACAAGCAGGAATGATAGGCATCAACATCCCCATTCCTGTTCCTATTGTCAGCCATCCTTTTGGCGGTTGGAAACAATCGAGCTTTGGTAGCAGCCCTATGCATGGACTCGGTAGCATTTATTTCTATACCCGGCAAAAATCAGTCACCACCACGTGGCCACAAGAACCAAGTCATCTAAATTTTGATATGCCACATCACTGAGGATTAATCGCTATGAAAAAAATAGGCTTTATTGGTCTAGGACATATGGGTTTTCCTATGGCCTCTGGATTGTTACATCATGGGCATGAAGTTATCGCTTACGATACCAACCCTGAAAGTCTTCAACAATTTCTCAACGACACAGGCAAGATATGTGACAATCTAGAGCAGCTCGCATCTGAATCTGAAGTGATTATCACCATGCTACCTGCTGGTAAACAGCTTCTAGATATTTACCATTGTGACTCACCTCTACAGAAAAACCTCCAACCTGGAACTTTATGTATAGACTGCTCAACCGTCGGCCCTCTCGTATCGAAACAGTGGCACCAAATGACAGGTCAGAGCAAGATCCAGACCGTTGATGCGCCGGTGTCAGGTGGTGTGGCTGCAGCAAAAATGGGGTCACTGACATTCATGCTAGGTGGTTCAATAGAGGCTGTTGCGCAAGCTGAAGATATTCTTTCAAGTATAGGGGCACAATTTATTCACACGGGAGCAGCAGGTTCTGGTCAAACTGCAAAAATTTGTAATAATCTAGTGCTTGCGAATAATATGGCAACCATCAGTGAAGCATTTATTCTTGCCGAAGCCTTGGGGCTTTCTAAAGAAAAATTTTTACAAGTCATCAAAAATAGTTCTGGCAATTCATGGATAGTTGAAAAATATCTTCCCATTGCCGATATCGTCGACAATGTTCCTGCCAATCAAGCTTATCAACCTGGGTTTAGTGGGCACATGATGCTTAAAGATTTAGGACTGGTTGAAGAGTCTAGCCAAGCCGTCTCCATGAAACTCCCGATGACAGAGACGAGTCATAAACTTTATCAGCAAATGATTGATAAAAATAATGGTGACAAGGACTTTTCTTATATGTATCCCTTCCTATTAGAGATGAATCAAGATGAGGAATAATATTTCTAAAACGACTCGCTATTTTTGCCAGGGTTTGATATGATTCATTTGTCGATGGCGACTCACTGGGTTTCCTCGCAACTATTGAGCGTGAACCCCGTCAGATCCGGAAGGAAGCAGCGGTAGCGTAAAAATAATGTGCCGAGAATAAGCTCTTTGGGTTGCCTCCATTCTTTTAATGGCAAACATATGGTATATACACCTTTAGCAAGAAAATGGCGCCCAAAATCATTCGCTGATCTTGTTGGTCAAGACCATATTGTCTTACCTTTGCAAAATGCACTTCTTCAAAACAAACTCCATCATGCCTATCTGTTTACCGGCACCCGAGGTATCGGAAAAACCACTGTTGCTCGAATTTTTGCAAAAGCTTTAAACTGCCAGGTCGGTGTTGTTGCAGAACCTTGCTTAACTTGTGAAAATTGTTTGGGCATCGATAACGGGCAATTCTTTGATCTGATTGAAGTCGACGGAGCTTCACGAACCCGGGTTGAAGATACCCGGGAATTAATTGAAAATATCCAATACGCTCCAGCATCTGGGCGTTTCAAAATTTTTCTTATTGATGAAGTTCATATGCTCTCCACGCATAGCTTCAATGCCTTATTAAAAACGCTTGAAGAGCCACCGCCTCATGTTAAATTTCTGTTGGCCACGACTGATCCCCAAAAGCTTCCGGCTACTATTTTGTCGCGTTGCTTACAATTTAATCTTAGCCCCATGAGCACTGAGGTCATTAGTGCGCAATTAGAGCGCGTATTAAATGCAGAATCATTTCAGTACTCAAATCAGTCCTTAAAATTTATTGCAGAGGTGGCTTCTGGTAGTATGCGTGATGCGCTGACGGCCACAGAACAGCTCATGGCCGTATTCCCCAACGGCTTTGAAGAAACGAGCTTACGTGAACACTTGGGATACTCTTTAAATGATTGGGCGATCCAGGTTTTAACCACCCTTTTAAGCCACCCGCCAAAGAGTCTTATCCAATTATCACAAACTATTGCGCAACAAAATATATCTTATCAAAGACTACTCCATCACTGCATGCAAATACTTCATGAATGTGCGATTTATAAGATTCTGCCTGAGCAAGCACTATCAAATCAAAATCAAATTTGTGTGCAAGAGTGTGTAAAAAAATGGTCTGCAAAAGAGATCCACCAACTCTATCTGATGATCGAAAAATCCAATCAAGAATTAGATTGGGCGCCTAATCATGCCATTGGCTTTCAAATGTTATGCTTCAGAATGTTTCACTATCTGCAGCTTCAAGGACATGTCAATGTGGAATCACCGACAATATCCGCACCGAAACCTCTAGCTCTGCCTGAGATACAAAAACCATCTAAAATCGAACCTACAAATGATCAAATATCAATAGAACAATGGTGTCATATCGTCGATACTTTGCCGATAGAGGGTTTGGGTAAATCCGCATTAAGCAATTCCATTTTTATTTCAAAAACGGAATCCCTCTTACATTTAGAAATTAATCCTAATTATAAAACTTTATTTACTGCCAATATTCAAGAACGCATTGAAAACGCATTGAGCCAGTATTTTAAGCACCCAATCAAGATAAAATTAACAACCAGCACCGTAATTTCGACGTCCACTCCGGCAGTTATCCAAGCACAGCAAAAAATAACTGCCCATTCGGAACTCAAACAAACCATCCAAGACGATCCATTCGTGCAAAAGTTACTTATAGATTGTCAAGCTGAAATTATTGAAAACTCAATGACAAAAATTATAGATAATCTATAATATACAAATATTAGTTACTTTAACCCTGAAAATAAAGAGGAACACCATGGAAAATAACTTCGATATTAATAAGTTTTCTGAAGAATTAAAAAAAGAAGCTGAAAAAATGCAATCTCGTTTACAAGAAACGCAAGACCAACTGACGAAGTTGCGCGTCACTGGGAAAGCCGGTGGTGGTATGATTACCGTTGAAATGAATGGCAGGCATGATGTCATCAGTGTTAAAATCAACCCCGCATTACATGACGAAGATTTAAAAATGATGGAAGAATTGCTCGCCGCTGCGATTAATGATGCTGTTAAACAAGTTGAAAAAATTTCTCAAGAGAAAATTTCTCAATTGACTTCTGGCCTCAATAATCTTGGTGGATTCATGGGCGAACAAGGCAGTGAAGGACAAGAATAATCGACTGAAATGGACCTCATTGAACAACTTACTGAAAGTCTGCGTTGTTTGCCTGGTGTAGGCCCAAAAACCGCACAAAGGCTTGTTTACTATTTTCTAAAAAATAATCGCAAACAAGCCTTACATCTTGCAAAAAACCTTGATGAAGCGATGAGAAATATCGTGCAATGCGACGTGTGTAACAACTATTGTGCCAGAAAGATCTGTCGAATCTGTTCAGATGCCCATCGAGATTCAAAAGTATTATGTATCGTTGAGAATGCTTCTGATGTATCTGCTATTGAGCAAAGCCATATTTATAAAGGCTATTACTTTATCCTAACCGCTAAAATATCCCCAATTGATGGCATAGGAACGGACGATATAGGCCTAGACAAATTAAAGAATTATATAGCATCCAAACCCGTCGAAGAAGTAATTATTGCTCTAACACCTTCTATAGAAACACAAGCGACCTTATGTTGCATTCAGCGAATAATGGCACCTTATCCAAACATTAAGCTCTCTCAGCTTGCTCAGGGCGTACCCACTGGCAGCGAGCTACAAACACTCGACCCTGTCACAATTGGTACCGCAATACGCCATCGAAGTAAAATTGAGAGTTAATCTTGCTCAATTTTTTTAACTCGAACTGACTTAATCATTTGCCCACTGATACGCAATACCGTAATTTGATAATTGTAGAATTGCAAACAACAATCAATAGGTGGAATATATCCCAGATATTCAATAATCAAACCACTTAAAGTTCTAGGTCCCAAGCTTGGGAATTCCCAACCCAGTGTGCGCGTCAATTGCTTAATAGAGATGGTCGCATCTATTAAATACTCACCATCTGACTGGGGAATGACCTCTTGAAATAAATCATGAACATCCGTGGTAAACTCACCAACAACTTCCTCTAAAATATCCTCTAGGGTAATGAGCCCCATCAAATCACCATATTCGTTCACAACAAAGCCGCTACGGCCTTTCTTGGCACGAAACTGTAAAATCTGCATATTAAGAGGTGTTGATGCGGGAACAAATATAGGTTTTTCAGCAAGTTTAAGAAGCGCATCTACACTTAGCTCATGATTAAGCGCCAACTGAACCACATCCCGAATATGAATCACGCCAATTAAATCATCAATATGATGTTGGAAAAGAGGTATTCGCGTATGTTGAATGGTCATCAGATGTTCTAGAACATCCACCCAGGGTTCAGTGATATCAATTCCTACAATTTCACCCCTCGGAATCATAATATCTTCAACATTGGCCCTCTCAAGATCCAACAAGCTAACCAACATATTTTGATGTTCTTTGGTTAAAAGAACACTATCGGTCTCATTGACTACAGCGCGTAATTCTTCATAGGATAATTGATCTCTATTCACGTGTTTTTTAGACACCCCAATCATCGATAACATTTTGTGAGCTAAATAAGTAGTCAATGCACTAAGGGGTAAAAATACACATTGAACTGCTCTTAATAGGTGAATGATTGCAAACGACACCTTTTCGGGGTGCAAAGCGGCCCAGGTTTTAGGCGTCATTTCAGCAAATACCAATAAAGAAATTGTTAGTAAACCTTCTGCAATAGCAACCCCGGCATCTTGATAAAGGGTTTGTCCTATAAAAGTCATTGCCATGGAGGCCAATATATTCGACAAGGTGTTTCCAATCAGAACAGAGCTAAGCAATTTTTCAGGATGGTTTAATTGATTTTGAACTAATATCGCACGAGAATGCCCTTGCTTTACCAAATGTCGAAGTCTATAGCGATTGATAGACATTATTCCTATTTCGGCAGCAGAAAAAAACCCGGCTAAAATAATCAAAAACAATACTAACAATAACCAAAGAGCTACTGATGAAGACAAAATTTTATCCTTTGTATCAAATCATCGCTTGAGCATATCAAAAATAATAGAAACATCCTACCTACAGCTCTTTAAATTATAAAAAGTAGTTTATCGTGCGCTCGGCGCTAGTACTGGCACCTGGAGGGTTTCCTTATCCAACGCATAATTGCAGGTCAAGTGCATGATGAGACCTATAGCTGCAATGGCCCCAATGAGAGCTGGCAATGCTAACCCACTAAATAATAATAAGCTCATTACAGCCACTTGCGCGGCAAATTTGCAAAGCATTTTAGGCCATGGACATGAGTTAAAACAGCCTTCTCTGACAAAATTCAAAAACGGTAGTGCGCAAAAAAGTGCCGGGACGATCAATGACTCGATAGCCAATATCGCGCCCAACATCGCAGCAATTAAACCAAGTTGAATCAATGCCTGGCATCCAATTTTCCAAGTGGGTGACTTGCAAAACTGAACAAAACTTACCAAAAAATCCAGGCTTAGGCCTATTAATATTGAGTAGTTGCAAAAACCCTCCGAGAAGTTTTTGCACCAATTAGCAAGATTAATGACACCCCAGGTAACATCATTAATAATTAGCCCCCATCGGGCTTCAAAATATCTGACAAATTCTCCATTCCAGGCAGCATAACCCAGCTCATAGGAAACTTTGGAAATCAATAAAATTGAAGCCAGCATGCAACTATATTCTTTGAGAGAGTTCATTAGTACTTTCTGAGGAAGATAATTATCCCCATTAGAAAGGGCAATCACAAGCTCTCCAAAAGCCCTAGCTATTGCAACGTCAAGACGATAATCTAGGGAGCTTTTAAAGAATGGGATGTCTACAGGATTATTCGCCATCTATTACAATTGCCAACAAAGAGATAATGGGCGTATTGTACAAAAAAACACCTTAAATTGCAAGTTTTTAATATTTATCCTGCTTGTTTTGAATTTGTTACGTCACTCAAAGTGACAAATAAAATGCCAGTGAACTTTTATAGGATTCTATGCTAGAATGAGCAAATTGATTTCCCCTACCTATTTTTAAGAGGCGATATGTTTGGACAATTATCAGATCAAATTCAATCGGCGTGGCAACATTTAAGAGGTCGCTCTCGTTTAACAGATCAAAACATCCAAAATGCTTTGCGTGATGTACGAACCGCGTTGATTGAAGCCGATGTCGCATTACCTGTGGTTAAAACTATCATCAGTCAAATTAAAAGCAAGGCTTTAGGTCATAATGTATTAAAAAACCTTAATCCTGAACAAATGCTGATTAAAATTGTCAACGAAGAGCTTGTTGAAGTGCTGGGTAAAGACACGACTGAACTAGATTTAAACAGCCAGCCACCTGCAATTATTTTATTAGCCGGGCTGCAAGGTTCGGGAAAGACCACATCTGCAGGAAAACTTGCACGATTACTCAGTCAACAAAACAAAAAAGTATTATTGACCAGCGTCGATGTATATCGCCCTGCTGCCATTGAGCAACTCAAGCAACTAGCAGAACAATTAGACATTGAGTTTTTCCTTTCTAGCGATAAAAATCCAGTTGGAATGGCCAAAGAAGCTTCCATATATGCCAAAAAACAATTTTTTGATGTGCTAATTATCGACACCGCAGGACGATTACACATTGACAGCGACATGATGCAAGAGATTAAAGAATTACAATCGTCATTAAAACCCATAGAAACATTGTTTGTTGTAGATAGCATGACCGGTCAGGATGCTGCGCATACCGCCAAAGTATTTCATGAAACGCTAGATTTAACCGGCATTATTCTCACTAAAACTGACGGCGATGCTCGTGGCGGTGCAGCACTATCTGTTCGTTTCATCACTGGAAAGCCTATTAAGTTTATGGGCACTGGAGAAAAAACTCATGCATTTGAAACCTTCCATCCTGAACGGGTAGCATCTCGCATTCTTGGCATGGGGGATCTACTCTCTTTAATTGAGGAAGTTGAAAAGCAAACGGACAAAGCCAGCAACGATAAATTGGCAAAAAAAATTAGCAAAGGCCATGGTTTTGACCTCGAGGATTTCAAGCAGCAATTGATTCAAATGAACCAGATGGGTGGACTGGCCGCTATGGCTGGCAAATTACCAGGCATGAATCTTGGCGCCAACGCGATGACAAACCAGGTCAATAATAAGTTATTAGACCGTACTTTAGCCATCATTAATTCGATGACCGTCTCAGAACGACGAGCGCCGAAAATTCTGAATGGCTCGAGAAAAAAACGGATAGCAAAAGGTTCTGGCTCTCAAATACAAGACATTACGCGTCTGTTAAAGCAACATGACCAAATGCAAAAAATGTTGAAGAAAATTTCAAAACCAGGGGGTATGAAAAACATAATGCGAGGCATGGGTGATTTTCCTGGACTCCAAAAAGCAAAAAACATAGGGAAAAAATCCGATATATAGAGTGTTTAGGCAAAAAAAACAAATGTTTTTACAAAAGAGCAAATAAACTCTTTTAATTTCGGTTCTTTTTGCGTACAATAATTCACATTTTTCATTAATATTTAGAGGTTGAGGGGTATATGGTAGTAATTCGATTAGCTCGTGGTGGCGCAAAGAAACGTCCTTTTTATCATATCGTTGTGACTGACAGTCGTCGTCGTCGAGACACAAACTATATTAAGCGCATTGGTTATTTTAATCCTGTTGCTCGTGGTCAAGAAAAACGTTTACACCTTGATCCTGAGTTATTGAACTACTGGCAAGGTGTGGGCGCTAAATTAAGCGAACGTGTTGAGGCCTTGGTCAAAGAATATCACAAAGCAAACATAGCTGCTTAATGTGACTTACTTTTTTATAGCGTTAGATGGTGTGTCGTGATAAAAAAAACCGAAAATGATTGGATTGTCATTGGTCGTTTTGGTAAGGTTCATGGAATCAAAGGACTCATATCGGTCATATCCTTTACTGATCCTATTGAAAACATTTTTGAATATGAGCCGTTACACATTCTCTTGAAAAAAGTGTGGTGTCCCCTAAAACTGGCAAATAAACAGTTCAGCGGAGACAGATTGCTGGTTCAAGTTGAAAACTATTTAACCCGTGAAGATGCGGCATTTTTAACCAACATAGAGATTGCGGTACCACGCCAAGTGTTACCCTCCCTTGAAGATAATCAATATTATCTTCATGACCTCATTGGGTTAAACGCGTTTAATCTTCGAAATGAGTTGCTAGGCACCATCTCAGAAATCATTCCAACTGGTTCAAATGATGTGATTGTAATTTCTGGAGAGAAGCGAATACTTGTTCCTTTCGTCTGGGATGTATACGTCAAAAGTATTCATCTTTCAGAACAAAAAATATTTCTGGATTGGGATGAAGACGAGTTGGGGATATGACCCTTCATTTTGGCGTTATCACCCTTTTTCCTGAAATAATTGATGGTTTGAATTGTGGTGTTGTCGGAAGAGCTTTCCAAAAAAAACTCGCTAGGATGACTTGCTGGAATTTGAGAGACTGGGCCATTTCAACATATGGTCAAATTGATGACAGACCCTATGGTGGCGGCCCTGGAATGGTCATGATGTATGAGCCCTTGCATCAAGCAATTGTTCACGCGAAAAAGACAATGCCAACAGGGACAAAGGCCATTTATTTGAGCCCCCAGGGCCAGAAAATCACGCAACCCAAATTGCATGACATGGTGGTGAATCAACAATCTTGTCTTTTTATAGCTGGACGCTATGAAGGAATAGATGAAAGGTTATTTGAGGAAGATATTGATGAAGAGTGGTCGTTAGGAGACTTTGTCATCAGTGGAGGGGAAATTGCTGCAATGGCTTTTATTGATGCGATGGTAAGACTCATTCCAGGTGCTTTACATGATGAGCGTTCCAGCATTCAAGACTCATTCGTCAATGGAATATTAGACCACCCCCATTATACACGACCAGCGAAATTCAATGGTCACTTGGTACCAGAGGTTCTTTTGAGTGGTTCACACCAAGCAATTGAGCGCTGGAGAAGAACACAAGCATTAGGTAAAACTTGGCTAAAAAGACCCGATTTACTTGAAAATCTGGTTTTAAGCCCTGAAGATAAACAATTACTAGCGGAATTTAATCAAAACATATGGCTTGCAACAGAAGCCAGCACTTCATTCAAGGAGTAAGGTATGACAAACATTATTGATACAATCAATGCTGAGCAAATGCAAGGCAAAAGCATTCCAAAATTTGGACCTGGCGATACCGTCATTGTTCAGGTGAAGGTTAAGGAAGGCACTCGCGAGCGTTTACAAGCCTTTGAAGGTGTAGTTATTGCAAAGCGCGACAGAGGTGTAAATTCTGCATTTACCGTACGCAAAATGTCGCAAAACGTCGGTGTTGAGCGCGTATTCCAAACCTATAGCCATGCCATCGACAACATTACTGTGATCCGTCGCGGAGATGTACGTCGTGCGAAGCTGTACTACCTAAGAGAGCTTTCTGGTCGTGCTGCACGTATTAAAGAAAAATTACCCACAAAAGCAACTAAAGTAGCGGCTGCAAAGTAATTTTTTTCTAAGAATTGCTGCATAGCTCCTTAAGTTCCTCCAGAATCTGCCGATAGCTTATATAGATAAATTAACATGGAGTTTGCCATGAGATTTAGTACCTATATAAGCTTTCTATTAACAATATCTTCGGTTGTCCATGCAGGATGCGATCCCACGCAGTTTCGATGGGGCTGTTCGATGAACGCTAATGTCACAGAAAAGGCGAAATCAGATAATCTTATTTATTGTGGGAAAACCCGCCTTTACGTTAGTAAAAATCAATTTGAGATGCTTGAGAGATATCAAAGAGCGGGTATTGACATGCATTTGGTAGTTAATGATGTTTTTTATGATGGTCCTTGCTTGCCTCAGACTCATGAAGTCGACCATCGGAGAGCTTATCGTTTTTAAGATGACATTCTCCGTCCAATGGATACCATATTTCATGGCGCCTTAAAAATGGCATGGTCCAAGGTGGATTATAAAAAGCAAATAGTGGCTCATCTATTACTTTGCAAGATTTTTGATTTAAATAGCTCTGAAATTGCATCTTTTTTTTCTGCAAAATCCGAGTACTTAACCAACCAGAGAACCGAAGCACCACATATTTCCTAGCAGGAATACGTTCTATATGAACATGTTTGTCATTTGCATTGGGCAATTCAGAAAGTTCATAATGCGCAGGCATAATGAACGCAATACGCCAATCATTATCTTGTTTCTTTTCTAGAACAGGTGCGGTCATTGATATCCTCTGTTTAGCCTGGTTGTGTCCAAAAATATACGCAGCGAGATGGCGAAACCCAGGCCTTAATGCCTTTTTTTGATCGCCAGATGCGTGGGTATAAGCAATAATCATCGCATCGTAGGCTCGAACCTCATAAGGAGCATCTTGCATTAAAATTTGACAAGAGGGCAGCTCTACATTTTCAGTCGAACTTAATAAAAATCGCATAACAATATATATGAGTAAAATCATACATAAAGACAAACAAATTTTAACTATCATCATATTGGCATTACTCCATAATCATAAATCTGATATCATTTATTATTTAATTATTTAAACCTATGACTCAATTTATCACTAATTGCCAAACTGCCAAAATACTTTTAGAACAAAAAGATATTGTAGCTATTCCAACGGAGACCGTTTACGGTCTTGCTGCAGATGCATCCTGTGAAGAAGCCATTAAAAAAATTTATCAATTAAAAAACCGTCCTATCGATAAAGCACTCGCATTAAATGTTCATCCAAGCTGGTCAATTGATTATTGGTGTAAGGAAGTCCCATCTTATGTTAAATTGTTAATTAAGAACTTTTGGCCCGGCCCATTAACCTTAGTATTACCGGCAAAAAAAGATTCTGTGTTGGCGCTTATTAAAGGACCTGAGGATACCATTGCATTCAGATGCCCAGACCATCCTTTGACACTCAAGCTTCTTAAAATTTTCGGCAGACCTATTGTAGCACCCTCGGCAAACCCATCCGATCACTTTAGCGCAATTAATGCCTCACAAGTAGCGAGCTACTTCCCAAATTCTTCTTTAACTATTTTAGATGGTGGTCCCTGTAGTTTAGGAATGGAGTCAACGATTCTTAAAGTCATCGATGATAATCATTGTGAAATCCTACGATATGGCGCTATTCCAGTTAAAAAGATTCGAGCTTGCATCGGTTTTTCTCCCACTCCAAAAATAAATTCTTCATTTGTAGCAAACACGTTAAAAAAACCTTTTTATTATTTTGAAACCTCCCTCCAACTTCAGCATGTGCTTTCTCAACATCCTAACCTCGATTATACACTGTATACATTACCCTCATCAGCTAAGGAGGCTCAACTGAATCTCTATGAATGGCTTAACGAGGCCTTGGATGCCCGCGCAAAGTTCATTTTTATTCATATACCTCAACAACGTCTTGGTGATTGGCAGGCTATGACTCAGCAAATACATAAATTTGCAAAATCGATCGATTTATTTGCTTGCCCTTCATCTGGTTCTATACTAAAAGGATGAAATTAGTCAACATATTCACTTCGTTCATATGGTCAAGTCTAAATTATTCTGTAATTCACCATTTATCCGCCCTATCGAGTTAGCAATTTAATTTCTCATTTTGTTTATTTTAATTGCGCTTGTTTAGGCTTGTTTGCTTTCTATTAATCCATCCTAAAACTATCAAAAGCCTAAAAATATTTATAGTTGCGAAATCAAGAATACGCTTAAACTTTTAGCATAAAGGGGTAATTGGATAGGAAAGAGATTGCAGAATTAATTGTTTGGACAAATAGTAACACTATACCCATTTTGCAGCCCACTCCACAGATTCTATTTTAGACGAATGATTACATCCGCATCACAAATATGGTGTTAGTGTACGGAGATTTTGTTAGATGGTAAATTTTGCTCCTTTGACACAATCCACCTCTTAATTTAGTCGTTTTAACTTGGGATCAAATGCTATCAATCCTACAGACCAAGGGTCGCTAATCCAAGGCTGTAGAAATAGGCTTCCATGTCTACTGTTGATACGCATATCGTCCTGAAATAGACGCTATTTTCTAAAAGATATTTCTCTGATGAAAAGTCTATGTCCACTCAAATTTCATAAAGAGCCTTATCAATTAAATGTCGAACTGTATACCTGCCGTACCCATGTTGTAATATTGTGAAGAAAGCGCAACAGTCCAGTTTGTCGTTATTGGATGTCCTGGAAAGGCTGGTGTTCTATTAGTATTACCAAATTCTACACTCGTTGGCGTCAAATATAGGAATCTATACTCTACAAAGACATTAGAATGTTCATTTAATTTGTATGACAACCCGACTTTCGGCTGAAAAGCCAGAGTGACACTTGAGGAACTATCGGCGCTATTATAATGATTAAGGCCTATCTCTGGAGGATCTATTTGTTCTGAAAAAGCACCAGATATATTGACAGATGCAATTCCTGCACCAAAACCAATATATGGCTTAAAATTAGTAAATAATGACTGGTCCATATTTAAAACCCCATTCATTAGAACTATACCTGTTCTTAATGGTAGTGACACATTAAAAGTATGAAAAGCTAAAAAATCATTAGGATTATTTAAAGTAGGTTTTAAAGTGGCTCCACCAATATAATATCCTTCTAATTCAGTTGCAGGCGAAAACATCCAATTCTTGCCAAAAAGATTTGATGGTCGAGAAGACCATCTATATCCGATGTGTCCGCCAACAACCCAATCTGAGGCGTTTGGACTTACACCATAAGCATTTACTCCCAGAGCACCACCTGTTACCCTTGGTGTAAACGCAGTTCCTAGTTGATTAATGGTGTTGGTTTTCATATTTCCTCCACCTCCAAACACCCCAAGGTAAGCCTCTCCAAGATTAGGATCAGTGAGTTCTCCCCCCATGGAACCAGCAAATACAACGGAACTACATATTGTTGGTAGCAAACACATAAAGAAGTGTGCAAAATTTATTTTTATTAATGTCATAACTCCACCTATAAGTATTAATTAAATAACAATTATTATCATCATCCCTAAATTTTTTAGTGTTTGTCAATAGCTGGCGTAACATTTCTCAGGGCCATCTAATTAAAAACATCTTAATATTTTAAAGGATTTGTGATTTTCTTATTTTTTTAAAATGTGAGAGGAATAAATGAACAAGGATGTAGCTGGAACATTTGACACTTATTTTGGAAAATTAGATGATCCCCGCATAGAAAGACATAAGTTATACCCTTTGGCCGAAGTACTGTTTTTAGTGTTATGCGACTCAATTTGTGACGCGGAAAGTTGGAGAGATTATGTTCTGTTTGGGAAAGAAAAGCTTGATTTTCTGCGTGAGCATTATTCATTTATAAATGGTATCCGATGCACGAGTGCTTGCTGCACTGAAACCCGGAAGCGTTTTGAATGGGTTAAAACATTACAGAAAATACTGAATTCAGTAATTGCTATTGATGGAAAAACTCTTTGTAATAGTATGAATATGTTGAACGGCACATCAGCAATTCATATGGTAAGTGCGTTCGCAACTGAAGCAAGATTAGTATTTAGCCCAGCAAAAAGTAGATGCAAAATCAAATGAAATAACTGCGATACCAAAGCTGTTAGACTTGCTCGATTTAAAAGGCCAGATCATTACCATTGATGCGATATTGATAGTGAAGGCGATTATGTGCTTGCCCTTAAAGGTAATCAAGGAATATTGAATGATGATATTCGATTATTTTTAGAAACAGAGCTTAAAAAAAGTTCATCGACTGTTATTGACGACTATTATAAAGAAGCCAACAAAGGACATGGATGCATCGAAACTCGCACATGTTATGTTAGTAGCCAGATTGACTAGCTTACTCAAAAAGATCAATGGGCTGGATTAAAAACAGTTGCCATGATTGAAGAAACTCAAGAAAAATGGCATACCAAGCTCTGAGCGTCGTTTTTTTATTAGTAGTTTATCTGCTGCACGATTTCATTAGTTAATCGAAAATGGATTACATTGGACATTAGATGTTGTTTTTAATGAAGATAAATCGCGGGCGAGAAAAGATAATGCAGGTGAAAATATGACCATTATCAGGCCTATTAGGCTCAACATGTTAAACAATACAAATTTCGGGCTCAAAGCCTTGCGTAAAAAAGATGGATGGGGAAATGAAACGCTTAGTGCAATTTTAAAACAAAATTTTTAATGGGACAGTCCTAGTATCATGGCTCTCACAATGCTATTTGGTTTTGAAGCCAATGTACACTTTCTTGAACACGTGTCGTGGCAGTTTATTAGCGCTTAAACAGGTATTTCTATCAGTGGCCTGTTTATCGGACAAACACTTATCGATTATTGTTTGCAAAGCTTGTTACAAAGGATTTTTATGGCTGCCTAAATATTCAAAGCTACCACTATCTTGATACAATAATTTCGTTAATTTGAATCCTGCAGCAACTGCAGTTATAATAAGTGCTTTAGGCAAATCAGATGTCACAAAACGAATTACTGGTCCGCCTTCCCAATTGGATAGGCGATGTGATCATGGCATTACCAGCCATTGACGCATTAAGAAGCCATGGAATTAATCCCATTGTAATAGGGCGGCCGTGGGTTCAAGACTTGCTAGATGGCCTTTCTATCAACTGCCTTTCTTGGCCGAAAACCCTGACAGCAGGTATAAAACTTCTCAAGCAACATCCCTGTCAGGATATGCTATTATTTCCCAATAGTTTTTCCAGCGCTTTAAGTGCAAAACTGGCCCAAAAAAAAGTGATTGCTTACGTAGGAGATGGCCGCAACTTTCTATTAAATACACGGCTAAAAAAACCCTCGTATGCTCATGAGAGTGAAATATTTTATGCATTAAGCTGTCAGACCTTGCTTCAATGGTATGACATCGAGCATAACCAATCCTATCAAGCACCCTCTTTGCAGATTCATCCCGAGGCCTTAAAAGCAGCACAAACCTTGTTGAAAGACTATCAAGTTGTCGATAACTACATTGTTCTATGCCCATTTGCGCATGGACTGAACCCTCTAGGACAACCCAAAAAATGGCCGTACTGGCAGAGGCTAGAAAAAGAATTATCAGATAAGACTTGTATTATCTGTCCCGGTTCTGCTGAATGGGAACAAGCTATACAATGTTTTCCAAATTCCATTATTTTAAAAAACCTTCCCCTTAACACCTACGCAGGATTACTATCTATGGCTACCGCTGTGATTGCCAATGATAGCGGCCCGATGCATATTGCCTCTGCTGTGGGCGCACGGACTATCGCTATTTTTGGAGCCACCGATCCTTTACGTGCCGCTCCAGCCAATGCTGAGATTTTGGGCACAAAATCACAATGGCCGAGCCTCACAGCAGTATTAAATCAGTTATACCGATGATAAATGATAAAAAACATATTTTTTATCTAAATTAAGTTGAATAACGATTGTCAACATCGAACAAGAGTGATAACATATACACTTTAAAACTGCATTAAGTTAGTAACGCTCAAAAGATAGGCAAGACGTCTTGAAATTTAGTCTGTTAAAAAATAATGCTCAACCATAGGGAATTTCCTTCATGTCAGATAAAGTTAGTGGTAAAGTTAAGTGGTTTAATGAAAGCAAAGGTTTTGGTTTCATTGAAAGCAATGGTAAAGATTATTTTGTACACTTCAGTGCAATTGGCGGCACAGGCTTCAAAACCTTAGCCGAAGGCGCACTTGTTAAGTTCAAGCCAGGCATGGGTAAAAAAGGCCCACAAGCTGAAGATGTTGAAATCGCTTAAGCTTATAAAGCACAAAGAGAGTTCTCTCTTTGTGCCCCCCCCCTCAAAGAAAAGCCCACTTACATTAAAATCTACAACAAGAATAACCTTTCCGCTTTAAATACTGATAACGCACCGTTGCTGTTGTTTGTACAATAATTGCTTTTTCCATTTTTCGAACATAACGAGCCTTTGGATTTTCAGCAACTTTTTCCATTTTTAACATATCTAACGCATCACAATTCAAACTGAATAGACATAGCATGCAAAAAACCATTTTCATGATGCCTCCAAAAATAAGGCGTGTATATACATTTATTATAGTTGGTTTTTTATAACTAAGGGTGCTACTGAAGATCTATTTCATGGTGTAACAACACAATACATTGCGATGCAAACAACATTTTCTTTCCCAAGCTTAGTGATTTCAAACCACGGCGTTTCAAACCAAGCAAAGTCTTTTTAGGCATGGCCAAATGATCAGATAAAATAAAAACCGGATCTTCAGGAAACTCAACATTTCGAATATCATCACCTTTAGGCTCAAGAATATATAAAGTTCGCTCGGTCATTAACATCGCAACCAGCTTCTCAAAGCCATAGCCAAGCACATCAACCCCAGGTGCAATATTCATCATTGCGCCTTGAGATATTTTTTGAGATTTTAATAAGGCATCTTCTATCAAAGATAAAATAGCCTGCTCATGAAAGCCAGCAATCGATAATCCACGGGCACTTTGCAAATAAATCGTTTTAGGAAAATCGAGAGAACTGTCTAAAATAATATAGACTTCAACATCTTTTCGAAAACTACTGGCCACAAAAAAAGCATTCATCACAGAGTGCAGGACAACTTCAAAATGATGCTTTCCGCCAACCTGATTTCTCATCTTGTCTGGTTGAGTACTTCCTTTACGCGCTCTTAGAATAAATGTTCTCATCTATTCGTTCTCTGCAATCAATGACCGCAAAGACTTTTCTATTAAAAAATGCTGAAATAGCTCATGAACTCTTTCCGGTTGGTCAATCGGGGCCAAATGACCTGCGCCTCTAATTTTAACCTGCGTTAAGCCATCTGCTGATTTAATATACCCAGCAATCTCATCATTGCTTTTCCAAACATATGTCTGGGGTTTTGCAAATGTTGATTGGTTAGGCCATTTTAACGCTGCAAGCCATAAATCAGTACCTAAAAAGTTTGAGTCGGTACCATCATCTAAACCATTATAAATAAGAATCTTTACCCCCGCTTTTAATAATTCAGGATAAAGATGAGAAACTGAATCTTGCTCGCCTACTTCCAAAATATCTGCTGCCAAATCACTAAATGTGGAAAACTTATCGGCTTTATTTGGAATATGCAACGCTTTCCTAACATCTTCTCTATTCAAGTAATTTACCATAGCTGCGTCATCTGTCTCCTTTCCAGTGGAGACATTAATAAGATTTAAACCACCTGCTTGCTGCTTAATAAATTCTTGTATTTTACGGCAAGAACTATTGGCTTTACGACTAGATGGTGTTTTTTTATCAATTTCATTAACGCATGTTTGATATAATTCTTTCACTTGTTCTCGTGCTTGTTCGTCAATTAATCCATGGTAATAAGCATAATCAATATTAGCCTGCTGCTGTAGTCGAGGATTAACCCAAGGGTCTCCTAAAATTAAGCCTTGCAAATGCAAGTGATGATCATCTTTCAGAATACGCATTGCCAGTTGGGGCAAATATTTCCCAGCATAAGACTGACCAGCTAAAAATAATGGCTTTTCTGCCAGATCGGGATGCATTTTATAAAACTGTTGCAAAGCAGCATGTAATTGATCCATTGCCTGGGACTCATTGACATAGCTTTTGAGCGCGCCTTGCGAGTAGCCCACTCCTGCGGGCTGATCAATCACTAAATAGTCAGCAAACTGGTTTAAACTCTGTTTCCGAGGGGAAAGTCCACCTTGAGCATTAACCTTATAAGGCCCATTTTCCATGAAAAACCCATATAAACTTGAACAACCTGGCCCACCATTTAGCCAAAGCACCAATGGCGCATCTTTAGAGGGGCTATCTTTTTCGACATACCAATAAAAAAGTGAGCCCGTTTTAGAAACAGGTAAATATCCAGAATACTGCCTATTTTTCAGCACCCCCAATCCAGGCAAAGAGACAATCTGGTCGGCAACAGGAACCGCGCACAATAAATTTGAAAATAACACCCCTAACAGCAAAAATAATAATTTCATTGTAGACTACCTACCCTGAATCAATGTGCGTTTATTATACTTTTTTTAACATAAAATAACATCTTAAAAAACGGATAGGACATCTGATTTCACTCGATGGCATGAATAATTGATTAAATCATGTTTAAAAAGCATAATATGAAATATTTTCACTCGATCAAGTGAACAAATAATTTTTCTACTATAGTAAATACGGCTCTATCGCAGAATCTGTGGGTAAATAATTAAACAAAAGAAAGAACATCACATCAAATTATGTTATTAATTGGTTCGTCTAAAAATCAATAAATAGAGCATAAGGATGATGTGATGTTGGTAAAGACAATACTAAATAAGGTTGAGAAATTCAAATCATTTGTGTATGGCGAATGCACTTTCGAGAATATAGGTAATAAATCCTCAATCATTGTTGATGTTGCTGCAAGAAAAAATGCCAGGGGATTATGTCCAGAATGTCATAAACCATCACCATCCTACGATAAACAGCCATTACGTCGTTATCAATATGTACCCCTCTGGAATATACCTGTTTATTTTGCATATGCCCCGAGACGTGTCAATTGCAAAGTGCACGGCAT